>OBLU010000832.1_pt1 | contig 28898 bp, 27 predicted proteins | sample 1518681 | NCBI WGS metagenome assembly OBLU01 (sample SAMEA3539304, study PRJEB22396) | soil metagenome | biome: tundra; feature: field; material: soil | place: USA | collected 2010-05 | depth 0.15 m
ACCAGCCCGGCTACCCCGCCGCAGGCCACCGCCTGGTCCCACCGCCAGATGGTGGCCGGGTCCACCCCGAATGCCTCCGCGACCTGGGCCTGCGATGCGGCCCGCAGCCGGACCAGCTGCACCGCGGCCAGCCGGCGGCCCGCCTCGTCCCCGGTATCCCAGGCGAAGGTGGCCAGCCCGTGCACCGTGACCAGCCCGCCGTCCTCGCCGGACAGCAGGCCCACGCCCGGGGCGATCTCGGCCGCCCCGGCGGGCACCAGCGGGAGAGGGAGCTGGCTGAGCATGCGAGCCATCATCCACCATCCCGCCCGGCCGGTTATCTTGCAAGAATTTTCTCACACACCGGGCACGCAGGGACGGAACGACACGCCGTAAACGCAGATCAGCCCGCCTCGATCATCCAGGCGTCGGCTCTATGTCAGGAGTCCTGAAGTACACGCACTAGACAATACGCCGCTAAACCAGCCACTGCCAGGGATGATTCCGTCATTGCATGTATCTATGAACCTTGCACCGCAACAGTGTCAGCCAGCCACCTGACCTGCCCGTTAACACCGGAATGCGGACTAGGTAACCGGCCAGCTGCGGAAGCCAGGTTCCAGGGCGCGCTCGAGAACAGCTATAATCAGATCCCCGAGCATGGACCCTCGCTGGTCAGCCGCAGTCCGCCGTCCGCGTCTTTCGACCGCTCCAAAAGACCGTCGAGCACCTCGTCGCCGAGTAGGTCCCTTATCCGCACCTGACCAGAGAATTTTGCCCGCCATGACGCGCTACGCCCCCGTTGCCCGCAGTTCCCGGCTTACCCGGAACCGTGCCCGCCATTCGTGTCATTCCCCGTGAGGCAGGCATATGAATTCTTCTCCCCCGCAGCGGTAGTCTATCTACCGCCTTTTAATCTGCCCCACCAGAACCATTTACACGCCTACAGGAATACCTTCAGAACGACGGTCACCGTCGCCGACGGACGAGATACGGCCCGATCGCCATTGCGTCGAGCGGCATGCGGGCGAAGGAGCGTATGGCGTCGTCGGGCGTGCAGACGATCGGCTCGTCGTAGGAGTTGAATGACGTATTCAACGAGATTGGCAGCCCGATATGCTCTTGCAATGACATCAGATAGCGGTGGTACAGCTGGTTGTCAGCTGCCGACACAGTCTGTGGGCGGGTTGTCGCATCCACATGTGCGATCGCCCCCACGTCGTCCAGGTGTTCCGCTCTTATCCGCGACGTAACAACCATGAACGGCAGGTCGTTGTCAAGCTCCAGATACTTGCCAGAGGCTGCTCGGTCCATGCTGGGTGCCAACGGACGCCACCACTCACGCTGCTTGATCTGTAGGTTGATCCGATCCCTCGTCTCCGGCCAACGGGGATCCGCCAGGATACTCCGCTGGCCGAGAGCCCGCGGACCCGCTTCCGACCGGCCCTGATGCCATGCGACGATGCCGCCACCCGCCACGATCTCTGCCACCGTGCGCGCGAGGTCGTCCGGCTCCGCATATGCGATCCCGCTGCGATCCAGCGTTTCACGTACCTCGTCAGCGCTGGACTCGGGTCCCCAGGCCAGCGATCTGCCCATCGGCCGTACCTTGTCACCCAACTGATCGGCGGTGTAGGCCGCCGCGCCGAGGGAAACCCCGGCGTCGCCAGCAACTGGCTGCACGAATAGTCCTTCGACCTGCGGCATCTCCAGCAGTTTCCCGTTGAGGCTGGCATTGAAGGCCACACCGCCGGCGAGGTGGAGCACCCGCTGACCGGTCGAGTGCAGCAGGCGTCGGACCATGTCGCCCACGATCGTCTCCAGGCACGTCTGCGCGGACGCGGCAATGTCGCGATATTCGTAGGGATCCCGAGGAGTGCAGCTGCGGAACCTGGCGCGTACGGGATCATACGAGCGGACGGCGATGTTCGGTTCGATCGGGAGAACCCGTGTTAGGTGGTCGAGCCACGCTCGGACAACGGGATCTGCACGGTCGATTATCCCGGCGTCAGGCGCTATGTCGCCCGGCAGATGGCGGGGGACGTAACCATCGCTGGTCGATTCGAACGTCTGGAATGTAGGATCCAACGGCATGCCGTGCGCAGCCAGGCCCATCAACTTGCCCGCATCAGTCCCTTCGAATCCGGCATACAGACACACCGCCTGATAGAAGTATCCAAGCGACCAGCCGATAGGTGTAGTGCCGGTGATTTTCAGCCGACCCTCGCTTACGAACCCCGCCGTCATACTGGCGTTCTCACCTTGACCGTCGAGCACCAGCACGGCACCGGTCTCGTGACCAGACAACAGGTAGCTGCTAGCGGCGTGGGCGATATGGTGTGGCACGAAATGAAGCGGCGGGTCGGCTCGCCGCGGAAAGTGACTCTTGGGAATAACTGCTTCCAGGACCTGACTGTGATTCAGTGTGAAGCTCTTGCCATGCTGGGCGTGTAGATCTGGCAGATCCCAGCCGAACGCCACCGCGTCGACTTCCTCGATTGTGATGCCTGCCTTCGCCAAGCAAAAGGCGGCCGCGTGGAGTGGCGCGGCTTCAAACGCGTGCTTGCGGCGAATGAAACGTTCCTCTTCGGCGAACGCCACGATATGACCATCCTGCAACAGGCATGCCGACGAGTCGTGTGTGCGTTCGGGCCATCCGTTCAACCCAAGGACATACATGCATGCCTCCATCGAGCTGCGCAGCTCCCGTGACGACGCGATGAACCCGGACTCCCTGGTCACTCCATCCGGTGGCTGCGTTGGAAGAGAGCACGGCTAAAGGAAATAGTCATTTCTGTCGGGTATCGCCCGCAAATCCTGCAGCTTTTCCGGATGTTGGACCAAGTCTTCGATGAACCAGTTTGCGTGGTTGTAGAGGCAAGTGACCGCCCTGCACTCCGAACTGGCGTCGAAGGTATCGAGGATCCTGAGTGTACCCTGGCTCACGACTTCGGTGGCTGCTGGGTCGGCGTAGAGGTCTTTGCCCCCGATCCTCGCGGCGGGAACGTTGCGGTAAACCGGACAACTGTAGACGCCGAGGGGCGACAGGACATGCCGGAAAAATGTCATATGGCAAGTTCGGGGCTGGTTGGTGTACTCGGCGGCGGCGCCTCTTTGGAGGACCCTGAGATTGGTCGACTCGACGACCTGAAATGTCTCGTCTGCGAGTAGGCGCGCACGATCGAGATTGGACTGGATCTGCTCCAACACGGCGGCCAGCCGGTCATCGCCCTTCGGGATCCCGACGACCTCAGAATTGTTTACGCCTGTCCGAACAAGAAATGGTTTGTACGAGATGTAGTCGAACATGTACGTCTTAGCCAGCGCTGCTGCTTCCACCATCTCGTCGACGTTCTCATAGATCGTCGTCTCGTTAGCGGTGCAGTCCTTCCAGGTAATGATGTAGCTGAAGCCGATGGAAAGCCGTGGGTTAGCCCTCTTAATCGGCGGGACACCGGCACAGATTTGTTCGAGCTTGATTCGCTTACGTGGCTTATGCATTGCCTGGAAGGTGGCATCCGTTCCAGAGTCGAGGGAGAGTCTCAACCAGTCGCCTTCATCGAAGACCTCAGACACCTGAAGAATGCGGTCCAGACGGCTGCCGTTGCTCACGATCCCTAGGGCTAGTCCAAGTTGTTTGATGTGCCTGACGGCCTCCACGAAGCGCGGGTAGACCGTAGGTTCTCCCCCTCCGATGAGGATAATCGAACGCAGTCCGTGCGCTGCCAGGTTCGTTATCGAGTCGAGAAGATGATCGTGGTCGAACCTGATGCCCTGGTTCAGTATCTCCATGTCGACACAGTGATCGCAGGCGTAGTTACACGCCGTCGTGAGGTCCAAGTTGATGGAGAGAGGGGCGTGCCCCAAAGAAGCTTGCGCGCCTTCTGAGGCACCTTGTCGTCGCTGAGACTGCATGCTCACATAAGCGCGTAGGGTGCCGATGACGGACTCTTGGGTCAGCTTTGACGCAAAGTCGTGGATGTCCGCTAGGTCGGCCTGACGCAGGGATTGATCAACCTCTGCATCAGGCGAGTCGTCGGGAGCCGCCTGCGACGTCAATGGACCCTCCCCTTATTGTAGGCAACACTGCTTTAGGAATACGCGACTCGGCGTTAGGTCGAGCGTAACGTTGCTACCGCCGAACGCGATACCCCCAAGACCGGAGACGAACGCGGTAGCCCCAGACCCAATGCCACTTAGCTTGTTTTAGTTACGCCGCGATGTCGGTATTTGCCCTGGTGATGGCTGGGTTGACGAGTTTGATGGTGGCGGGGGCGTCGTGCCTGGTTCCGTGCTGGCCGGGCTTCTTGACGCGGTAGGAGTTGTGGCGTGCGCGCTTGACGACGCGTGGATAGGAGCGCTCGCGGCGCTTGTTCAGGTGCTGCGGGCTGGTGATGTCGGCGATTGCGCGTTCGAGAGAGCGCTGCTGATCAGGGGGGGAAAGCCGGATCATCGATCCGGCGGCGGATGATGCGGACGGCCCGCTTGAATTTCACCCGGTCGGGGTCGATGCCGGCCGCGGTCGCGGCGGTGCAGGTCAGGGCGCTGATCGCGTAGTGGGTCAGGAGGTAGCCCCAGATCTCCTGTTTCACCATGTCCGGTGACTGCGACCGAAGGATCTTCCCCGGGCCGCGGAGATAGGTCTTGAGCTGCGCATTTCCCGTTTCATGTTCCCACCTCTCGTGATATGCCGAGGCGAGCGCGGGGGCGGGGGCCTGCCGGAGGTCGGTGATGGTGGTGGCCAGGGCGATCAGCTCGTCCTTCCCGTCGCCGGCCCGGTCGGGGACCTCGTACTCCACGACGCGCACGTACCGGGCCCTGTCCGGGTCCAGGTCCTCCCCGGCCCGGGCGGCGTCGGTGACCTTCTGCCGCGCGGTGCCCCTGACCTTGGGGTTCACCAGCACGGACCGGTAGGAACCGTCCGTGAGGAACTCCAGCGGCTCCAGGATCAGGTCCGCTTTCACCCGCCACAGCAGCGCGGCCCCGGTGCCCGCCGCCGTGCACCAGTCCTGCCAGTTATAGAAGTTGCGGTCGGCGATCAGCAGCCAGTCCTCCTCCAGGCGGGGGTAGAGCTCCCTTGCCAGGGACTGCTCCCCGCTGCCCTTGGAGGTGCACGGGCCGATCGCGGCCAGCACCGGCGCGTGCGACGCGCACTCGCCGATCGTCACGGCTCTGGCCTTGGGAAACGCCGCCCGCACGCCGTCCCCGGTGCCCGGGTAGCCGAACTCGGCGGCGTTGGCCTTCGTGTCGGGGACGTCCCATTCCAGGCCGTCGATGCTCATCTTCCGCCAGTTCCCGAGGAACGTCCCCGGCGTGTCCAGTGTCGCCACCGGCTCCGCGACCTGCGTGAACGTCTCCGCCAGCGGCTCGTGCCCGAGCCGCTGCCTCGCCTGGGTGATCCCGCCCGTCGTCACCAGCGCCTGGTCATCGCCGAAGCCGCCCCAGACGGCCAGCGTCTCGGTGAGCCTGGCCCAGACTTCTTCGTAATCCTCGTCAGCCCAGAGCGCCAGCGCCATCACGAAATAGACCATGACCTGGGGCGGGAGCTTCCCGCCCTTCCGCTTCGCCGCTTTCCCGGTCACCTCGACCGCGTCCTCAACCGCGTCGCGGGGCACCCAGGAAGCCAGCACGCCCAGGGAGATCCAGTCGCTCAAACGGCTCTCGGCCACATCGCCAGTCTGCGTCACAACCCGCGATCATGCAGCCAGCAGGCACATCCACGCAGGCAGATCCCGAGATCAACCTTGGCTAAGCGGCATTGGCCCCAGACCGGATATGACCGCTCGTCCCAGACGTAAGCACTTCGCCGCCGCACGGCGGCTAGCATCCTAGCTGTGTACCTTGTCACAGGCGGGGCCGGTTTCATCGGCAGCCACCTCCTCCGCGGGCTCAACGCGGTCGGCATCTATGACGTTATGGTCGTCGATGACCTACAGCGCCCTGTGAAGGCGGCAAACCTTGATGGCTGCCGGTTCGAGGATCTCATCGACAAGGTCAGCTTCCGTAACCTGCTAAGGTCACGGAAGCTGCCGCGACTTGATGCCGTCTGGCACCTCGGCGCGTGTACCGACACGACTTGCAACGACATTGCCTATCTCAACGACAACAATGTGGGCTTCTCGATCGAACTGCTGGACGCCGCACTGAGCAACCGGGTCCCGTTCGTCTATGCGAGTTCGAGCGCGGTCTACGGATCACGTTCCGACCGGCCTGAACCCATAGGCGCCTTGAACCCATACGCCGCTAGCAAGCTGAGTTTCGATGAGTACGTGGGAACCACCATCAACGGGGTGGCCAGCACACTTGTCGGCTTCCGTTATTTCAACACCTACGGGCCTGGGGAGAGACACAAGGGCCACATGGCTTCGATGGTCTACCAGATTTTCCGCCAGCTGATGGCTGATGGCGTGGCCCGCCTCTACGAGGGGACGGGGGGCTTTGACGCAGGCGAGCAGCGACGCGACTTTGTCCACATCAGTGACGTCGTGAGGTTGAACCTTTCTGCTGTGAACGGTGGCGTCAGGCGCGGAGTAGTCGACGTGGGCACGGGCAGAAGCAGAAGCTTCAACGAGGTCGTCGCCGCCTTCGCGGCGCGCCTGGGCTTCGGAGCGGCGACTTACGTCCCCATTGATCCGGCAATAAAGAACAGGTACCAGAGTTATTCGCAGGCGGACCTTACCGGATTGCGCGCGCTGAATCTGCCGATACCTCAGGTGAGCCTTGAGGATGGAATAGCGATGTCTATATCGGCCTGGCTGGCGGAGCACTGACTGGCGGAGGATGGGATCAGTTAGGCGCTGGTTACCGCCTTTCGCGGGCAACCTCGGCAAGTACGATGCCGGCCGCCACGGCCGCATTTAGGCTCTCGAGCCCCGGCTGACCACCGGGAATTCTCACGAGTTCGTCGCAGTACAGCTTGGTTCGTTGGCGCAAGCCTTCACCCTCAGCGCCAATAATAACGACCGTCTTTGCATCGAACTCAGTCTGCGCCAGCGTCTTGTCTCCCCGTTCGTCGAATCCGTAAACCCAGAATCCGCGTTCCTTCAAGAGTTCCAGGCTTCGCGCAAGGTTGGTGACCCGGAATAGCTTGACGAATTCGGTACCGCCGACGGCAATCCTGGAGACAGTGGAGTCGATATCGACAGCCCGGTTCTTCAGCCAGACGATTCCATCGACTTCAAAAAAAGCCGCCGTACGAATGATCGTCCCGAAGTTCTGCGGATTCGAGACCTGGTCCAGCACAACTACAACGGACGCACTGCCGAGTAGGTCGAAATCGTACTCCGAGTACACCTTCAGTTTGTCGGTGATGACGAAAACGCCCTGGTGTTTGTCATCCTCTGACAGCCCGCCGAGCCGCAGGAACTCACCAGACCGGAGGAGTTCAGGTTCGATGTCCGCCGCATGTGCTAGTTCGATGAACTCCTGCAGGTAGCGTGAGGCTCCTTCGCGCAGGATCACGCGCTGGATCGTCTCAGGCCGGGCACGGAAGACCGCCCGAACAGAGTGTTTACCGAAGACAACGTCGGTCTTGGCCTCGTCCTTAGCGGAGCGGCGGCGCACGCCGGTCTCGCCGCCCTCCCAGGTCTGGGGCCGAGGCGCAGACGAAACAGCGGGTCGACGCTTGCCCGGCGCGCTGCCGTCAGGCTTATTTTGCCGTCTCGGACGGTGATCTGTCGTACCCCGAGGCCCCTTGGCGTACCTGTCAGAGTCACCGTTCACGGGCGCCTGGGGCGGATCTTCCGCGCCTTCATCGCAGTATGCCACCGGTTCCGGGGGTCGATACCCGGCTTGACCTGTCTGCTGAACCTTGCGTTCGCGCGCTGGCAGGCGGCACCGCAGAATTGCCCGCTTGGCCCTGACCCGATAACCCGGCCACACAAGCGACACGTCGCACTACTCATCCTGTGATGCTACCAGACGGCGTTCCGCCGCTACGACGGTAGCGGTGCCCTCACGGTGCCGCTGGCCTCGCTGGTTAAGCGGGGCGGCTACGATAGTAGCGTCCCACATCCATAGGCATGCCGGCCTTTGCGGCATGTTTACCGGCGATAAGGCAGTCTATGACCACCACCAACGACCTGAAGAACGGCCTAGTCCTGAACATAGACGGACAACTATGGACCGTCGTTAAGTTCCAGCATATCAACCCAGGAAAGGGTCAGGCATTCGTCAGGACTACCCTGAAGAATGTAGTCTCGGGAAAGGTTGTCGAAAAGAACTTTAACGCCGGCGTCAAGGTTGAAACCGCAAATGTTGATAAGCGACAGGTGGTATTCCTCTATCACGACGGCGACGATTACGTGTTCATGGACTCGAACACGTTCGAGCAGTTGCACGTATCTCGCGGAATGCTCGATGACACCGCGAACTTCCTCGTCGATAATCAGGAGGCGACCGTCGCACTGCATGGCGAGACGCCACTCTATGTCGAGCTTCCGGCCGCGGTGGTGCTAGAAATTCAGCACACCGAACCAGGCGTTCAGGGCGACCGCTCCTCCGGCGGTACGAAGCCTGCGACGCTTTCGACCGGCTACGAGGTACAGGTGCCCCTGTTCGTCAAGATTGGTGATCGGATCAGGGTCGATACCCGCTCGGGCGACTACCTTGGCCGGGTCACGAACTAAACGGTAGTCACTCTTGGCGCCACTCATCGCCGATGCCGGACTGAGATTGCGTAAAACGATTCAACGGATATGTGAGCCGTTTAACCGGGTATCCCTCCTTGTCCGTGCAATTTGCGCACAGTTTGATATTCGAGAGGTTTCCTTTCTTGTGCGCCTCCCGGAGCGCAGCCAAGCGCTCGCCGTGCCAGATCTCCGTCAGTGACTGCTCCTGCAAAGATCCTAGCGAGTTGATCCCATCGTAATCGAAGCAACAGGGTACGACGCGACCGTCCCAAAGCACCACAATCGAAGTCCAGGGCTTGTCGCACACGAGATTCGAATCGATCTCGGAAGGGTCGAGGCGAAGGCTGTTGATCTCTTCCTGCGTGCCGTCCCAGGTGACATAGCTTTTCACTTTCACCCGGTCGACGCCGGGCACTTTCTGCCACTTCTCGAGCCAGGCCGGAATTTCGTGCACATTCTGCTTCTGCCGCACGATCTGCAAAATAATATATGGTGACTTCGAGCCGCGCTGCTTCCGGTACGAGATGAGTTCCCGTACCCGCCGCTCGGCCAGCTCGACGTTGCGGGCGGCGCGTCCCCGGACGGCTTGAGAAGTTTCCGAGGTCAGGCCGTCGAGAGACAAGACGATCTCGTGGAGACCTCCGTCGACGAGTGCCTCGATCCGCTGTTTCGTGAGCAGTACAGGATTCGCGGACAGGTATGTCCTAATCCCACGATCGGTCGCGTACCTGATCAGCTCTCGGAGTTCGGGGTGCAGGAGCGAGTCGCCGAAGTGGTGCATAAAGACGCCGGAGGTTCCTTGAGTAGCCTGGTCGATGATCCGGCGGAATGTTTCGGCACTCATGTATCCGAGCGGGCGCTCCATCGCGTGGGTCCGCGGGCACATCTGGCAGGTCATCGGGCAGTGGTTGGTCAGTTCGATCTGAAAGACCACTGGCTTTCCCACCGGCCGGATGATCTGCCAGTTGTAGGCAAACTGCAATATTTCCCGATTGAGCTTGCGGCCGATGTTGCCGAGAAAAACTTCCACCTGGACGCCTCCTATCGGAGCAGATCGGCCAGAAAATATGCTATTCTGCCGATTTGCTGTCGCCAGCTGATAACGGTCGGGTCGTGTCGCGTCCTCTTGTAGGAACGCATCTGCCGCAACAATTCATGAACGAATGAGGTCAGGTCTCCGGGCGCCCGGACGACGTTGGGCAGTCCCAGGACGTGCTCGTGCTGCGGCCGGTCAGCGGCCACGATCTGAGTGCCGCTGCCGTACATCTGTGAGATGACGCCACTGGCATACGGCATCAGGGGTGGAGGACTCCAGCACCAGAGGAGGTCGGCAGCTTGCAGTCGCCGATTGAGATCGGGTTCCGACAGGTGCTCGTGTACGTGCCAGAACTGTGCATCGTGTTGATCATGAAGGCGTACGAGGTCGGCGAGGAGCCCGGGAGACGGCATGTACCACGGGCTGGTGACCAACTGGATACCCCAGCCGATCTCGGCCGCCTCCGGCAGAAGTCGGGCCAGGATATCGGGGAATCGGCGGTCGAATCTGAGAAAGCCCGACGCCGCAACGATCGGCAGGTCGGCTGGCAGCCCGAACTGCTGGCGGATCGCGACTCGGTCGGACAGCACGTCGGGGGCAAACGCCGGATGCGGGAATGTCAACGTCGGAACGGAAGCGGGGTCAGAAAAGAGCCCTTCGGTCATCGCCAGAACACCCGCGATTCGGCCGAGGGCCCGGTCCAGCACGGGGGAGTGTGCGACTACCGCGACCGGGGCGTGCGCCCGGCTGAGGGTGGTATTCAGCTCATCCGGCGTCATGAGCTCGCTGTGGTACTGGAGGAGACAGATATCCGCATCGCACGGCCTGCTTATCGACGGGACGGTCCGCACCTCCATACCGGATGCGGTCAATGCCGTCGCCATGCTGTCGGCAAACACGGCCACGCCGCACAGTTGGCCATGCGACGGGCTCACCTGGACGATTCTCATCTCGTCAGCCGCCCGCCAGACGTGCGACGACCGGAGCGAAATCCTCCATTACCGGGCTTTTCACCACCCAGTACGAGATGCCGAGGCGAGAACGCAGCGCGATCAACTTCTCACATACCTCATCGATGGTTCCCACGAGCGCGAGCGGTGATTTCAGCACGTCGTCCGGTGCGAGGCCGAAGCTGTCGCAGACATGCCGCTGCACGTGGTTGCGTGCGGCCGCAGTAATGCACGTCTCGTACGCCAGGCACTGCAATTCCGGCAGGAAGCCCCTGCGCTCGGCGATTTCGCGTACCCGGTCGGCGCGCCGCGCGAAGGCATCGACCCGCCCTCCCGCACCGAGCGGCGCAGTCTTGCTGCCGGCCACCATCGAGGCTCCGAGATTGACGATGGATGCCTGCTCAGCGGCAAGCTCGATCATTTGGCGGCCGCCGCCGCCGAGGACGAGGCACAGGTCGGAGCCTGGAGGAGGTGCGCCGACCGCGTCCGCGCACCGGTAATGAGCTCCGGTGTGTGTCGTGGGCGTACCCGTCCACATTGCGAGGAGGAGGCTGACGAACTCACGCAAACCATCGATCCGGGATTTCGCTTGCGCCATGCGGGTGCCGGTGCGTTCGTAATCCTGAGTCATCCAGCCCGCGCCGAGTCCAACCTCGAGCCGCCCATCGAGCAGCGCCGCGAGCGTCATCAATTCCTGGATGAGGACTATTGGATTGTAGAAGTCGACCGCCATGACCAGTGAGCCGATCTTTAGCGACGTCGTGCTCGCGCCGGCTATCGCCATCCCGGTGATGGGACCACCGCTACCTTGGTGATCGGGTACGAGCAGCGCGCGGTAACCGAGGGCCTCGGCCCTGTGCGCGATCGAGGCCCAGTCACGGAAGTGCTTGGCCGGCGCCGCCTGCACGGCGAAGCTGAATGGGCGCAGCGCGTCCTGAGCGATGTCACCTGTCATCGCTGCCTGCCCTGTCTCTAATCGCGTTCTGTGCGCGCGGAAGCGGCGCCAGGGTCGCCTGCCTTACGAATCTGGCTACCTGACTCGCACCATTGAATCCCAGCGCCGTGACATTAGCGGGGGCGTCGCTTCCAGCCGCGATTTCGGACAGAACCGCTGCAAACCGGGCGGTCATAGCCGCCTCCGTTGCCTTGTCCTTGGCGGCATGGATTATTTGTCCGTAGATGTATTCAAGAACAATGTCCTCACCGGCAGGGCGCAAGGAATCGACCTTAGCGCGGTCGATCACACTGGACGGCCAGGCGCGGTTCGGCGTCGAGGGCGCCGAGAAAAGCTCCGCATTCAGGATCTGGCTGAGATTCTGCGGGGGCAGGAGTGAAGTGCGAAGGCCGATTGCCGCAGCTTGCAGGAGAGTTGTGCTGCCCGGCGATGTGATCAGCGTGTCGGCCGCGGCAAGTGTCCGCTCAAAGTTTCGCGGAGTTTGCGGGCCTATCTTCGTCTGTCCCGGGAACAAGGCGCTCAACGCGTGCACGGCCCATTGCGGTAGGTTGCCGCACACCGCGGTCACGGGGTACGAGGCGTCCGCTAGGAGCCGGGCCAACGGCATCAGTGCGAGCCGGACGTAGGCGTTCGTTGAGTCGCCCGACAGATGGGAGTGGAGTCCTCCGACGTTTATTACGATGCCGGAGCCGCCGAGCCGGCGCCTCGATCGCGGCACTACCGGGTCAATCCAGGTGACGTCACGGCGGTTGGCCAGCGGACTGCCCGCAGGCAGGTCTGCCGGTGACTTCTGCGCGCAGTAAATGGCGACGGATCGAGGGATCTCCTCACGTGTGGTCCAGAGATAGGGAAGGCTGTCCAGGTAGATCACTGGCAGCCCGCAATCCGTCAGTTCATCCGCCGCCCTGGGATCGTTGATGACGAGCCCCGCACATGCCGCCTCGGGCTTGCATTCGGTGAAACTATGGCGGTCGCCGAGCATCGAGCGCACGGTCGGCGAGAGACTCGACGCGGTGTCGAGGGCAATCGCGACACCGGGCAGCTCCTCTAGTACGAGACGTAGTTTTCCGAGGCTGCCCCAGCCGAAATCGCAGGCAGAAGCGAGCAGCACGGGCTTTTCACGATCAGGCATCGATGCCACCCGCCCCCCCTTCGATGGCCTGCCACACCTTTTGTACGGCGCGGGCGGACGCGACCGCCTCGTGCATGGGAAGATACGGCCCTGTTTCGACCTCGATCATCCGCGGGAAGACGTCTGCTGTGATCGGGCACTCCGCTTCACCGCTAAACCGGTCGCAGTCGGTCAGGAACTTTGCCAGCCAGGGGATCTCGTACAGCGGACGGTGCGGTATCCGGCAGCTGACATTCTCTGCCGATATGGCTTCCACCATGAACGGTCGTCGATCAGCGTGCTCGGCCGGAAGGATAACTGGCAGCTTGAAGTAGATGCTGCGACCCCATTCCGGCTCTGGTACCGGCTGGAGAGGGGTATCGGCAAGAGCGGCCCGGTAAACGGCCGCTGCTTCCTGCCGTGCCTGCTGCTCGGCGCCTAGCTTTGACAGCCCTTCCAGGCAGATGAGCGCGGAAAGTTCGACCATCCGGTAGCTGTAACCGAGCTCCTCGTAGTCATCCCAGCCTGGCCCCTTGCCAAAATTGACGAGCGACCGCAAGCGCTCGGCCGTATCCGGATTGCGGCAAATGACCATTCCCCCCTCTCCGCTGCGGATGTGCTTACGGTCGCAAAACGCGTACGCGCTGAGGTCTCCGAACATGCCCGTCGTGCGACCGCCTACCGGGGCAAGGGGGGCCTGGCAGGAATCCTCGATGAGGGCTAGGCCGTACCGATCGCACAGTGTGCGCAGCGCCGGCATGTTAGCTGGGTATCCCCAGTAGTGCACGGGAAGAATGGCCTTCGTCCGCTTGGTGATCAGTGTCTCAGCGCGTTCGACGTCCATGGTCAGGCTGTGCGGCTCGACGTCGCAGATCACCGGTATTGCCCCGACCTGTACGATGACCGATGCGGCGCTGACGAAACACATGGTCTGAACGATGACCTCGTCGCCCGGCCCTACGCCGGCTGCTACCAGCGCAACATGAAGTGCGCTGGTACCCGAGTTCGTCGCTACGCCATACGTGTCCTCGCCGTGCGCCGCGGCGAACGCGGCCTCAAATCGTCGGGTATGCGACCCGCCGTAGTAGGCGCCCAACGGCTCGGAGTTGTCCAGCAGGGCGAGTATCTGGGATCTTAGGCCAGGCGAAATCGTGACGTTCAGGGGTACCGGCCGGGGTCGGACCGGCTCGGCGCCGTAGATCGCTAGGTTGAACATTAGCTTCTGCCTCTCACTCACGAGGACGGCTCCGTTCCGTCGGTCAGTAGTGCCATGGCGGCACCTCACCGAGCTTTGTCACATCGTCGCTGTACCCTGCGGCCGTTGTGGAGCAGCCTGTGCACTCCAGAGGGCCATTCGTCCGGAAGCGGTCCGCGTGCACGCGAAAGGCGACGGTATCGAGGTGCCATACGTCTCTCGTCCGCAAGGTGGCGCTGCTGTGCTCCTGCCCGTCGTCACGGTGCGAGATGCAGCTGCAGGCGTAACCGCGGCCATTCTTGCCGTCCAGGTAGACGACGTCGTCTACGACATGGCAGAGAGGCCGGCTCGCCCGCGGCGTGATCGCCTGGGTGAAGAAGCGCTCCTGCTCCTCGGCGCTGTCGCCGTAGAACCGCTTGCCCAGCGGGACGAGCATGCCGCTGTCACTCTCATACAGCGGGTCACAGACCTGGCGGACGTCATCCGGATCGGGGTAGACGATCATCCGCTCGAGCTTGAGCGCCGATAGTTCCCACTGCGCTACGCCCGTATCCGCCAACACGCGCCGCAGCTTCAGCATCTCCGCATAGTTATGCGGTCCGACTACGGTATTTACCCTCGTCACGATGCCGAGACCTGCTGCTGCGCGCAGACCGGCCAGAGCCTTCTCAAAGGAACCCGGTGAGCGCCGGTAGATGTCGTGGGTCGCAGCGGATGCCCCGTCTATGCTCACTACCACGTGGGCCAGTCCCGCGTCGGCCAGACTGCCGATCATTCGCGCCAAGAGGATGCCGTTGGTGATGAGCGACATCCTCATACCGTGCCTGGTGCCGAGGCTGACCAACTTGACAATGTCCCGGTGCATTAGCGGTTCGCCGCCGGTGAACCGTACGTAGCGGATGCCCGCCCCGTATGCTTTCGGTAGCAGCTCGGCGAATTCGGCCGGACTGAATCGATATTCATCACGCGACAGGGCGTAGCCGCACATAAAGCAGTCAGCATTGCAGGCTTCGAGTATTCGGATAAACAAGTACCTGTGACGGGGCATGCTCATCGGTCCACTCCGGGTTTTGTAGATCTCGCGCGCGTTGATTCGAGATCGCGGTATGTCATAGGTGGCCCGTAGCCGACGGCCTACTGGTCACGTCCAGACAGTTCTAGGCGCTGGGCATGTATCCAGCCCTTGCCGGCCTCCTGGCTGCTCCAGCTTGTCCGGACGTCGAACCCGCACAAGGAGAGCCAGCTGGCCAGCTGGCTCCCGTCTGCCGTCGGAAAAGGATGGAACTCCACCTCCATTCGGAATAGGGCGGCGAGCGTTTCGGTACTCGATCGGAGGATGACGCCATATTCGGCGCTCTCGATATTCATTTTCAGGTAATCTATCTTTGATATGCTGTTACTGCGAATGAATTCGTCTAGGCTCATCGCGGTCACTTTTTCTGTCAGCCCGTTCGCGCCAGCAAGATCTGGGTACAGGCTGTGTCCCCAGTTCTCCGCTGCGTGGTGCAGAATGGTCCGGCCGGACTCGCCGGACAGCGCCACCTGCAACGGAACGACCTTGGACAGCGAGTTCGCCGCTATGTTGCGGGTCAGGAGATCGAAGTTCGACTTCGCCGGTTCAAGTGCGTAGACCGTCGCAGCGGACAATTTGGCCGCCATGAACACCGTGAAGCATCCGATGTGCGCGCCGACGTCTACGACGACGGGATCGGCTTCGCTCTCCAACTCCAGCAGGCTGAATCTTCTCTGCTGGTACGCGTCGGTCAGAACCACCTCATCGACGGTGCCTTTCCGGTACCAGAACCGTCGGCCGTTTACCTCGCGCTCATCGAGTTGCTCCTGGTGAGCTGCCATACCCTCGTTCCCCTCTTTATCCGCGTCCCGGGCTGCGCGCGCTCCTAGGCGCCGAGTTGCGCCCGTTGAATGAGCGAGGTGGTGGAACGTCCGTCGAGGTAGGGCACCAGTACGACCCGGCCACCGCCGGCCTCGACCGTCACCCGCTCGAGCAACTCCTCAATGGCGTAATCGCCGCCCTTGACGTAGACGTCCGGTCTGATCTCGCCGAGGATCCGGCTCGGCGTGTCCTCCTCGAAAACCACTACCGCATCGACGCACGCCAGGGCGCTTAGCACGCCCGCCCGGTCCTCTTCGCAGACCAGTGGACGTGGCTCACCTTTGAGCCTTCGTACCGAGGCGTCGCTGTTAACGCACACGATCAGGCAGTCGCCTAGCTGCCGGGCCTGCTGCAGCATGGCGATGTGTCCGCGATGAAGAAAATCAAAGCAGCCAGCCGTGGCCACGACCTGGCCGCCCGTGGCGCGCACACGGGCCACGACTTGGTGGTAGCTGTCGCTGCCCCAGCGGTCTGCAGCATGCGCGCGTCCCGGCACGTTCGCCACATGGCGACTAGCGGCGAAAACAGCGCGGCGGACGGCGTCCGGCACCACCACGCCCGCGCCAAGCGCGCCTGCGAGGACGCCCGCGAGCTTATCTCCGGCACCGAGTCCGTCCGCCGACGACTCGAACGGGGCCGCGATCACGAGGGGCGCCGATAGGTTATCTCCTATCAACACCGCGCCCTCGCTACCGCGTGTCACCGCGACATACCCGACGCCCCACAACTCGACCAGGCGCCGGGCGTTCTCGATGTCGCGGTCGATGCGAGATGATCCAGCCCCTTCGGCGAAGTGGTCGGCCTCCCTGGAACTTGGCGTGGTGACCGCGACTCCACGGACTGGTGCGGGTCCGCGCGGATGTGGATCCCAGACGACGGGTATCCGGCCGACGGCGCGCGCGATCGCGGCCCGGATATCGGCCGCCGATGTCATACCGCGGCCGTAGTCTGCCACCAGGATCGCCTGGGCTTTCGTAACCGCATCCTCGGCAGCGTCGCACCATGTCCCTATCGGTTGGGGCTCGATCGCTCCGTCCAGCATGAGGAGGGTCTGCCGGTTGGAGCGAATACGGGTCTTTGCCGCCGGCGGCCCGCCGCCGCCGAGGTTGATCAAGCAGACTCCGCTGGCGGTGAGCTGATCGGCTAGGAACTGGCCGGCCTCTCCCTGGGTAAAGGCAGTGACGAGCGTGACCTGATGTCCTTCGTGCGCGCCAAGAATCGCGGCGAGCGCCGCCCCGCCAGGCCGCTGAGTCCTGGCCAGCTCACCGACCACCGCTACAGGGGCTTCCGGAGAAATGCGGTTCGCTGTTCCCTCGATGTCCTCGTCGACGAGCGCGTCGCCTATCACTGTCAGCCGGATAGCCGGCAGCTCACGCTCGAATTGAGTGGCTGCGTTCGCATCAATTCTGACTGCCTTAGGGCGGCGCGCCAGTGCCTCTTCCACTCCTCCGGAGAGAAGATGGATCGCCACCAGATGGCACTCCTGGACGTTGGCGCTCGAGCCGGACGGTATGGCGATGAAGTCGGTCGCGAGCTGGGCCAACGGGTTGGGCGACAGGCCAGTGAGGGCCCAGGTTGTCATACCGATTTTGTTCGCCTCCGCAACGGCCGACAGGATATTCCTGCTCGCTCCCGAGGTTGACAGGGCGAGGAGTATGTCGCCGGCGCGGCCATGAGCCGCGACCTGACGGGCGTAGACCGACTCGAAGCCGTAGTCATTCCCGAGGGCGGTGAGCGTGGAGGTGTCGGCATGCAGTGCCAGCGCCGGCAGCGGGCGCTTCTCGGTCCGGAATCTGCCGACTAGTTCGGCCGTCAGGTGCTGTGCCTCGGCAGCCGACCCTCCGTTGCCTATGACCAGCAACCGGCCTCCTCCTGCGATCGCCTCGACGAGCGTCGTGGCCCACGCTTCGAGGTGACCATCGTCAAGGTCGGACAACAGCGTGATCAAGCGGGTCACATGCGGATCCGTAGGTGACGGCACTGCACTTCCTTCCGTCTGCAACTGATTAAGCCACGGAGTCAGCCGCGGTGTCGAACTGCATGACGGCGTCGAGTACGTCCGAGACAGTGATCCGCAGGAGACCCGGATCGGCCGAGTCGGCGTACGCTTCGCCGTAGCCTCCCTTCCACAGCGCGATGTTCAGCTCGTAGCCGGCCGGCGGACCCCACTGGGTCGGCGAAACGGCGCCGAAGAGCGTGACTGACCGACGCCTGAAGGCCGTCGCCAGGTGAGCGATACCGGTATCGGTGCTCAACACGAGGCGGGTGTGCTGGACGATCGCGGCTAGATCCAGGATGTCGGTTACGCCACACAGATTCCGGCTGGGCGACAGCCCGGCCGAACGCACAACGGTTTCAGCCAGCGGCCGCTCGGCTTCACTTCCGGTAACGACGACGCTGTGGCCCATCGCGGTCACCATCTCGGCGACAGCCGCCCAGCGTTCAACCGGCCAGCGCCTTGCCGGACTTGCCGACCCGACGTGGATGATCGTGGTACCAGTCCACGGTCCGAATGCGGCGCCGTCCGACGCCAGATACAGATCGTTGCGCTCCGTCCGAATCCCGGTCAGCTGCAGGATGCGCTCCCAGCGGACAAGGATGTGATCCTCGAAACTGAACTCGGGAAGGCTCTCGGTGCCGGGTACCTCGGTGTGCCTATACGCGACAAGGCTTTCCGGTTCCATGCGTACCAGCGCGGCCATCAGGTCCGGTCGAACCGGCACGCGCAGCGCGATAACGACCTCCGGTCTCGACCTGAGGGTTAGAATTCGCTCGATTATGCGGTAGTCTGCGCCGGCATGCCCTATCGGGTCCAATCGCGCCGACGCCGGTTCGGTAATGAATGCGTCGGCTATTGTGAGCCGCCGCGCCAGGCCGAGAAGGCTGGCGGGGCAGGTCGTAACGAGGTGATGCTCGGGATATTGCCGTCTGATTGCTCGGATCGCAGGTAGGGCAGTCAGCAAGTCGCCGAGGCCGCAGTGCCGGACTACAAGGACCATCCGGTGATTTCCCATTCCCCCGCTCATCCCTCATGTCGCTCCGGTCGGACCGAATCAGGAAGCCCAAGGCGCGGCGTGCTGGCCACTCAGCGAGCGCCAACCCGGCTGTGAACTATTCCACCGTAACCGCAACACCTTGTTTGTCGCAACAAGCCTGCTCAGTAGCCGCCGCAAACCATTTCAATTTAAGCACCGATCGCCTCAGCTGCCACACCGGCATCGGGAGTTTCGGTCGGCCAGTGCGGTTCACCGGTGACCCAAGACATAGGACAGCGGTGCCGCAGCCTTCCCGCCGTCCTTGCATCACGTAGCGGCGATAACGTTGCACCAAGGACCAAACGCGCGGCATCGGCGAGGCTCTCAAAAACAAAATCGGCGTTATGGGATGCTACTTGCGATCGATTCCGCAACAAGATAGTTGCGGTGCCGGCCGCCCGGCCGGCCGCAACATCGGTCTCCTGATCGCCGATCATTACGGCCGCATCCAGATTGAACCGGTGTTCCATGGCAGCACGCTGCAGCATACCGGGACCGGGCTTGCGGCATTGGCAAGATCCACAGGCGTGCGGGCAGTAATAAGCTGCATCCAGATGTGCGCACTGGGCAGCGAGAAGCTCCTCCAGGCGAGCGTGCACGCGAAGATAGCTGCTCAGGTCACCAGTTGGGCTTGACAACCAACGCTGGTTGGTTACCAGAATAACGCTTACAGCCGCTGCATTCAGCCTAGCTATGGCCGCGGCAGCTCCTGGAATGAGAAAAAGCTGCGCGGGTGAGGTCACGTACTGCGCATCGGGCGGCTTTACGTTCACGGTGCCGTCCCGGTCGAGGAATATGATGTTGCAGCCTTTGAGGCGAGCCAACCGAATCACTACGTCTCGCAAGTGCTGAGAAAAGAATACATGTGTACCTCCTGTGCCCGAGCGGTATCACACGAGGATATCATGGTGGTTTCAGCCGTGTTCCCGCTGCATTCGCCCGTCATGGCGCCAGTAAATTCTCCATATCTTCGAGGAAGCTTGCACGCCCGGATAATATTGTTGCAATTCTAGGAGCGGGCGATGCGCCACGGTGCCCAGGTCGCGCGGGCGTACCCGGGCAAGGCACCCAAGCCTCATCCGCCGGTCGGATTCGAGTGGCGGCTGCGCGAGCTGGCGGCTCGTTGGACGTGATCTTGGCAGCGAATATCGCCGTGTCTGTTCTGCCGCTCACTCGTCCTGCGGCTTGTCCTGGGTTTCTGGTTCGGGGGCTGGGGTGGATGGCCGTGGGGCTGTCAGGGTGCGGTGACCGGATCTGGGCTGGTCAAGCCGCTGCTGTCGGCGGCCCGCAGGCAGTGGTGAACAGGGTCATCCATTCGTGTTCGTGTGCCAGCCCTCGGGCAGGCAGGTGCAGCGTGATGTGCCCGCGGCCGTGCCGGGCGGTCCGGGCGACCACGTCGATCAGGTCATGGCGGATGGTGGCGCCCGTCGGTCCAGTCGGCGAAGACCTACTCCACGATGGCGTGGTCGCGGTGCTGTTCCTCGGCCTGGACCAGCTCGAACGGGGAATCGGTGAAGACGGCGTGGTAGCGCCAGACGGGGAACAGCTCATCCTGCCCGGCAGCGGCCTGCTTATTCAGGTCGCGGACCCGGCGGACGATCAGCCAGGCGGTGATGGCCTGGCCCTTCTTTGAGGTGAACGCGGTGTACTCGACCTCGGCGACCTGGGCGTCCGAGACCCAGCAGCCGAGCTGGTCATCCCAGATCGCGCGGGTAGCGGATCGGCGTCCAGGCGTCGTCCGGGATGGCGGCGATGGCCGCGGCGACCTTGACGTCCATGGCCACCGTGACCGAGAACCGGGCGCCGGCACGGCGGACCTCATGACAGAAGTCGGCGGAGTAGTACGCCGAGTCCGCCCGCACGATGACCGCCCCGCTGCACCCGGCCTCCCGGGCTGCGGCGGCGAACCGGGCCGCGCCGCGGACGGAGTTCGCGGTCCCGCCGCGCAGCCGGGTGCAGGCGATCACCGGCGCGACCAGCGGCGTGCAGATCGTCGCGGCCAGCGCGTTCAGCCCACGGACCAGCAGGTTCTTACCCTGGATCTTGGTATGCCCAAACCCGGCCCCCTGCTTGCGCCGCCCGTAGACCCACTTTTTGCATCGCGTCGATATCCACGAACGCCAGCATCTCCTTGTCGGGCAGCAGCGGGGAGCGCCGGGCCAGCTCGGCCAGCACCAACCGGCTCGCCGCCTCCAGTTGCCGCACGTTCCCCCAGGTGAACGACCGCAGATGCAAGCCCAGCGTCGAGGGCGCCCCAATCCCGCCGAACAGGTCCGGCATCGCGCCGTGCCGCAGGCAGGTCCATGTCATCGATGCTGTCCGCCCCGGCGACCATCCCCGCCACCATGCACGGGGTCTTCAGCTGCGCGTTGACCCCGCACGGGCCGCCCGGCCGGACATAGGCCTTGACCAGATCGGCCAGCCCGGCGCGGTGGGCCAGGGCATCACCGGGACCAGCCCGGCCCGCGACACGAGATTCGGGTCATCAAGCGATGCGTGCGTCCTGGCCAGGCCATGCAACAATCGCACTTACAAGGTGTCGTCTCCAACGACACGGCGGAAGCGTCAGATACTCCCATCGTCCCAGTTCAGAGGGCACCTTTCACGTCGTCACGCCCGAAAGCAGCCCCATTCCACCGGTGGATTGAGGCTAAGTGTCAAGGCCCTGGCCACTCGTGTCCCTGCTTCCAATAGCTGCCATCTCCTGGTCCGGGCAGGTTCTGTCAAGGCCGAGGGCCCGGCTGGCGGGCCCAGGCGCCGGGGTTTCCGCAGGCCTCAGGGATTTTCGGTAATGACATTCCGTAGTCAGCTAGCGGCTGGCCCGCGTGGACGTGGTCGCGCCGACGGGCATGCTACCGGCGGCAGGCCACCTGGACAGGGCTCGGACTCTCCAGGTGAGGGTGACCGCGGGGCGGATCGCGCTGGCTGGGGGAAGGACAGCTGTGCGAGTTGGGCGGGGGTGCTTGCACGCGGAGCCGGACGCGGTTGCGTCGCAGGTGCCGGGCGGGCTGCGGCGTAGAGGCGTTCGGCGGCAGCCCGGGCCGCGGCGGCCTGGGCGGCGTGCTGCTGGGCGTCGCGGAGTTCGGCGACGGCTTCGGCGAGTGCGGCCAGCCGGGTGATGAACACGATCGGGGCCATGGACCGGTCGCCGGCCAGGCAGGCGAACGCGGACAGCAGCCGGGCGGCCTGGCGGAGCTGGTTCCCGGCCGGGGACGGTGGCGGCATACGGCCGTAGGGTGGACGGGCGGCGCGGTCGTAGGCGTCGGCGGCCTGGCGCAGGATGCGGCTGCCCAGAACGGCAGCGGCCACGTGCAGGGTGTCGGAGGTGGCCCAGGCGGCGTCCGCGGCGGCGAGCGGATCGGTCCAGGCCACGGCCCGGATCTGCGCGGCGGCGTCAGCAGCGGCGCGGGTGGCGTGGTCCCAGACCGCGTTCCGCTCCTCGGCGGTCAGCCTGGCAGCACCGGGCGTGACCCAGTGCGGGGTCCATCGCTGCCGCAGCTTGGGCCAGCTCAGGTCCGCCGCGAGTTTCCCGCCGCCGTACCAGACCGGTCCGCCGTCCTTGGTGGTGTCGCCAGGTAGCGCGACCGAGTACCCAGTGACCTGACCGGGGTTGCTGACGCTGAACCGCTTACGCACGAGCACCCCAGCCCGGTCCAGGCGGGCGAAGAACTCGTCCTCGCTGCCCGCTGCCGCCGCAGCGGTGGTGACCCGCCGCCGCAGCGTGCTCCCCGGGGCCTCCTCCAAGCCACGGCGGGCAGCCTTCTCGTTCTCCGCGCGGCTCGGACAGCGGGCCGCGGTGTGGTCGGCGGGCGCGGTCGAGCGCAGCCCGTACCGCTGCTCAGCGGCCAGGCAGGCGGCGCGGACCTTGTACCGTTCCCAGGACAGGCTGGGCTTGCCGCCGTCCTGGCGAGCCAGCATCGCGACGAGATGAATGTGATCATCGCCGTGCCGTACGGCGATCCAGCGGACGGCCTCGTCTTGCTGCCCGTAGGGAGACAGCCCGGTGCGGTGCATGACCTCGTGCGCGATGGCCGCCCATTCGTCATCGGACAGCATCCGGTCGTCGGGAGCGGCGCGCATCGCGCAGTGCCAGACCGGCCGCGGGTAGCCCCGCTCGCCCAGAGCGGCCTGCGGTTGCTTCAGCAGCCCGGTCAGCCTGGCGAAGTCCCGCTTTCCGTCCGGGCGCAGCGGAGGTTCGAGGCCAGCTGGATGACGCCAGCCCGCGACGATATGGGGATCGGTGTGTTCCTCATGGCGGCCCGGACCGAACAGGTAATACAGCAGCGGCTCGACGTGCTCGCCGCGCGGGGTGCTGATCTTCCCGATCACCCGGTCACCGTCACCATCGCCAGCGTTATCCCAGGGCCTTGCGTACGGCGTCGGCGACCGCGTCGATGTGGTTGGCGCGGCGGATGCTCTCGGTGGCGTAGCCGGGCAGGTCCCCGGCGGGCTGTCCGGTGGCGTCCAGCTTCGCGACTGCCTGGTTGATGTTGGTGCCGATACGACGGACCAGCCCGGCCGCGCGCATCAGCTCGATCAGCGCCCGCCGGAGCGACTCCCGGTCGCCAAGGGGCCCGCCGTTCGTGGCGGCGGAAAGCACCGCCTGAGCGATGTACGCTCTGCGGGCCAGCCCCGCTCGCCTGGCTGCTGCTTCGATGGCCGCGTATTCCTCGCCGGTCAGCGTGACCTCCACCCGGCGTGCGCGCGGGAGCGGCTGCCGTGGCCGCCGCCGACCCTGCCCGCTGACGCCGGTCTGGCTGCCGTCGCTGGTAGCGCCCGTCATTCTGTCGTGTTCCCGCTCGCGGCTTCTATTTCGTGACCGCCTTTGGTATACCCTCCGGCCGATTTCCCCGGATGGGAGGCTTACCGGTGGCCACTCCCGGTGCCAGTTTACGTATGGACCGCGCCCGGTCCGCATGTAAGAGGGGGTTTATTCCACATCTTGCTTCAGGTGGTTCCGGGCTGCTTTAATCCAGAGCAAAAGGCGCTGGTTAGTGATCGCGATCCCACTCTCCTCGCCGCTAAGGTGGTGGTCGCTGGCGCACGAGGGAAGGCGAGATCGAGTCCTGGTTACCCCAGGGATGCGGCAAAGTCGTTAAATGAGGCTGTGAGCTGCTATTTCATAGCAGCGGGTGATGTGTCCGGTGTGTCTGCGGACGGCAGGCGGGCCCGGGCGGAACGATGGAAGTTCTCACGCTAACGTCGCCTGCCTCGAGGGACCCGCCCGCCGATGTCATCTTCGCCTATCCCGGCTGCCCGCTGCCACTACCTTCTTGATCTCCTTGCCCAGGTCCCGGACCCGCGTAAGAGGCGCGGGCGCCGGCATCCGCTGGCCGGGCTGCTGGCCGTGGGGATCGCGGCGGTAATCGCGGGGTCGCGGTCGTTCGCCGCGATCGGGCAGTGGGCCGCCGATGCCGGCCCGGAGGCCCTGGCGATGCTGGGCGCAGCGCGCGGGCCGGCGGAGGAGTCCACATTCCGCCGCGCGTTCGCCCTGGTCAGCGCCGACGTTCTCGACCGGGTCCTCGGTGCCTGGCTCTGGACCAGGGCCGTGCAGGCCGGCGGCCGGCTGGTCATCGCTATCGACGGCAAGACCGTCCGCGGCGCGAGGAGCAAGACCGGGAAGGCCCCGCACCTGGTCGCGGCCCCCGCGCACGGGATCGGCGTGGTCCTCGGCCAGGTCGCCGTGGACGAGAAATCGAATGAGATCCCCGCAGTGCGGGAGCTGCTGAAGGCGTTCACCGACCTGGCCGGGGCGGTCTTCACGATCGACGCAATGCACACGCAGCATGACACCGCGCAGGCCATCCTCAGCCGGGACGCCGACTACGTGATGACCGTCAAGGCCAACATGCCCACCCTGTACCGGCAGCTCAAGAAGCTGCCCTGGACCGCGATCCCCGCTGTCTCGACCGTGAGCACCGACCACGGCCGCCGCGCCCGGCGCACCATCAAGGCCGTGCTGGCGCCGGCCTGGATCGGGTTCGCCGGCGCCGCCCAGGTCGCGCAGCTGAGACGCACGGTCACCAGGAACGGCAAGAAGACCGTCGAGGTCGTCTACCTCATAACCAGCGACCGCGACGCCGATCCAGTCACCCTGGCCGCCTGGACTCGCAGCCACTGGGAGATAGAAAACTGTCTTCACTGGGTGAGGGACGTTACTTACCAGGAGGACAAATCGCTGGTCAGGACGGGAAATGCGCCTCGTGTAATGGCATCACTGCGCAGCCTGGCCATCAGCCTCCTGCGCCTGGACGGCCACATCAACATCGCCGCCGCCAACCGCCACCACGCCCGCGACCCGCAACGGACGCTCAAGCTGCTTCAGACCGCATGAACGACTTTGCCGGGTCCCTGCTGGTTACCCCAGGCGTCCCGGATTTCTGCCGAGAGTGCCGACCGTGCTGAGCCGCAGGCCAGCGGCCGGACTTATGTGCCCCGTGGGGTTACCGTGGCGCAATGGGCCAGGCCTGTGATTACCGCACGGCATGTTTATGCGAATGCTTGAACACGCAGAACGAGGACGCATCCACGGCTTACGCGTTCAAGAAAAAAATTCTGCCGTACTAACCAGTGATGTCCAGTGCTGCAGGGTGATGTCCAGTGATGCTGAGTGATGCCTGGTGCCGTTTAGCGCGGTCTGCGCTAGCGCATGTTGATTTGCCGCCTGACCGCAAATACGTAACTTTAATCATGCCAGGGGACCATCATCGCGGTGAAAACGGGGGGCCGGGAATGAGGAACCGGACGGGCACCCAGACACCCCCTCCGGGACCAGGCGGGTCATGCTCGCCCCTGGCAGCCCACAGCCAGCAAGACGAGCGTCGCGACCGCTATGGGGACCGCGAAGACGACCGTGAGAGCAGCCTGGATGCCTACATCGCCCGGTTGGTCGATGCCGCCCCGCCTCTGTCCAGCCAGCAGCGCGACACGCTCGCGCTCCTCCTGCGCCGCCCGCGTCGAAGATGAACAGACACGACGCGGCGTCCGACTGTTTCCACGTGACGTTGACCGTGGCCAGGCCGGACGGGGGTATGCACCCGTGCCAGCTTCTGGGTGAGCCGGCTTACACCATGTGGTCACCTATGATTCACGTTGATCCAGCTCGGCGAACGGGGATGTCACACCATGAACGACTTGTCCCGGCAGGCCGTGGGGCCGTGGACGCTGTACGAGCGCCTCGGGCATGGCGGGAACGCCAATGTCTGGAGGGCAACCCGGCCGGGCAGTGAGACGGTGGTGGCCTTGAAGGTCATCAACACCACGAAGGTCGAACGCGAGCCGTACCAGCGGTTCGTGCGGGAGATCGAGTTCCTCCGCGGTCATCAGGACGTGCCCGGGCTGCTTCCGCTCCTCGATGCCTACCTGCCGGACCAGCCCAGCAAGACGGACCAGCCGTGGCTGGCGATGCCGATCGCCACGCCCATCGCGAAGGCCCTGGAAGGCAGGCCCTTGGCGGACGTCGTAACGGCGGTCGCGGTGATCGCGGATACGCTGGCCCGGTTGCAACGGGATTTCGGTATTGGCCACCGGGACATCAAGCCGGGCAACCTCTACGAACTCGGTGGCGCCTGGCTGATTGGTGATTTCGGCCTGATCGCGGTGCCCGATGCCAAGGGCCTCACGATGGATGGCCGCCAGGTCGGCCCGGCGCACTACACGGCGTATGAGATGATCCTCAGCCCCGCGACGGCCGATTCTCACCCCGCGGATGTTTACTCCCTGGGTAAGACGCTGTGGGTGCTCGCGACCGGTCAGGCGTTCCCGCCCGAGGGACATCAGCCTGCGGGCACGCGCGGCTTCGGGATCGGTGACTTCCGCCCGCATCCGCGGGCCGACAGCCTTGACCAGGAAGTCGACCTGATGACGCGCCTGCACTGGGCCGAACGGCCGTCGAAGGAGCAGGTTGCTCGTGACCTGGCGCTGTGGCAGGACCTGGCGGCTGGTCCGGTGGTGTTCGACGTGTCCGCCGCCCGGGCGCGGCTGCATGAAAAGCTCCGGTCATCGATGGCCGAACAAGACATGCAGGAGCAGTACAAGGTCCTCGCGCAGGCCGCTATACGTCGGCTACAGCAGTTGACTGCGCCGCTGAACGAGGGGTTGAAGAGCCTGTATCCCCGTACCAAGGTCGACTCGATGTCGGATGAGATGACGCAGAACCTGCTCCGCACGCTGATTCATGCTGGTCTCACCCGCGACATTATCTTCCGCTGGCAGCGCTGCACCCTCGTAGCGCCATTCGAACATCCTGGCGTAGTTTCTCTCCGGATGAGCCGCTCTGTTGAACTCTTCAGCGACGGCGAGTTCTTGCTTCGCCTGTGGATCTTTGTCGGACCGCAGAAAGTCATGGGAGGCTTCTTCAACTGGCAGTCGCCCGACATGTCCGCACCGGTCGGAAGCGTCGAGATGGAAAGGATGCTCCAGGAGGGGCTAGCCGAGCTGTCGCAGAACCTCAAGCAAGGCGTTGATGTCTTCGTTGAGCACCTTCCGGCCGACGAGGGTTCCGGCTAGGAATTCAGCTCGCCGCAGATTAGGCAGTGCACCGGCTCATGCCAGTCATCAACGATCTTCAGCGGTTCCGAGGGATGGCATTCGAAGTCGACCCGGGTCATGTCGTCAGCCTCGGTAAGGGGTTCAGGCTGATCAGTCGGGTGGCGGGGAGTGCTCCGAGTCGTCATCCCGGCTCCCCGGAAGCTGCGCGCGATGTCGTCCGCGAACTTGCTGAGCATCGGCTCCACGACTTCAGCCTCGGTGATGCTCCGGGCAAGAGCGAGCTGTGCCTCGGTAAACCAGGCATCATCTGGTGCCTGCACTCCGCAGTACGGGCAGAAATATCCGCCATCGAGCATGCCCGCCGCATCGTCATCCTCAGAAGCGGGCAGCCACTTGAATTCCCGCTCGCAAGTCGGGCACTCCCGGCGGAGGAACCCGTCCAAGTCAACCGGGATCGTCATGCTCAAAGTAATGCGATCTGTCACGGCCTCTCCAGGGCTCGCGCTCACAGGTGGTATCGCTCTCCAGTCTCCACCATCCGGGCTCCTGCCATTGACGACGAAACGCCGGATCGGCCCAGCGGTCGCCTGCTGGGCGGCAGCGTTCCGCAGCGCCTAGCCCTTCTCCTGTTGCCGCCAGGCGACCTTGACCGTGGCCGGGTCGAACGGACGGCTCGCTCCCCGGCCCGGCGAGTGCAGCGTGACCGACATCAACGTCTTAATGACCGCGCGCTTGCGGCTAATGTCCAGGTCCGCCCAGACGGCGGCCGCGTTCTCGGCGGCCACCAGCGGGGCCAGCACGTTCTCCCGCGCCGCATGGTCCAGCTCGTCCCCGATCTCATCCAGCCGGACGCCGGCCCGCTCGGTCGCGGCCAGCATCTGCGGCCGGGTGATCAGCCCCAGCGCCCGGTCGGCGGCCATCTCCTCCAGGTTCCGGCGGATCGCCGCCGCCTCCTCCCGCAACGCCCCCACATCCACCCCGGTCTCCTCCACCGCCACCAGGTCCGCGGCATCCGCGCGGGACAGCCGCCCCACGACGATCTTCTCGATGAACTCCTCCACCGGCACCGCCTGCCGCGCCACATGCGTCCCGGAGTACGCGCGGTTGCGGGTGGCCGGGGTGCACCGGTAGATGTGATGCCCGGTATGGGACGGCATCCCGGTGACCACGTTCCCGCACGGGCACAGCGCCAGCCCGCCCAGCAGCGTCCGCACCCCCCGCGGCGGCTTGCGGGTGGGATCTTCCAGGATGCCGTGCACCGCCCGCCATGTCTCTTCTGGCACCAGCGGCTCCCACTGCCCTTGGCCGACGATCTCCCCATGGTAGGCCGACAGCCCCGCGATCCTCGGGTTCAGCAGGATCATCCGGATGCTGGTCCGGTTCCAGGTCGTGGTGCCGCGCTGGGCTTGCTGTGGCGGCTTGAGGTCCAGCTTGGTCCACTCCCGGCTGATCCCGCTGATGCTGCCCCCGCCCAGCAAAGCGGCGCATGCCTCCGCGACCGCCGGACCCTCGACCGGGTGGGCAGTCACGTGGTCCTCCAGGTAGCCGAACGGGCGCGGGGTGCCCATGAACCGCTTGCCGTTGATCGCGGCCTGCTCGTTGGCCAGCTTCTGCCGCTCGGCC
>OBLU010000833.1_pt1 | contig 28876 bp, 25 predicted proteins | sample 1518681 | NCBI WGS metagenome assembly OBLU01 (sample SAMEA3539304, study PRJEB22396) | soil metagenome | biome: tundra; feature: field; material: soil | place: USA | collected 2010-05 | depth 0.15 m
GGCGAAGTAGGTTCGGTATAGATCCCTTTTGAACCTTGCGAATACGAGCCATCAACGCGATACTCTGCGCTTACGTTTAGCATCGGAGAAACTACGTGAAGCGAGTTCGCGTGTTGGTTGCAAATCGGCCCCGCCTTATGCGGGAACTCGTAATGGCCACTATTTCTGATCAGCCTGACATTGAAGTTGTCGGCGAGGTTTCGGACGGGGGGGACCTCACCGAAATGGTGGAACAAGCTCAACCTGACGTCCTTATTCTGGCGATGGATGAACCGGAGAAGCGCTCGGGCCAGTGCGGATTCCTTCTCGGTCGCTATCCGCAGATGAGGATTCTAGCGTTAGCGCCGGAGCAGAATACCGGAATTTTTTACTGGGCGATTGTCGACATTCGAACCAGGCCGCTGGAGAGTTCCGAAGCTGGAATATTGAATGCAGTTCGCGAACGCCCGGTGCTGGTGGGGACTGCGCGAAACTGAGACCGGCATGACGAACTCCTGGGGTTTCGAAATGGGATTCCAAGTTCTAAGAGCAGCAGCGTTTCGGACGCACCGCAGGTCGATTGGATCGAAAGATCCGAGAGTTTAGAACCAGCGATGTTTCCAGTAACGTGTTGAAAATAAGTGGCTTAGCTCACAAAAGGCCTGTAAGTGAGGGGGCGAAGCTGCATCAGGCACACGGTATGGATGCTCAAACAAACTCGGCCATCGCTATTCCCAGCGCTGAAGCTGGCGACAGAATAAAAGGAAACTGGTACGCGCTATACACCTGCCCGCGCCACGAAAAGCGCGTCGCTGAGCAGATCGAGCAGCGCCGCATCTCCTGTTTCCTCCCTATGTATCGCTCGGTTCGACGGTGGAAAGACCGGCGCAAAGAGTTAGAACTGGCCTTGTTTCCGGGGTATGTATTCGTGCATATCGTACTTCAAGACAAGTTGCACGTACTGCAGGTTCCAGGCGCGGTCCGGCTCGTGACCTTCAACGGCCAACCTGCCGCTTTACCGGAACAGGAAATCGAGTGCCTGAGGAACCGGCAATCCAATTCCAACATTGAACCACATCCATACCTGCGCGTGGGACGCCGAGTGCGAGTTCGTAGCGGACCAATGCATGGGCTGGAAGGCATCATCCGCCGAAATAAGGACAAGTGTCGCGTGGTTTTCTCGGTTGATCTGATCATGCGCTCAGTGGCTGTCGAAGTGGATGAGGCCGATCTCGAGCCGGTCGGATAAGAGCCATGTATTCCTTGCTGGTTGAAGACTTGGGAAAACCTCATTTTGAATCGCGTCGGAAAACCACAATGCTAATCCATCACTGGAACTGGAAAAGATTCTTCGAGATCGGAGCCCGCAGTATCGCGCTCCTCCTACTTTGTCAGGGGTTGTATGGTCAAGTGAAGGAAAAACCTCGAGACAAAGCGTATGCAAATCAGCCTGCGGAGTTGTCCGAACTTGCCCAAAACAACCTTGACCGTGTAGCGGCTTCTGCTGTTCAGATTCGGGAAGTTCTCGTCAAAGATGCGGGACTTATGGTGGAATTGAAGCGCTGGATAGCCAAAGAAGCTACCGATAACGGTCAGATCGTTGAGGACTCGAAGCTGGTGGATGAAGCGGTCTTCGACCGCCTCAATCGGGATGTGGCGTTTCGCGCAGTGGCGACTAGCTTGCTGCAGGGCTACGGTTACTTGATGCCGTCTCCGAATCCCGATTCGAGTGCCGGCAAAGAGGAAGACCTTCTTCTGAAAGAGCGTGCCCGGCGTTTGGTGCAGATTGAAGCGCAGGAAGATACCGAGTCCCTCCAGCCCAAGAAGAATAATGAGGACGTGGAACGTACTGGTACAACGAGCCCGCGCTCGAATCGTCCAACACCGAACGGAACGCCCGTTCTTGACGAAAATCCGGGCCCGTTCCCCGATGGATCGCCCTCGTTTCCTTCTAATCCCTCCCGAACCCTCCGGACTGAGGTACAGGAACCAGCACAGCGCGACCGCATGTCGTCGCCAAAAATTGAATTAGCCTCCGACTCGCTGAAGTCCGGTCCTGATATATCACCGAGCCAATCGTCTGTCGCTTCGATATCAGGCGGACTGATGGTGGCGCGCGATGAGGCCTCCTACGCAGACAGAAGCAATACGCGCGAGGCCGCTACCTCTCGGCCCAAGGCGCACGAATACGAAGAAGAAGATGTGACGCCAGTAAAAATGGTTCGTCGGGCCAATCCGTATGCCGACATTCCTTCTCTGTACGACATGTACGTACAGGCGTCGGCCTGGCAGCGTCCAGCGGAGCGGTTCGGCTCGGAAATATTCCGCAATACCATAAACCAGCCGGACGTGATTCCCATGGATCTGCCGGTGGGGCCTGACTACGTGGTGGGAACGGGCGATAGCTTGTCCATTGATGTGTGGGGCAGCGTCACCCAGCGGCTTGTGCGCCTGGTCGATCGGGAGGGGCGGATCGCGCTGCCGGAGACAGGTCCGGTGTTAGTAACGGGCAAGAGTCTCGGCGAGGTACAGTTGGAAGTTCAGCACGCCCTCAGGAGCGCATTCAGGGATGTATCTGCCGATGTCTCAGTTGCACGCTTGAGAACCGTGCGCGTTTATGTGGTAGGAGAAGTTGCGCAACCGGGCGCGTATGACATTAGCTCGCTTTCAACGCCACTCAATGCCCTGTTTGCCGCTGGAGGCGTCACCGGTCGAGGAACTTTGCGTTCCCTCAAGCACTTCCGCGGCAAACAACTCGTAGAGCAGGTTGACGTCTATGACCTGCTGCTGCACGGCCTACGCGCCGACTTGAGGCGACTGGAAAATGGCGACACTTTACTCGTGCCGCCAATTGGACCTCAGGCGACGGTAGAGGGAATGGTGCGCCGTCCGGCAGTATATGAATTGCTGGATGAGACTTCGCTAGCCGAAGTTCTGGAGCTGGCAGGCGGAATCCTGCCCGCAGCGGCATTGCGCCATATCGAAGTGCAACGGCTCGAAGCCCACGAAAAGCGGACCATGCTGACTCTGGATCTGGCATCGACCACTGACCCTGACGAACTCAACAAGCAGTTGCAAGCTTTCCGCGTTCGCGATGGCGATCAAGTGCATATCTTTCCGATCGCCGCCTATAACGAGGATTCTATTTACCTTCAGGGGCACGTATTGCGTCCAGGCCGATATTCCTACAAGCCGGGAATGAAGCTGACCGATCTCATTTCATCCTATGGCGACCTCCTTCCCGAACCAGCGGCTCATTACGCTGAAATCATCCGTTTGAACAAGCCGGACTTTCATCCCAGCATAGAAAGCGTCGATCTCTCGGCTGCTCTTGCGGATCCAGCCTCGGCACCAGTCTTAAAGCCCCTCGACACGGTTCGGATCTTTAGCCGTTTCGATTTTGAGCCCGCTCCGGACGTATGGGTAGGCGGAGAAGTTCGGTCTCCTGGGAAGTACCACACCTCGGGCCAGGCCCATTTGCGGGATGCGATCTACTTGTCGGGCGGCGTCACGCCGGACGCATCCCTCGATTCGGCGCAGCTGTTTCGTACCGAGAGCGATGGGACTCTGCGGATTCTCAGCGTCGATCTGCGTCAGGCGCTCGATGGAAATCCTGTCGACAATCTTCTTCTGCAGTCTCGCGATCGGGTTCTGGTACATCGAAACCAGGCACAGGTTGAAGCCCCGACCGTGTACATCAAGGGTGAGGTTGCAAAACCCGGACGGTATCCCCTGCCCTCGAACATGCGCGTTGCAGACTTGATAAGGGTTGCCGGAGGACCGACGAGATCCGCCTTCCTGGACACAGCGGACCTGACCCGATTCGCCGCGAGCACGGCCCCTGGTCACTCAAGCCAGCGACTCGAAGTCAAACTGGCAGCTGTCCTGTCGGGCGATTCAAGCGAAGACGTACCGCTACGCAACGGGGATGTCCTCACACTTCGACAGATCGCACAATGGAATGATCTCGGATCTTCGGTCTCCGTGCGAGGCGAAGTCCAACATCCGGCAAGCTATGGGATCGAGCCAGGTGAGCGGCTGAGTTCTGTTTTGAAGCGTTGCGGTGGCTTTACCCAACAAGCGTACCCCTACGGCGCGGTGTTGATCCGCCGCGAGGTTCGGGACTTGGAAATGACATCCCATCTCGAGTTGGTGAACCGCGTCAAGAACGAGGAAGGTTATTTGAAGACCTTACCCGAGGCTGACACGGACCAGAAAAATGCGAAACTCACTGCGGTCGCGCAGGTTGAAACCACGCTGCAACAGCTGGAGGCTACGCCGCCGATCGGACGAGTCGTGATTCACCTTCCCTCGGGCATGAAGAGTTTCGACAAGTTAACAAACACCACTGCTGATGTCCCACTCCGAGACGGAGACGAGCTCGTCATCCCGAAGAAGGCTAACTACGTCCTCGTGAGTGGGCAGGTTTTCAATCCTACGGCTGTTAGTTATCTCCCCGGGAGGAGCGCAAAGTGGTACTTGAGTCAGTCGGGAGGATTGACACAAGTTGCGGACAAGAGTGCGGTCTTTGTGGTCCGAGCAGACGGCTCTGTTCTCTCCGCCAAAAACAACTCCGGATTCTGGTCGGGCGACCCCATGAGCGCCGTCTTGAAGCCGGGCGATTCGATTGTGGTGCCGGAAAAGGCGCCTAAAATTGGCACCCGCAACTGGGCCACGATTATGCAGGCGGCGCAGGTCGCATCCTCGGTTGCTCTCACTGTGGCGTACATCCACCCGTAGAAGTGGAGCCTAAGAGTTGAGAGCGAATACCCAATTCCTGGCTGGCCTTTTGACTGCTGCCATGACACTTTGCCTAAGTCCCGCAGCGTATTCGCAGGATTCAGGAAAAGACTCCGAACCTGCGGCGCCTGGCGCAGGTGGCGACACGGCAAAATCCACAATGGGAGCAGTACAGCCAGACAGTAGCGGGTTCACAAGCGCGCCAAGAAAGTTTTTTGGTGACCCTATCACGGATTTCGCGCAGGACCAGAAGCATATCTGGACCAGCCCAGCACACATTCGGTTGGCCGATACAAGATGGCTGGTGCCCTTGGCGGGGCTCACAGCTGGCCTATTCGCGACGGATCGGCAGTACAGCGCTTCGTTGTCAACGAACCCGACTACGCTTAGCCATTACAAGACAGTCTCGAACGTTGGAATTGCCAGTCTCGCTGGAGCCGGCGCAGGCATGTATCTAATGAGCTTTCCCACGCACAACGAACACTGGCGCGAAACCGGGTTCTTGGCTGGCGAGGCGGCGATTGATAGCCTTATCCCGATCGAGGTCATGAAGTATTCATTCGCGCGGGAACGCCCGTATCAGGGAAACGGTAGCGGGGCTTTCTTCCAAGGCGGCACTTCGTTGCCATCGGAACATGCTGCTGCGGCATGGGCCATAGCAGGGGTCTTCGCGCACGAGTATCCAGGCACATTTCCCAAACTGGTTTCATATGGCCTCGCTTCCGCTGTCAGCTTTGCCCGAATTCATGGCCGACAACACTTTCCCTCCGACGTGTTGGTGGGCAGCGTACTCGGATATCTGATCTCCCAGAGCGTTTACAGTAGGCATCATGATGCCGAGTTAAAAGGTAGTTCCTGGGCGCCGCCGCGCGAATTTGTGGAAGAAGGCGACAAGGCACATTCTCCTTCGAACATGGGTTCCCCCTATGTTCCTCTCGACAGCTGGATCTATCCGGCGCTGGAACGGCTCGCCGCCTTGGGCTACGTGAAAACCGCAAGCTTGGGAATTCGTCCCTGGACTCGGCTGGAGTGTGCCCGACTGGTGAGTGAGGCGTCGGAATTGCAGCCTGACGCGGACGCCCCGTCAGAAGTTCAGCAACTCTACAGTGCGCTCTCGGAAGAGTTCGCTCATGACTCCGAACTGATGAGCGGTGAGCGCAATCTTGGCGCCCAACTGGAGTCCGTTTACTCCCGTTCACTTGAAATCTCGGGAAAGCCGCTCACCGACAATTATCACTTCGGCCAGACCTTGCTTAACGACTACGGTCGGCCATACGAACAGGGATTTAATGCCGTGGCCGGCGCGTCTGGCTGGAGCACCGCAGGTCCGTTTGTTGTGTACGTTCGCGGAGAGTATCAATCGGCGCCCGCGGCGCCGTCGCCTTCGCTCGGGGTGCTCGATTTCATCAGCAGTACTGATGGATTGCCACCGAATCCTTCTTCGCTTCCCATTGCCGCCACCAGTCGCTTTCAGTTACTGGACGCTTATGTGGGCATGAACCTTGCCAACTGGCAGCTCTCGTATGGACGGCGCAGCTTGTGGTGGGGACCGAGTGAGGGTAGCGCGATGATTTTTACAAACAACGTTCCTCCGCTTAACAACATGTTCAGCATCGATCGGGTCAGCCCATTTCGATTGCCTTGGGTTTTCGGTTATCTCGGGGACATACGCCTGTCGGCCTTTATCGGACAGCTGTCGGGACAAGAGTTTCTGAGCACGACTTTCAGCGGCACCGCAGGCCCAACAATCGGAGAGTACGGGCACGCATTGCATCCCCAGCCGTTTCTCAGCGGCGGAAAGATCAGCTTCAAGCTCACCCAAAACTTCGAGTTCGGCATGTCGAAGACAACGATCTACGGAGGTCCCGGACTTCCGCTGACGCCGAAGACGTTCCTGGACTCTACCTTCGGCATACATGTTCACGGGGATGTATTGGGGGATGGACGCACGGGTGCAGACTTTGCATATCGAATTCCGAAGATGCGTGACTGGCTGACTTTTTACGGGGAGGCCATGAGCGAAGACCAGCCTTCCCCGATTCCTTACATGAGTCAGTCGATCTTTCAGGGCGGACTCTACTTCGCCAAGATCCCGAGGATTCCAAAGATTGACTTGAGACTCGAGGGTGGGTCCACCAGCGCGGTTGGCTACAACGTTGAGCCAGCCGGCTATTTCTACTGGAATGCTCAATACGTCAACGGGTACACGAACAACGGCGGATTCATCGGTTCCTGGTTGGGGCGCGCCGCACAAGGGGAAGCCGTGCGGACCAACTACTGGCTCTCGGCAAAAAGCAAGATCGGACTTGAACTTCGGCATCGGAAGGTGGATCGTGAATTTCTTCCCCAGGGCGGAACCCAGAACGACGTCGCCGTGAATGCAAATTTCTTTAGTGGGCTAGGACTAAGCTTTTCAGGAAACGTCCAGTATGAGCGCTGGCTCATCCCCTTGTTGGCCACGAACCATCAATCCAACTTAGCAGCGTCATTTCAGTTCAGCTTCTGGCCCAAAGTACACACCCGTTGACGAAGTTCCTAGGCTCACGATTTCCGCGGAACGTCCTTCTGATGTAGTCGTTATCCGCATTGCGGGCGAGCACGACGGACGCTGGCTAACAAGAAATGGCGACAAAAGAAATCCAGGCTTTATTCGGCCCCGTGGCATCTTGGCCGCTGCGAGGTTGCTTCTCAACCTGTGTCGGCCGGTTTCTGTCGCAGCAATTCTCGGACGACAAATAGACAGGTCTGAAAACAATATGCATTCCTCGATCAATTTGACAACGTCACCGAATGTTCACTCCGGCGTTGATCCGCACCTGGCTGTCGAGACGCTGTTCGTGCGACGCACTCCCGCCAGACGATTCCAAAGTCACCTGACCAAATTGGAAGTGCTCGCTGATTTTGTAACCATCATTGCCGCGGTCATGTCAAGCTACGCAGCATACTACTTCCTCGGGTTGGGCAAGCAGGTTTACTATCCTCCTTCGGTCGTTTTTGGCGTCTCCGCTACGTTCGCAGCTTTAATCATCCTCATGCTGGACCGGGTGGGCGCGTACTCCCGCGGAACCAGCCTGTTGCGTGTGCGGGAAACAGAGCGCGTACTCCGCGTGTCCATACAGGCTCTGGCCTTTATACTGTGCGTGAGTTTCTTCACCAGCTTTCTGTTTTCACGCTGGCTACTAGTAATCGCCATGGGCTTGGTGCCACTCTTTCTCTTTCTCCAAAAGTATCTCGTTTACGCGCTGGTGCAGCACTTGCATGCAAAGGGCTATGGTATTGAACGGGTTCTAATCTACGGCTCGGGATCCACTGGGCGGCGCGTCTACTCGGTTCTGCGCCGTTCTCCGAAACTCGGCCTGGAACCGGTGGCATTTGTGGACGACAATGCCGCGAAAGTCGGCTGTGCCATTTTTGAATTGGGGTACGAGCATCGGCGGTCAGCATCCGTGATGCGTGGTCCACTGACCCGGGACTTAGTATCGGAGTGCGGCGCCGACCTGGTCGTGATTGCCATCCCTTCCCTGCAACACGAGAAGTTCCACCATGCAGTCGGGGAAGCAATGGCGGCAAGCGCGCGCGTATCCTTCGTCCCCAGCCACTTCGTCCACTCCGATCCGATGGTTGACTTCCAGGACATTGACGGGGTTCTATTGGCTTCGTTCAGCCGCGACCCCAGGCGATTCACTTACGAGTGGGCCAAGCGGATTTTAGACTTCAGCGGCGCGGCGGCTCTGCTGGCCATCGCTTCGCCGCTCTTCCTGCTGCTCGCCATTCTGATCAAACTCGATTCCAAGGGCCCCGCGTTGTTTCGGCAGGACCGGGTTGGCCTAAACGGGCGAAGGTTTCGCATGTTCAAGTTCCGTACCATGTGCAAGGATGCTCCCACCTACGCTTATTCTCCGAAAGAATCAGAAGATGTCCGCATTACTCGGCTGGGTCGCTTCCTCCGGCGCACCAGTCTGGATGAGCTTCCCCAATTGCTGAATGTGCTCCTGGGCAATATGTCCCTGGTTGGACCTCGTCCGGAGATGCCCTTCATTGTCGAGACCTACACCGAACGTCATTCTCAGCGTCTGCAAGTAAAGCCAGGGATCACTGGACTCTGGCAGCTCAGTGGTGACCGCAACTACCTGATTCACGAAAACATTGAATACGATCTCTACTACATTAAGCATCGAAATTTCTTCATGGATATTGCTATCCTCCTGCATACGTCTATTTTCGCGATGCGAGGTATATGAGGGCGAGAGTCTTAATTCTTGTTCTTGGTAAAGACATATCGTGTGCACCTTCTGGTCGACTGCCCCTCGAACTTGTGTCGGGAGAAAATGCAATCGGATGGATTCGCCCTCCTCGACGAACTAGTGGCGTCCTCTGAGGAGGAGTTCTTCCCCATTCCAGCGCCTGACACCCTGGAGTTATCTTGACTGGAGTTATCTTGAATGGAAAACCTACTCCAAACGCGTCAAACGGTGCTCAACGGCTCAGACGAGCGGAACGGCCACCTGCCTTTGGGAAGCGCCGCTCTCGAAGAACGACCCGAGCATGATTCCGGATCTGTCCCGCAAGATGCAGTCGAGGAGCACCTTGCTCTCTTAGGTGTTGCTTGGTTGCTCTGGGCTAAACGTCGCTGGCTGGCCAAGATTGCTTTGTGGGGATTGGTACTATCCACTCTGATCGCGTTCGTCATCCCGAAGCGCTACGAAGCGACGATCAGGTTGATGCCGCCGGACTACCGCACAGGTGTGTCACTTGCCGCGCTTCCCGCTTTGTCGCAGGCATCGGGCGGAACGGAAGGGGGCAGTAGTTCCGCCATGAGTATTGCTAATCAGCTGCTCGGTCTGAACACCTCAGGAGACTTACTCATTGGCGTCTTACGCAGTCGCACGGTGGAAGACCGTGTCATCAAGCGGTTTCAACTCATGAACCTTTATGGTGAGAGGTATCCGGAAGATGCTCGCCGCAAACTGGAAAGTAGGACCGAGATTGAGCCGGAGAAGAAAACCGGAATCATTAGGATTTCGGTGGAGGACCATCTGCCTTCTCGAGCGGCTGCCATGTCACAGGCTTACGTCGAGGAGTTGAATGATCTATTGGCAAAGGTGAACACTTCCGCAGCCCACCGCGAACGCGTATTTGTTGAAGGGCGCCTGGACGAAATCGGCAAGGGCCTAAACACTGCTGAAAAGGAATTCAGTGAGTTCGCCAGTCAGAACAATGCCATCGACGTCCCACAACAGTCGAAGGCGATTGTGGAAGGGGCGGGCCGCTTGGAGGCTCAGCTGATGGCGGCCGAATCCCAACTACAGGGATTGGAGCAGATCTATGCACCCCAGAATATTCGCGTGCGCGAACTAAGAGCACAGGTCGCCGAGTTGCGGCGCCAACGGGATAAACTTAGTGGTAAGGGTGTAGACCTTGCGACTGGCGGGACGCTCGGTTCCGACCAGTCATATCCGTCCATGCGCCAGCTTCCGCTATTAGGAGTGAAGTACCTAGATTTGTACCGCAAGAACAAGGTTAACGAGGCCGTGTTCGAGCTGCTTACCAAGCAATACGAGATGGCCAAAATTCAGGAGGCGAAGGACGTTCCTAGCGTCCAGATTCTGGATGCTGTGGAAGTTCCTCAGAAAAAGTCCTTTCCTCATCGCTTCTGGATCATGCTCGGCGGAATGTGCCTATCAATTGTGATGGGTGTCGTTTGGGTGGTGGGTAGCGAATTGTGGGAGCGCGCGGATCCGGAGGCCTCTTGGAAAGCCCTCGCGAGTGAAGTGTTCCTGACCGTGAAGGCTCGCACCTGGAGTACGAAGACAGCACAAAAAATCCATCATGTAGTAGCTACCCCGATTTATCGCGTGCGCGATACGATCGAGAATCGTCGGCGACAACGAAGTGCATAGAATGAGCTCTCCAACAATGAACTTGTCTTCACGAGTGGAGCCGATTTCCTCGTGGGAAAGTGGTTTTGTCGTGTTGGTTCTGCTGATTTCCACTACTGCGTTTATGAACCTTCTCGGCGATCCGGAGGGCCAGATCATGGATCCGGGGCACGGCATGTGGTTCATGCAGGTGTTCTGGGCTTGCGTATATCTGCTAACCCTGCGTCTTCTCTTATTGCATTGTCGACCGTTCGTGCAGATGCTGTTGCGGCAGTGGCCATTAGTCCTGCTGCTTGGGCTTGCATTTATCTCAGTATTCTGGTCCGTCGCGCCTGCGATCACATTGCGAAAAGCAACCGCTCTGGCGATGACTGCAATGTTCGGAGCCTACTTGGCGCTGCGCTACAGTCCCCGTGAGCAACTTCGTCTGCTGGCCTGGACCTGCAGCATTATTATCGCTCTCAGTTTCGTTTTCAGCCTGCTCGATATAGGAACGCCGGTGAACGGCCGTGATTCGGGCTGGTTCGGTGTCTTTGTGCATCGAAACGCACTAGGGAGAATGATGGTCTTCAGCACTGTCTTGTTCATTATCCTTTCGAGAGTGTACAAGGGACAGAAGCTGCAGGCATGGTTGGGCATCCTGTTATCGTTGTCATTGCTACTTCTCTCAACCTCCAAAGGCTCAATCATCTATGTGGCCGTTCTTCTCTGCTTTTTTCCGCTGTTGCCTCGGCTGCGAGGGAAACTCACAAAGGTCATCGGGGGGATGGTGTTCGCGGGAATTTCAGCATCTGCGATCCTCTATTTGATCATTGCACATTTCGAGGCGTTCACCGCGGCTCTCGGCCGCGATCCGGAAATGACGGGCCGAATTTCGATGTGGGTCGCCTCTGCAATCATGGCATTGCAGCAACCTTGGCTGGGTTACGGATACGGCGCATTCTGGCTGGGCGCGGACGGCCCTTCCTTGGGTGTCTGGCGTCTCATAAACTGGGAGGCTCCGCACGCACACAACGGGCTGCTCAATCTCTGGCTCGACCTCGGCTTGGCAGGAGTTGGCTTGTTCCTGGTTGGCTTTTCGCTCTGTATGTGCCGTGCCTTTCGCTATCTTCGTGCGAACACGATGCCCGAAGCGATCTGGCCTTTCATGTTCCTAGCCTTCTTGTTCATTTCCAACCTTACTGAGAGCAGCTTGGTCGATGGCAATAACATATACTGGATTGTGTACACCGCGGTGTTTATAAACCTCGTTCCGAAGACCGGCAAGATAGCCGTGCCAGCACGAGTCTCCGCTCGGCGAAGAATGCCAAGGTTGGTTACCGTGAAAGTCGGCATTCCACAAGCCTGACCAGGGCTCATTCTTGTCGATGCAACGCACTAGCTGAAGACTCGCCTCTGTTTCTTAGGTGCTCTTTGTACTCAAGTATCCGATGACAGTTGTTGAAGAATTGAAACCCATGAACTCTCTGAGGAGCCGCCTGAGAGGGAGCAGCCTGGCCCGCAATACATTGTGGATGCTAGGGGGGCAGGGTACCCGCCTCGTCCTTCAAGCCATTTATTTCCTTCTTATTGCACGGGCGTTGGGGCCAGGCGGATATGGTGCGTTCGTAGGTGCGGTTTCGCTCGTGGCACTGGTGGCGCCCTTTTCAAACTGGGGCACTGGGTTTCTGCTCATCAAGAACGTTTCCCGCGACCGCGCCACCTTCAACGACTGCTGGGGGACAGCACTTGGAGTGACTGCCCTCTCGGGTTGTGGTCTGCTTTGTCTTGTGCTTTTTGTTTCGCGCATACTGTGGGCAGGATCCGTGCCTTTGAAAATCGTACTTCTCGTAGGAATTTCTGACTTAATCCTGGTGCGCACTATTGACCTCGCAACTCAGGCTTTTGTAGCGGTTGAAGTCCTACGAAAGAGCGCCGAAGTAAACGTGGTCTTGAGTGCGGCACGGACCCTGGCGGCCGTTTACTTGTGTTTTGCCTTGCGGTCTCACGCCGCAGCGACCTGGGCGTTGTTATACCTTGCAAGTAGCGCCGCAGCAGCAATCTACGGAGTGGTGGCGGTCACACGAGCCTTAGGTTTCCCAAAGCTAGGGTTGTACTTGTCGGGCGCGGAATTCAAAGAGGGCTTCTACTTTGCGGTTAGTTTGGCTTCACAGACTGCCTACAACGACATCGACAAAACCATGTTGGTCAGGTTTGGAGGATTGGAGGCGACCGGCATTTACGGCGCGGCGTATCGCATTATAGATGTCTCCTTCTCCCCGGTAGGCGCTCTCGTTTATGCAGCGTACGCTCGTTTTTTTCAGCAGGGGGCCGATGGCATCAGTGGGAGTACTCGTTTCGCCAAGAAATTATTGCCGTACAGTGTAGTCTACGGTGCTTCGGCGACAATCTTGCTTGCTGTCTGCGCTCCCCTTCTGCCAATACTGCTTGGACGGCAATTTGCGGCTGCATCGACGGCTTTGCAGTGGCTCTCGCCTTTGCTTTTATTTAAGTCCATTCATTACTTCCTTATCGGCTCGCTCAGCGGCGGAGGGGCTCAGCGGATAGCTGCCACAATTCAGGCTGCCATAGCCGGGATCAACGTGATTTTAAATCTTTGGCTGATCCCTGCCTATTCCTGGCGCGGGGCCGCTTGGGCGAGTCTCTTAACGGATGGGTTGCTGACGATCTCCCTTTGGTATGCGATCCAAGTTCTTAGTCGTAAGCGTCCTGAATTGCCGCCGCTTGTCCGAGACCTGCCTGCACGAGTCTTTGCTCCGACGAATGACCTAGGAACTCGTGATATCTAGCATAGCTCGCTTCGTCGACACAAATCATTTCGAGAATCGCGCACACTAGCCGTCCGTTTCTGTGATTGTTGCCCTGCTGCTCCTAGTTATCAGACAGCGGGATGAAACTGAGGTCTTAGCTTGATCGAAGCCATGAACGTAAATACTAGCGGCCGTCCATCCGCACAAACATCTTTTTCGCCCAGAGAATATTGGGAAGATCGCTTGAATGGTGATTTTTCGTTGCGGGGTGTTGGATATTCGCTGCTCGGTAGCCGATACAACAAGTGGCAGTACGCGTTGCGTGATCGGGTACTTCGTCGAGAACTCGCGGGTCTGCACCTGGATCTGTCTAATGCCGATGTACTCGATGTCGGCTCTGGTACAGGGTTCTATATAGACTACTGGCTCCGCACGGGTGTCGGTTCCGTCTCCGGTTGTGATCTGACCGAAACATCAGTCTCTCGCTTGCGAATCCAATTTCCGGATCAGAAGTTCTATCAGTTGGATATTGGTGCGGATCCGCCTCCCGAGTTTTCAGCTAGATTTGATGTCATTTCCGTTTTCGACGTCCTCTTCCACATTGTGGATGAGGTGCGGTTCGAGAGGGCCTTTCGTAATATTTCCCAGTTGCTGGTTCCCGGTGGAATACTTTGCTTCAGTGAGCTCTTCTTACACCATGAAACCGAGCGCGACCTTCACGTCGTCTTTCATTCTCTTTCGCATATCGAGACTGTGCTTGCCCAATCGGGTTTTGAGATCATCGTTCGACGGCCAGCTTTTGTATTGATGAACGAGCCTCGTGATACGCAAAGTGAGCTTGCGCGGTTCTTGTGGAAGTTGACTATGTACCCTGCGCGCAAGAGCGAAGTACTTGGCTGGTTGTGGGGTGCGGCACTTTATCCGGTTGACCTTTTGTTGACCAGGCTACTTAGTGAGAGTCCCACGACCGAGGTGATGTTTTGTCGGAAAATCCGGTAGATTCAGAACGTGCGCACTGCGCTTCTTCGAGAAGGGCGACGTCGTTTCCGGCTCTCGCTGTCTATTGTGATCTCTTACTCGCCGCCTCGATGACCTTTGTGCAGGCGCAGGCTGAGGCCCTGACCCAATTCATTCCCTACTACGTGGGATCACGCTCTGTTTCCCATGGCGGTCTCGAGCTTCCGAAGGAACGGACCTTAGTTATCAATCGTGGCGGGTCGAGTCTGGGGAAGGTACTAGAAGTCCCGTTTAAAGTGTTTGGGTATGATCCGTTATTCTTCCGCCGTGTTCGACAGATCGATCCTGTTCTTGTTCATGCTCACTTTGGACAAAGCGCGGCGGTGGCCCTGCCGCTGGTCGAGCGACTGGGGGCTCCCCTGATTGTGACTTTCCACGGAGGCGACGCTACTGTTAGCCAGGAACATAGCGATAAGCCATATTTCAGCTTGCGGCTTTACTGGCGGAAAAGAGAATTGCTCAAGCGGAAGACCACGCTTTTCATTGCTGTGTCTGATTTTATTAGGGACAAATTGCTGGAGAGTGGATATCCCCAGGAGAAGATCTGGGTTCATTACATCGGCATAGACACAGAGTTCTTCCGGGCTGAACGAAGTCTTCCTCGGCGTCCCGTAGTGTTGTTTGTCGCTCGACTTGAGGAGAAGAAGGGCTGCGAGTATGCCATTCGGGCGATGGAACTTGTGCAACAGACTTACCCGGAGTGGGAACTGGTTGTCATCGGCGACGGAACGTTGCGTGCTGACCTTCACCGACTAGCGCGTGAGCGACTGCATTCCGTTAGATTCCTCGGCATGCAACCAAAGAGTGTAGTGCGCGAATGGATGAACCAGGCAAGCCTTTTCTGTGTGCCCAGCATCGTCGCCAAAGATGGGGATGCTGAGGGCTTCGGTTTGGTTTTCGCCGAGGCACAAGCTATGGGCTTGCCCGTCGTTAGCTTCGCGTCAGGTGGAGTGCCTGAAGCGGTTGCTCATTCCGAAACGGGGTTCTTGGCGCCGGAGAGGGATTGGGAAGCTCTTGCCAAGTACATCAAGCTGTTAATCGGCCACCCCGATTTGTGGTTGCGCATGAGCGAGGCTGGTCGCCGTAGGGTCGAGGGGTATTTCGATCTGCGATCACAAACGAGGAAACTGGAGTCCGTCTACCTCGCCGAACTCGAAAAAAGCAAGGGCACGAAATTGGCGCGTCAATGAATGAATTGAAAGGATGGATGGCTAGGGGTGACAATGCGTTAATTGTCGACTACCTACCGACGGACCACTCCAGACAGTCGGATAGTCTCCGCGAGGCGACGAGAGTCCTTCAGACTTTTCCTCCGGCGCAGGACGTTCTGATTGTGGACCTGGGATGCGGAGTGGGATCCAGTTTCGATGTGTTTCGTTGGCAACACGCAAATGTTCGCTGGATCGGTTTGGACATTGAGCGCTCTCCCGAAGTAGATACCCGCACGAGGACTGATGTTGAATTTCTGACCTACGATGGGGTGCACATTCCGTTGGCGGATCAATCAGTCGACATCGTCTATTCGCGGCAGGTTTTCGAGCACGTGCGGCATCCTCAGGTACTGATCGAAGAAGTCCATCGAGTACTGAAGCAGGACGGTATTTTCGTTGGTTCTACGTCTCACCTCGAACCGTTTCATTCGCGCAGTTATTGGAATTACACACCGTATGGCTTTTGCGTACTCCTGCGAGATGCTAGTTTCCGATCCATACTCGTGCGTCCAGGCATTGACTCTTTGACGCTCATCAGCCGTCGGTGGCTCCAGTATCTAAGACTCGCGGCTCTTCTCGAGCCTTTCTTTACCATCGAGTCTCCAGCAAACTTCTTCCTAGAGGCTGCTTTGCGCCTTCTAGGACAATCTACCGAGCGACGCAATGCGTTCAAACTACTTTTTGCGGGCCAGTTCTGTTTTTTCGGTCGGAAGCATACCAGCCAGGAATTAGTTGCGAACAACATCAACGTTGTAACCCAGTCATGATGAATCTTGGTGATTGAGTCGTTCCGGGACGCGCTCGAAGGGTTCACTCTTTCGTCGGACATTGTCGGTCGTCAAGTGTTTTTTGTTCACACCCAGGGTTGTTCGCCCCAATGTTGAAAGTTCTCATTGTTGAGCCGCAAATGAAGCAGTACCGCGTCCCATTTTTCACCAAGCTCCACACCGCATTGCGGTCAAGCGGCATCGACCTGCGCGTTGCGTACAGTCCACCTAACGCTCACGAGGCCAGGAAAAGAGACAACGCCGACCTGCCGGAGGCGATCGGCGTTAAGGTAAAGGGGTACGGGTTACTGGGCAATAGACTCGTGTTCCAGCCGCTGCTGCGAGAAGTTGCTTGGGCGGACTTGGTCGTCGTCGATCAGGCCACTAGGCACATTCTGAGTTTCCTACTTCTTGCTCTGTCACGCTTCAAGTTGAAGAAAGTGGGGTTCTGGGGACATGGACGGAACAGGCAGGGGGACCTTGCCAGCTTTCCGGAACGCATAAAGCGGCATACGGTTAGGTGGGTTGATTGGTGGTTCGCGTACACACCCGGTGTGACTGAATACGTCAGTAGCCTGGGCGTGCCAGTTGAAAGGATCTCGACCATCAATAATTCCATCGACACAGGTGAGTTTCGAGGACTATTAACCACGGTTACAACTGACCAGATCCACGCTGCACGTGGTGTACTCGGCGTGGATGACAACTCGTTGATCGGACTCTATTGTGGTGGACTGTATCCCGATAAGCATCTCGATTTTCTGATTGAAGGTGCGGTGCTCGTCCAAAAGCAAGTTCCAGAATTTCGGCTTCTCGTGCTGGGCAGTGGACCTGAATTCTCCAAGGTTGAGATCGCCGCGAAGAAGTACCCCTTCATTGTTGCGTTAGGGCCCCGCTTTGGAAGAGAGAAGGCGCTCTATTTTCGAATGGCCTGCGTTTTCCTAATGCCTGGGTTGGTGGGACTCGCCATCCTTGATGCATTCACTGCCGGACTGCCTCTTATCACAACTGATGTTCGGATACACAGCCCGGAGATCGAATATCTGGAGGACGGAGTGAATGGGTTCATGGTAAAGTCGGATGTGGTCGCCTATGCGGAGCTCGTCGTCCGTGTGCTAAAAAGTCCAGGATTGCTACAGGCATTGCGCGGCGGTGCGGCTCGGACCGCGGCGAAGTACTCCATGGAGGCGATGGTGGAGAACTTCAGGTCTGGCATCGTCCGTTGTCTGGCTTCCTAAAAAGGTGAACAGAATGCCGGAAGGGTGTTCGGTGAACAGGACAAAGTGAAAAAAGGACGGTTCGTCTGCACTACCAGTTGGGATGACGGTTCTGTCCATGACCTTCGGCTAGCGGATATGCTTGTTAAGTATGGTGTTCCCGCGACATTCTACATCGCTAGGAAGTCAGAATACCGCGGATTATCGGACAATCAGATTCGCCAGTTGGGTACTTCCTTCGAGATCGGGGCGCACACGCTGAACCATGTCAGTTTGGACGAAGCGTCGGACGATGTCGCCTATACTGAAATTGGTGGTTCGAAGACTTGGGTTGAGCAGATATCCGGAAGACCCTGTAAGATGTTTTGCTTCCCGAGAGGTAAATTTCGAGCATCGCAGCTTAGCATTGTCCGCAATGCAGGTTTCACGGGCGTGCGTACGGTCGAACTGCTCTCGCTTAGTTCGCCGAGGGTTGTTCGGGGCGTCGCCGTGATGGGAACAACTGTTCAGGCGTTTAACCACAACTTTTTCGGTTACGTCAAAAACGGTCTGCGCCGCTGGGCAGGTGGGAATCTCTGGCGCTATGTCAAGCACGGGTGCGGGAACGACTGGGTGCATACGGCAAAGTCCCTTCTGCTATATGCATCGGCCAACGGTGGCGTATTCCACCTTTGGGGTCACTCTTGGGAAATCGAAGAGACCGGACAATGGCAAGCTTTGGAGCAAACGCTGGCGGCCATTTCGGAATACATGCAATCCGCTTCTCTTCTGACCAATATGGAGCTCTGCAGTGATGTCGGAAAAGCTGAGGACGATCCTAGACCTGCTCTCGTGTCCCGATGACGGACAGCCCCTTCGGCTTGCCGGCGCGCAACTTCTTTGCAGCGGATGCGGTCGGGTCTTTCCGCTGCATGGAGAGGACTTTGCGGAGATTCTTCCCAGTCGCCCTGCGCGACTACCCGAGTCCGTTAGTGCCGAATATCGCAGCGCGTACCTAATGTTGTTTGAACAACAATTTCAAAAGGACAACACTTGCCTGGCTTGGGGCGCCGAAGAGGCGGCCACGGCGTCCTGGATACGCAAGCGACGACGGCAGGTGATTGCCGTGCGCCCGCTGGTAACAGAAGGTGTCAAACCGGATGCCTCGGTGCTTTGCGACATCGCGGCGGGCGCCGGGCATTATACGTTCGCTTACCGGTCGTTTTTTCGTGCCATTCTGCATTGCGATTTGTCAGTCCAGAATCTGAGTTACGCGTGGCGCAAGGCCCGCGAACGAAACCTGGACAATATCGTTTTTTTGCGTATTGACTATTTCCAGCCGCCTTTCCGGTACTCCCTTGATCGCCTTCTCTGCTTGGACACGCTCATCCGCGGTGAAGGGCACGATTCTATGCTGCTGAAATCGATAGCGGGTTGTTTAAAGCCTACGGGAAGAGCGGTCATTGACTTCCACAACTGGTGGCACAATCCGCTGCGCCGTATCGGCTTTCTACCAGATAACTTTGAGAGCAATAGAAGCTACAGCCGATTGGAGACCCAGAAACTTCTCTATGAAGCCGCTTTCTCGGAAGCTACCCCCTTCCGTTTTGTGCAGGAGTTCGATTCTGGTAGCCGGCTTGGGAAGCTTTGTTCTAAGGCGCTTCCTCCAACACGCATCGTCTATCGAGTTCGTGGTAGTGAGGCCGGTCCCTCGCAAACTGCGCATTGCGCATGTGAGCCAGGCGAGTAGACATGTGGCAGGACTATGAGGCGACCTATCGCGATGCTCTCCAAGACTCGGAGTTCTTGGCTTGGCGCGAGGTAGGAGCTCGGAGGAAAGCAGAGAATATCGTGCGGGTGTGCCGAGAGATTAAAACTGAGTCTCTCGTCGAAATCGGCTGCGGAACGGGTGCGGTCCTTCGCATGCTTCACGCCATGAGCTTTGCTCAGGAGTATTCCTGCATCGATTTATCCTTTTCCGCGGTTAAGTTTACTCTCAACGCTTGTCGCGCTTACGCTCGCCACGCGGCGGTGGGACGGGCCGACGCGTTACCTTTTCGCGACAGCGCGTTCAGTGTCGCCGTTCTTAGCCATGTGATCGAACATCTGGATTATCCAGTGTCCGCACTTCTCGAAGCGTCGCGAATTGCCCGGTTCGTGGTTGTCGAAGTGCCCACGGAGAAGGTACTCAGCAATTTCATTAGGACGAAGATACTCCGTTGCCCCTATCCCTCCATCGCGGGAGCTGGCCACTTGCAGTTCTGGAGTCGGTCCTCCATCGCTGAGTTTCTCAAGCAGGAGGCTGGCCTGGAGATCCTGAACCACCATCTGGATGTTCTCAGCGACGACGCTGATTTTGTCGGCGAGAATGGGAACGGCACTAAATCCTTAATCAAGGGGGCTCTAAGAAGTGCGTTGCCGGGTTTTGTCTATTCGCGTCTTCTGACTACGCATGCAGCGTTTCTGTGCCGAAGATCTGACCGTCGTTGATGCTACCTCCGGCGGCAGTGTGTCCAGATCACCTTCATGAGAGTGTTAGTTGTACATAACGCCTATCAACGGGCAGGCGGAGAGGATACCGTCTTTCGCAACGAAACACAGCTCTTGAGTCAGCATGGTCATGAAGTATTCGAATACCTCGATGACAACCGCAGAATTCCCGCGCTCGGCAAGGCGCGAGTCGGCTTCGGGGCTATTTGGAGCCGCTTTTCTTATAAGAAGCTATCTGCTGTCCTTGCGGAATGTCGACCGGATGTGGCCCATTTTCACAATACTTTTCCATTGATTTCGCCCTCGGGTTATTATGCGGCAAAAAAACACGGTGTGGCGGTTGTTCAGACTCTGCACAATTTCCGGCTGCTCTGTGCGAACGCCATTTTCATGCGGGAAGGCCGAGTTTGTGAAGATTGCCTGACCAGGAGCGCCCCATTCGCGGGTATACTGCACAAATGCTATCGCGACAGTCGCGCAGCTTCAGCCGGAGTAGCCGCAATGGTTCAGCTGCACCGTACCCTGGGCACTTGGCGCAACATCGTGGATGTTTACATAGCCTTATCGGAGTTTGCGCGAAGCAAGTTTATCGCAGGCGGCCTCCCACAGCACAAGATAGTTGTGAAGCCTAATTGCCTAACTCATGATCCCGGCTTAGGACTGGGCAAACGTACATTCGCTCTGTACGTCGGGCGACTCTCTCCAGAGAAGGGAATCGCCACTCTGGTCTCTGCTTGGAAGAGGATAGGCGACCGATTGCCGATCAAGATTGTTGGAGAGGGACCGGAAGCGGCCCGAGTGCAGGACGCTGCCCGCGGACTTGCGGGCGTCGAGTTTCTGGGAGCTGAATCGAGGGCGCGAGTATTTTCACTACTTAAGGAGGCCAGCATTCTGATCATTCCATCTATCTGCTACGAAAATTTTCCGATAGTTGCGGTGGAAGCCTTTGCGACAGGTACCCCTGTACTGGCCAGTGACATTGGTAGCCTGCCCTCGATCGTCGAGTCGGGGCAGACTGGCGCCCTGTTTCGTCCTGGAGATGCCACCGATTTAGCGGAGAAGGTCATGTGGCTGGTAGGCCATCCAGCAGAACTCGACGCAATGCGTCCCCGGGTCAGGGTCGAGTTCGAACGAAAATATTCAGCCTCTGTCAACTTAGCTCTCCTGCTGCAGGCATACCGTCGCGCGCTCGACTCAATCAAAGGCGCGAGAGACATTAGGCCGAAAGAGAGCTGAATGTGTCGACATGCGATCGCAGGAGGACTTATTCACGACGGTGTGAATGGCTTCATCGTGCCGAAGCGGAGCCCTCGGCTGCGCATGAGTGATGAGTAGTGGCGGTCGTCAGGCAGTGGGACAACGAACCGAACTGATGGTTATGTCGGTCCCGACGAGGGCTGGACTATGTCACGGGCGGTGTCGAGTCGCTCTCAACTCTCACCGCCCTACGTTGCAACATACAACCGTGAAAAAATGAATTCCCGCGACAATTCGGAGCAATCAACATGCAACGATGAGCCTCGTGGTCGGCAGAAATATCAACCTGTGCTTCCTATCTCGTCTCAAATGTCGAAGCAACTCAGTTCATTCCGAGTTCTGCGCAGCACTATTCACGCAGTGGAGATCGACGACGTGAAGGAGATCTTCGAGCAATGGATCTCCAGCCGAGTGCGTAGCCACTATGTTGCTCTTTGTAATGTACACATGGTGATGGAGGCATACAACAAGAGTTCCTTTCACGGTGCACTTGCCTCAGCCGATCTCGTAGCGCCCGATGGAATGCCGCTGATCTGGGCGGGCCGCCGACGGGGCTTTCAATTACGCAGACGAGTATACGGCCCGGATCTGTTTCTTGAATTCTGTCAAACAACAGTGGCGAAAGGCTACCGGCATTTCCTGTTCGGCGGACATCCGGGCGTTCCGAGTGCTGTGGCCGCTAGACTGACACGCTCCTGTCCCGGAATTCAGATAGCGGGGACATATTCTCCACCATTTCGGAAACATACAGCGGCGGAGCACAGCGAAATGATCGCCCGGATCAACGACTCCGGTGCTGACGTACTCTGGGTGGCTCTCGGGTGTCCGAAGCAAGAACTCTGGATGTACGAGAACCGGGATCGTCTCAATGTGCCAGTCGTTGTGGGGGTGGGACAAGCATTCGATCTTTACGCCGGGCGGGTACGACAAGCGCCTCGCTGGACTCGGGATATCGGGTTAGAGTGGGCTTTTCGCTTAATCACCAATCCGCGGCGTTTGTGGCGGCGGTATCTTATTTGCAACACCCAGTTTCTTTGCTGCCTCGCACTTGACGGATTGGGCTTACTGGAGTGCGAGCAGCCTCTAGACAATTGATCGGCCGCAACAGTCGGTTCTGTGTTCCCTTCGTTCTGGGTACCTACCGGTGCACGAGGTCATAGCTGTACTTTTCCAGGAGGTGAAAACTTGAAACGGGCTTTAATCACAGGCATTACCGGTCAGGACGGCTCTTATCTGGCCGAGCTGTTGCTGTCAAAAGGATACGAAGTCCACGGTATCATTCGCCGGGCCAGTACCTTTAACACTCAGAGACTCGACCATATCTATGTAGACCCGCACACGCCCAACGCGCGGTTGCTCCTGCACTATGGCGATTTGGTATCTGCCGGGGAGCTTAGCAGTCTCATTTACAGCGTCCAGCCAGACGAGGTGTACCACTTGGGCGCTCAGAGCCACGTGATGGTGAGCTTTGACTGTCCCGAATATACGGGCCAGGTGACGGGGTTAGGGACAACGCGCATACTGGATGCCATTCGAAGAAGTGGCATTAAGGCTCGTTTCTATCAAGCGAGTTCGTCCGAAATGTTTGGAGCCGCTCCGCCACCGCAGAATGAGGAGACTGGGTTCCATCCGCGCAGTCCGTATGGCGCGGCCAAGGTATATGGCTACTGGATGGCCGTCAATTACCGCGAGGCCTATGGTCTGTACGCCTGCAATGGCATCCTCTTCAACCACGAGAGCCCGCGTCGCGGCGAAACGTTCGTGACCCGTAAGATCACGCGTGCTGTAGCGCATATTCTGGCGGGCCGGCAGGAAACACTGTATCTGGGAAACCTGAAAGCGTCACGCGATTGGGGATACGCCCCGGAGTATGTAGAAGGCATGTGGCGCATCTTGCAGCAGGACTCAGCAGAAGACTTTGTGTTAGGCACAGGGGAGTGCCACACCATCGAAGAATTCGCAGCAGAAGCGTTCGGCTACGTGGGTCTCGATTGGAAAGAGTTTGCCGAGACTGATCAACGTTACATAAGGCCTGCCGAAGTGGATGTCCTAATGGCGGACGCCACCAAGGCCCGTACCAAACTTGGCTGGGAGACAAAGATCAAGTTCCGTGAACTTGTTCGCATTATGGTGGATGCTGACATGGAATCTGTTGGCTTAAAGCCAACTGGAGAAGGCTTCCGCGTTCTGGAAGAAAAATTCGGCACTTGGCACCAGTGGATCAATTCCGTTTCTTCCAACCTGCAAGCCGAGGCGGGATCGGCGATCCGATAAGCCGCAAACGAGGGCATGGATATGGATTTTCTCGCTCAAGCGATATCCAAAGCGGCCAGGATTTATGTTGCCGGTCATCGCGGATTGGTCGGTTCAGCGCTCGTGCGTACCTTGCAGAAAAATGGTTACCGCAACCTGATCCTGCGTAGTCATGCCGAACTCGACTTGACCGTGGGATCAGCCGTCGCTCGGTTCTTCGCCGCCGAGCGCCCCGAATATGTGCTCATAGCCGCCGCTAGAGTGGGCGGTATCCTCGCCAATAGCAGATACCCTGCGGACTTCATTCGCGATAATCTTGCGATTCAAAGCAACATCATCCAGCACTCTTGCACCGCGAGTGTGAATCGACTGCTCTTCCTAGGGTCCAGTTGCATTTATCCCAGGCTTGCTCCGCAGCCAATCAAAGAGGAATATTTGCTTTCCGGCCCGTTGGAGCCCACCAATCGCCCGTATGCGGTAGCAAAGATTGCGGGCATCGAGATGTGTTGGTCCTATAACCGGCAGTATGGGACTCGCTATCTGGCGGCAATGCCGACCAATCTATACGGTCCCGGCGATAACTACGATTTGAACAATTCGCACGTTATTCCGGCACTCATTCGAAAGATCGCCGTAGCCCACGAGCAAGGTCACAACTCCGTGACGTTGTGGGGTACCGGGACACCCCGGCGAGAGTTCTTGTACAGCGAAGACCTGGCTGAGGCATGCTTGTTTCTTCTCAATCTTCCGGACGAGCAATTTGTTTCAATATCAAGTAGCCAGCACGAGCCGCCGCTCGTCAACGTGGGTTGGGGGAAAGAGGTGAGCATTCGCGAACTGGCGACAATGATTGCGGAAGTAATTGGGTTCAAGGGCACTATTGACTTTGATTCAAGCAAACCTGACGGTACGCCACGAAAGTTACTGGACGTCTCACGGTTGACACGCCTAGGCTGGAAACCCTCGGTATCGCTGCGCCACGGTCTCGATCTAACCTACGGGGTATTCCGCCATGAGCGCCCAGCTCTCCTACCGGGCTAGGCTGCGGTCAAAGATGCGGGCCTGCAGTGGGCCAACAGGCTCTGCCAGGAGCCAAGGCGCCTCTGGAAGCGCTACCTCCTGAACAATTCCGCTTTTCCAGCGGCGTTATGTTTGCAACTAACGGGACTGCGTCGCTATCCCCTTGGTCTCGACCCCGCCGAACCTCCTTCCAATCGTTCCGCCACGCGACGTTTCTAGTCAGATAGATCATTTGATTTCGACTTCCGGGAAACTATTGGTCTAGTCGGAATATAGTTCCGGAGGCGCAAAAAAGACCCCACCCCGTACAAGTTTGCCTTGCGCGTTCTCGTCGCGCGAGTGCTTCGTTTCCTGCGCCGGCTCAAGTCTATCCCTCCGTACTTCGCTTTTCAGGCGTAGATCGTGTGCTTCTTTTCCAACTTCCCGCGGCACGTCCTCCGCTTTGCCCAGCCTCCGGTTCCTTCTGCGCCTGGATCATCTAGAATTCTGTGTGCCTTCTTTTCGAGATATACCTTTCCCACAATTAAGGGGGCCCTAAGGGTATACTCAGCCGATTGAACCTTCTCGGAGTACGTGCCCTTGCTTCCCGCCTTCCCCTTTGGCACGTTGCGAGTCGTTGCTATCGTAGGAGGATCCAAGTGCCAACCAGCCGCTTTGCCAGGGAAGCGATACTTGCTCTGTTAATGTTCTTGCTCCCATCGATCGCCGCGTCGGTCTTTGGCCAGACACCTCCGCCGGTCTCATTTATCGCGAGCGCGGACTACGTCGTGGGCTCGAGCAGCATTGACCTCGCGACCGGCGACCTTAGATCCGATGGCAACTTGGACTTGGTGACGCTCACCGTTCCGGTGACGTCTCGGTGCTCTTAGGCAATGGGGATGGAACCTTTCAGCCCGCCGTCAGCTACCCGGTCGCCCCGAATTCCATAGTGATCCGGTTGGGGGATTTCGACGGCGACGGCAAGCTGGATATTCTTGTGGCAAGCGAATCCAATACTGCGGTTGCAATCGTCTCGGTCTCGGTCCTGCTAGGCAATGGCGATGGGAGCCCCAGAAGGTGACGAGTGTTGCCAATAGCAATTGCCGGTTTCTTGCAGTGGGCGCTTTTAGTGGGGGCGGAAAACTCGATCTGGCGATTCCGGGTGATCGTTCCTCAGCAAGGTGACTCCGCGCTGGACGTCAGGGTGGGGAACGGAGACGGCACTTTTCAAGCACCGGTTATCGCCAACGCCGGCCCGGTTCCCACGCCCTTACAGCTAAACGTGGCCGATTTTAACCGTGACGGAAAACCGGACCTCGTATCCGGTTACGTGACTGGGTTTCAACTGTTCCTGGGCAACGGTGACGGAACGCTTCAACAGCCGGTCGCTACCGCCGAACCTAACGGGTTTGGAAGGACCTTTGTGGTGGCGGACTTCAACGGAGGAGACGCCGATATCTCGTGTTATTTAGAATGCCTGCCGCTCTCCCGGTCTGCGCGGGAGAGGCATCGGCTCACTTTAATAATGGCCGAACGTGACTGGCTTGAATATTTATTTTGCGAAACAGTGGTAACTGATCCAGTAGGCGGTTGAGGGTGAAAGTGCACTCGCGCCTGTGCCATTATTCCATCCCATCAAATCACTGGTGGTCGAAGGCACAGCATCGTGCATCACGGCAGGCCCGTTCCAGGTGCCCGCCCCGCCATTGTTTGCCATGTAAATGCAGGAGGGGGTGTGTGTGCCAAAGGCTGAGGAAAAGGTCAGCGTGATCGTGCCTAGCCCACCCGGCGAGCCTGTGCCGGTTGTGGCGATAATGATTCCTGCGGTATCGGTCGAACCCGTGTCAAGCGCGCAGGATGGAGAAGTACCTCCGCCGCTGGTGAAGGTGCAGGTTGGCGCCGCTCCACTGACAGTCACACGCTTAACGGTTAGCAAATTAGTGACTGTTGGGGATGTGGTGTAGAAGGGAATGAGGCCAGTTCCGTCGGAGGAGGCTGCGACTGTAACGCCTGCCTGATGATCATTGATGGCGTTATAGGGCGACGGAGAAGAACAACTCATTCCGAAAACGCCGATCGCGTTTCCGGTATTTGCCGTCACATCAAAGCAGTAAGCGGTGTCGGAGTTGTTCTCGACGCGAACCTGCCCACCGTAAAAGTTCACTCCGCCCTGGGCGGCGGTGATTTGAACGTGCGTCGTACCCGAGCAGGCTATGCTAGTTTCAACGTACGTATTGTAAAAATTGATGGCGTTGGTCGCACCGCCGCCCTTGACCTCAATCTCATGCTTTCCGCAACCGGCGTGATCAGCGGAAAGGCTTTCGAACATGACGGCCACGGTTCCAATCGGAGAACCGCCGTCGATGACTACAGGTACACCGTTCGCCGCGCTACCCCCATTGGAAGTGATTGTTTTGAAGATAGTTCCGCAGCAAGAGCCTTTTACGTAGAGACTTAGTCCGTTGTAATTTGCGACAGTGATGTTTTCGAAGTCCGAATTGTCAAAGGTCCACTCGACATCCATCGCCGCCTGAGTGAGCGTTGCTCCCACTGGGTTGTAGAGTTGAAATCCTTCTGCGCGGATGTAGGAACCATTGCCGGCCGGGGTCAGGTCGGTACAGTAGAGGGCTCGCAGGTTTGTGGATGAATTGTTCGGCTCGATGACCAGTTGACCAAGACCACCGTTGAATCCGATCAGCGCGGCATTGCTGAAGTGTTTGATCGCACATGAGGTTCCATCGGTAATCGTGACGAGCCATGTGCCACTGGAGGGGAGCAAGAGCGTAACGGGTTGTTGCGCTGTATTGCCCACATTGACTTGCGCGACGATGGTTTGTGCTCCCCCCAAACCTCGGGCATCGCAAATACCAGAACTTGACGAAATCGCAGCCGTCACACAGGCATTCAACTTTACATCTGCGGTGGCCCCTGCGAACTGATCAGCAAATTGAACGCCATTCGGGGAAGTAAGCGACAACGCGCCACCGCCGCCCAGCAACGTATCTGGGATATACATGTTGTTGTTCATTCCCGGAGCCCATTTCACAGTTCGGTGGGGAGGAACGTTCGGGTCGAGATGCGAGGTGGTCTGTGAGATAGCCACTGTAGTAAGGGCCAGCACAGCGACGGCGATCAAGATATTCCTCATGGGAAGATCACGCCTCCTGCGATTGTGTTGGCGAAGGTTAGCAAACGGGGGCAGAAACGCGCCGTCGTTGGCGATAGGGTCCTACAAGTCGATCCACAACTGTCCTCAGTAGTGTGCGGCTAAAATTACGCTGGTGGCAATCGAACTCAGAATCTGAGCATTCTGGAACAGTGATTTCCATATCGGCGGACCACCGAGGGCCTTCTCCGGGACAACTACCATGTCCCCAGGCTGCAAGGCGGCACTTAAGCCGTCGCCCGAAATCCATGAAGCACTGTGACCGACCACGGTGCCGTCGGCGCGAATCACAAAAGTGGCTCTCTTGTTCGCTAGGTTTGTCGTGCCACCCGGTCTCTTCGGTTCCCAAGACCCCAAAGGCGGAATACGCCACCATTGTACAACCCGCGAGCAGAGCGTAGCTTCTGAGGATCGTTGAGGATTTGCGATCGCGGCGTTCCTAACGGTTACCGATGCGGGCCCGGAGTTCGTCGCGGTGACCGCCAGGCTCTTGCTGCTGCCCGCCGCCACACTGCCAAAGTCCAGAGTTGTGGTTAGCAGTGAAAGCGTGCCTGGAATTGCTGTTGGTCCGAGCCAGCAGCGCTGACTCCCTGGCAACCGACCAGAAAAGTGAGGCTCGCGAGAAGAAGCAACCAACGCGCCTGCCACTTTCTCCAGATTTCGGGCAACTAGCTCTCGCCGCAGTCTTTAAGCATCGTCAGCCATGGAACCGTAGCCGTGCCGATCACACACCTTCCTTCACGCCGCCTTTACCTGTCGTGGGCCTACGGTGGCAGATGTCCGCCGCTTCCCGTCCTTCCTACTCCGGTGAAGGCTCAGATCGGCAATATCACCCCGCGGGGCTCTTGTGGTTCTTGCGACGCTCTGCAAGCCAGAACCTGTTGAATGCCACCTGTCGACAGCCTGAATTCCAGGGCAATGTCCGCGAGGCGATGCGGTGCCAAAACGTCCACGAAATGAACTTCGGCTTCGATATGCAAGGTGCCCTGGCAATTGTGAACGATCCATTCGTGAATCGCGATGAACGCAGCGGTTGTCACTGGACTTTTATCCCGACGCAGGCGTACCGAGGCTATCGGATACCAAGTCTCTCGGATACCAGGCAATGAAATTCGCAGATTATCGCGCACAAGTCGAGAGCCGACGGAGTGTATTCCAATTAACCGTTGGAA
>OBLU010000835.1_pt1 | contig 28833 bp, 27 predicted proteins | sample 1518681 | NCBI WGS metagenome assembly OBLU01 (sample SAMEA3539304, study PRJEB22396) | soil metagenome | biome: tundra; feature: field; material: soil | place: USA | collected 2010-05 | depth 0.15 m
CAAAGTGTAAAGGATGTCCGGAGACAATCTGTAAAGGATGTCATGCAACTGAACAACTTAAGCAGCCTGAATTCCGCGGAGAAGATGAGAAAGAGCTTATTTGGGAACGGCTCGAGCGATCCATGGAAGGTTGACTTCTCCAAGTGGACTAAGCATACTTAGTCCATGGCCTACACCGTCCATCAGGCGAAAACTCACTTCTCGCGGCTGCTGAAGGAAGCAGAGGCGGGCAAGGAGGTCATCGTCCTGCGCGGTTCGAAGCCGGTGGCGAAGATCGTGCCTATCAATGACCCGCAAAAGGGCGAGCCAGAGCCCAACTTCCGGCTGGCTGGCGCCTATCGGGGGCGTATGAGCTGGGGTGAGGACGCATTCGATCCGATGACGGACGAGGAGTTGGTGGAGTGCGGTTGGGGATGGATGCTGGATGCGCCGCTTGTTCCGCCGGCTTCTGAGTCTGAAGAGAAATGACATATCTGCTCGACACGCACACGTTTCTCTGGATTCTTAATACTCCGGAGATACTTCCCGCGCCAGTTCAGAGCATCGTCGGGGATCGCTCCGCAACATTACTTGTCTCGATTGCAACTCCCTGGGAGATGGCGATCAAGGTTACCTGTGGCAAGCTGGATGCCGCCGATATCCTCGATGACTTTGAAGCGGCGCTGAACCGAGGAAAGTTCACGGTTCTGGAGACCGCTATTCGGCAGGTGATTCGCGGAGGGCGTCTTCCCGCACATCACCGCGACCCCTTCGACCGGCTACTGGCCGCTCAGGCGCTGGACATGCGTGTCCCGTTGATCAGCCGCGACCGGGTGTTCGACTTGTATGGCGTAAAGAGGATTTGGGATTAGCAAGTGCCGTCTGCCTTTCGGGGCTGCTGGTGACAGGAGACAAGTTTTGGCGAAGTACCGTAGATCGGTTGTGCCCCCCGAGCCGGGGGCCGCGGCGCTGCCGCTGGTGGCCATCGTGGGCCGTCCCAACGTGGGCAAGTCCACCTTCTTCAATCGTCTAACACGGAGTCGCCGTTCCATCGTGGGCGACGAGCCGGGGATTACTCGCGACCGCATTTATGGGGAGTACGAGTGGGGCGGACGGCAGTTTCGCGTTGTGGACACGGGCGGCATTGTGCCGGACGACCCGGAGCTGATTCCCACGGAGATTTACGCACAAGCCAAGGTGGCCCTGGAAGAGGCCGATGCGCTGGTGCTGGTGGTGGACGCGCGCACGGAGCTGGCCAGTCCGGACTACGACCTGGTGCGGCTGCTGATTCGCGGCGGCAAGCCGTTGTTTCTGGCCGTGAACAAGGTTGAGGGCGAGGCGATGGCGTTCGGGGCGGAGAACTTCCGCCAGCTGGGGATCCGCAATGTATTTCCGATCAGCTCCGAGCACGGGCTGGGCATCGGCGACCTGCTGGATGCGATCTCCGAAGCGATTCCAGCCCCGGAAGCTGCTTTGGCCGGAGAAGAAGAGACGGTTGCCGCCGGGGGTGAGGCCGCAGGCGAGGCCGATGAAGTTGAGTTGGATGCGACCGCGGAGGGGTTGCTTGGACCAGAGCCGGACGCGGACGCGTTGCCGCTGCATCGTACGCACGGCGAGTTTGAGCAGCACGAGACGTCGGTGGCCATCATTGGCCGGCCCAATGTGGGCAAGTCTACGCTTCTGAACGCGCTGACGGGGACGTCACGGGCCATTGTTTCGCCGATCGCAGGCACCACGCGCGATGCGGTGGACGAAGTGGTGGAGTTCGAAGGCAACCAACTGCGTTTTGTGGATACGGCCGGCATCCGGCGTAAGGGCAAGACGCACCTGATGGCTGAGAAGATGAGCGTGGTGATGGCGCGGCGGCACCTGGAAGCGGCCGATGTTGCCTTGCTGGTGATTGACGCGGCAGACGGAGTGACGGCAGCCGACGCCACCATCGGAGGCTATGCGCACGAGAGCGGGCGCAGCGTGATTATCGTGGTGAACAAGTGGGATGTGGTGACGACGGGCCGCGCGGACGGCAAGCCGCCGGCCGATCGCGAGATCTTCGAGAAGCAGCTACGCTCGGTGCTCAAGTATCTGAGCTATGCGCCGGTGATTTTTCTTTCGGCGCTCGAAGGGACGGGCCCCGACGGCAAGAGGTTGCTGCGGGTGCTGAACGAAGTAGTGGCTGTTGCTGCGGAGCGGCGCAAGCGCGTTTCCACTGGACAGATGAACCGCTTCCTCGACAAGATCGACTTTCAGCGCGCGCCGGTGCCTATGGCCAAGCGGATACGGATCTTCTATATGACGCAAGCCGCCGTGGCGCCGCCCACATTTGTCCTGTTCACGGATCGCGACATCAAGCTGCACTTCAGCTTCGAGCGCTTCCTGGAGAATCAGATCCGCGAGTCCTTTGGCTTTAAAGGAACGCCGATCTGGTTCAAGGTGCGGGCGCGCAACGCTGAGAAGAAGGACTAAAGCATTTTCACTTCACCTGCTGACATTGCATCGGCATGAGAGGTGGCCTTTTCTTAAGGAAAAAGCCACTCCGCTGTATGGATTCTGTAAAGACTTGAAGTGAAAATGCTGTGGCTAAAGACGCATTTGCGGTGAATCACATCTCATGGCGCTGCAAGCGCCGGAACTGGCTAGTGGCTCGGGATCGCGCTGAACTTTGTCGGCTATTCTTCGCGCAGCAGGATAAGCGGATTCACCGACAACACGTGTTGCGCTGGAACCCAAGTGGCGATAAGGCCTAGCAACAACATTGCCAGCACAACACCGCCGAGAACCAGCGGATCGCGGGGACTTGCCTGATAGACAATGTAGGCCAGCACCCTGGCGGCCAGAAGTCCGAGAAGCAATCCTGCAGCGGAGTCACACGCCAGCAATTTCAATGGCCGTTCCAACGCGGCGAGCAGGACTTCCTTACGCTGCGCGCCGAGGGCCACACGAATTCCGAGCTCACGGAGGCGCTTGCTGACCGAGTAGGCGGCCATTCCGAAGATGCCTGTGAGAGCCAGCATTGCGCCCATCCCGCCGAGTACACCCAGCGACACCGTGGCCACATGCGAGGGGAACAGAGCGATGTCCAGCCCCTGGGTCCACGTTTGGATGTTGAGAGGAAGGCCTGAATCCGGGTTATGCAGTGCTTTCCTGATCGCACCGGCGAGTTGTTCGGGATCACGATCCGAACGCACGACGAGACATGTCAGGCTGGAGGGCAATTGCAGGAATGGCAGAAACATTGCCGACTTAGGATCTTCAGTGAGTTGGTAATACTTTCCGTCTTCGACAACGCCGACCACTTGCACGTCCGTCCCGTCCTCCATTTTGAAATATCTGTCGATAGCGTTGGGGACGGAGCCGAAGATCTTGCGCGCAAGCAGCTGGTTAATGACTGCCACGCGCGGCGCATTCTTGTCGTCATGCCATGAGAAACTTCTGCCGCGCAACAAGATTGTACCCGCCGCATGGAAGTATTCGGGTGATATCTTGAACACCTGAACGTTGGCGGCGGCATTTGATGTGCTGAGATCTGTGGTTTGGTTGGTAAAGACATCCTCGGTCGACCCGCCCCCTCCCAGAAGGAACTGGCTGACGAGGCCAACAGACTGGACGCCGGGAATGGTCTGCAGCGCTTCGATCATGCGCCTTTGCATTGCGGGAACTCTGTCGCCGCTGTAACCGGCCATGGTGAGAGTGGTGTCCGTCAGCATTACGTTTCGAGGTTCAAAACCAAAGTTGCTGTGCATTGAGCGCACGAGCCCACGCACGGCGACCAGCGACGAAGTGACTAATACCGCGCAGATGGCAATCTGCACGACAAGCAACAGGTCGCGTAGGGTAATGCGGCGCCCGGCATGTCCGGCAATGATGCCGGTGGCTCCCGCCTTGACGACCTCATAGGGATTGGTACGGAGAATTTGTCTTACCGGGACCGCGCCAAAGAGGAAACCGCTGGCTAAAGCCAACAGCAATGCGACTAGATAAACACATGCGTCCGGATTGACAGGCAGGAACAAGGGATACTCGGGAATTGGCTGCCACGTGCTCAGCGCGCGCAATAGCACGATACTGCCCGCGAGCCCAACGGCGCCTCCGAGAAGCGATATCAAAACTGCTTCGGTGAAGACTCCACGGAGGATGCGTTTGCGCTCGAACCAAGGGCGAGGCGCAAAGCCACTTGACGGGAACGGTCAGTGGCGCGCGCGGCGTTCTGCCTGGGCACGATCAAGGCCGGAACGTTCAAGATCGTCAGCGCGATGCTGGACGTGGCTGCGAATTTCCTCCTCGATCTCGGCGTTGATTTTCGAACGCCTGAAGAGGGCGGTGATGCGGGAATGAAGCAAATCGAGGATTTTCATTTTCCCTCTGGTTGTTGAAACCGCGAACAGGCGACGTTCGAGATTGCCAGTTCACTCTTCGCGCAGCAGGATCAGGGGGTTGACCGAGAGTGCGCGTTGGGCCGGGACCCAGGTAGCGAGCAGCCCAAGGAGCAGCATCGACAGAACAACACCGGCCAGGACCAGCGGATCGCGCGGCGTTGCCTGATACACGATGAATGCGAGCACCTTGGTGGCCAGGAGCCCAAGCAGCAATCCAGCAGACGATCCAATTGCCAGCAACTTAACAGGCCGGCCTAGTGCTGTCTTCAACACTTCAGTGCGCTTGGCGCCGAGGGCGATGCGAATACCCAACTCACGCAGGCGTTTGCTCACCGAGTAAGCGGCCATGCCAAAGATGCCGGTAATCGATAGCATCGCGCCCATCATCCCCATCACACCCAGCGCCATGGTGGCTACGCGCGAAGGAAACAGGACGGTTTCCAGGAGGCTGTTCCACGTCTGCGTGTCGATGGGCAGCCCGGCATCCAAATCCCGAATCTTGCTCCTCATGGCCGCGGCAAGTTCCTGCGGATCGCGCTTCGAGCGCACCACAATATAGGCTGAACTCAAGGGGGATTGCAGAAATGGAAGAAACATCGCCGGCTGCTGATCTTCAGTGAGAACCTGGTATTTTCCGTTCTCGACAACCCCGACCACCTGGACATGCGTCCCATCCTGCAGCTTGTAAATCCTGCCTACTGCGTTGGTGACCGAGCCAAATATCTTTTCGGCAAAATCTCGGTTGATGACGGCAACGGCAGGCGCGTTTTTGTCGTCATGCCAGGAGAGACTCCTGCCTGCCAGCAGGCTTGTGCCTGCCGCATCGAAGTATCCGGGAGAAATGTCGTAGCGGAATGGCGTAATAGGTGCATTCGCCGGCTTCAGATCGGTGGCTTCTTGCTTGAACACACTCACTCTGGTGCCGGCGGTGTAGACCAGTGGAGGGTAACCATTCACCAATCCAACGGCCTCAACGCCATGAATGGTTTGTATGGTATCGATCATGCGCCTTTGCATCGCAGGTATTTTATCGCCGCTGTAACCGGCCGTTGCCAGGTTCACGCCCGCCAGCATCGTGTTGCGCGGCTCAAAGCCGAAGTTGCTATGCAGCGAGCGCACCAGACCGCGCACGGCCACCATGGACGACGTGACAAGAACGGCACAGATGGCAATCTGAACAACAAGCAGCACGTCGCGGACGGTCACTCGCCGCCCCATCCTGGCGGCAGAGCCGGCTTTCACGATCTCATAGGGATTGGCCCCGAGCACCTGGCGAACAGGAACAATGCCGAATAGGAATCCGCTGATCAGGGCCAGAACCAGGGCGAACCAATACAGTTTTGCGTCGGGATAAACTGGCAGATGAATTGGAGCCCCGGCGATGGGCTGCCACACGCTGAGCCGGCGCAACAACATGACGCTGCCCAGCAGCCCAACGGTGCCCCCGGCGACTGAAATCAGGACGGCTTCGGTCAATAACTGCCGCAGGATGCGTTTGCGGCTCGAGCCGAGCGCGAGGCGCAGCGCTACTTCCCTTGAACGATCGGCAGCGCGTGCGGCAAACAAACTGCCCAGGTTGGCGCAAGCGGCCAGCAGAATCAAGGCGGCCAGCAGCATCAATCCCGAAACGAATGCTCGCACTCCAGGGCCAAAGGAAGTGAGGCCCTCCCGGGAAAGAACGGTGCTGTGGTGAGCAATCTCTTTTGGATAGGTCTTTTCCAGGTATGCGCTCACACCGTCCACATCGGCCACAGCCTGGGCGGGAGTCACTCCCGGCCTGAGATGGCCGAACTCCTCAAAAACTCCACCCGTATTGCTGCGGTCGTTCGGATTCCCACCACCGAGTTGCTCCTGATTGACGATCGGCATAAAGAAATCGGGCGAGATAAACATCAAGGTTCCCTGGAACCGGGGCGGCGCTACGCCGATGACGGTGTAAGGATGCTTGTCGAGTAGAACAGTTCGGCCCACAATGCTGCGATCGTCCTGGAAACGGCTGTGCCAATACGCGTAGGTAAGCACGATGTATGGAGCGCTGTTGGGGCCGTGCTCATCTGAGGCATGGAAGAAACGGCCAATATAGGGATGAATGCGCAGCACGTCGAAGTAGTTCCCCGTCGTGGCAAAGCCGTTTGCGACAATTGCATCCTTGCCCGTGTCCAGTCCCACGCCCAATGCGAAAGTAAATGCTGCGAGATCCTCGAAGCCGCGGTTGCGATCGCGCAGGTCGAGATAGTTGGGATACGACTGCCAGGCGGGATTGTCCCCGTATTGGGTTCCGTAGAGGCTCTCCGCCTGGGGCACATTCAGCGGGCGCAGGATAAGTGCATCCATTAGACCGAAAACGACAGAGTTTGCGCCGATTGCCAAAGCCAGCGTTAGAACGGCGGCGATGGCGAAACTTGGCGACTTGCGCAATACACGAAGGCTGTAACGTACATCCTGCACGAACGTCGCAATGAAGTTGCCGCCGGCCGCTTCGCGGATCTCCTCCTTGTACTTCTCACGACCGCCGAACTCGATGCGCGCGCGGCGTTCTGCCTGGGCGCGATCCAGGCCGGAGCGCTCAAGATCGTCGGCGCGGTGCTGGATGTGGCAGCGAAGCTCCTCCTCCATCTCGGCGTTCATCTGGGAACGCCCAAAGAGAGAGGCGAGGCTGAGACGGAGTGAGGCAAATCCAGGAAAAATTGGGGGATTCATGCTTCCTCCGGTTGCTCGGCGAGGGCGCAGGCAATGGCAGTGGCGAGGCGATTCCAGCTGGCGGTTTCCTCGCGCAGGCGCTTGCGGCCCGCAGCGGTAAGCTCATAGAACTTGGCGCGGCGATTGTTTTCAGAAGTGCCCCAGCTCGCCTTCAGCAATCCCTGACGGACAAGGCGAAAGAGGCCGGGATAGAGCGCACCCTGTTCAATCAAGAGGGCATTGCCTGAGATTTGTCCGATGCGCAGAAGGATGCCGTACCCATGCAATGGAGCGAGCGAGACCGTCCTCAGTATGAGCAGATCGAGAGTGCCGGGTAGAAGCTGAGCCTGGTCGTTCACGAGTTCCCCCTAAGATGATTAGGAGACTAGCCCATCTTTCCTAAGCTGTCAAGGAGAGTTTTTTATCAGGGCTGCCGGGACGGTATCGATGACGCGCGCATTGCCGGCAAGGCGCAAGCAAAATCATTGGAATCGTGAAGGCATTCTTGCTAAGAGATGGCGGCGTATCAGGGCTGGGGCGAACTCGATGAGGAAGAAGTTCCCGACGGCCCATCCAGCTTGGTGAGATGCACGCTTGCCTGGGTTTCGGGAATAGTGCCGTCGTTCACCTGGACCTCAATCGGCTTGCCCTGAATGAGGACGCGTTGCACGGCCTTGCCGTGCGCGGGAACAAGGACCCGCTCAGTGACTGAGTTGGTGTCGGACCGCACGGTCACGGGAACTTCGGCGGAGGCGTAGCCTGCATTCGCTACGTTGACGGCGACGAGCCAGTTGCCCGCCGATGCAGCAGTGGGGAAGATGCCTTCGATATTCAGATCAGGCAGACCCTTGTCCGCATCGACCCAATCGGCAAAGAACCACGAGAGATCGCGGCGGGCTCCCGCCTGTTCAAGCAACTTCTCAAATGGACTGGGACCGGCGCCTCCGCCGAATCCGAGACTCGCATCCTGCGTTGAAACGTCGGCTGCGGGATCGTAGGCGCGGAGAGCGGCCGAAAGGGTGGGGTCGCCGGCAACATCGCGCAGCATCCAAAACGCATAAGTCGCCTTGGTGCGGTAATACACGGGCGAGATGGCCGCGGCAAGCGGCTGGCCGGGACTTTCGCCGGGACTTTGAGGCTCAACCAGCGCCAGCGCAGAGCGCGAGGCCTCAAGCGTACCCAGGGCCTGGTCGCGGCCACGCTGCTTTTCAACCCAGAGCGTGCCCATGAAGTGGGCCACACCCTCACTCAACCAGGCACGCGGCGATTGCATCCACGCGTGGGTGAGGGCATGTGCCAGAATGCCGTCCAACTGGTCGGGATTGGCCGGGTGAATGGCCGTTGCCAGCAGCGCGCCGGTCTCAAAGGGAGCGTCTTGGGGATCCGGCAGATCAAGCAGTGTGAGTTGAGAGCGGGGCTGCTGGCCCAGCCAGCCCTCCAGGAACGGCGTGACCGCGGTGGCAGCAGTGGTCCAGGCTTGTACGGCTGCTTCGTCTTCAGGGAGTGCCCAGACCGTGGTGTTTGTGACGGTGCGCTGCGTGCGGATGGCGACAAACAGGCTTGGCGCTTCGAATCCGAGCACCGCGCCATCCAGGCTGGTGGTGGCTACGCCCGCGGCTTCCTGGGCCTGGTCTGGACCGCTGGCTTCGGCTACGGTAAGTGCGGCAGGATGGCCGTTGATGAGGGCCACGGTTGGAGCACGGCCGTGGGGAAACTCCACCGTGAGGCGGAGGCGGAAATGTCCGCCGGCCAATCGCAGTTTGTGCTCGCCGATCTCGTCGAACAATCGCGCGCCATCCCCCAGAAGTACAGGCACGCTTGAGACCGGATACCAGACCACGTTGCCAAATCCGCGCAGGCCGGTGAAAGGGACGCCGATCTCGTCCCAATCTGAGTGCAGAGCTACATCCTCAGGGGTTCCAATCACAAGAAGCCTGTGGGCGGACGGGGCGATAGAACCCGAGTACGTCACGTCGAGCTGAAGGCTCGCGGCTGGCGCAAGCGGCTGGCTGAGCGGAACCGCCGCCTCGTGCAACTGGCCGGTGTGGTCGGCGTCAGAGTTGAGCGTTGCTACGGGAAACACGGTGTCTTTGCCGTTGATGCGAATGCGTTCCCAGTTGAGGGAAGAGGAAAGCTGCAAGGGGATGTGCGCGAGCGGCGTCTTGCTGTCATTGCGTACTGTAATGAGTGCGCGGACGGCTAGATGCTGCTCCGCGCTTTGCAGCCGCACGTCCATATCAAAATCAGTAAAGGTGACGGCCTGACGCTCGGTGTCCTCGGCGGATGGCTTCGCCGCCGGTTGGGCTCCAGACTGGGACGCGGGAAGACTGGAGTGCGTTGAGACCTGGCCGTTTTCGTCGGTGGAACGCGAAAAGATGACCTGGCCTTTGGGTTGCTGATCCTGCGGGGTCGGTTGGGCTGCGGGCTCCTGAACCGACGGAGAAGAGGTCGCAGTTTGCGCCGAGCCGGAGGCGATTGCGATACAAACTGCAGCGATGATCACGGTCCCGGCCGTTGAGAACTTCATAAGCCCAGGCCTTTCTGCTTCTTCGGTTTGGACGCTGGGACAAGGGCAATGCGAGCGGTGGGACCAGTTTCGGGGCCGGAACGAGCGGCGTTGCGGCGCTGGCGGAAAGCCTCATAGAGGACAACAGCACCGGCTGCAGAGACGTTGAGCGAACTGACGCCGCCGGCCATGGGAATTCGCAGCAGGTGGTCGCAGGTGCGGCGAACCAGGTCGTGCAGGCCGGCGCCTTCGCGTCCCAACACGATGACGCAGTCGCCGGTGAGGTCGAATTGATCGTAGTCGGCCGTTCCACGCTCGTCGAGTCCGATAATCCAGAGATTTTGGCGCTTGAGCTCTTCGAGCGCTCGCACAAGGTTGACCACGCGGGCGATGCGCAGGTGCTCAGCCGCGCCGGCGCTGGCCTTGACGGCCACGGGACTGAGAGGAGCAGAACGCCGCTCGGTCAGGACCACGCCGTCTACACCGGCTCCATCTGCCACGCGCAACAAAGCGCCCAGGTTTTGCGGATCTTCGACGCCATCCAGAGCAAGCAGCAACCGGGCTGCGCCGGGGTTGGTGGCGGCCGGATCCGGCGTAAACAGATCCTCAAGAGCCAGAGACTCCTGCGGGCGAACCAAGGCCACCACACCCTGGTGGGCGGCGGTCTTGGCCAACAGCGTCAACTGCTCGCGCGACTCCTGCCGGACGCGAACGCCTGCCTGGCGGCACAGGTCCACGAGCCGCTCCAGGCGATCGTCCTGCCGTTCACGCGCGACCTGCACATGGTCAAAGCGCCGCTTGCCGGCCTTGAGCGCTTCCTCGACCGGATGCACGCCGTAAAGAACTTCCATAAGGGATAGTGTAGATGGCGCTGCGCCTACGACGACAGCTTCGCGCTTGCCAGCCGGTTCAGGCTTACGCCTTGCTCGGCGGCTTGCAAGGCCAGCGAACGATGCACCTGGGGCGGGATGCGCACGCGGAACGCGCCACTGTAATGCTTCTCTGCCAATGGAGCGGGAATCGGCTCGCCTGAAGTCTTCATATCACGTACAACATCGCGCACCATTTTGCGAATTCCGGCCAGTGCGGCTTCGGGAGTGGCGGCGAGCCAGGAAAGGGACGGGAACTCAACGCATAGTCCGGCGTGCTCTCGGTCTTCCGCCGACCAGGTAACGCGATAAGTGTAGTGGTCAGCTTTCATCTCTTGGCTCCGTTTGCTTTTCAGGTTCCATTGCTCTCATCTTTTCGATGGCCAGCAGTACCTGACGGACCTGGTATGCCTTTGCCTTGCCCTTGTCCTCTTGAATGTTGAGCGCGGATCGCCGGGCCAGGGAGTCTTGAAGACGGCGTGGCTGGTCCCGCGCTGACGCGGTTCGCCAAAGTGGTCTACACATACCTTGAGGAGGCCGGCGAATCGCACATTTCTGGGCGTGCGCCGCATTGCTTCGAGGATCTTCTTCGAAGTCGTCACCTTAAGAATGGTACCACTATTGGCACCATTCCGGCGATTCTCCTTCATAGCCAAAGCGCCGCTTGCCGGCCTTGAGCGCTTCCTCGACCGGATGCACGCCGTAAAGAACTTCCATAAGGGATCGTGTTGAAGATCGACGGCTCGGCGGGCCGGCACCCTCCCTGAGAATGAGGCGCCTTCCGGAGTGGCTGTCTTTCAGAACATTTGATCGTGAGGGATTGGATATGAACCTGCCGACTCGGGAATTTGGAAATCCCGAATCGGCAGGAGGTCCTACGCTCTGCTTCTAGAAGTGGTGGGAGATATTCGCTACGACTGTGTAGTCCGCGAAGAAGGCGTCGCCGTTGTAGGTGTTGTTCTGGAGTTCGGGGACACTTGGCGGACGATCCCGGAAGATCGCCCAGGGTCCGTTGACTGAGAAGGTGGTTCGCTTGTAGTCGAACATGAGCCCTGGATCCACGGACAGGATGAAGCCAGGACGCCGGAACCCGTCGCTGGCGCCGACCAGGTCGTGAGACGGCACGCCCTCGCCACGAACACCGAAGCTAAACGCCAGCCCCCTGATTTTGAGTTGTGGAATGCCCTGGGAAACCCCCAGGCGGTAGATGTACTGGTCGGTCACAGAGATGATGCTCTGCCCTGGCTGGGAGCGAAAACTTGGCACCCCGTTTGTGTCTTCAGGGTTGAAGAGGTAGGTTCCCTGACCATAGGCCGATGCATGGGGCCAGAGAGACTTGTATGCCTGAGAGCCGACGTTGAATCCCCATCCGCCATCGCCGGGCTGCAGGGAAGGATCGGCAGTGGCCTTGATGATCTTCCCTTGGTACAAAGCCGAGCCGGTGGCATTGTCGATTCCGGTGGGAATTTTCAACTGGGAGCTGACGGCAATGTTGCCGCCATTTTCAGTTGGCGGACGGAAGAGCCATGCCTGGGCGCCGACCGTAATGTCGCCGAGGCCGCTCACCTGAAAGATACCGGTGGGAGGGTATTTCTGGTCGCGCGTGCCGTTGAATACCGGAATGTCCGCGATCAGGCTCCAGCGGTTACTCAAGCGGTATTCGATGCCGACGTCGAAGATGTTCTGGTGGTTTTCGATCGCGCTCGGCCTGGCAATTTCGTTTGGACCAACGAAATACTTGTTGGAATTGAAGACACGGTAGCCGATGTCGACGGTGAGGTTATGGAGCTTGGACGGGGACACAGATCCGCCGGTATCGGTGTCGAGCAACTCGTCGAAAGCCCGCTGATTACTGTGGGCTGCAACGCACCCCTGCGCAATGGCTTTGCCGCCGGCGAATGTGATTCCGGCAACGATAAGCAACATCGAGAGTCTCTTTGCATTTTTCATGGGGAACCTCCAAGTTTGGCCTCGCAAGTCAATGTGATGTGGATCACATTTAGTCGCCGAGTATGACCAAACTACGCTAGAAACAAGCGCCTGTCCTCAACACTTAGGTGGAGAGGGCACTCCTCCTAAATGCCTGTGGGGCTGGACAGGCCAGGCTGCTTGGGCATAGCTTTTCTGTTGGAACAAAGAGAAGTAGTGATTGGTGCAAAATTACAGCAGTATGAAGCCATTCACTGCAAGGGAATGAAGCCACCCAGCACAGATGAAATGAGGCCACCTGATGCATCGGTATCCTGCCAGTTGACTAAGGTTAACAAGGGCGAAGCTCCGGCTTTACGACCAGAACCAGGAGTGGGCCAGTTCTCCGGAGGTCGCGTGCCCAGCGGCCACCTCAGTTCATGCAAAGGGCTGGTGCTCGCCAAGTGAGATCGTCTTCCGGCCTTCGGCATTGGCTCGACGGCTTACGATTGCCCGGGAATGCAATTCCAGGTGGAAAACATTACAGCGTTTCATGCGCCAATACAGTCCGAATGCGGCGACCGTCAAACGAGCCGATCAGGCAGCCAGCTCACAAGCTTCCCGAAAGAGATGCTTAGGCTGCCACCAAGGAGATGACGGAAACTTCATTCCGATCCAGGTCAACGAACCGCTGGCGCATGCCGATAAGGAAGGCGGAGGTAGTCCATGAGCATTTCAGCTGTAGGTGCAATCAATCCCCACACGACACTGCCGCAGATTCAGAATGCAGCCCCGGCAGCTCCTTCTGCCCCGGCATCGACGCCATCCTCGCCGGCTGATTCCGTTAACCTTAGCCCAGCTGCGCAAAAGGCGGCGAAAGCTGGTGACGTCGACCACGACGGCGACTCGCATTAAACCTGCGATTTCCAAGGCAGCCCTCCCAAGAGTTGACGGGAAGGTCAGGCGCCGCCTGTTAACGAAGCAAGTGGCTCTCACGTCAATTGCGGCTCGACTGGAGAGGCGAAGGCCGTGTTGCGGCGGCTATCACTTCGTTTCTTCCTGGTGCTCCGGGACGCTGCTGTTCAGCGGTGGCTGATCTGAATTCCCTTCCCTTGAGAGAGCGGGCGCGAACGCCTCTGGCTCCATGTGACCGCGATGGCAGGTACCGCAGGTCACTGGCATACCGGAGTTGTCAATATTGGCCACGTACTTCGTGTTGATCTCCTCGGTCATGGTGAACATTGTGCGAGCAACTGCCTTCATCGGCTTTGAATCGGCGGCGAAATTGAGCGGCGGCCGACCATCAGGTCCGATTTTCTCACGGTCCTCGGCATGGCAGGCGTTGCATTCTGTGCCAACTGATGCTGACCATAGCTCCATGAGGTTGTGGACCTGCTCCCCGGTCATCTGCCTGGGAAGTACTTTCAGATTTGTGGGAACGGGAAAGGCTGGAGCCTGGCCAAGCGGACTCCCCGCCGCGACTGGCGGGCCTTGAGGAGCCTGGGCACCGGTTGCAACGATCAATGCTGCCGTCGCCACCAATGCCGCAACTTCAGGAACGCGAAACAGTAGTGATGGTTTCATAGCTGGAGGGCTCTGCTGCGGCGTGGAACCTTGGCAGCTGGCACAAAGGCTCCGCGCTGGTTACCAGCTCTCCTTTTTCTGCTGCTTCGACCACAGAAAGTCGGCAATCCTGTTGAGGTCTTCATCACTCAACACATGCTTCCACGACGGCATGTAGAGCGGCGGAGTAGGTCCGGCCGTGTTCTCCAGTGGTGGCGCCCTGCCGTTGCGGATGATGGCAATGACCTCGTCTTTGGTGTAGTCGTCGGACAAGTGAAGTAACGATGGCACCTCCCCACCCTGCGCGTTGGGGTTGGGCACACCGCCCTGCAGCTCCGTACCGTGGCAACCTACACAACCGAAGCGCGCGAAGTCCTGGTGACCGGCCTCGATGGCCACGTCCTCGGGAGTCAATGCGCGGTTCTTGTGAGACAAGATCAATTGCACATCATCTGGAGTGGCGGATTGAAGGTACGCAACTAGCGCCTTCCGGGCATTACCTTCCAGGTCATATGCAGGCATGGAACTTCCGGGATAAACAAGTTCTGGATTCACTAACTGTTCGTCGAGCCACTCGGTCGAATGCCGACTGGTAACGCCCAACAAATCCGGCCCGGTTTTTGCGCCCACACCGCCGACGTTGTGGCAGGTGATGCAATTCTTTTCGACGAAGAGTTGCCGGCCATACTCGGGACCTGGGATTAGCCGCACGCTCGAATAGTAAGACCCCATCTCCTCACTTGTGAGCGAAAGCATGTAGTAGGTAAGATCGCGAGCCTGCTCCTTGGTGAAATGGAAGTTCGGCATTGCTGAACCGGTAGAGACGGCATTGGGAGCGAGGAAGTGGCGCTCGAGCCACTCCGGCGCGCGGTGGTTTGCGCCCTCGGCTGTCAGATCCGGCCCGATGCTTCCACCCACGGCGTTCAGCTTGTGGCAGCCGCGGCAGCCCTGGGTTTCAAACAGGCGGCGGCCTTCAGTCAACTCGGGGACGCCCGGGACGTCGCCTTCCTTGTGGCAACGGCCGCAAGACGCACGAATGTAGTCCTTGGATAGCAGCGGGTTTGGCCAGAAATCCACCTTTCCGTGCGCACTTTCCTTATCGGTTGCCAGACCCTGGCCGCCATGACAGATGGTGCATCCAAACCTGGAGGGCATATGCGGCCCAAGATTGGCGTGATAGCGGAACGGTTCCGGCGCATCCTTCATGGTCGGATCGTCGACGCCAAGATGGCAGGTGGTGCAGCGATCGACACGCTGCAATCCGGTGAGCATCACCTGATGGATTTCGGGCGGGGTGGCCAGAACGGCAGCCTTAGCCACAGCATTGGGCTCGCCCTGGGCTTCGAGTTTAAGGAAATCTCTCTGATAGGTCTTCCATGATGGCGTGTTGGCTTGCCATGCGGCAGCCACGATGAGCACCAGCGCCAGAACACTCAGTACGAGGAAGAGCTGTTGCAGTCTGCGTTCCATTACTCAGCCCTCCCCACTACATGCACCCACGGTGGAACCAGTCCCCAGCCTGGTCCTCGGAAGAAGGTTCCCACGACAATCAGAACCAGGTTGGCGACCACGAAGACAGTGAACAACCAGAGCATCCACTTTCGGTCGCGGGGCCGCCGACTGGGGTTGCGATCGAAGTACGGAATGGCAAGAAGGGCAAGCACCATCAAGGCCGGCGCGACAACGCCGCCAAGGAGTGCGGAATGGCTGACCAGCTCTTGCAAGCCCAAAAAGTACCAAGGCGCCTTTGCCGGGTTCGGAGTCTTCGCTGGGTTAGCTAACTCTTCGAGAGGCGCATTCAGAAATAGCGACATGGTCATGATGGTGGTTACGGTAGCCATCAACGCAAGCGCTTCTCGAACGAAGGCATATGGATAAGAGAAGACAGTATCCTCTTCTTCCTCTGGCGTTACGGTTTCAAAGATGGGCTTGCCGGTAACGACCTCCATCAATCCGTATGTCTTCGTGCTCGACGCCGACACAGCCTGCATTGGCGCAAGCGTAGATCGCGCGCCGATGGTGATTAGCGGCTCTGTCTTGGGCTTAAGCTTCCAGATTGGCCGAGAGAGTCCGCCATCCTTACGCACCCGCCAGAAATGAACGAAGGTAAGCAGGATAGCGAGCGAGGGCAGCACGGCCACATGGAGTACGTAGAACCGCAGCAACGCCGCTTCTCCCACGCTATGACCGCCCAATAGGATCTCTCGAACCTGCCCGCCGATGAGCGGAGCATAACTGCCAATGTTCGTGCCCACAGTGATCGCCCAGTAGGCCAGTTGATCCCAGGGCAAGAGATAACCGGTAAACGAAAGGCCCAGCGTGAGCAGCAGAAGGAAAACGCCTATGACCCAGTTGAACTGGCGCGGCTTCTTGTAAGACCCGGTGTAGAAGACCCGGCACATATGCAGGAAGACGCAGACCACCATGCCGTGCGCAGCCCAACGATGCATGTTGCGCAGGAACGGCCCCATGAAGACAACGAACTGCATATCTTTCATGTCCTGGTAAGCCTGAGGCGGATAAGGCCGGTAGTAGCACATCAGGGCAATGCCGGTGGTCAGCAGGATGAGAAAAAGAAAGAACGTGATGAAGCCGAGATAGAAGGTGTGGTTGAACTTGAGGTTCTCCTTCTTCACCTTGGCAGGATGGATGTGCAGCCACACGTTGAGAAAGACCAGCTCGGACTTCCCTTTGTCGGTGGACAGCGGGTCCCGCCGGACGATCGATTGCCAGATCTCTCGGATCAGATTCATGGTTACACCATCAGCCGGTAGGTCGGAGGAACTACCTTGTCCTTGTTGACGCTAAGCTGTCCATCGCGAGCTTGCGTTACCTCAAACCAATCCAAAGCGCGCGGCGCCGGTCCGTGTTCTACCGAACCGTCAGCGGCGAAGACACTGCCGTGGCATGGGCAATGAAAGCGCTGGTCGCTCTGGAAGTGCGCAACCGTGCAGCCCAGGTGTGTGCAGACCCCACTGGCCACCGCGAACCCCTTGTCCCGATCGCGAAACACGAAAATCTTTTCATCCACCAAAAAGGTCGGAGCACCGAAAGGGAAGTCTGCCGGGTTCCCGATCTTGAAGGTCTGCGGTGGCTCATAAAAGACGCTCGGCATCAGAAACCGCACGACAGCCGCAAGGCTTACCCCAACCGCCGAAACCAGGGCTCCCAGGCCAACTGCTCCCCAGCTCAAATTGAAAAATGCTCTTCGATTCATGCCTCGGCTCCCCTACTCAAAGACTTCCCGCTCCTGCTGTTCCAGGGTCTCCATGGTGATGGCCCCGGTTGGGCACCGCTCGGCGCACAGCCCACAGCGAATGCACTTCTCTTCGTTCTTGATGATTGCGCCGGCCTGGCCAGCTTGCAGTTCCGCGGCAGGCACACCATATCTATTTTGAATCAGGGCGTCATAGCGCGCATCGCCGCTCACCTGGACTAGATCGACGAGGCGCAGGCAGCTCTCCGGGCAAACGTCTACGCAACCTGCGCAGAGAATGCACTTCGAACCATCGAAGATGGTATTCACCTGGCAGTTCAGGCAGCGCAGCCCTTCGGCCCGGCCCTGTTCCTCGTCAAAGCCCAGTTCAACTTCGGCAATGCCAATGCGTCGATTAGATGCCAGCACCGGCATCTTCTGCCGTGGAATAGATAGAAAGCCGCGCGGCATCTCCCAGTTGGGCATGATACGAAAGCGGCTCAGCACCGTCTTCTTCGTCTTGCCGCTGAGATAAACATGAATCGAGCGCGCCGACTTGTGCCCATTGGCAACGGCTTCGACAAGAATGCGCGGGCCAAACGCAACGTCACCGCCGGCAAAGACGCCGGGGGCTGTGGTCATCAAGTTGTCGTCGATCTTGAGGATGCCGCGAGGCGTGACCTGCACACCCTCTTCGCCGGTCAGGAAGGAAAGATCAGCCTGCTGGCCAATGGCCAGAATCACGCTGTCACATGGGATAATCCTTTCTTCATCACTGAACGCGGGATTGAAGCGGCCATTCTCATCAAAGACCGTGAGGCAGCGGCGCACCGTGAGGCCGGTGACGATACCATTTTCACCGACAATTTCCTTGGGCCCCCAGCCGTTGTCGACGACGATGCCTTCATGCTCGGCTTCGTCCACTTCACCTTTCCATGCAGGCATCTGCGTACGCGATTCGAGGCTGACCAGTTCCACCTCTTCCGCGCCAGAGCGCAATGCCATGCGGGCAGCATCGAAGGCAGGCTGCAGACCTTTGGCATCTTCATCCGGTTCCTCAAAATCCACTTGTTCATGCACAAGGCGAACAGCGGCGCGGGCCACGTCAATGGCAACGTTGCCGCCGCCGACCACGACCACGCGCTTGCCCAGTTCAATCTCAAAGCCGAGGTTTACGTTGATCAGGAAATCGATGCCGTTGTAAACACCGGCCAGATGCGCTCCCGGAATGTTCAATTCTCGGCCCTTGTTGAGCCCAGTAGCCAAGAGAACCGCATCGAACTTTGACCGCATCTCGGCAAAGGAGATATCGCGCCCAAGCGTCACGCGGGTATGCAGCGTGACGCCCATGGCCAGGATGTTGTCCACCTCCATCTTGATGATTTCCCTCGGGAGACGGAATTGCGGGATGCCGAGATAAAGCATTCCACCGGGCACCGGGGCAGATTCGAAGACTTCGACTTTATAACCAAGCAGCGCCAGATCGTGAGCGCAGGTGAGGCCACATACACCTGCGCCCACGATGGCAATGCGCTTGTCGCGCATTACTGCGGGAGAGAGTTTCTTTCGAGCCGGATCATGACCGGTACCCAGGTTATGACGATCCGTTGCGTATCGTTTCAACGCGCAGATGGCGATGGGCTCGTCGATCTTGCCGCGCCGGCAGTTATCCTCGCAGGGGTGTGCGCAGATCCGCCCCAGGACATACGCGAAGGGGTTGGGCGCTCGGGCGAGAAGGTATGCCTCCTCATCCTTTGAGATTCCGATGGCCTGGACGTAGCGCCCGCACTCCGTGTGAATCGGACAGGCGGCGCGACAGGGAATATTCTTGTCGAAATACTCCTGGTCCGGGACCGCAATGGAATAGCGCATACATTCCCCATTCTCACGGTTCTTCAGGTACTGAACTCCAGAGCCGCAACCAATCGGCAGCGGCCCCGATAAGACAAAGCCCCGGCGCGCGGGCCTGATGCGCGCCGGGGAGGAAGGCCAGATTGACATGCAGAGTAAAGGTAAAACCTGCCAGAAACTCTTGAAACGCCCTAGTGCTGCTGCGCCTTCAGCTTCTCAATCTCTTCGTCGCTCAGCGACTTTGAGAATGCCGACGGGTTCTTGTCTTTGCGGTTTTCCTGATCATAGGCCAGAAAGTCGAAGATCGTCTTTCCCTGGCTGTCGCCGATGCCGGAATTCGGCTTGTGCATCATGCGTTTCACATAGCGCTCCCACTCTGCCCGGGCCATTGTCGTATTGATGGGCCGCGCAATTGTGTGGCATTTGGAGCACTTGTCGACAAAAACCTTGTAAGCTTTCTGCTGATCCGGCGGATAGCTGCCGACATCGATCTTGCTGGGTCCCTTGTCTTGCGGAAGCGTTACATTGCTGCCACTCTGCGCCGCCAGAAGCATGGGCATACATAAACCGGCGACCATGATGATGCGAATTGCCTGGTTCATTTTCAGTCTCTCCTTACCACATGTAACGGATGTCCAGCTTGAACAGTTTGTCGGTTGTGCCCACAAGGGCAAGCGGATCGCCATCGTGCTCCTGGGTGTAGGCCGCTCGGAGCACAACATTGCCTAAAGTCGTGAGCGCGCGCTCGCCGCCGATGCTGAAGACGCGCGTGTGCATGATGGGCTGCGGATCGATGCTCGCTGTCCCACGGTCGAGGCGCGCCATGATCACCGTGCCGGGTTTGAAGTAGTAGTCCGCTTCGCCCCGGTAGGTGTTCGCGGTATAGTGAGACATCGGCCCGCCCTGCACCCACTCCCAGTCGTCCTGGCTGCGGATGTAGCCGCCGAGCAGATCGAGCTTGTCGAAGAAGAGGTAGTTGCCAAAGGCGCCAGCCCGGTAAAAAGTCGGGCGATAAGTGAACTGGTTGGAGGCACCGGCGTTCTGTATCTGATCCTTCGATCCGCGGTACATCATCACCGTTACGCCGCCATCTGGACCAAACCAGTAATCGGCGTCGGCCCACACATCCTTGGAGCTCTTGGTTGAGTCTGCGAGTATCTCGCTGCCATCTGCATTGAGCCCATTTGTCACTTTGGCCGAAACGGCAAAGACATTCTTGAAGTAGTTCGAGGCCCAGGTATAGCCAACGTCAACGCCCATTGGATGCTGGTCGAGCGAGAAGCTGATCGGATCGACATTTGTGAGGGTGTACGCTGGATCTGCGAAGAGGTTATAGAACATCGCCGCTCGCGTCCCCTCTCCCTCTTGCATATGCATCTCGCCGGCTTTGATGAAGAAGCTGCTGTTGGCGCGGCCTGCGGTGTACACGCCGAACCCCTGCTCAAGATTGCTGTTCCCGTCCTGGTAGAGCTCATAATGCCCGAAGTAGGAGAAGCCCGAGTCCGGCACCGCTCCGGCAAAGAAGAGTGCAGCTTCATCAAGATTGAAGCTGTTGCACGACGAACTCGACAATGTGTCACTTCCACAGGATGTGGAAGGGGACGCTGAGGTCGGGTTGCCTGCGTCGGCAACCGTATTGTCAGTGGTGACGCTCGCCTGAAGGATGAGCGCCATCGAGTTCGTGATGCTGAACTTGATGTCCTTATCCAGTTCGCTTATCTTCGGAGCGGCCTTGGTTCCGTCCATCTCGTCAGGCGGCATCCGGTATCCCAGGCGCTTGAACATATAGCCGTTCTTATTTAGCGCCGGAGGGACAGTGTGGCATGCGTAGCACTTGACGCCAAACTTACGTGCGAACGCGGGAACGGCTCTCCCCGGCTGAGGAGCCAGAATAAAGAAGCCAATAACTAACAAAACTGCTTTTGCGCCCAGATTCCAGACCTTCATTTCAGGCACTCCATGCAATTACCTATCGCATGCAGAGAGCCAAAGCGGGGAGCCTTTGCCTTCAAGCACTTGCATAGTCAGACTTCTTAACACTGGGGAGACTATTCCCCGATTTCACCGTACCGTTGGGGAATCAATTCCCCAACCTGTGGTTCCTTTTCCTTCTTGAGCAGAGCGTAAAACGTCTTTCGGTCCACACCGGCCTCACGCGCCGCTGCACTAACGTTTCCGCCGCAGCGTGCCAGGACAGCCTGCGCGTAGGAGAGTTCGAAGCTGGCCAGGTGCTGTTCTCTTGCATCCTTCCAGGGGAGCGAAGAAACGCCGTCTGTCTTCGCGATGACCACTGAATCCTCCTCAAGGTCTTCGGGCCCAATCACCCCACCGGGGTGCAGCGCCGTCAACCGTTCCATTACGTTCTTCAGTTGGCGGACGTTGCCGGGCCAGGGATGGCTCAGAAGTGCCTCGTAGAAACGCGGAGAACCCGACAAGCTTTTGCCGTAACGCCTCGAGAATCGTTCAAGGAAGAAGCGCGCAAGATGGGGGATGTCCTCGGGCCTGTCGCGCAGAGCCGGCAGCTTGACCGTGACGACGCTCAACCGGTAATACAGTTCTTCGCGAAAGGTTCCTGCCTTGATCTTGGCCATCAAGTCCTGGTTTGTTGCACATAGAATGCGGCAATCTACGCGCACGGGTGTCAACCCACCGAGCCGGCGAAGAACGCGCTCTTCGACAAAGCGGAATAGACGCGTTTGCAGTTCGACGCCAAGGTCGCCGATTTCGTCCAGGAACAGCGTGCCTCCGTCGGCGGACTCGATCAAGCCTTTCTTGGTTCGTTCGGCCCCAGTAAAAGCTCCGCGCTCATAGCCAAACAACTCGCTCTCGATCAGGGATCCCGGCATGGCGCTGCATTCCACCGGCATAAATGGACCATCCTTGCGACGGCTTTCATTGTGCATGAATCGGGCAGCGACCTCCTTGCCGGTGCCGCTCTCACCTAAAATCATCACTGTCGCATCAGTAGCTGCAGCCCTGCGGCATCTTTCCATTTGGTCCATCATGGAAGGGCTCCGCGTTCGCGCCGCATCCGCCTCACCAAGAGCCTCAAGCCGGCCCTTCAACGTCTCCACTTCTCTTTCGAGCTTGACGTGCGAAAGGGCTCGCTGCGCTACAAAAAGAACGTCCTCGCGCTTGAAAGGCTTTTGCAGGTAGTCAAAGGCGCCGTTGCGCATGGCCAGGACAGCGCTCTCGACGGAACCGAAGGCCGTGAGAAAAACAATTGGCATTCCCGGATGAGCTTCGTGTAGCCGTGCAAAGATCTCTTCCCCGGACATCCCCGGCATCCGAACATCGAGAAATACCAGGTCAGGCGGATTCGTCAGGCACTCGGCAAGCCCTTTTGCCGGGTCCACAAAAACCGAGACTGTCATTCCCGGCTCACGCAGCATTCGCTGGATGTTCTCACCCAGTGCGGCTTCATCATCGATGACCAAAATGCGGCTCACTCGGTCGTCCCTCCGGCAAACCAGTGGTACGGCTGCCCTCGTGTGAATCGTGTCGGCGGCAACTCGACGACGAAACAGGCGCCGCCGCCAGGTCTCGGTTCATAGCGGATTCGGCCATCATACATATCCAAGAGGCTGGCAGCCAGAAACAGTCCCAACCCCAGCCTTTCGCGCCCAGTGCTTTGGGAGATGAATGGCTCAAACAGATGTGCGCGAAGGCTCTCTGGTACTCCCGCCCCGTTGTCCTCAACCCGAGTGACAACCTTGGAGCCGGCCGTTCGATAGGGATCAAGGCGCACCCAGATTGTGCCCTCATCGCACCCCTTCAGCGCCTCCAACGCATTGCTCAGCAGGCCTCGAACGACCTCACCAATCACGTGTTCGGGCACATCCACTTTCGGGGCCTCGCCGATCTCCTCCACCAGCTTGACTCCCTGCGTCTTCGCCTTCAGTTCGTTCGCGCGAACTGCATCCTGAAGCGCCTTCTGCGGAGCCGCTGCTTCGAAGATTTCACCTCCGCGCTCACGCCGTAATGCTTGCAGCAGCGTTGTGGCAATGTTGCTCATGTAGCGGGTTTCTTTGAGCATCCGCTCGAGGTCGGCGCAGAGCGCAGCGTCCTCCTTGCGCTCGTCGAGCAGCACCTCAGCGCGGCCGGCTACAATCGCGAGCGGATTGTTGAATTCGTGCATGAAACCGGCAGTGAACTGGCCCAGAAGCGTAAGTTGGTGGCTCAGCCGCGCCTGCCGATCGGCGGCCTGCAGCTCCTCCCGCAAACGGGCCGTGCGATAGCGGACCGTCTCCAATTGCAGTTTGAGTTGCTCGGCGCTTTCCTGCGCAAGATCGGCTCGGTCTTGCAAGCGGCGGCCATCACGGCGCATGGCAACAAGTGCCGGGATCGGCGCAAACACTACGGCGACGATGATTGCGAATGCGCTGGCGAGCGGGATGCCTTTAAAGATCCAGATGAAGATCAGGAGAGGTGGAAGCGTCCAGGTTCCGCTCGACCAAAGCAGAAGACGACCGAGTCGTGTGGCTTCGTTCGGCGGTTCCCCGGCTTTCAGCTTCCCCGACATATCGGTCAGTGTAGTGGTTGACATGGGTTGAATGGCAATGAGCGAGTTCCCTATACGCAATCTTCCCATCAGTGTTGTCTCAGAATTGAGGCGATTCTTCCTGGTAGCAGATCGAGTAATTGAACGTTGCCAGTTGCAAAAAGCCTGAGAACTGAGGGTGATGATGGCTCCGATATTTCTGAACCAGGGCGAACGGTGGTCTTCGATTCATTGAGGGAGATCGTTCCAAGCTGGCCGAAATTGAGACGTTCATTTGGCTGACGATCGGGCGTTTGGCCCAACGAACGACTCGATGACGCCCGATAACGTCTGTCACATTGTGCAACTTCCCATGAGCACTCCGTGGGGCCCCTTAAGGAGTTTTATTTCAATTAGTTGTGCATATATGCAATTGTCAGTTGGCGAAAAATTCTTAGGGCCGTATCGACAGTGCTCCGCACGCAGACGTTGGCTGATGGTGTGTCAGTGATTGCGGAGCGTTGTGGATACGGCAATTTGTAGTTAGCCGCTGGCGGCAACGGCGGATGCGGTCAGACTATGCAGATTGAATCGATTGTCGCCTGTAATGCGCAGAATAATAAAGAGTTGGAACCGATAAGCGAACAGCAATTCAGGATGCTTTGGCAGCCCATAATGTCGGAAGGATCGCACGCGCAGCGTCTGCCGCGCTCGCGGCTTAGTACAAATTCCCTTAGCACTTTCTGAAAGCCAGCTGAGGCTTTATCGTCGGGCTATTGGCTACTCGACAATAACGTCGTCGTTGGCAATTGAACTTTGCGAGGAATTGTTGGCGTGACGGGAAGCACTGCCTGGCGGAAGTGGTTCGGGAAGCTGCACTCGGTGGCTGGATCGCGATTGCAATGTCCGGCTTCATAACTGTTGGATCGAGTGGTCGGATCTGAAGTATTCCGCAGTTGGCCGAAGTTGCGGAGACTGGGCCTGATTGCGTCCTTTTTTCTTGATGAACTGCCGGACGACCGGCATACTGGGGCTGCCCTGAAGCCAATGAGCCCATCCAGAATCAGGTCGTTTAACGCAGTGCTGCAGCCTCTCCAGTCGGGGCTGGGCTGGGTGATTGCGCGGATTCCTTTCGACGTTGCCAAGGCGTGGCGGGTGCGCAAGGGTTTGCGCGTGCGTGGAAGAATCCTGCCTTCGAAGGGCGAAAGCGAAGGGTTGGCTTTTCGCTCGTCGCTGTTCGCATACGCCGATGGCCAGGGACACTTCTTGCTGGTGAACAAGAAGATGCAGGCGTCGGCGAAGGCGGGTGTTGGATCATCTGTTCGCATTCAATTGGAGCCAGACCTGGAAGAGCGGGCGGCCGTGGTTCCGCCGGAGCTGGCCCAGGCGCTGGAGGGCGATCGCCGACTGCGCGGGTGGTTCGACGGGCTGAGTCCGTCTATGAAGAGAGACATTGGCCTATGGGTGAGCCAACCCAAGACCGCCGCGACACGCGAACTCCGCGCCGAGAGGATGGCGGAGCGGCTGCTGCTGACCCTGGAGGGCGAGACCGAGTTGCCTCCCATTCTTCATGCGGCTTTTTTGCGCCAACCGCAGGCGCGGAGGGGATGGGAAGCGATGACGGCGCTGCAGCGGCGCAATCATCTGTTGGGTATCTACTACTACCAGAGCGTTGAGGCTCGTGGATGCCGCGTAGCCAAGGCCGTTGAGGCAGCCCTGGGTGTGGTGAAGAGAGCCTCCGGGGAGTGCGATGATTGACGTTGGGCGTAGCTCGGCTGCCGGGTAATTACCACATTGCGAAAGATTTTCCTGTTGAATCCGTTTTCCAGGCGACTCGCGGCAGACTTCTAGCGTCTAATTGAACAAGATGAGTATCGCTGCGTCTATTCGCCCCCTTTTCGCACAGACTCCCGCCACAGCAGCCGAGGAACTGGTCCGGGAGGAGAGCCTCGCGGTATCCGCAGGGCTGAAGCGCCAGGACGCCGGCCTGCTGGACGAGCTGATTGTTCGCTACCAGCACCGACTGATGCGGTATCTCCTCTATTTGACCAGCAATCGCGAGATGGCCGAAGACCTGTTTCAGGAGGTCTGGATGCGCGTTCTGGTACGCGGTGCGCAGTTCAATGGGCAGGCGCGGTTTGACACCTGGCTGTTTACCATCGCCCGCAACCTGGTGATTGACCAGCGGCGCAAGCGCACAATGTCGAGCCTGGACGCGCTGTTTGAATGCGGGAGCGACGACGATCGGCCAATGAGCTTCGAGGTTGCCGGCGATGAGCCGACACCCTTCGACCGTTTTTCAAACCTTGAGGACCGGGAACAGATTGCGGCAGCCCTGCTCCAGATGGATACGCTTCATCGCGAAGTGCTTGTGCTCCGGTTCCACGAAGAGTTGTCGCTTGAAGAGATCGCCAAAGTCACGCGAGCGCCTCTTTCCACTGTAAAATCAAGACTTTACAGGGGAATGGCTGCCATCAAGCCGAAACTGGAACGCACCCATCCGCGGACGCGGGAGGCGGTGTGAAGAGCAATGAGCTGGCCGAGGGCGCGGCCCGCAATGGAAGCACTGGATCGACCGCTGACCGCGATCTGCTCTCTGCTCTTACCGGAAATCAAGCCAACCGTGACTCGGCCGTGGCCCATCAGACCTGTCGCGTTGTGAATGCTTCGCTGGGCGTGATGCAGGATCAGGAAGCGGGGCGCAAGCGCGCCCGCTCATTGGCTTTGGCGGCCGTTCTGGTGGTTCTTCTTGTGCTGGGTCCCCTGGTGTGGTGGATCGCCGACACCCTGATTGAAGAAGAGCACTTGACCAGCTTGGTGAGCCAACTGAGTGTGTGGACGTTCTTCTTCAGCGCCGCGCTGCTGGCCTCAGTGCTGCTTGCCGGCTGGCTCCGCCGCAAACCCTGATTCAAACCCCCGCGATTACCAACGATTTTAACCGGAGCGCAACTTCCGGATTTACTTTGCCGTCCATACAGATAGCGATTAAGCTAAGCTTGATCTCCCTTTAAGACCCTCCAAGGGAGGGGTTGCCTTATGCGCGATCCGCAATCCATTTCCGCTAATGAAGACACACGCCTGATCCCGGTGTGGTCGATTGTGGCTGCGGCCACAGCTTTCTTGCTTGTCGAATACTATTTCTGGTTCATTTTGCCGACCCAAGGGCACCATGTTCCGCCGCTTGGTCTGCGGATCTACATGAACGTCTCGTGTGGATTGCTGATTGCGCTCTACTTTCTGATGGTGGGCTACGTCAGCAAGGATGCGCCGCGGCGAGCGATGAGTTCGCGCTTCTGGATGATGATCTGCTTCGTGATGCCGGGCGGCATCGGCGCGGTGCTTTACTTCCTGCTCCGCCAGCCTGAGGTTTCCCGTTGCCCTGCCTGCTCAACGCATGTGCAGAGCGACTTTCACTTCTGCCCGCAGTGCGATTACCGGCTGACCGCCAATTGCGGCAACTGCTACCGGACCGTGCGGACGACTGACCAGTTCTGTACGCGGTGCGGCCATGAGCTGGCCAGCGACCACATGCCAGCGCGGCTGCGGGTGCTTGGCGATTAAGCCTTTGCCTCGAAATCTGGGCGGGATTCAAGCCAGCCCAATCCGCCTCGGCCCAGGTCGATCGCCTGAATCCTGTACCTGCCGCCATTGACCGGGCCGGTCTCCCTTCCTACAATCGAATTCCCGATCTGAATGTCTATCTCCGCGCTCATTATCGATGACGAACAACTTGCCCGCGATGAGCTGAAGTACCTGCTTGACTCAGTGGGCGGCGTTGACGTGGTGGCGCAAGGGACGAACGGCATCGAGGCTGTGGACCTGATTGAGGAGCACCGTCCCGACCTCGTGTTCCTGGATGTGCAGATGCCGGGTCTGGACGGTTTCGCCGTGATTCAGCGGCTTATGGAGCGCGCCAAGGGAAAGATGATTGGCGGCAAGGAGGCCGAACCGCTGCCTCAGATTGTGTTTGCCACCGCTTACGATCAGTACGCCGTCCGCGCCTTCGATGTAAACGCGGTCGACTACCTGCTGAAGCCCTTTGACCTTATCCGCGTCCAGCAGGCCGTTGATCGGGTACGCAGGCGCATGGCCGGGGGAGCTCCAATTGCAGGCGGGGTGGCCCTGCCTACGGAGTCGCAGGTCGAGTCGCAGCTTGACGCGCTGCTGCGCCTGCTCAAAGGGCCGAATGGCGCGACCCGCACTGCTCAGCCAGCGAAGCTTATCGTGCAGGCGCAGAGCCGGCTGCTGCTGGTGGACCAGGCTGAGATTTGCTACGCGGCCATCGATGAGGGCGTGATTCGCGTGGTGACGCAGACCTTTGAGGGTCACTCAAAATGCCGCACGCTCGAGGAGTTGCTGGAGTTGCTGGACCCGGCTCTTTTTTGGCGCGCCCACCGCGGCTTTGTGGTGAACATCAACCACATTCGCGAAGTGGTACCGTGGTTCAAGTCGAGCTACCAGTTGCGCATGAACGACAAGCGGCAGACGGAGATTCCGGTGAGTCGCGCGCAAACCAAGAGGCTCCGGGAGTTGTTCAATCTGTAGGCGGCTCTTTCGCCAGGGTCCAGCTACGCTGCCGGCTTAATCGTAGCGCTCGAAGACGATCTGCTTGCGATGCCAGCCGAAGCCGGCCAGGCGATCGCGCACGCCGGAGACCATGTTGTTGAGGCCGCAGATGTAGGCGTAGATTTCGAACTTCAGTTCCTTGGCTGGAATCGCGGGATCGACCTCGGGTTGCGGTAGCGTCAGTCCAAGGCGGCCGGCGCGTTCTTCCACGATCTTGGCGACGTGGTCTTGAACGTAGCCGCGCAAGCCGCCCCAACTCTCCTGTGCCCGGCTGAGCGTGGCCAGGTAGTGGAAGTTCAGCTTGCGCAGGGCGAGCGCCTCAAATTCTTCGTGATAGTAGAGGTCGGTCTCGTGGCGCGTGCCGTAGACCAGCCAGATATCCTTGCCTTCGCTGCGGTCCTGGCCATCCTCAGGAAAGAGCCATTGCGTATATCCGCGCATGGGCGCGACCCCGGTGCCGGTGGCCACCAGAATCGAGTCGGTGATCGGCTCATTCAAAATGAAATGGCCATGAGGCCCATGAATGCGAATGGTGCCGCCGATGGGCAGGTCTGGCAGGTCGGCGAGGTGGTTTGAAAAAAAGCCGCCTTCAACCCGATTCACGCACAGATCGAATCGGTTTCCGCTGGCCGCCGAAGCGATTGAGTAGGCACGGGTCTGCTGCTTGCCGTTCTTGTCCTCGGCCACCGCGGAGACGAACTGGCCGGCGGAAAAGGGGAAGCTCTCAAGCTCGTCGAGGACGAACCTGAAGTGGTAGCACTGCGTCGATTCGGAGATGCATTCTTTCGCTTCAAGACGTGCGGTATAAAGTTCACGTGCCAAGGGAACTCTCGCTGAGGAAAAGGATTAAGCCCGCAACAGGG
>OBLU010000836.1_pt1 | contig 28833 bp, 19 predicted proteins | sample 1518681 | NCBI WGS metagenome assembly OBLU01 (sample SAMEA3539304, study PRJEB22396) | soil metagenome | biome: tundra; feature: field; material: soil | place: USA | collected 2010-05 | depth 0.15 m
ATGGAGCCATGATCAACGGCCAGACCAACGGCGAGTATCTTGATCTCGATAAATACTCGGTCTTCTGGGAGCGCGTTGCTGCGCTTCATGTACCGATCTATCTTCATCCCGCGAACCCTGTTGATCATCCCGCCGTGTATGCGGAACACTCGGAACTTTGGGGGCCGGTATGCAGTTGGGCGTTCGAGACTGCAGCGCACGCGTTACGGCTGGTCTTCTCAGGCGTCTTTGAACGCTATCCGGAAGTCACCCTGATTCTCGGCCACATGGGAGAGACGCTGCCCTTAACTTGTGGCGCTTTGATAGCCGATGGCCTATTTCCCATCGCGGCTCAATGACACTCCCAAAACCGCCGTCCTTTTATATCAAACGCAACATCACGATCACCACCTCTGGAGTGTGCTCCGACGTCTCGTTGCGTTGCGCGCTCGACGCGATGGGCGCGAACAGGGTGATGTTCTCAGTCGACTACCCGTTCGAAAAAACCGCGGTCGCGAGCCGGTTCATCCGCGAAGCTCGCGTCAGTCAGACTGAGCGGGCACAAGTAGCCTCGGAGAATGCCAAACAAATTCTGCGCATGATCGACCCGATCGGCAATGAGAACGCCCATTGCAGCAGCCATCATCGAGCCCAGCTTGGTCGGGAGATTTCAGTCGCAAACGCCGACTATGCATACCGGAACAGCGCCTTGAATCCATAGTCCATGTGCTGCTGAATGTGGCAGTGGAACAGAGAGAGCCCCGGCTGATCGGCCGTAAAATCAACCACGGCGCGGCCAAAATAGGGCACAACCACCGTGTCCTTCATGATTCCGGCGGTCTTCTTTCCGTTGATTTCGATCAACTCCCACAAGTGCCGGTGCAGATGCATGGGATGTGCGTCGTCGGTGCGGTTGCGCATCGTGAGCCGGTAACGCGTGCCCCGCTGCAACACGAATTCGCGTTCATGGGGATAGGGCTTTCCGTTCACGAGCCATAAGTTGAACTTGCCGGCGCCGCCGGGAATCTTCTCGAAGATGAGGTCGAGGTTCTGCTGCGGAGCCGGCGAGTTCGAAGCCTGGCTGCCGAAGATCGTGTAATCCCATCGGACCCTCGGCGGGTCTATCCATTGCGGCTGCCGGTGCTGTCCGGCGTACTCGACTACCACGCCCAGGCCCGACTCGCGGACCATTTTTTCCGTCGACCCCAGGATCCACACTCCCGGTTGGTTCATCTCCACCACAACGTCCATGCGCTCACCCGCGCCCAGAAACACCGAGTCGAGCGTCTGCGGCGTCGGCACGGGATTCCCATCAAGCGCGATCACCTTCATCTTGTGGGCGGCAAGAGCGATCCTCCGATTCTCGATTGCGCTGGCATTCAGAAAGTGAATCAGCACCCGCTGCCCCTCGCGAACCCGGATCGGCTCGCCCGACCCCAGCGCCTTGTCGTTGATCGAGTAGGTCATGGAACCCACTTCGAGGCCGTCCGGATCCGTGTTCATCGTCGAAGGTTTCTCAAGCAGCGGCCCATCATGGGTGTCGTCGTCGAGGTCATCCATGGTTCCGGTGAAGAACGGCTCCCAGTCACGCAGCGCAAGGAAAAGCTCCTGGTCGTAGTGGCCCGGATCGCCGCCGCCATCCACGTAGACAAATCCGAACTGGCCGGTATACGCGCCCTTGTGCAGGTCGTCCATGGCCATGGCATGGGAGTGATACCAGCGGCTCCCGGCCGGTGTCGGCGTCAGCTGAAAACGCTGCCTTCCGTGTGATGGCACCACGGGCGAACCCTCTTCCTCCGTGCCGTCTACGTCCGAAGGGATGAGCATTCCGTGCCAATGCACCAATTCCGGCGTATCGGTGTCGTTGATTACCTCAACCGTCACAGGCTTGCCTTCGCGCATGCGTAGCACGGGGCCAGGTGCAATTCCGTTGTATCCGGTAGTGGAGAGAATATGCGAGCGGTCGAGTTCCACCGTAACTGGGGCGATGCGCAACGTATAGTCGGCCTTCGCATCCGGTCCCGCGCCCGCCGGTCGGTCCGCCTGGCCGGGAAGGGGCACGCCCGCCACTCCAGCCTGCGCTAAAGCCATGCCGCCCAGTTTAAGAAGATCGCGCCTTTTCACCGATTGCCCCACGTCAGGCTCAATTGCATCGTCTCATGCGAGAATTTCTGAGACAAGCAGCGCTTTCCGCGGCCGGAAGACTGCAACCAACTTCAGGGTCGTTCCGTCTAACGGGCAAGCGTTTCCAGGGGCGGTCGGGTACTCTTGCGCACATTGCCCGTCGCGGAGGTCCACTCCATGAATTTCTCCCGGTTGGCACTGCCGATGGTTGCGGCCGCAGCCTGCTGTGCCGGACTCTGGGCTTTCCAGCGAACCGCGGACTTCGGCTTCGGCAACGACGACTCCCCCTCCAACGTCAAAGCTGAGTTCTACTGGTCGCGCCTGGCCTACTCAACGAATATGAGAAGCCTTGGCGCTTACGCCCGCCATGGCTACTGGGGCCCGTCCTGGTCGCGCGACTATCCCAAGGCCGACCGCCAGTTCCTCATCGCCATGCACCGCCTCACCCGCATTGACGGTCGCCCCACTGAGCAGGTCGTCACGCTCGATTCCGACGAAATATTCAACTATCCGTGGATCTACGCCGTTCAGGTGCAGACCTGGTCCTTCACCGATGCTGAAGCCAAACGGCTGCGCGAGTATCTGCTCAAGGGCGGCTTCCTTATGGTCGACGACTTCCACGGGACGGAGGACTGGGAGAATTTTCTCAATGGCATGCGTCAGGTTCTGCCCGATCGCCCCATTGAGGACCTTCAGAGCGGCGACGAGATCTTTCACACCCTCTACGACATCGACGACAAGATGCAGATCCCCGGCGAACAGTACGTATGGACAGGCCGCACATATGAAAAAGATGGCTATCAGCCCAAGTGGCGCGCCATTCGCGATGACAAGGGACACATCATCGTCGCCATCTGCCACAACATGCATCTGGGCGACGCATGGGAGTGGGCTGATGACCCCAACTACCCGGAGACCTTCGCATCCATGGCCTTCCGGGTCGGCCTCGACTACATCCTTTACGGCATGACGCATTGAGAATGGCTGCGAGGCGGCACAACTCTAGTGTCGCAAGCGATTCAAGAGGTATTGGGCTTCAGCCCTTGAAGGGAATTTCCCCACGAATTGAACTCGACCAGGACCTCCTGTTTCCCGGCTAGCCAAAGAGGTCGGCGCAACTTTCAACAGGTTCGGAACTCAGTACGACTTGTCTGAGCGTATGTTTCAGTTCCTCTTTAAGTACCCGATTCCCGTGTTCACCAGAGGCCACTTCGTGCTGCTGAGCACATGGCCTGCCTGGCTGCTGCCGGTCTTCATCGCCACTGCCGGCGGCGGCCTGGCGCTGCTCATTCGCTGGCGTCTTCGCGATGCCGCGCCCAGACTGCGAAGCTGGCGCGCCTGGATCGTGTGGCTCATGCAGTCGGCTACGCTGGCACTGCTGTTGCTCCTGCTGTGGCAACCGGCGATTATGGTGAGCGAATTGAGTTCGCAGCAGAACATCATCGCCGTCGTCATTGACGATTCGCGCAGCATGGCCACGAGTGATGTCAACGGCCGTGCGCGCGAAGACGCCGCACTCGCAGCCCTCTATGGCGGGGTCCTCCCCGGTCTCCAGAATAGGTTCCAGACGCGTCTCTATCTCCTCGACAAGGGGATCAAGCGCCTGGACGGCATGCAGGGCATCACGCCCTCGGGAACCGCCACCCGCATCGACGATGGACTCAAGCAGCTAGTCGCGGAAACCTCGGACCTGCCGGTGGGCGCAATCGTGCTACTTAGCGATGGCGGACAGAACATGACCGGCGTGGGCGGGTCGGGAATCAGTCCGGACACGCTGCAGGCCTTGCGCAATCGTCGCCTTCCTGTGCACACCGTCGGCTTCGGTCGCGAACAACTCGGGCACGATGTCGAAATCGAGGATGTGAGTATCGCGGAGAAGGCTTTGGCCAACGCGCGTGTATCCGCCACCGTGACCCTTACGCAACATGGCTACACGGGAGAGAAGGCAACCCTCGCGGTCCGCGATGGCAACAAGATCCTGGAAGAACACCAGATCACCTTCGGTCCCGATGGCCGCATGCAGGCCGAGCCGCTCTTCTTTCCCGCCGGAGCTGCGGGCGCAAAGAGCATTGAATTTGCCGTACAGCCACTCGACCGCGAAGAGAATCTCGCCAACAACGCCATCACTCGCCCTCTGCTGGTCAGCGATGAAAAGCGCCGCATCCTCTATATCGAAGGCGAGCCACGCTGGGAATTCAAATTCATTCGCCGAGCCGAAGAGGACGACCCCACCGTGCAGGTCGTCTCCATGCTACGCACCAGTGAGAATAAAGTCTATCGCCAGGGCGTCAGCGATCCCAATGAACTCGCCGATGGCTTCCCCGTGCGCCCTGAAGAACTCTTTACCTACTCGGGCATCATCATCGGCTCTGTTGACGCCGATTACTTTACGCCCTTGCAGCAGGAACTCTTGCGCGAGTATGTCGATCGGCGCGGCGGCGGCGTTCTTTTTCTTGGTGGACGCTCCTCCTTGAGTGATGGAGGCTGGGCCGCGTCAACCCTGAACGAACTCTTGCCCACATTTCTGCCCGCGGGGCGCAACAACTTCCATCGCAATCCCGCGACCGTCGAGTTGACACGGGCCGGAATGGATTCGCCCATTACGCGCCTCCTCGACGATCCCGAAAAGAACGCTCAGCGCTGGAAGAAGCTTACCTATCTTGCCGATTACGAGGACGCCGGTGCTCCCAAGCCCGGAGCCACGATACTGGCCAGCCTGAGTGCCGGCCGCCGCAAGCTGCCGTTGCTTGTTACGCAGACCTACGGCCATGGCCGCACCGCCGTGCTCGCGACCGGGGGCACCTGGCGATGGCAGATGAGCGAGGCCCTCGGCGACCCGTCGCACGATCTCTTCTGGCATCAGCTTCTGCGCTGGCTGGTGGCCGACACTCCCGGTCCTGTGGTCGCATCCATGCCGACCCGCATCCTTATGGATGAAGGCCGCGCGCAACTCAAAGCTCAGGTCTATGACCGGCAGTTTCAGCCCGCCGTGGATGCAAATGTGACCGCGCACATTGTGGGACCGGAGGGCGTGAATGCGTTCGTCGACCTGACGCCTTCGGAGGACGCTCCGGGGACGTATCAACTGGACTGGACGGCCGAGAAGCCGGGCGCTTATCTTGCCGAGATCACCGCTGAATCCGCGGGTAATGAACCGCACGAACTCGGGCGTGACGTGGTCACGTTCCAGCGCGAAGACGGAGTTGCAGAGAAATTTCACACGAGCCAGAACCGCCCCTTTCTTGAGCAGCTCGCATCGCAAACGGGTGGCCATTACTGGAAGCCCGCGGACCTCAAGAATCTTCCCCGCGACATCTCATACTCCGAGGCAGGCATCTCCGTTCGCAACACGAAAGAACTCTGGAATATGCCCATTGTGTTCGCGCTCCTCATGGGACTGCCCGCGTCGGAGTGGCTTCTGCGTCGCAAGTGGGGTGTCATATGAAACGCGCTCTGCTGCTGGCGATTGTCGCTTTGTGGACTCTGCAGGCGCGCGCGGCCACCTACTACGTCATCGTCGCTGGCCTGGGCGGCGAGCCCGACTACCAGCAGCGATTCGCCGCGGAGGCAAATGATCTGGGTCGCGTGTTTAAAGGTTCCGGCGAGTCGGCGCACGTGTACACGTTGAGCGGGGCGCAATCCACGGCATCCCAGTTGCGCGACACCTTGAGCACGGTTGCACGCGACGCCAAGGCTGACGACGATTTCGTGCTCATTCTCATCGGCCACGGCTCGTTCGACGGCGTCGAGTATAAGTTCAACTTCGTTGGTCCTGACCTGACGGCTGCGCAGATTGCGGAGATGTGCGACCGCATCATCGCGCGCCGCCAGCTAGTGGTGAATACGACCAGCGCCAGCGGCGGATCGGTAGCTGCGTTGGAGCGGCCGGATCGCGCCGTCATCGCAGCCACAAAGTCCGGCACCGAAAAGAACGCGACCATCTTCGCACGCTACTGGATCGAGGCGCTCCAAGACCCCGCGGCCGATGCCGACAAGAGCGATTCCATCAGCGCCATGGAAGCCTTCACCTATGCGGCCAAGAAAACCGCTGCCTTCTATGACACGCAGAAGCGCCTCGCCACGGAACATGCGGTGTTCGATGATGTGGGGCACGGCGAACCAGTGCGCGAAGCGGGCAACGGACAAGGGCTGCTCCTTTCCAGCATTACCTTGCTGCGCCTGGGCGGCAACCTGCAGGCAGCGAACGATCCGGCCAAACGTGCACATCTCCAGAAGAAGGAGGAGCTGGAGCAAAAGATCGACATACTCAGATATCAGAAGGCCGCGATGGATCCCGCAGATTACAAGCAGCAGCTGACCGCCGCACTTTTGGAGTTGGCGAAGGTGCAGGAGGAGTTGGACAAATGAATCTCATTGCCATCCTGCTGATCCTCTGTGCTTGTGCCGCATCCGCGCGTGCCGCGGAACCTTCCGACTGCAGGCAACTGCGGAAGCACGGTCACAAAGCCGAGGCACAGAGTTGCTTCGAGAGTCTGACTCGCAGCGCCGACGCATACCGGCGTGCTGAGGGTTTCTGGGGACTCGAACAATGGGAACAGGCTAACGAGCAGTTCCGCGTTGCCACGCAGCCCGCCAACAGCAAGGCTCTCTACAAGGTGCGCTGGGGTATGCTGCTGCATGAGCGCTTCAACGATTCCGAAGCGGCCGACCTCTTTCGCGAGGCCATAGCGGCTGAACCATCCAACGCAGAAGCCTACGTCGGACTGGCCACCGTGTCAGCCGAAAGCTTCAGCGGCAAAGCTTCAGCATACGCAATGAAGGCGATCGAGCTTGACCCAAAGCTCGCGATGGCCCATGAACTTCTGGCGGATCTAGCGCTCGCCAACGATGATCGCGAGACTACTGCAGCCGAAGCCGACAAGGCCATTGCCCTCGAGGACGATGCGCTCGATGCGATGGCAATCCATGCTGCGCTCGAACTCATCGCCAACCGATCTCCCGATGCATGGTTAGCAAAGATTCGCTCCATCAATCCCAATTACGGCGAAGCTTATGCACGCGTAGCGCATCAGCTCGAACTGCACTATCGCTACCAGGATGCGGTCACATACTTCCGCAAAGCAACCGAAGCCGATCCGAGCCTGTGGGCCGCGCATTCTGCACTGGGCATCGAGTTGATGCGGCTGGGCCAGGACCAGGAGCCGCGCAAGGAACTCGAACTGAGTTATGAAAACGGCTATCGCGATGCCGCAACCGTGAACAGCCTGCGTCTTCTTGACAGCTACAAGAACTTCGTCACCACTCGCGACGACTCGACCATACTCAAGCTCGACAAGACCGAATCCGATCTCCTGTTGCCTTACCTGCAATCGGAGTTGCACACCATTCTGGCGACATACGAAAGCAAGTACCACATGAAACTCCCCGGCCCAGTGCAGGTCGAGGTCTATCCCGACCACGAAGACTTCGCCGTGCGCACCATGGGAATGCCCGGCCTGGGTGCGCTCGGCGTAACTTTCGGCCTGGTCGTCGCGATGGACAGCCCTTCCGCCCGCAAGCCCGGCGACTTCAACTGGGGCTCAACGCTGTGGCATGAAATGAGCCACGTCTTCATCCTCACTGCCACCAACTTCCGGGTGCCGCGCTGGTTTACTGAAGGACTCGCAGTCCACGAAGAAGGCGAGCGCTCATCGGAGTGGAAGAACCAGCCAACTCCCGAAATATTGGCCGCGATCCGCGACAAGAGGCTTCTTCCCGTGACCAGGCTGGACCGCGGTTTTGTGTACCCCGACTATCCAGCGCAGGTGATGGTCTCGTATTTCCAGGCCGGCAGCATCTGCGACTTCATCAAGACCAGATGGAGCGACGACAAGCTGCTCGACATGGCCCACTCCTATGCGCAACTGCAAACCACTCCGCAAGTCATTCAAAGCGATCTCGGTCTGACTCCGGATGAATTCGATAAGCAGTACCTCGCATGGATCAATGAGCGGTATGGCGCAGAGGCCGCGCAACTCGACCAATGGCGCGAGCAGTTGAAAGCACTCGTCGCCGCCGCAAGACAGAATGAACACGACGCGGTCCTGCAGCACGGACAATCGGTGATTGCCATGTATCCCGAGTATGTGGGCGATGCCTCCCCCTACGAGCTAGTCGCCGACGCCGCCAGGGAAAACGGAGATGCAAAGACCGAAGCGACGATCCTGACTGCGTATGTTCACGAAGGTGGAGAGATGCCGGTTCTACTCAAGCGTCTCGCATTGCTCCAGGAATCCGCCGGACAGCGCGCCGAGTCTGCCGCAACTCTGGCGCGTCTGAATTATGTCTACCCCTTGAAAGATGAAGAGCTTCATCGCAAACTGGGAGATCTGCTCTTCACGCAGAAACAATACGACGGAGCGATTCGTGAATACAACGCCGTTGTAGTTTCAAACCCAGTGGACAGGGCTGGCGCCGAATTCAGTCTCGCGCAAGCCTATCTTGGCGCGGGAAAGAAAGACAAAGCCCAGGAAAGCGTGCTGGCTGCTCTTGAAACTGCCCCCGGCTACCGCCCTGCACAAAAGCTGTTGCTCGAACTACAGGAACTCTCGCCAAAGACTAACTGACAAGGAAGGAATTGGATGGCTACGGTCTATGAAATGAACACCGATGCAGTCGAACTTCAACAACGTATTGAGCGCTTCCATGCGGTGCGCGAGGGAATCCTGCAACAGGTGCGCCAGGTGATCGTCGGCCAACAGGATGTCCTCGATCAGATGCTGATCGCGCTGTTTGTAGGCGGCCACTGCCTTGTCACCGGAATGCCCGGCACTGCGAAAACACTGATGGTCAAGACGATTGCGGACGCGCTGGGTCTGCAATTCCGCCGCATTCAGTTCACGCCCGACCTCATGCCGTCAGACATCACGGGAACCGACATCATTGAAGAGGACCTGACTACCGGCCATCGCAAATGGACATTTGTCGAAGGACCCATTTTCGGCAACATCATCCTCGCCGACGAAATCAACCGCACCCCTCCCAAGACGCAGGCCGCTTTACTTGAGGCCATGCAGGAGCACTCATGCACAGTACGTGGCCACCTTTATCGCTTGCCCGAACCCTTTTTTGTACTCGCCACGCAAAACCCGATTGAACTCGAAGGCACCTACCCCTTGCCGGAGGCGCAACTAGATCGTTTCCTATTCAACGCAAGACTCGAATACCTCAGCGCCGAGGACGAGTTGAGAGTTGTCGACCTCACCACGGTAAACCGTGCGCCACAAATCGAAGCCGTCACCTCGGCTTCGGAACTGCTCGACTTCCAGCACCTGGTGCGCATGGTCCCCATCGCAGAATCACTCGCGCGCTACGTCGTGAGCCTGGTCCGCGCCACCCGTCCGAAGGCCGAAAACGCTCCCGACTTCGTAAAGAAGTGCGTAAACTACGGCGGAAGCATCCGTGCCGCGCAATTCATCGTGCTCGCCGCCAAGGCCCGCGCTCTCTCACGCAGGCGCTATCACGTCAGCTACGACGACATCACCCCTGTAGTTATTCCCGTTCTGCGTCATCGTGTCCTGTTGAATTTCCATGCCGAGTCCGACTCCATCGACACTGACGAAATCCTCAATCGTCTTTTGTCCAACCTTCCGCGGCCGAAGGAGACATGATGCAACGCTTTCTCGATCCCGCGGTGCTGGCAGGCATCTCCTCGCTGGACCTTGTCGCGAAAACGGTCGTCGATGGCTTCGTTGCCGGTCTGCACCGCTCTCCCGACTTCGGCTTCAGCCAGGAATTCGCGGAATACCGCGCCTACACACCGGGAGATGATCTGCGTCACGTCGACTGGAATCTCTTCGCGCGCACCGAGCGCTGCTATCTGAAGCGCTATCGAGGCGAGACAAACAGTCAACTCACAGTGCTTCTCGACGCGAGCAACTCAATGGAGTATACCTCGGGCCCGCCCAAACACCCCAACGACGAAGACCTGTCGTCGGGGACCCCGTTGAGGAAGATGGATTACGCGCGCTTCGTCGCCGCGTCGCTCTTCTATCTCGCCCTTCACAACCAGCGCGATGCCGCCGGTCTAATCGTATTCGATGAACAGGTGCGGGACGTGGTCCGACCCGCCACGCGGCCCGGGCAACTTGCTCGTCTCTTCGCCGCGCTCGATCGCGCCGAGTCGCACGCGCGCACCGATTTTGCGAAGCCCCTGCACCACTTCCAGGAACTTCTCCATCGCCGCGGCATCGCCATCGTGATCTCCGACTTTTACGAAGATCCCGAAAGCATCGTGCGCACCATCGAGCCGCTCCGCTATCGCGGCAACGAGGTAGTACTCTTTCACATTCTCGATCCGCAGGAGATTCGCCCTGTGCTCAAAAGCTCAACCATCCTCGTGGATCTCGAGACCGACCAAAAGATCGAAGTTGTTCCCGAATATGCCAAGACCTCGTATCGCGCGAAGATCGACGCGCACGTCGAGCGCCTGAGCTCCTGCACGCGGGCCGCAGGCATGGATTATCAGCTGCTCGTAACGGATCAGCCTCTCGACTCGGCGCTGCGCCGATATCTCGCGCTGCGCAAGGAGCGAAATTGATGGGCTTCGTTGCTCCATGGTTCCTAGGCGGACTCGCTCTGTTGAGCGTGCCGGTGTTCGTACATTTGCTGCGCCGCCACGTGGCCATCCCGCGCCCGGTAAGTTCGCTTATGTTCTTTGAGCGCGGTATCCAGAGCTCCACGCGCCACCATCGCCTCAAACACCTTGTCCTTCTTGCTCTCCGCTGCGCGCTCGTGCTTCTAGTAGTTCTCGCCTTCGCCAACCCGTTCGTGCATCGAGTTGCAGCAAACACGAATAGTCGCTTGCTGCTCATTGTTCTGGACAACTCGTTCAGCATGCGCGCCGGCACGCGCTTTGCAAATGCCAGGCAACAGGCGATTGCGAAGCTCGCAGCAAAGCAGCCATCGCAAATGGCGCAGATCATGGCTCTCGGCGGACAACTGCAGATCCTGACGCAGCCGATTCTTGATGCCGCCCAACTGCTCTCCGCGCTTGAGAGCGTACAGCCCGGCGATGGCCGCGCCGGCTATGGTGAGTTAGGCCGCACCCTCCGTGCCCTTGCTGAAAACGTGCGCACACCTATTGACGTCCACCTTTATAGCGACATGCAGCGCAGCGCTATGCCCGCGAACTTTGCCGACCTGGTGCTGCCCGCCAACGCAACGCTTGATCTTCATTCCGTTGCTGATAAGCTCGCAACACCCAACTGGACCATCGAGAGCATCGATGCGCCCGCGGAGCTGTCCGATCCGAAAGATCCGCATCGCTCCCGCGTACGCGCGATCGTGGCGGGGTTCGGTACTCCGGCGGCTTCGAAATCCGTTTCGCTCGTTGTGAATGGCAAGATCATTGCCACCCGCAAGCTGGAGGTGCCCGCCAATGGCCGCGCCACTGTTGAGTTCGCGCCGCTCGATGTCAATTACGGCTTCAATCGCTGCGAAGTACGCATCGAAGGCGGCGATGCGTTCCCGGCCGATGATGCGACCGTGTTTGCTGTGCGCCGCTCCGATCCACAGCGCGTGCTGTTCGTTCACGCCTCTGGCGACACGCGCTCGCCCGTTTACTTTGGCTCCGCGCTGAAAGCGGCCGCGAATTCATCCTTTGTTCTGCAGTCTGTCTCGCAAGAGGAAACAACCAATCTCGATCCGTCGCACTTTGCATTCGTTGTTCTGTCGGATAGCTCTGCGTTGCCGGCGATCTTCGAGCACACGCTCGCGCAATACGTGGCTAGAGGCGGCAACGTTTTCATCGCACTCGCCACCAGCGCGGCCCGTCGCGCGCGAATCCCCGTGTGGGACGGCAGTGTATCCGATGCACACGACTACGCGCGTTTGGCAGGCGCTGCGACCATCGGCGAGATCGACTTCACCCATCCCGCACTTCTCGACGCGCAGCCAGGGCGCGACAATGGCGGTTGGGCTGAGGCCAAGGTCTTCTATGCGGTTGTCGTCGATCCACGAGGAGCGCGCATTGCCGCACGCCTCAGCGACGGCACGCCGCTCCTGCTCGACAAGCAGATAGGCCAGGGCTATGTGCTCTTGTTCACAACCGGCCTTGAGAACCTCACCAACGATGTGCCGCTGCATCCGGTCTTTGTTGCCTTCGCCGACCGCGTCGCGCGGTATCTCTCCGGCAGCGAACGCCTCAGCGGATCCAAGCTCGTCGACTCGTATGTACAACTCCGCGCACCCGCCGATTCCGCCTCAGAGCAGGGCAGCGTCGAGGTGATCGGTCCTGATGGCCGCAGGCCGCTCTCGTTGAGCGAAGCAAAGTCCGCGCAGACTTTGCGCCTCGAGCAGGCCGGCTTCTACCAAATTCGTCTTGCGAATGGGCGCGATATGCTCATCGGAGTCAACCCTGACCGCCGCGAATCGGATTTGCAGCCGATCGCCGATGATGTGCAGCGACTGTGGAGTGGAAGCGCTTCCAGCGGCGCGTCGCAAACCGAAGCCGTCTCCACACACGAAGAAGGCTATCGTCCAGTAAGTTTGTGGTGGTACGTCATGCTGCTCGCTTTCATAACGGCACTCGCGGAAATAGCCTTCGCCAGCCGCTATATGAGCACGCAGCGGGAGGAAATATGAGCAAACGGAATGAGCTCAATTCCTATATCGAGCGAATACGGCAGAGACTTCTCCTCGCTGCCTGGGTACGTGGCGCTGCAATTGTTACCGGCACCGCGCTCACCGTTACCGTCGCTCTTGTCCTTCTGCTGAATCAGTTCGCGTTTGCCACAGGTGGGCTCACAGGTGCACGACTGGCTTTGTTCATAGCCCTTGCCGCTTCCGCTGCATTCGGCATCGCCATGCCGTTGGTGCGCCTCACGCGTGCGCGCGCCGTGCGCAAAGCCGAAGCCGCGAATCCCGAACTGGAGCATCGGCTCACGACTTTTTACGAGAAGGAACAACAGGACGGCGATCCGTTTCTTGAGTTGCTCGCCGCTGACACGCTCGCCATGACGCAGCATGCTGAGCCGTCGTCCCTGGCTGAAGACAGACGGCTGTTTGCCCTGGGCGGCGCGGGGGTTGGCTGCCTCACTGTACTCGTCTGGATGATCCTGGCCGGACCCGGTTATCTCGGTTACGGTGCATCGCTGCTCTGGACCGGACCGCCAACGAATGCGCAGCCGTTCTATGCCATCACGGTTACGCCCGGCAACATCGTCGTCCGCCGCAACAGCGATCAGGTCATCACCGCGCAAGTCACCGGCATGCAGCCTGCAACGGCGCAGCTCTTCGCGCACTATCAAAGCTCTTCCGGTTGGGAGCCCGTTGCCATGCGGGGACAGCAGCCCAACACGGATGGAAGTGCGAAGTTTCAATTCGTCTTCGCAGGATTGCCCGAGAACGTGGAGTATTACGTGGCTGCCGGTGCGCTGGCCTCACCGCATTACACGGTTTACGTGGTTGATTTGCCGGCGGTGAAAGAAATCCGCGCCACCTATCACTATCCCAAGTGGACGGGTATGAAGCCGACCACGGAAGAACATTCAGGCGATCTGCGCGCGATTGAAGGAACGGATGCCGCTCTGGAGATTGAAATGGATCATCCCTTGAAAGATGGCCAACTGACGCTCGACGACGGCCAAACGATTCAGCTCACCGGCGGCGACGGCAACAAATATCACGGCATCGTTCACATGGAGAAAGATGGAGCCTATCACATAGCTGCAGTGGACAAAGGTCAACCGATTCGGCTGTCTGAGGATTATTTTATTGCCACAGACAAGGCGCAGCCTCCCCAGATCTCCATCGATCGCCCGCGTGGCGATTACCGCGCCAATCCCATCGAGGAAGTCACGGTTGGCGTCAAGGCAGCCGCCGAGTTCGGATTGAACGATGTTCATGTTCATTACTCAGTAAATGGCGGTCCGGAGCGCGAGATCAACCTGCTCGAAAAGCCGGGTGCAAAGAGTGCCGACGGCTCGCACACATTGCCTCTTGAAGATTTCAAGCTCGTCCCCGGCGACGTGGTCAGCGTCTACGCCAGTGCGCGTGATGGTCATGCCGAAGCCCGTACCGATATGTCATTCATCCAGGTCGAACCCTTCGAACGCGAGTTCTCGCAGTCACAGCAGAGCGGCGGCGGGGGGGGCGCAGGAGGTGCAGGTGGAAACGACCAGACCGAAATCTCCAAGCGCGAGAAAGAACTGATCGCCGCCACGTGGAAGCAGCAGAATAACAAGAGCGCTACTCAAAAAGATTCGGTGGTGGCCGGACAGTTCCTCTCTAATGCGCAGCAGAAACTTCGCGATCAGGTCATGGCATTGTCGGCCCGGATTGAGAGCCGCGATCTTTCCGCTGCCACTGAAGAGTTCACGGGTTTCGACAAAGACATGCAGGATGCCGCCGCCGCGATGGCGCCTTCCTCGGACAAATTGAAAGCCACGCAATGGAAGGATGCGCTTCCACTCGAACAGAAGGCCCTGCAAGCCCTGCTGCGCGCGGAGGCCACCTTCCGCAAGATCGAGGTTGCCTTTGGCCAGAGCGGCGGAGGCTCGGGCAACGGTAGCGCCGGGCGCGATCTCGCCAGTCTCTTCGATCTCGAATTGGATACGGAAAAGAACCAGTACGAAACCGCGCAGAGCATTTCTCCCCAAGAGCAGCACGCGAAAGACGTGGAGGACGCGCTCGCGAGACTCGACGCGCTCGCAAAACGCCAGGAGGAGCAAGCAAATCGGCAGCGCGATCCGCAGCAAAGCTTCGAGCAGCGCTGGCAGCAGGAAATGCTGCGGCGCGAAGCCGAGCAACTGCAGCGTCAGATGGAGGAGATGGCGAGGAACGAGCAGCAAGACCATCAGGGGTCTAGCTCCTCGTCATCGCAGGCCAATTCTCAGCAGAGATCGTCCGCGCAAAGCAGTTCGCAAGACCAGTCCGGTTCGCAAGGTCAGGCCGGTCAGCAATCATCCGGTCAGCAATCTTGGGATCATGCCGATCAGCGGGTGCAACAGGCACTGCGGCGCCTTCAGGAAGCAGCCGATGCCATGAAGCGCAGCAGCGGCCCGCAGCAGAATGCCGATTCGGCGCGTCGAGCCGCCGAACAGCTGCGCGAAGCCGCGAATCTGCTTGCCGGCACGCAACAGCAAATCGCATCCGGCAGGGTGGATTCGCTGGCACGCGAGGCAGCCCGTCTCAAAGACGAAGAACGTGCGCAGTCTGAACGCATCGACAAGCTAGTCAGCCAGCAGCAGAACAGCAGCCCCTCCGACCTCACCGGCACCATGGCCCGCATTCGCGAGCGCGACCGGATCGCCCAGGAAAGGCAACAACTCTCCGACGATCTATCAAAACTGGAAAAGGATATGCGTGACAGCGCGCGTGAGATGGCCCCCAACCAACCGGGTATCGCGAAACAATTGCGCGATGCCCTCACTGAGGTGGACAACTCCGACCTCGATAACCACACCCAACGAACCGCAGACTGGCTGCGTCGTGGAATCAATCCAAATTCGAATGGCACGGAAGAGCAGATTGCGCAGGGACTCGACAAACTGAAGCAGCAGTTGCAGCAGGCACAGCAGGCAATGAGCGAACAACAGCCCGGGCAGCGCAACTCGGGACGTGAATCGGGCCAGAGCGATCAGTCCGCGGCGCTCGATACCATCGAACGCCTGCGCAAGCAGATCGAGTCGATGAAGCTCGCCCCCGGTCCCAACGGCGGTTCCGATCGAGACCGGCAGAATGCACAACGCGGCGCTCAGCAGGCCGGCGACAGGAATGGCCCCAGCGCTCAAGGTCCTCAAGGTCGACAGCAAGCGCACGTCGGACAGGACAATCAGCAATTGAGTCGAGGCGCCGACGCTCAGTCCGGACGCTCCTCCGACCCCCGCAGCGGCAATGCCCTTCGCCGATCAGGCGACGTTGGCGGTCCCGCCGACAATTCTCGCTTTTCGGGCCCGGGCACTGCAGACAGCACTGTGTGGGGCAACACCAACACCGGCAACAATCGCTATGGTTCATCCGCACATCAACCCCAGGCAAATGATCCATCCCCCAATTCCGCCGATACCGAGCGCACTTTCCAGCAGGGGCTGCGGGAATTGAACCAACTGCGGCAGATGCTCAAAGGCGATCCGCAGGCCGCGAAAGAGGCGGAGGATCTTGTTCGGCAGATGCAGCATCTTGACCCACGCCGCTTCCCAGGCAATCCGGCCATCGTTGAGGAGATGCACCGCGAAATACTTGGTTCCATCGACCGGCTTGAGCTTCAGTTGGAGCGCGGCGCGACTGCTTCGCTCGCATCGCGCACTGGGAAGCCGCAGGCAGTACCCGAGGGATATCAGGACTCAGTCGCCGAATACTATCGTTCCTTGAGCAAAGTTCCATGAGCATTCGATTGATGGCGGCGAAGGTTTGGGACAGCCCGATGAGAGCGAGCAATGTGGGTTGGAGCTTGGTGGGAGCGGCGCGGGATGGTGCGGAGTCAGACGACGGATCCGATCGCGATTCGCGCGACTGATCATCCCTATCGTCGAGGTGGAATATGCGTGGGGAAGGAAGGAAGCTAATTGACCGGATGCTTCCGCAGTTAAGTGCGGCAGGAGATGAGGTTAACCCATCTCAGGCAGGATGCCACTATCAGCCCGAGGGCAATAAGGAGCAGCACTGCGGGAACGGGCAGTCGTGTTTCGTCGTATGAGTTGGTATCGGAGAGTCCGACATTCCAGTCGTCGAACTGTTCGCGCCAGGACAGCTGTGTTCGAAAATGGACGATCCCAGGCAGAAAGTACACTCGTTCGGCGCTGCAATTCTCAATGAATGGCTCTAGTTACACCGAGGGATGCCCTTCGAATTTTGGAAAGTCAATTGCTGAACTGAATCTGGAACTCACCCTCCCCGAGGAGTCCCATTTGATGAAGCAATTCGAGTCTTTCGCGCTGGACACTTCAAACGAGCGTCTCTGGCACGAGGGTGTGCAGATTGCTCTCGCCTATAAGCCATTCTCAGTTCTGCGTTATCTGGTGGAGAATGCTGGTCGTTTGATTACGCACGATGAACTTTTGGACGCGCTTTGGCCGACAACCTACGTGCAGCCCCAGGTGTTGAGGACTTACATGCTGGAGCTCCGGAAGGTCTTGGGTGATGATGCAAGACATCCGAAGTTCATTCAGACCTTGCCCAAGCGCGGGTACAGTTTTGTTGCGACTGTGAGGGAGAGTTCAGGCGGGGCTTTGAAGTTGCGAAAGCCTCTGGAAGTCCGACGCGCGACGTGAGAACCGCCGAATTGGTAAGCCGTGATGGGGATCTGGTTCGTCTGCGAGAACTTGCTCAAATCGCAGGAAATGGGCAACGGCAGCTGGTATTCATATCCGGTGGGGCTGGAATTGGAAAGACCGCGCTCGTAGACGCGCTCCGCGAAGCTTTAGCCGTTTCATCACCAGAAGCATCTATGGTCTGCGGTCACTGCGTTGAGGGATTGAGCGAAAAGGAAGACTACTACCCCCTCATCGAGGCTTTCGATCAGCTCTCCGCGTCAGGAGATCAAGAGCGAGCGCGCATGATCCTTGCCAGGATTGGTTCGATGGGGCCGCCAATCGAACCAATGCCTGGCGCAGCCGCTGGACTCGTGGCCGCACCTGCATCGGGAATCACTTTTCGAAATGGACCGGGTGAATTATGCGAGGCACTCGAAGAGCTTGCACAAGAGAAGGTTCTCATTCTCGTACTGGAGGACATTCAATGGGCGCATGAATCTACACTCGAGCTCATCTCGGCTTTGGCGCGGCGCGGAAGGCGCGCAAAACTGATGGTGCTTGCGACATACCGACCTCAAGGTAGATTAACGGACCTTAGTCTGAAGTCAATGAAGCAAGACCTGTTGGTGCGGCATCTATGCACGGAATTGTCGCTCGCGCCGTTGTCGAAGAAAGCTATCAATCAATTGCTGAACCAGCGGCTGCAGCAAGAGAGATTGCCGAGCGGGCTTGATAGTTTTATCTACCAGCGCTCCGAGGGGAATCCGCTTATTGCTCTTGCGCTTCTGGAACACATGACTGCAGAGGGATTTCTGGTGCGCAAAGCGGCGATAAATGCAGGACAGTGGGAGCAGCCAATCCCCTTTTCCGAGATGGAAATCGGCGTTCCAAGCGAACTGGCGAAGGGAATTGAGTTGGAGATAGATCGCTTGAGCCCAGAGGAACAGAGGGTTCTCGAAGCGGGAAGTCTCATGAGCATCGCTTTTCCAGTTTGGGCAGTGGCGGCGGTGTTGGAAAAAGATTCGGATTATGTAGAGGAACTAACTGACCATTTGTCCCGCCGAACAGGGTTGGTGCACCGCGCGGGCCATGACGATCTTCCAGATGGAACGCAGTCGGATTTTTACACCTTTACCCACGAGTTCTATCGCGAGGTTCTTTATCAACGGCAACCGACAGGCCGCCGTGCGAAGGGGCACATCCGCATTGCAGAGCGGCTTCGCGAACTCTTTGCCGGGCGCGAGGCCAACGTAGCGAAAGAGATTGCGATGCAATATGAGGCGGCCGGCAACTGGCCGCGCACAGCGTATGCATTGCGCGAGGCTGCACGACACGCGCATGCGAGACACGCGTACCAGGAATCGGTTCAGTTGCTGGAGCACACTCTGCGCATCGCTGAGAATATGAGCGACGGAGAACGTGGAATCTTAGCAAAAGAGATCGAAGGCGAGTTGGAAATGGTCCGCGAAACGATCGCGGGAACGAGTCGGGAACAGAAGGCGAGTTGAAGATTTGATGTTTTTTGGACGGAGACTTGACGACTATCTTCTTGAAGATCGCTAGTGTGATGAACAAGGCAGGAGGTCTCACACATGCAGTCGATCTTTAAGAAAGTTCTTTTGGCGTCTGCGATAGCCGCAACCGCAGCCTTGGCAACAAACTCTGCAATGGCGTCAACAACCGTCAATGTACCTTTCAGCTTCAAGGTTGCCGGGAAGATTCTCCCCGCCGGTAACTATCGAGTCGAGCATGACTCGACCGGAAGCTTTGTGACACTCGCAAGCCTGAAATCGTCGCAAAGCTTTACCTGGATTCTAAGCCCGGGCCACGCGGAACCAGCCGGTCACAAGGTAGCTTTAAAGTTTGAAGACCGCGACAGAACCCATGTCCTTGAATCGATTCAATTCGGATCGATGGTTACCCCAAACCTCGACAAGGCCGAGAGCAATGACGATGATTCTGAGCGGGTCTCGCAGAGTTGGTAAATCACCTTGGTCCGTTGCGACCGCAAAGAAATACCAGGAAATGGTGAGGGAGCGTCTTCAACTCAATGAAGCCGCTCTCTTTTCAGCATGAGGCGAAATGCTCGAGGGGCAAGTCAAGGACGATTCAAGGTAATCTCGGATAAGCAGTGAAGGTCGCATCTTCGGTCCTCAATGTGTCACCCTAACGAGACTGGCTTGACGATCATCTTCCCAACCCCGTCGCGATATTGGCTGGCGATTGCGAAGGCCTCATCAATGCGTTCGATGTCCCTCGTGTGGGTAAGCAGCGGCGCAAACCACTCTGCGTGCGCGTGAAGTAGTTCCAGAGCCTCTTCTGTTTCGTGGTTTGATCGGCGCACGTTGAAGAGGGTGAGTTCCTTGCGCCTCATTGCGGATGCATCCAGCCCTACCAAGGGCGTTGAATGAATCCCTGTCAGCGCGACGCGCCCGGCATTGCGGGTGAGTTGAACCGCTTGACCGGTGGTATCTTCCTTGGCCGCGCAGTCAATTGCGCAGTCCACACCGCGCTGCCCTGTCGCGCGGAGGATTTCCTCAACAGCTTCACCGGGTTCCATCACCGCGTCAGCGCCAAATCCGCGCGCCAGCTCGCGTCGGTGCGCCAGAGGTTCTACAGACCAGATTCGCCCTGCCTTGGCGGCTCGCAGCGCGGCGATCGTCAAAAGCCCAATGGGTCCCGCGCCGATAACCACTACCGATTCGCCTGGGCGGATTGACGCCAGGCGGACGGAGTGCAGCGCAACAGCAAGAGGCTCGGCCAGAGTCGCTTCGTCGAACGACATCCCTGCGGGGATGGGACAAAAGTTGGCAACCGGTAAGTTGACCAGTTCACGGAAAAAACCGGGATGGTACGGGTTGCTGAGAAAGCGAAGGTTCGCGCACACGTTGTGCTGCCCGCGCAAACAGAACTCGCAGTGGTAGCAATAAAGCGCGGGCTCGAGCGTTCCGCGGTCGTCCGCAGTCAGTCCGGTCACACCGGCGCCTGTCTTCACGATCCTTCCCGCGGGCTCGTGCCCGAGCACCATCGGGTAGACATTGGGAGTGCTGCCGACCGCGCCCTCGGAGTAGGCATGCAGATCGGACCCGCAGATGCCCACAGCCTCGATCCGGACCTGCACTTCACCCGGTCCGGGATCTTCAATCGGCATGTCGGCAAGCCGGAATGTCAGGGGAGCGATGAGTTCCGCAGCTCGCATCGAATGCTCTTCTTCAGAAACGATACCTCATCGGCGGGCGGAAACAAAAGGCGAGTGGACGGCTGCCCCAGCGGCACCCCGTGATCCGCTTCCCGTCCAAGTCCACGTCGGACCAAAAGAGCTTGCACTGTTCGCCGCGCTGAGGGCCAGTGTACATGGCGATCTTGAACTCGGTCACGTACTTATTTCTCCTCGGGCGCCCAGGGCGAATGCTTAATGGTCATTATTACCAATCCCAGATCGCCTCGTTGTTCTAACGATCGATGACGGCACAAAGACCCGATATCGCACAGGTTGCGCCCGTGTTGAAGCGCTATGGCTTTAGCGCCACATTATACGTTACTGACGGCCTTCTCCCACTCACATATTTGGTGGCCAAAGACGTTGATCCCCAGTTGACGATCGAAGCGGGCGCGAATCCTGAGCCGTTCACGGTCAAGGTGAAGGCTGCTCCGCCGGCACTCGCAAAGGACGGCGCTTGTCGCATTGACCCGCATACACCCCTGACACCCGCGCCACTATGTGCTTCGATGTGCCTTGCGAAATGCGTTACGACCCCGAAGGGAAGGGGCTGAAAATCATTACACAATCGTGAACAGACGATCTGCAATGCTGAAACGGTGCATGCTTAAGCAGAGAGATTCTTCGGTGAATTGCGAGGCCGTCTTGGAAAATGCAAAGTCTCAGTGAATACTGCTGGCGATCACTTGAGAGTCGGTCGAATTCCAATTGATGCTCGTTGAACGCACCAATACTTCAAAGAAGCCGAGCGAGCCGTCGGGGCGCGCCGCTTGCTTGAGTATGGGAGCCATTGCAGCCGAATGAAACAGCTTTCGGCAGCCGCCTGGGTTCCGGCGACGTCCAGCCCCTGAAGAAGCAGTAGACGACCGTTGCCGTCCATGTTGGGCAGAAAGGCGATCAGGGCGAAGGTTTCAGTGCACCACGTTACTTACTTGTTTGTGTATGCCGGCAAACCTTGGCTCACTCAGAAGTGGGTACGCCGTATCCTGTCCAATGCGTATCACAATAGTGTGAATGGTATTTGTGGCAATGATGATGTGGGCCAGATGTCGGCGTGGTATGTCCTGAGCGCGATGGGGTTTTATCCGGTGTGCCCGGGAAATGGAATCTACATCCTTGGTGGCCCGCTGTTCTCTCAGGTCACGCTCCATCTGGATGAAAAGTGGTACAAGGGAGCAAAGTTAACCATCGCGGCAAACAACAATGCGGCTGGCCATCCTTTTATCCAGAGTGCAAAGCTTAATGGGATACCTTTGTCACGCGCCTGGATTCGGCACAACGAAATTGCTGCAGGTGGCACCTTGGAATTCGAAATGGGCGCCGAGCCCAACAGAGAATGGGCAGTGCAGAAAGAAGATCTGCCACCCTCAGGAAGTTTCTGACCAATTGGCCTTGTGTCTCGCCAAAATTCCATCCGCACATGACGAAGAGATCAGCGCGAAATGCCCCTGAAGCAATGGCGGCTTCCGAATCACGGTTGGTAGCTGCGATTATTCAGACATCGATCGGAGTGACGCGGCTCCTCTCGACCTTACCGCGAAGATTCACGGGAGGACGAGAGTCTTTGCACCTCGGACAAGACCCCGACGGCGATCGTCCTGGAGTCAATCCATTTTCAGGATTGGTGCGGAAGCTGTGATGCATCCCAACCGCCCCCGAGAGCCTTGACCAACAGGACGCTGCCTTCGAAGCGTCGCCGCGTGATTTCAATGTCATTGCGCTCGTTTTGAAGCAGCGCGGTCTGCCAGGTAATTACCTGGAGATAGGTATCGACACCATCCTCGTAGCGCGTATTGAAGAGGTCGAGTGATTGTTGCGCGGACGCAGTGGCGTCGTGTTGCTGGCGCGCCTCGATCTCAAGGTTATGCAACGCGTTCAGATTGTCCTCGACCTGCTGGAATGCGGTCAGGGCGGTCTGGCGATAGGCGGCAATTGTGCCGTCGTATTGCGCGAGAGCGATGTCGGAAGTGGCGCGCCGGCGGCCGTGATCAAACAGGGTTTCAGATAGCGTGGGGCCGACGGCAAAGAAGCGGCTCGGCCACGACAACCAGTTGAGCGCAGATGTGCCCGCAAAGCCAGCCACAGCCGATAGTGACAGTGTGGGATAGTAGGCCGCCCGAGCAATGCCGATCTGTTCATTGGCCGCAGCCATGCTGCGCTCACTTGAGGCGATGTCGGGTCGACGTTCCAACAATTGCGACGGCAGCATACCGGGGATGGCGGGAATTGTAGGCGCTGCGACGGTGATCGGGTCACGCGGCAGAGTGAACGCGGCGGGCGGCTTGCCGATGAGGACAGCGATTGCATGCTCGAAACCGGCTCGCTGAATATCGACATCTGTGGCCTGCACCTGCGCCGCCTGGAGTTGCGTGCGCGCCTGGGTCACGTCTGAGAGCGGGGAGGCCCCGCCATTATAGCGATCCTCTGTGAGTTGAAGCGCGCCCTGGAAGGCCTTGACCGTGTCGCCAAGTAGCTTGCGTTGAGCATCGGCCGAGCGCAGGTCGAAGTAGTCGACCGCCAGCTCGGCATGTAGAGAGAGCCGCGAAGTCTCGAGGTCAGCAGCCGAGGCTTGTGCTTGTTCACGCGCCTGCGCAATAGTCCGTCGGACGCGTCCCCAAAGGTCAATCTCGTAATTAAGATCGAAGGGAAGAACGAAGTTGCCTTCGCCGTTATTAGCGTATGAAGGATTGAAGTAAGGTTGATTGGGGGAATCGCGGACCGCACCGACAGTGGGCTCGACCCCGATCGTTGGCGCTTCAGACGCTCGATTGAAACGGATGGCAGCGCGCGCAGCGCGAAAGTTCGTCTCCGCCATTTGCAGCGTCTGGTTGGCCGGATCAATCTGCGCCTCGAGTGTGTTGAGTTGCGGATCGTTGAAGCGGGTCCACCAGTCGCCCTTCAATTGCTCGTCGCTGGGCTGAGCCGCCTTCCATCCGTCTTCAGGCTTGAAATTCCCGGGCAGTGGTTCCTTGAACCCCGGCGCAAGTGGAGCGGTGGGGCGCACGTACTCAGGTCCAACTCGGCATCCCGGGAGCGCGAGGCCCAGACATGCCAAGAGTAGCAGGATCGTCCCGCGTAGGATGCGGATGTTGATCATGATTGGCCTCGCAGGCTCACCACCCGCGGGTGAACCTCAACGCCGCTGGCCAGAGAGTCCGACGGATCGAGGACCACTTCGTCGGAAGACGTAAGGCCGGAGGTGATCTCTACTGAATTGCCGAAGTCATGACCGATGGTGACGGGCACAAGCTGAACGTGGTCACCGCGGACCACACCGACGCGAAGGCCCTCGGCGCGAAACAACAAAGTGTTCGAAGGAATCGTAACGGTGTTCCCAATCGCGGGGAGATGGAAGTGGACGAAAACATAGGCTCCAGGGCGCAGTACGCCCTTGGAGTTGTCGACGTCCACCTCGACGTTGAGTGTGCGCGTGGAATGATCGATGGCGTCGGCATTGCGCACAATCATTCCGGGAATCTTCTCGTCGGGATTGGAATCCTGCGTAAGCGTCGCACTGTCGCCATCATGGATCGAGTCGGAGTAGACTTCGGGGACCGCAACATAGACGCGCAGTCGATTGACCGCAGCCAGGTGAAAGAGCTCGCGGGGATTGTTGGAGCCGGACCCCGCGTCGATGAGGTCGCCGATGTCGGTGTTGCGTGCGGTAAGCACGCCGTCAAAGGGTGCTACGATGCGTTCGTAGTTCTGCAGTTGTTCAAGCCGCCGAACGTTGGCCCTGCTGGCGTCTACCGCCGCCTGAGCGGCGATATAGTTGGCGCGGGTCTGGTCCGCCTCTTGCTGCGAGACGGCGTGCTTGGCCAGCAGCGCCTGCCACCGGTTGCTGGTCACGCCGGCGAGCTGCGCGTTGGCCTGGATGCGCTCCAACTCGGCACGTGACTGGTCGAGCTGCTGGTCGATCTCGGGAGTTTCGATCTCAGCCAGGAGCTGCCCCTTGCGCACTTGCGAGCCAATATCGAAGTACCACTTCTTCAGATAGCCGTTAGTACGCGAGTAGATGGGCGTGTCAGTAAAGGCTTGTACACTGCCGGGAAGGGCAAGCTCGTCGGCCTGCGAACCCGCAGTGGGATGCACCACATCGACCGACGGGATGGCTGCCTCTAGGGTCGCAACAGCCAAATGTTTCTCGCTTGTAGACCGCAGGTGCAGTCCGTAAGCAATCGCCGCGAGCAAAACAACCGCTGCGATGATGCCGGCCGTGCGAATGCCGCCTGGATTTTCCGGCAGCGAACCTGCTTTGGGTGCATCCTCATGTGCGGGGACGACGTCAGTCCCGGTCGCCCGCACCTCCTGTACCTGTTTGTTCATTTCTTCTTTCGCATCTAGGATTTCATTGCTGGAGTTCATGCATACTCCTCTGTGAGGCCTTTCTTCTGTTGCGACTGCTCGCTCTTCGTTGCCCCGTGAATCAATGCGAATACGCTGGGAACGAAAAGGAGGGTGGCGATTGTGGCGCAAAGCAATCCACCGATGACCGCGCGACCAAGCGGCGCGTTCTGTTCTCCGCCGTCGCCGAGACCAATCGCCATAGGTATCATGCCGATGATCATGGCCAGCGCGGTCATGATCACGGGGCGGAATCGGGTGGTGCCCGCCTCAACCGCCGCGAGGAGAGCGTTGCCATGCTCTTGGAGGCGGCTCTTGGCAAAGGAGACAACCAGGATGCTGTTGGCCGTAGCCACGCCCATGCACATGATGGCGCCCATCAACGCCGGCACACTCAATGTAGTGTGAGTAAGAAAGAGAAACAGCACGATGCCTGCCAAGGCCGCAGGCAGCGCCGTGATGATAATGAAAGGGTCCACCCAGCTCTGGAAGTTGACGACGATCAGCAGATAGACCAGCACGATGGAGAAAATCAGGCCGCCGAGCAGTCCGGCGTACGAGCTCCGCATCGTTTCAACCTGGCCTTTGAGCGTGACGAAGGTGCCTCGCGGCAATGACTTCGCGTCCGAATCGAGAATCTTCGTGATATCGCGGCTCAAACCGCCCAGATCGCGGTCCTGCACGTTGGCATAGACATCGACAACGCGCCGGATGTTGTAGTGGTTCACGACCTCCATCTCATGCCCGCGGTCCACGCTGGCAAGATCGCTCAGAATCTCGGGATTCGCCGGTGCACCAGCCGCCGATGTGCTCGGGGTCGCGCGGTTGATGGGAATATTCTGAAGATCCTGCATCGTGTCCATCTTGTATTGCGGCGTCTGCGCCACGATGTTGTAGGCAACCATGTTGTTCCAGTTGAGAAAGAACATGGGCGTCACCTGAAAGCTGCCGCTCAGCGTATTGAGGACACTGGAGGAGACGTCCTCCTCTGTGTACCCGCCCTGAGCGGCCTTGGTGCGATCCACTCCCACCTGAAGCGTTGGATAGTCGAAGGGTTGCTGAATGCGAAGGTCGGTGAGGCCGGGAACCTCGCGCAGCTCTCCGAGAATCTTGTCTGCCTGGGCCTTGCTGGCATTCGCATCATTCCCTTCAATCTGCACGTCAATCGGCGCGGGCAATCCGAAGTTGAGAATCTGCGTGGTGATATCGGCCGGGAGAGTGTAGAAAGTATCGCCGGGAAAGATGCGCGGCAGGTTACTGCGTAATGCGCGCACATAGTTGGCAGTGGGCCGATGATCCCGCTTGAGCGTTACCAGAATGTCCCCGTCGCCGTTGCCCAGAGTTCCGTTGGTCAGGTGCTGGGTATTCAAGGCGCTGTAAGGCAGGCCGATGTTGTCGAGAATGTTGTCGATCTGCGCAGCTGGAATTTCCTTGCGGATCTCAGTCTCCACCAGGTCGAACAGGCGCGCGGTTTCTTCAATGCGCATTCCGGAAGGGCCGCGGACATGGAGAATGAACTGCCCGCTGTCGGTCTGGGGGAAGAAGTCTTCGCCAAGGAACGGTACGAGAACGAAAGCCGCAAGACAAAGCCCGAGGAACGAAGGAATGAAGATGCGTCGACGGAAGACGAGTCGCTGCAGAAGCGAGTGGTACCCTTCGCGCACACGCTCAAAAATGTGCTCGAAGCCTTGGTGAAAATGCGCGAACAGCCCTTTGGTGCTGGCGACGTGTTCCTTTGCGCGCAGCAAATACATGGCCAGCGTCGGTACCAGAGTTCGGCTTAGCAGGTAGCTGGCCAACATTGCAAAGACGACCGCTTCGGCCAATGGCACAAAGAGATAGCGCGCCACGCCGCCGAGGAAGAACATAGGAAGGAAGACGATGCAGATGCAGAGTGTAGAGACCAGTGCCGGCACTGAGATCTGCGACGCGCCTTCAAGGATGGCCTCGCGCAGGGTGTGGCCTTGCTCCAAAAAGCGCTCAATGTTTTCGATGGTGACCGTGGCGTCGTCGACCAGAATACCGACAGCCAGCGCCAGGCCGCCGAGCGTCATGGTGTTGATCGTCTCGCCGATCAATCCGAGAACAATGACGGAGCTAAGGATCGACAGCGGAATGGAGACCGCGATAATCAGCGTGGATCGCCAGCTTCCCAGAAAGATCAGAATCATGACCGCGGTAAGGCCGGCGGCGATCACTGCCTCACGAATAACGCCCTGCACGGCTGCGCGCACGAAGATGCTTTGATCAGAGAGTGGCGTCATCTTGAGTTGCGGCGGGACAGTGCTTGCCACGCGCGGCAAAATCGATCGGATTCCCCTCACCACATCCAGGGTCGAGGAGTTGCCACTCTTCAGAATCGAGATCAGGACGCCGCGACGGCCGTCCTGGCGCACGATGTTGGTCTGCACTTGAAAACCATCGCTGACACTTGCTACATCTCGCAGATAAATGGTCGTGCCGTTAACCTGTTTGAGCGGAATATTCGCAAGTTCTTCAACGGTACGCGGTGAGCCATTGGTCCGCACGTCGTATTCGGACTGGCCAACTTTGATAGTGCCCGAAGGCATCACAACGCTCTGCCGCGCCAGCGCATCGAGCACATCGCCGGGAGCAATGCCTTTGGACTCCATAGCCGCCTGATCCATGTTGACGCTGATCTGCCGTTGCTTGCCGCCATAGGGCGATGGCACCACCGCGCCCGGTATGGTGATGAGTTGTGTACGGATGAAGTTGGTGGCGTAGTCGTTTAGCTGTGCCTCAGATAGGCCCTGGCCCGAAATTCCGAGCTGCAGAATAGGCACGCTCGACGCCGAGAAATTGATGATCTGGGGGGGGAGCGTGCCCGGCGGAAGCTGCCGCAACATGAACTGGGATGCGGCGGTCACCTGCGCGTTTGCAGTGTCCAGCGACGCACCAGGCTGAAGAAACACTTTGACGACCGCCGTTCCGTTATACGTCGTAGATTCAATATGCTGGATGTTGTCGACCAGGGTGGTCAGGGCCTTCTCATACGGCGAGGTAAGACGGCCCTCGAGCTCCTCGGGGTTGAGGCCCGTATACTGCCAGCCGATTGAGACCACGGGGATGTTGATGTTGGGAAAGATGTCAGTGGGCGTGCGCATGATCACTACCGGCGCAGAGATAAGGATCAAGAGCGCGAGAACGATGAATGTATATGGACGATTAAGGGCAACTTTGACAATCCACATGCGGTTCTTTTTTGCTCCCTGCTGCCGCAATCGCGGCGTCGCTAGCTTTGATCGGCGCTGCGGCACGATTGGCCTCGCCTGAGTAGTCTTTTGCACGATTCATGCCATTCCTCTTCTCTTTTAGAATCACTGCCTATTGAACTCAAACGGTGCCGACCGTGTCAGTTGCTGTCAAAGGGCCGACACGGAGCGATATATCAAGATAAGGGGGAAGGCTATTGCGTGACCTTACTGAAGCGAAGAATCAAAAGAGTCTGGTCCGGGGCCAGCCAGACCTGAATACATTGGCGGCCGGCGCAACTTGTGCGGAAATTGGCTGTCTATTCAGATCAGAGTCCTAGCTGTGATCGGGTTCAGGATTCTCAAGGAGGGCTGCTCGCCATGCGAGATCGACCATTCACACTTATATTTGGGGTTTTACTCGCCTTCGGAATGGTTGGTCCGGCCACAGCGCAGGACAATGGCGTCGGGCAGCCCTCGGCCCGTCAGGAGCTTCAACATATCCATACGCCACAATCGATCGACCAGGAACTTAGGCGCCTGACGAAAGATCTGGAGTTAACTCCCGAACAGCAGCAGCAAGTGCGGCGTCTGCTTGAAGAACACCATGATCGGATACAGGCGCTGCTCGACAAGAATCCGAACGCCTCGCGGCAGGAGCTTTGAGCCGGTTTCGGAAATTCGGACAGCGGGATAAGTGAAAGTGTTGTTCCTTGACGGCCATTAAGATGGCAGAAGCGAGGAGCAACGATGACACGAC
>OBLU010000837.1_pt1 | contig 28828 bp, 23 predicted proteins | sample 1518681 | NCBI WGS metagenome assembly OBLU01 (sample SAMEA3539304, study PRJEB22396) | soil metagenome | biome: tundra; feature: field; material: soil | place: USA | collected 2010-05 | depth 0.15 m
GCGTGCTGGTACGCCATACACACGCGTTCGAATTTCGAACAACGGGTGGCCGGCGAACTCGGGCGCAAAGGTTTCGAGAGCTATCTTCCGTCTTACCAAGAAACCCATCAGTGGAGGGACCGCAAGAAGAAAGTGGCCGTCCCGCTGTTTCCGGGATACGTGTTTGTGCGCTTTGTGGACTCCCTGGAGCTGCGTATACCGGTGCTGCATACAACAGGCGTTGTGCGGATTCTCGGGAATGGCGGCATGATCGAAGCGGTGCCGGACGAGCAGGTCGAGGCGGTACAGGGCCTGCTGAGATCCAAGGTACCCTGTCATGCGCACCCGTTCCTGCGGGAGGGCGTGCGGGTCCGGGTGAAACGCGGCGCGCTGCAGGACTTGGAAGGCACGCTGGTGCGGTTCAAGAATCGGGCCCGGCTGGTGATTTCCGTGGCCCTGATTGCGCAGTCGGTCGCGGCGGAAGTGGACATCCGGGATGTGGAGCCGGTAGGCAGCAGCCGGCGGGTTGCGGCGTAGGCGTATGTATCCGAATCTGAAGTTGCAGTTGTGGCGGAGCGGAATCCGGCAGAACCGGCTGGCGCAGTTGATAGGGATTCACGAGACGCTGCTGAGCAAGATCGTGAACGGATTCCGGCAGCCGGACGCGCAGGTGCGGGCGCGCATCGCGGCCGTGCTGAAGAGCGATGAGGGATGGCTATTCTCAACTGCTGACATTATGGCGGGGCCGAATCTCTCGGCAGACGCCGAGCCCAACGTGAAACGATAATGCGCGCCTGCTCTACCAGACGCTTCAGCGGGAGTTGTGATACCGATGCAAGGTGAGGACGCCCTTCCCGAATTATCTGAACGGCAACGCCGCGAAATCGAATATCACAAGGACCACGCGCGGCAGTATGCGGAGAAGCACGGCTCGATAGATTTCGGCGTCGTGTCCCTTACAGAGCGGCGCTGGTGGAACGCCTATTGGGAGATGTACCGCCAGATCACTCTTAAGGACATGCGCGGCCGAAGGGCGCTGGTTGTGGGTTGTGGATTTGGTCACGATGCAGTTCTGCTGGCGAAGCTTGGCGCCCAGGTTTCGGCCTTCGACCTGAGTGCAGAGTTGCTGGCCATCGGCCAGGATTTAGCAGCGCGGTACGAGCTCAACGTGGACTTTCAGCAAATGCCGGCAGAGAGGCTATCTTACCGGGATGGGGAATTCGACTTCGTCCTAATCGTCGATATTCTGCACCATTGCGAGGTGCCAAAGGCCTTAAGTGAACTGGCCCGGGTCTCGAAGCCAGGAGCAACTTGGGTGATTGACGAGATCTATACTCACTCAGCACTGCAACGGCTTCGGGAATCGACACTTATCGTGCGCTTCGTCTATCCTTTCGTATCTCGGCTGCTCTATGGAGGTAAGCCGTATATCACTGAGGACGAACATAAACTGGACGAACGGGATGTCGCGGAGATTCGCCATTGGATTCGCGCTGATCGAATTGACTACTACGAGGCAATCATCAAGCGGTTTGTGCCAGCAAGGGGACGCACATTGTCGAAGGTAGACCGGCTTTTACTTATGGGGCTGCGACCGATAGCGCTTCTGCTGGGGGGGCGTTTCGTAATGTCCGGCGTGGTGCAGCGGTCCGTGGCTGTGCGCGCTGTCGACGGCGGCCGGACCTCGGGCGCTGTCGCAAGAAATGAATGAGTTCCGGGCACCGGATGCTAACGGTACGGACGCGGATTGCGGCGGTTTTGAAGAGCGATGAGCGGTGGCTGTTTGCGGCGGAGAATGTCGGGATGGAGATCAATCCAGCCGCATCCGAGCAACCCGGCGCCGCTCCGAAGGGCTAAGGCTCATGGTCTGATATGGCCCGCCCGCCTACGGATCAGGCTGTTCCCCCGGCACAAACATTGCTATTGCACCCTGGATATCGAGATTAGCAGTTTATTTCGTCCTCACCATCACCTCGCTGAATGCGACCTGCCGCCAAGGAAAGGTTTGCCCGTTCCTCAGTTGATCGTCTGCCTCTGGCTGAGACGGCCGAGTCGGAACATGCTCGCCAACGAGTGCCAAGGGCCATGTGCCTTTGGATATATGGTAAGGCTCGAAGAGGACAACCTGAACCCTTTCCCAAGCCGGATACGAGGCTGCGGGCGCGCACTGCGGCGGTCGTCCTTGAGCGAACAAAACGTGGCCGTGAGGGGCCGACCGCACAGGATCTTGACGCCGATGTACCAGCGTTGCAGCGATCGTTGAAGCGTCTTTGAAATGAGGCTCACGGGAATCGCGAGGCTGCCGGCCACCCCAACCGGTGCGGTAGTTGAGGTGAGCGCCCCTGCCATTGCTCCTAACTTATTTCAGTATTGCGGCCGCACCGCAGAATTCACTATGATTCGAAGTGGATAGGGGGAAACCCGAATCAGTCGACCTTCCCACTGACGCCGGTCTAAACGGCCTTATGACTGACAACTTCGCCACAGCGAATAGTGCTGGTCCACCCGATCGTACCACCGCGAGTATCAGGACCGAATATAGGCGGCAAATATTTTCATCCTGCACACCGAATCGGCATTCAGGAAGCCTACTTCCCTTCAGTGTTTCGTCACGCCAGGCCACATCATGTCTGGCACCCGGAGTTCCTAAATGAAGCTAAAGCTCATTCTGATCATCGGCGCTCTGTCCACTCCGGCTTGGGGCGCCATTGCCTTTGTGCAGGCTGTCAGTGCCAATGCCGGTACTCACTTGGTCGCCACGTCCATCACAGCCACTACCGGAAACCTCCTCTACGTCGGCTTCGCTTACAACGCTACGCAGACCTCTGGTTGCGGGACTACGACCGTTTCTGACGGAATCAATACCTACACCCAGATTGGGTCCCTGGTAAACAACTCAATCCAATGCTCCGGCCAGTGGTATGCGAAGAACATCACGGGTGGCAAGCTATCCATAACCGGGACAGCTCCGGCGGTCGATGGTGGCGGCGTAGCCATCACTGTGATGGAGTTTTCCGGATGCGATCCAACCAACCCACTCGATTCATTGGCGACGGCCATCGGCTACAACTATACGGAAACCACACCACTTACTATAACCTCATCCAGCTTCTCCACAGCATCCACCAATGAAGTCGTCGTGGCGTCGGCCGCAAACTACTTTGCGACCACTTGGTCAGCGGGTAGCGTTGGCCCCAAAGCGTTCACAATCCCGAACGGCGCGACTACTAGCGGCGGCACGGGCGGCGGGAATGGCACCGCCGAATACTACATCGCATCGGGTCCGATGTCAAGCGTTACGGCTTCCATCAGCAACACTGTGGAGGTGTATGGGCAAATTTCGGTGGCCGCGTTCAAGGCGATGATCACTGGATGTCAGATCAATCTGCAAGCGATTGGGCCCTATACGGCTGGTCAAACCGCATCAAATACCTTCACGGCCAGCGGTTGCAGTGCAAGCACGTACACCATCAGCGCCGGCAGCCTATCTGGCTCTGGGCTGAGCCTCAATTCATCCACTGGTGTGCTGTCCGGCACTGCGGTGGCTGGATCTTACGCCTTCACCGTCGCCTACGGAGGTGCGACTGACCCCCTCAGTCTCACAGTCAATTCCCCGCCGTCGATAACGAGCACCACTCTTCCGAATGCCCCTACTGCCAGTCCATATGCCCAAACGCTGGCAACCACCGGCGGCACGGGCATAATCGCCTGCTCGCTGACATCGGGCAGTTTGGCCGGTTCTGGCCTCACGTTGAACTCGAATTGCACAGTCACAGGCACGGCGGCTACGGTCGGGACTTACACATTCACCGCGACACCCACTGACGCAGTTGGCGTGTCTGGCAGTGGCCAATCCATTTCTCTTCAGGTGATAGCTTCATTACTAACCACCAATGGCTTTCAGGATTTCACGCTCGGATCCGTCAAGCTCGAAGACTTTAGCTTGGGAGCTCGGCAGACTTTGGGTGGCACTCAGTTATTGACGCTGGTCACGGCGGAGGACCCGAATCAGTCTAATTTCAACATCATTGGCGGCCAACAGGGGTATATGATTGACACGGGGGCGACAGAGGATACAAGTGGCGCTTCCGACTGCACAATCACGAGTATGGCTACTGGATGTGGCCTATATATCCAGTTCATGCCGAATAACGGGATTGGCACTCAGAACGATTATATTTTTCCGGGCGGCTTTATGCAGTATTACCTCATGTCCGGCACATGGAACTCCAGCCTGAACAGATTCCGTTTCCGCTACACCTGCGACACTCAAATTCTACCTGCCAATGGAGCGATTAACGCGGGATATCTGGCAGGGGAGCCGACTAACGGTGGCCCTCAATCAATCCTTTACATCGGTAGCTACATCAAACCAACAACTGACAGTAATCCAGAGAATCAAGGGCAGCACTATTATCATAGCCTGGGCGGTGGCGTTTATCCAGGTCACTGGACCTTGGTTGAGCTTAACCAGCATCCCAACCATCAAGTTGGTGGCGGAACTACGGTACAGTTGCCTAACGATCGTGAGTGGGTCGATCCAACCCAAGGCGCTCCGGTCCATTATTATGACGGGATGACCCGTTGGTATATTGACACGCTGCGAGGCGTGAGGTCCGCGTTCATTGGTGGCACGACACAAGCCTCGCCAGGCGCATGGGAGGGTGTAACCTGTGCCGTAAAAGACGTATGGCTGGATTATAGCACGGCTGGAGCATCACCGGACGATTTAGTCTCGAACATCACAGCCGTATACAATGGAGCCCAAAGCCGTTATGAGATTGATTGGCAGGCGCAGCAAATAGACAACACTCAATTTAACGTCTACTACTCCAGCATTTCCATGAAAACCAACGGATTGTCAAGCGGCACATTGGCCGGGACAGCAACGCCACCAGGAACCGGCTATCCAGGTGGAACGGACACGGCCATCGCTATCTCGATTCCGTACAACGTCTCGGGCGAGTATTTCGCCATTCAGCCTGTCAGCGGATCGGATAGCACGATCTGCGCATATCCATGCTTCACCGAGGTATTCGTGCCAGCATTCGATGACGCAACGAATTGTGATTTGAATGGAGATGGTGTCTATAACGTACTGGACGTGCAGTTGGCGATCAATCAAGGATTGCCAGATATTCAGTTCTACATCGATGCGGCGCTAGGCAAGGGATGCCAGTAGCCGAGCGACGAATTCCTGTGTCTGGGTCAGGTTCGGTAGCGTTGTCAATTCCGGTGCTACTATGGGGTGCGTGGCGTGCTCCTCTAATCTCGGAGCGCCAAAGGCCGTTGCCCGCAATGCTTGGACACGTCCTATCGTGGCCCCGCAACTGTCTGCAAAGGTAACATATCGCGTCGAGACGGCATAGTGACGCATACGCCGTAATCGTCCGTTGACTTGTACGGTCTCGACAAACGGCAATGTCGGTTATGAGATGACCAGATTGCGACATGGATGGACGCTTCCAGGAATGTCGGCAACTGACCGCAATACCCAGTAAGGACAGCTTTTGCGTTGGGCTCCTGTCAAACTCATAACTGCATTCATTAGCACCCGAGCAGTTCTTCATAGCCCCTGGTTTTAAGCCGCGACATTACATGCTGAAACTTGCCTTCTATCTAGGCCTAACCGGTTTAGGAGCTCTTGCGACATTCTGGGATCCTCTTTACGGGGCGGTAGCCTGTGTTCTGGCGTACCTGTTCAATCCCGCCGCGATCGCGATGGACACTGAAGGGTTTCGATTTCAGTTGTGGATTACCATTGCGTTCCTGACCAGTGTGCTGCTGCACCGACCCAAGCCGACCGGCGCGGAGGCTCCAAGTGGGCACGTGCTTGCTGGCATGTGGATCTTCGTAGCATTATGCTCGGCCAGCGCGGCGTGGGCGGTGGTGAGCAGTCAAAACGCGTTGGCCGACTCTTACGAGATGTTTAAGAGAGCCCTGCTGACGGCGCTAATGTGCCGCTTGGTGCGCTCGGAGCGAGAGATCGTCTGGCTTATCTGGGCCTGCCTGATCGGCATATTTCATGCATCGGTACTGCACATTGTCGGCGGTCGGTTAGGGTGGATTCCACTATCGGAGAGCCGCGAGTATGGCGTTCTTCCTATAGGCCAAACGTCCGTTCTGATTCTGTTCGTACCAATGTTGGCTATTCTAGGAACGATGGGCCGAGGTAAGGAACGGCTGGCATCCTGGTGCATTTTGCCGTTCGTGCTTGACAGCATCGTGAATACGTTCCAAAGGATGGGATTTGTGGTGTTAGCCGCTGAAGCTCTGCTCCTGGCGATCTACTTGCCCCGCAGGATCGTCCTTCGCGTGGCTCCGATCGCAGCTGTGCTTGGATGTCTATTTGTGATCCGTTTCATGCCGCCGGAGTACCGGAACTGGGTAGCGACAATCCAAAGACCTCATGAGGAGGGTTCGGCGAACAGCCGCTTTGTAATAGATCGAGCCAGTATACAGATGTTCTTGGATTATCCTTTTGGCGTCGGATATCGTAACTACCTGGTTGTGAGCCCGCGTTACCTTCCCCCTGAGTTTCTTGATCAAGGCAAGCGATCGGCGCACAACTCGTACTTCGCGGTGCTGTGCGAACTTGGTGTCCAGGGCCTGCTTGCTTTTCTGTGGACCTTTGGCGGCGCCATTGTCCTCATGCGGCGAGTGCGCAAGGCATCCGACAGAGCGGAACCCGGCCGCCTCGGGTTATATGCGCTCGGAATCGAAGTAGGCTTGTGCGGCTGGCTTACCGGGGGGCTATTCCACGACTTGCATAATGTGGACCCTGCGTATTGGTTTGTAGGCTTTGCGGTCGCGATTATGCGGCTGGCGTCCGTTGAACCAGAGTCAGAAGAAATGGCGCGCGAGCCTACGGATCACCTGTCACCCCAACCGGCGTGACAGGAGCAGGCGCAGTAATCGAATGAGATAGATCAATGCCTAACGAAGAACGAACATTGTCCATTCTTATTCCGCTTTTCAACGAAGAGGAATTCATTGCAGCTGTTTTGGATCGGGTATTGGCCGCGCCCCTTCCGCTTAACATGAGTCGAGAGATTATTGTGGTCGATGATGGATCGCGAGACGGTTCGCCGGAGATTGTCGAGGGCTACGCATTCCAGCACCCTTGCTTGATTCGCCTCATCCGGCATGAGCGCAATCAAGGCAAGGGCGCAGCTATCCGTACCGCGATTCAGCACGCGACTGGCGAATTCAGCATCATTCAGGATGCGGACCTTGAGTACAATCCACGTGAGTATTCAGTGATGCTTGGACCGCTGCTCGACGGCAGCGCAGACGCTGTTTTCGGGTCGCGATTCGCAAGCAACGCTCAGCGACGAGTGCTCTATTTCTGGCATTCGCTCGCAAACCGAGCCCTTACAACCTGCTGCAATATCTTGGCCGATCTGAACCTCACCGATATGGAGACCTGCTATAAAGCGTTTCGCACTGCGCTGATACAGAGCATACCTATTCGCAGTGATCGGTTCGGCATAGAACCCGAAATCACCATCAAACTTGCCAAGCGACAGGCACGCATTTATGAGGTTCCGATCAGTTATCACGGTCGTACGTACGTCGATGGCAAAAAGATCGGGCTGAAGGATGCATTTGAAGCCGTTTACGTCATGGCGAAGACGGCATTCTCGAGCGATATTTATAAGGATTCTGGGCCCGAAACACTGGAAGCGCTCTCTTATGCTCCGCGGTTCAACGCATGGATGGCCGAGACGATTATGCCGTATATCGGGGAATCGGTGCTTGAGATCGGCGCCGGCATCGGCAACCTGACCCGACTGCTGATTAAGCGCAGGAAACGGTATATCGCGAGCGATGTTGATCCGCATCATCTGGCGCGCCTCTCCGCACGCTTCATGCACCGGCCTAACTTCGAAGCCTGCTTCTGCGATCTGACCGAGAAAAAACACTTTGCCGATCTCGCAGAGCAGGTGGACTCGATTGTTTGCCTGAACGTGTTGGAGCACGTCTCGGACGATGCCACGGCGTTACGGAACATGTACGAAACGCTGTTGCCCGGAGGACGCGCCATAATTCTGGTACCGCAAGGCCAGGAACTCTACGGTACGCTCGATACTGCGTTGGGGCATTACCGCCGCTACTCGATCGCGGAATTGCGGCACAAAATGTACGCGGCTGGGTTTATGGTGGGGACTATTCTCAATTTCAACCGCATCTCGCGACCCGCCTGGTACTTCAGTGGAACGGTCTTGAAGCGCTCAGCGCTCAGCCCGTTTCAAATGAAGGTGTTTGACCGTTTAGTATGGCTCTGGCGACGGCTGGATAGCGTGCTGCCATGGCCCTCGACATCGATCATTGGGATCGGCACAAAGCCGGTTAGCGATGGCGTAATTCAGCCTGTGCACGCGGCTAAGCACCAGCTATCCGGTCGTCAGTAGGACCGAAGGAGGGACCGGACGCTGCCGAATCTCGGGTTCACACATAAAGAACGCAACAGCAGGCCGCGAGAGGTCTTGATGGTCCTCGTGCTATTAGCGCTCGCCTGGTGCGGCTATTCATGGGTCTGGCCGCAGGCGCCGCTGGTAAGCGGCGACTCGGGCAGCTATATGCAGTTGGGGGCGGAACTGAAAGCGGGACACCTTCCCAGGCCGAGTCAGCGTACGCCCGGATACCCTCTGCTGTTGGTGTTGACGGGTTCGGAGCGACACCCGTCCCGTATACTATTCCATGTCTCGTTAGCTTTGCACTTTTGCGCTCTTATAATCGTCGTACACCTCGTGCGCTGGCTTTGCGGGCCGGGGTGGGCGGCAACTGCTGTTATCGTGGGTTTGTTACCTCCATATATAGAACCGTCGGCTTATGTGCTGAGCGAAGGGTTGACGGAGTTTGTTCTGATCGTGGCCCTTGCTCTGCTGCTGCGGTGGCTATTTTCCGGACGTTTGGCGTATGCAGTGGCGTGCGGAGTTGCAGCGGTCGCTGCGGGTTTCGTCAGGCCTACGTACGTCCCACTCGCGGTTCTGCTAGGCGTAGGCGCCCTGGTCTGCGGCGTGGTGGGCTGGACGCCCCGGGCACGAATTGGAGCACTGGCACGAGGTGCCGCGCTCTGTGCAATCATCAGCATCGCGGCGTTCGGCGCGTGGGCTGAGTTGAACCAGTTACATTTTAGGTACTGGGGAATAACAACGCTGGGCCCTTACGCCATGGCCACTAAAACCGCTACCTTCGTGGAGGACCTCCCTGACCGGTATGCCGGCCTGCGGGAAGTTCTCGTCCGCCATCGTGATCGTTTTGTTACGGAGCACTTTACCGATCATACTGGCCAGAACTACATCTTCCGTGCAATGCCGGAAGTCCTCGCCTTGTACGGAAATGATGAACGGAAGGCACTACGGGCGCTCGAAGATGCCAACCTATACCTGATCCTCCACAAGCCGATGTCTTACCTGATCGACTGCCTCAAGGTGCTGCCAGTCTATTGGACGCCCGTCGAGGGGCCGCTAATCCTTGCCTTGCCTGGGCCCGCCCGAGCGATCTGGGCGCTTTTGCAAATGGTGGTGGTCGCGTTATTTTTTGTGCAGGCGATAGCACTAGGCGGCCTGGGGCTTTTGCAGATTTCGGTCCGACTGCAACGGCAGGGCGCGACAGTGTGGGGATCTCGTTCGCTGGATCCACAACTCCTGTCCGCATATGCCATCGCAATGTCGGTCGTGCTCTATACCTGGCTCGCATCGTGTTTTTTGGCCATCGGCCTGCCGCGGTACCGGACCCCAACCGATCTCCTGGTCCTGTTCACCACCTTGCTGGGACTGGCGATCTGTAGGGAAATCTCTGCCACGGCCACCAGATTAGCAGTTTCGAATTCGGGTCTGGAGCGCGCATGTGCGGAATAGCTGGCTTTCTGGGGGCCGAGTCGCCGCGCATGGGCGAGCGGCTCATTAAACAGATGTGCGACCGCATCGCACATCGCGGGCCGGATGCTTGGGGCTGGCTCGTGGATGGCGAGGTGGCCCTCGGCCATCGCCGGCTTAGTATTATCGATCTTGAGGGCGGCTCGCAGCCGCTGGGAAACGAGGATGGAAGCGTCCAGATCGTCTTCAACGGGGAGATCTATAACTATCGCCTGCTGCGGAAGGAACTCGTCGAGCGTGGGCATCACTTCGCAACTCACAGTGACACTGAGGTGTTGGTTCACCTCTATGAAGATGTTGGCGACCGCCTGCCTCAATACCTTAACGGAATGTTCGCCTTTGCTATATGGGACTCGCGCAGGCAGCAGTTGTTTCTGGCTCGCGATCGATTCGGCAAAAAGCCCTTGTATTACTCGCTCGGGCTACCCGGATTCCGCTTCTGCTTCGCATCGGAGCTGAAGGCGCTTCAGGTGCTGCCAGGTTTCTCCCAAGGTATTAATGCCCGTGCGGCCGCGGATTTCCTGGCGCTGGGCTATGTGCCCGAGCCCCACAGTATCTATGATCAGGTTTCCAAACTTCCGCCCGGGCACAGCATCGTCGTAGCCCCATCGAATACGGCTCTGCACCGGTACTGGACGCCGGATTTCAACGGAGCGCTCAGACAGGATTTTGACGATACCGTCGAAGAGATCCGGATGCTTGCTACCGATGCGGTGGAACGTCGGATGATCAGCGATGTTCCGCTTGGCGGTCTGCTGAGTGGCGGTGTGGACTCCACCGCCGTCGTGGGCCTCATGGCATTGAAATCCGCACGTCCCGTACGCACCTTCTCCATCGGCTTCAGCGACCCTAGGCTCAATGAACTGTCGTTTGCCGCCGCGGCAGTGAACCGCTACCGAACCGATCACGAGGAACAGGTTGTAACACCATCCATCGAGGATGTCTTTGATCGCCTGGTCTGGCATTTTGATGAGCCATTTGGCGATCCATCCGCAGTCCCGATGTTATATGTGTCGCGTATGGCTCGGCGACACGTCACCGTCGCACTCTCGGGCGATGGAGCCGATGAAGTCTTCGGTGGCTACCGGCGGTATTACTGGAACCTTTGCGAAGAACGTCTTCGCTCGCTGTTCCCCTCAGTTGTTAGAAAGACTCTGTTCCGAATCGGCGCACGTTACTATCCGCGGTTCGAATACATGCCGCGACTCTTCCGAGCTCGCGCCACACTGAACCTGCTATCCCGGGAGCTTCCTGGCGCCTATTTCACCCATATGTCTGCTTTTCGGGATGATCCGGCCGAGGAACTGCTGGGCGCTGGGTTACGCCGCGAACTCGCCGGATACAGTTCTCGCGAATCTTTCTGCCGGCGGTTCGAGCCATACCGTCACTTGCCCCCACTGATGCAGATGCAAGCCGTTGACCTGGAGACCTACCTACCAGGAGATATTCTCGTCAAGGTCGATCGGGCTTCCATGGCGTATGCACTTGAGATTCGCTCGCCCTGGCTGGACTTCCGGTTGGCGGAACTGGCCGGTCTCATGCCAGCAGACTGGAAGCTAACACACGGCATCGGGAAATTCGCCTTCAAGGAGGCCGTCCGGCCATATGTTCCCGCGGAGATTATCGACCGGACCAAAATGGGCTTTGCTGTACCGCTCGGCGCTTGGCTGCGAACGAGCTTGGTCCCAGTGTTCGACCGTCTGGTCTTTCGCCCGGACATGCAGGATCTCTTATCGTTACCTCTGGTACGCCAGATGTCAAACGAGCACCGTTCCGGCCGCCGGAATCACGGCCCAAAGCTCTGGAATATTCTGATGTTTTCCGCGTGGCACGCTCGATTTCAACGCGGCGAAGCATTGGACGCAAAGGAAGTCTTCCGCGCTCCTTCCGTGGTGAATCCGTGAACGAGGACATGAGCAATTGTTCGCAAATAGCTCCGTCCACAATGGCCCAGGGTCTGAAGACCATCATAATGCTGGCGTACAATTTCCCGCCCGACAATATATCCGGCGCGCGCCGGCCATACCGGTTTGCTAAATATTTACCGGCTTGCGGATACTCCGTTGAAGTAATCTCGGCCGCACCTGCGCTTGAGGAGTGCGAGAATGTGCATACTGCGCCAGCAGCGGATCGGCCCCGCACGACACGGATCGCGAGCACCGCGCTGGCGGCTTTGCAGACGCACCTGCTCCCCTACAACGACCAATTGCCATGGATCGCCGATGCGGTTTCCGTAGCAGGTTGCACGCTCGCTCGCAGGCCTGCTTGTGCCGTGCTATCAACTTCCCCACCGATCTCGGCCCATCTCGCCGCTCTATGCGTCAAGCGGCGCTTTGGCCTTGCGTGGGTCGCCGATTTCCGCGATCCGCTGTATGGGAATCCATTCCGCAGACGAAAGCTTGCCTGGACATACGACCTCGCTTTGGAACGCCTTATCATCAGTCAAGCCGACGCCGTGATTGCGAATACGGACGCTGCGGCTGACGCTCTCCGGCGGCGATATCCACGCTGGCGCAACAAAATCCAGTTGCTGTGGAACGGCTATGATCCGCAGGAGGAGGTTGAGGCACACCCGATTCCGGATCGCCCCTACCATTTGATGACACATGCGGGCAGCATCTATGGCGGACGGCACCCTGGCACCCTGTTGAAGGCGCTCGCATATTTGATGGATGCCGGGCGCCTCATGCCCAATCAGTTTCGGCTGCAGTTGACCGGGCCGCTTCAATTCGATGCGAACTGGCTCCGCCCATCTCCCTTCGACCGCTTGGCGGCCGCCGGCTGCTTGACCTACACCGGAACCGCAGTTTCCGAAGCCGACGCGCGAGACGCGATGAGTATTTCCAATTCTTTGCTTCTCCTCGACACTAACTCGCTTGATTCTGGCCTGCAACTGCCGGCCAAGATTTTCGACTACATCCGCATCGGCCGTCCAGTACTAGCATTTACGACTAGGAACTCCCCGGCGGAGCGCGTGCTCGCCGACAGTGGAATCCGTTATGTTTCCGTATACCCAGACAGCTCGGTAGAACATGTGGCGGCCAAATTCCTCGACTGCATTCAACTGCCATCCCAGGCGCTTGCGCCGAGCGGCTGGTTTTGTAACACATTCGCCGCGCCGGCACAAGCTGCCGCGCTCGCCAGCATTCTGAATCGAGTGGCTGGATGACGAACATGTTCAGAGCCACACCTGCACACGTGCAGCCGAGTTCCTCGGTTTCAGGCGTGCGATACCGCGGTACTGAAGGAGCGCCTCCACTGGTCGCGCACGTCATTCACCGTCTGTCGGTCGGCGGTCTTGAAAACGGCCTCGTTAACCTGATCAACCATATGCCGGCTGGCCGTTATAGCCATGCAATCATCTGCCTCGCCGGATATGACGATTTCAGCAAACGGATTCAACGATCCGAAGCCCTTGTATACGATTTGAGAAAGTCGGAGGGGCATGATGTGCGGGCCTACATGCGTCTGTGGTCTTTGTTGCGACGACTTAAACCGGCAATCCTGCATACGCGGACTCAAGGGACGCTGGACAGCCAGATCTATGGCCTGCTGGCGGGGGTGCGCCTTCGCGTACACGGGGAGCACGGTCAGATCCGGAGTGATACCGCGGGTGTGCGCTTCCGAGGCGCGTTAGTCCGCCAAGTGACGAGACCGCTGGTGCACCGGTATATGGCTGTCAGCGGCGAATTGGAACAGTGGCTGATACATACCGGCGTGCCACGCCGGAAGGTCATCCGTATTCCAAACGGCGTCGACACCACCCGGTTTTATCCGCGCGGAGCCGCGCCACGACTTTCACTTGGGGGATCGCCCCTCCCTTCCAACGCACTAGTGATTGGAACCGTTGGACGTATGCAGCCAGGAAAGGATCAACTCACGCTTGCCCGAGCATTCCTTCGCACACTGAACGTTGCGCCGGAGGCACGCTCACGCCTGCGCCTAATGCTAGTGGGCGACGGCCCACTTCGTCAAGAAGTACTCGAGACCCTGCGAGCGGCTCAAGCAGCCGATCTCGTCTGGGCACCCGGCGAGCGCTCCGATATTCCGGATATCCTTAGGACCTTCGACCTGTTTGTCCTCCCATCCCGCAGTGAGGGCATGTCCAACACGATTCTCGAAGCGATGGCAAGTGGCCTCCCGGTCCTGGCGACCTGCGTAGGAGGCAATCCGGACCTTGTTACTCCCGAAACTGGCACGCTCACGCCGGCAGGTGATGTCGATAGCATGGCAGAAGCGATCGTCGCCTACATGCGGACGCCAGGCAAACTTGCCGCGGAAGGGCGAAATGCCAGAGCCCTTGTCCTGGAGCGCTATAGTATGAATACCATGGTGGAGAGGTATTTATCCGTTTACGATGAGCTACTCAATAGACAGGGAAGGGCATAGCAAAGATGCGGAATAGCGGGAGGTTCCGAACTGACCGATCTCCCGTATCGAGCAACGACCTACGCTGCATGTACAGTGTTCTTCGCCACTGCGCACCCGACGGACGGCTTGTACGCGTGTGACACGAAGACGAACCCGTGGTGCGCGTTTTCTAACGGAGAGATTTACAGTCGGAGTACCCAGCAGGAGCTGAAGATTCGATCATGTGTGGTATCGCAGGTTTGTTTCGCGCGGACAGTCGCGCGGTCAATGAGGCTGAAGTCCAGCAGATGGTCGCCAGAATGGTGCACCGCGGACCGGATGGGGAGGGCGTATGTGTTTCCGGCCCGATCGGGCTGGGAATGCGACGTCTCGCCATCATCGATGTGCAGGGCGGTAACCAGCCCATCTGGAGCGAAGACCAAACCATGGCACTCGTCTGCAATGGCGAGATCTATAATCATCAGTCCTTGCGGACTCGGCTGGAGCAAAAAGGGCACCGCTTTAGAACGCACAGCGATGTGGAAGTGATTCTGCACCTCTATGAGGATTGCGGAGAAAACTGTTTCGCTCAATTGAACGGGATGTTCGCCGTAGCCATCGCCGCGTTCGGGGAACAAAAACTGGTTCTTGCCAGAGACCGATTCGGCCAGAAGCCGTTGTACTACTGGAACGGGCCGGACGGGCTGGCGTTTGCCTCCGAGCTGAAAGTACTCGCTGCCACGCCGGACTTCCCCCGCAACGTTTCCCGGAATGCCCTTGTGAGCTTTTTGAACTATCGATATATTCCGGCCCCCTTAAGCATTTTTGAGCACGCCCAGAAGTTGCCTCCGGGCAGTTGCCTGGTGGCGGCCGGAAACGGCGTCCAACAAATCCGACGCTACTGGCAAATCCAATTCAACCCCGCGGAACATCGGAATGGCCACCCAGTTGAAGGAGAAATGCGGGAGCAGCTCACGCAATCGGTTAATCGGCACCTGATGTCGGAGCGGCCTTTAGGCGTGTTTCTCAGTGGAGGCTTGGATTCGTCGGCCATCGTGTGGTGCATGCAGGAGCTGGGCCACCGTCAGATCCATACGTACACAGTCGGTTTCCAGGGATATGAGGAGAATGAGTTTGACAACGCCCGCCGCGTTGCTCGCCAATTCAACACCAATCACCACGAGGTTACCCTCACGGCCGACGAGTTTTGGGAAGGCCTGAGCGCAGCCGCCTATTCGCTCGACGAGCCCATGGCTGACCTCACGGCAATTCCGCTGTATTACCTTTCAAAGAAAGCACGCGGCGAGTTGGTGGTCGTACTCTCGGGAGAAGGCTCCGACGAGCTTCTGGCGGGCTACACCGGATTCGAAGATATCCGTCGCTTTTTCGACCGTCTCAGCAGATGGAGTCGCCTTCGGCCACTGGCGAAAATCCTGCGCCACTGGAACTGGCCTGGCGGCTTATCAGAGAAGCTAGAGGCAATCGCGGGTAGCCACGCGGACTATCTCGTGCGGCACCCGGAGTCTATGAGCTTTGTCTTTGATGACGAGTTTCGTCGCAAAGAATGCCCAAGCCTCGCCGATTGCCACGATACTGTGGCGCCTCTAGCGGAGTTCTTTGCCAGGAGGCAGGGCTGGAACGGATTGGACCTCCGTCTCGCTGCCTTGATCGAGTGGTGGCTTCCGGACGACCTCTTGCACAAGGCTGACCGGATGACCATGGCGCACTCGCTAGAACTGCGGTGTCCATTTCTGGACGCCGATTTCGCGCGCTACTGCGCCAGCCTGCCGCCCGACGATAAGGCCGTGCCGTCCACCGGCGAAGCGCACCGCAAGGTGGCTCTAAAGCGGGCCTTCTCCGGGCTGTTGCCGGAAGGTATCGCATATCAGACCAAGAAGGGCTTCCCCATTCCGGTCTATGCATGGCTGGCGGGACCCTACCAAGAAGCCGCATCCACAGAGATGTCGCGCCCGGAGGCGTTGGGCTGCTCGTTGTTCAGCCGCGAGACGAGAAGCGAGTTGATGAGGCGCGCCGCCGCAGGCGACCAGCTCAGCCAGCGGCGTGTGTGGTCTCTCATCGTTCTAAATAAGTGGGGCGACCGCTGGTTATAGTAACCCATGCCGGCGGTTCATTTGTTTTCGATCACCCTCCCGTGAAGTCGAGATTGAACCATTTCCATGTTTCGTGACCTTTTAGCGAGAGCAGGCGTTTATTCGGCCAGTTTAATTGTTGGCCGGCTTGCGGCGTTTCTATTCCTTCCGGTGTATACGAGGTACTTGACGCCCGCTGATTACGGCATCCTTGAATTGCTTGACCTGTTGACTACCGTGTCGGGTCTACTTATGGGAGTGTACCTTGGGCAGGGACTGTTTTACTACTACTTTAAGGCGCAATCGCAAGAGGAGAAAACCCGGTGGGTCAACGCGGCTTTTGTCGGGTCATTTCTCTTCGCCGGCACCTGTATCGCCCTCGGTGTAGGGTGCAGCCGGCAGTTGAGCGTAGTGGTCTTTGGTACGACCCGGTATGCAGCGTTTGTTACCATCGATTTTCTGGTTCTGGGATTAGCGCTGCCCGTTGAGGTAGGGCGGTGTTGTCTGCGGGTACTCGATCGGGCGCGCACCTATGTTTGGATTACAGTGGCGGGAACGGCCATAGGCATTGTCCTCAATCTTGTGCTCTTGATCGGTTATCGCGCGCAGGTCAAGGGTATGTTGATTAGCGCTCTACTTACATCGATTGCCTTGGCCGCCTTCACCATTCGGAGTATTTGGCCGTCTCCACGCTCCGCAAGGTTGTCGGCGGAAGTGGGCGCAATGCTCAAGTATTCCATGCCGCTCGTTCTGAGTGGGCTGGCTGTCTTCGTCATTAACTATGGCGATCGGATGTTCCTGCGGACGCGCGTGTCGTTGGATGTGTTGGGAGTATATTCACTGGCCTACAAGATCGGCATGTCGATTGCGTTTCTTCACATGCCGTTTATCATGCACTGGAATGCCCACGTGTGCGAGATTGTCCAGGGCCCGAACGGCGAGCGTATCTTCGCTCGGGCAACTACTTATCTGACGGCGGTCCTCACTGCCGGCACAGTAACGCTGTCAATCCTCTGTGCGCCGGCTTTGCGATTGCTCGTGGGGTCGGGATTCTGGGGGGCCGCCGCGCTCGTGCCGCTACTGGCAACGGCATATTTGATCCGTGCCCTGGGGGCTCACCTGCAGAGCGTCTTCATAGTGGCCGGCAAGCCGGGCCTTGAGGCGCGCGTGAATACGGTCGGCTCGCTGGCTTGCCTATTGGCCTACGCGATTTTGATTCCCCGCTTCAAGGTAATGGGAGCGGTGTGGGCGACGGTCATTGGGTTCACCGTGATCCTCTTGCATGGATTCTGGGAGGCCCAGCGTGTGCGGGCCTTCCCGTTCGAATACGCACGGCTGGCGCGCATAGCTCTGCTTGCGCTCGCCGCAGTCGGGTCTTTCTATTTGGTGCGACCGTCGGATGTGGTTAGGCAAGCTGCCGTTGGATGCGTGTTCTGTGGCGCATTTGCGGTAGCGTTATGGGCGGGTTGTCTCGACGGTGGCGAGCGAGCCGAACTCAAGCGGTTGCTGGTGGACGTGTGCCAGAAGGTACTGTCCAAGCGGCAAGCACAGGTGGTGGCCACATGATCAAGATTGCATGCGTAGTGGGCGCCCGAGCTTTATCAAGAAAGCGGCTTTGATTACCAAATCCTGGCGTTCCCATCCTCCTGCCGTGGTGCTTACGGCACAGCTGAGGTTCCGTAATCCCTGAATTGCGAGTGGCTCGCGCTATCGGAAAGGTCCCGCGAAGTTCCTGTACCACTATGACCACACCTACTGCGGTTCCCTACTTGGATCCGGATACGTCATTCCGGTCGCACCCGCGCGAGACCGAACGGGAGCGGGACTTGATGGGCCTGATTCGCTCTGGCGAATCTGCCCTCGACATAGGAGCCCGCGACGGATACTATTCCGTCCTGCTTGCGCAGCGCTTCGCTCGCGTCGCGTCCTTGGACCTGGCACCCCGGAGAGTCCATCATCCATGCGTTGAGTGCGTCGCGGGAGACGCCACGGCGCTCCCCTTTCCGGATCGCTCGTTCGATTTGGTCCTTTGCGCCGAGGTTCTCGAACACGTCCCGGATGTCGAGCGGGCCTGCCGCGAGATTGTGCGCGTCACGCGAGGATGCGCTGTTATCTGCACCCCTTTCAACCAGGATCTTCGCGCAGGCCGGATGCGCTGTCAGCAATGCGGTCGAGTATGGGGTCCATGGAAGCACCTTCATAGCTTCACCTTGAAGCGGCTAGAATCCTTGTTCCATCCCATGCGCCGGGATTGTGTCGTATACACCGGTTCTACTATCGAGCGCACGAACTGGGCTTCGGCGGCATTGATGAATCTCGCAGGACATCCTTGGGGCACGTATCATGGTCCCGAGCCGTGTGCGTGCGGTGCCGTGATGCGGCCTCCCGAGATCGGAATGATCGGAAAAGCGTTTGCCTTTGCAGCTTGTACGCTCGACAGCGTGCAAAGGCGATTTATTCGCCCGGTACCAGATTTGATTAGCGTGCGGTTTGAACCCTGACCGATCCTCTCGCTATGGCCGAAGCCGTTGGCGTTCGGGTTGCTTAGGTCCGCGCATCGGGATCAAGGCGTGGGCGCGGCGTTGGGGCTGGAGCCTCTGGATCGAAGGCGAGAAACAACTGAGTCCTGAGTCGGAGGCAGCGGCTCCCGAACAGGCGGCGCGTTGATGGTTAAATCCCCCGCTTCACACCCCCGACCGCAGGCTCTTTTGAAGCTCGCGTGCGTCGTCGGCGCCCGGCCGAACTTTATCAAGATGGCGGCGTTGATTGCCGAATTCCGGCGGCGGCCATCGTTCGACGTACGGTTGATTCATACGGGTCAGCATTTCTCCCCTGAGATGTCGCAGGCATTCTTCGACGACCTGGAACTGCCCGCGCCCGACCTGAACCTGGAAGTGAGTGGCGGCACGGGAACGTTCCAAACAGCCGAGGTGATGAAGCGGATCGAACCGGTATTCCTGGCGCAGCGCCCGGACTTGCTGGTGGTGGTAGGGGACGTGAATTCAACGCTGGCGGCGGCGCTAGTGGCTGCAAAGCTAGGCATTCCGATTGCACACGTCGAATCCGGCTTGCGGAGCTTCGACCGTACCATGCCGGAGGAAATCAATCGCGTGTTGACCGACGCGATTTCCGACTACTTGTTCGTGACCGAGCCTGACGGGGTGGCGAATCTGCTGTCTGAGGGTGTGCCGTCGCAAAAAATCCACTTAGTCGGCAACGTGATGATCGACACGCTGCTGCGGTTCAGGGAGAAGGCGGCCCGCTCTCGCATCCTGGAACACTTGGGGTTGCACGCGAAGCAGTACGCGGTGGCTACCTTGCACCGCCCTTCGAACGTTGACTCGCTCGAAAGATTGAATGCCCTGGTCGGGGTGTTCGCACAACTTGCGAAGCGGCTGCCGGTCGTCTTTCCGGTCCATCCGCGAACTCGGGGACGGATGGAAACGGCTGGCCTCAGCGCACCCAATCTGCTTTTGACGGCACCGCTAAGTTACCTGGAGTTTTTGAAGCTAATGAGCGAGGCGCGGCTGGTACTAACGGATTCTGGCGGCATTCAGGAGGAGACGACGATTCTGGGGGTACCTTGCCTTACTGTACGGGAGAACACCGAGAGGCCGGTGACCATCGAGAGAGGCACCAACCGGCTGGTGGGGACTGACCCTCAGCGGATTCTGGAAGCAGCGATCGAAGTGCTGGGAGCAAATGAAATGCACGCCACAGCTCCTGAGCTGTGGGATGGGTTGGCGGGTGCGCGCATAGCGAACGTGTTGGAGCAAGGAGCATGTTGAACCCAGACGCGCAGCAGAAGAACGTGCCAGTGCCCGTCTCTTCGTTTCGTTCCGACAGTAGCAATCTGGATCTCATTCGCGCGGTAGCGGTACTGTCGGTATTCTTCTCGCATCTACGTGATATCTACCTGGGTGGGCACACGATGATCGGATGGCACTTCGCCCAGATGGGTGTACTGATCTTCTTCGTCCACACCAGCATGGTACTAATGCTCTCGCTTGATCGCACGAAACTGAAACATAAGGCGCTGCTCGGCTCGTTCTACCTGCGCCGCTTCTTCCGTCTTTACCCATTGAGCGCGTTCTGCGTGACGGTAGCGATGGTGCTCGGACGCTCGCCGGACCTGGCGGCTCCGATTCGCAGTTGGCGCTGGATCGAATACCTCTCCAACGTCACGCTGACCACCAACCTCACGTACACGGATAACATGGTCGGCGGTCTGTGGACGCTGCCGATCGAGGTGCAGATGTACATCGCGCTACCGTTCCTGTTCCTGCTTGGCCGTCCCCGATCGACCTGGGCGATCGCCCTGCTCTGGATACTCTCGGTGCCGCTCGCCATCCTGCAGGTGCACACCTCGGCCCGGCTAAACGTCCTGGGATACGCGCCATGCTTCATCGCCGGCGTGCTGGCGTGGAAGCTTTCGATGTCTGCGAAGCGACGGCTGCCCGGATGGCTCTGGCCATTCGCTTTTATGGCCACGTGGCCGTTCTTCTTCGCCGCCGCGCAGTCGCAATGTTTCACTGGATCGAGCATCCGATGATTATAATCGGGCAGAGGGTGGCGAAGCGCTTCTTGGATCCGACGTCAAGGCCGGAGCGGAAACCCCTCGCGACAGCGGTCGGTTAAAGCTCAATTGGGGTCGAATGCAACCGACCCAATGACTTGACGTGCCTTCTAATTCACTGCTGACGCGGCTTAGGGAACAAGCGGCGTCCCGGGCAGCTTATGATGCTGGTGGGGCCCCGGCGTCGCGTATTAATGGGGTACATTTGGTTGCGCTGGCCTAACTTAGGATTTTAGTGAAGATCCTCTCGCTCAGCCTTGTCTACCCGAACCCGGCTGAACCAGGGTTGGGGCTCTTCGTACGTTCGCGGCTCGAGGCCATGGCCGAGTCAGCCACCGTAAAGGTCATGGCCCCGATTGCGGTGGTAGACTATTCGCATCCTAAGGGCAAGTTGCTCCAATCTCGGGCGTTCCGCCTGAGCCGGTTCGATGGCCCGATCGAGGTATTCCATCCGCGTTGGGTCTTTCCGCCGAACGGCACTCCATTCAACGTGCTGTGCCTGGCGGGACGTCTGCTGCCCCTGATGCGCCGCATCCGGCGAGACTTTGCGTTCGACCTGATCGACGCGCATTTCGGATATCCGGAAGGCGCCACGGCGGCGCTGTTGGCGGCGGCCTTTGGCGTCCCGTTCGCAATTACCTTGAGGGGCAATGAGACCATGTTTGCCGGGTTCCGCTACCGGCGCGCGGTCATGCGCTGGGCCTTCCGGCGGGCCCGTCGGGTAATCGCGGTCTCGGAAGACCTCCGGCAGTTTGCCATCGCGCAAGGAGCGCCGGAGGAGCGTACCGTTACCATTCCCAACGGCATCGATCCTGACGTATTCCTTCCAAATGATCGCGAGTTGTCCCGTGCAAAGTACGGGATGGCGGCTGACAGAAAAGTGATCGTCAGCGCGGGCGAATTGATTGAGGCCAAAGGGCACCACTTGGTAGCCGAAGCGCTGAAGGGCCTTCTGAATGAGGGTTACGATGCCGAGTTGGTGATCGTCGGCAGCGTGGGCCGGGGAGGATTGCGCTTTGAGGAGACGTTGCGACGACGAGTTTTGGAACTGGGCGTCACCGAGCGCGTGCGGTTTATCGGTTTTGTAGACCGCGCCGGCATGGCGGAATTGCTCTCGGCCGCGGACGTCTTCTGTCTTGCCAGCTATACCGAAGGCTGGCCCAACGTGGTGAACGAGGCATTGGCCTGCGGTGCTCCCGTGGTGGCCACGCACGTAGGGGGCGTGCCGTCCATGGTGACTTCGGAGCGCTACGGATTCCTGGTGCCACCGCGCGATCCAAACGCTCTGCGCGATGCGTTGCGGGAAGCGCTAAAACGCACCTGGGACCGCGCCTCCATTTCCGATTGGGGTCGTTCGCGATCCTGGCAGCAGGTCGCCCGTGAAGTGATCGACGTAATGCAAAGCGTTGTTTCCAGCGAGACGGACGCGGCGAAACTCGGCTATGTGCGGAATTAGCGGACTCTTTTATTTCGACCCCGCTCGGCAGGCTAGTGACACCGACGTGCGCCGCATGCAGTCCGTCGCCCGGCACCGGGGGCCGGACGATTCCGGCAGCTACCGGCAAGGCCCTGTCGCACTCGGCTTCAACCGCCTCAGCATCATCGATCTGGCTGGCGGGCATCAGCCGATGTCCAATGAAGATGGCTCGGTATGGATCGTCTTCAATGGCGAGATCTACAACTTCCTGGAGCTGCACGAGGATCTCGTGAGCCGGGGGCACACGTTCCGGACGCGGTCGGACACCGAGTGCATCGTCCACGCCTGGGAGGAGTACGGCGAACAGTGCGTAGACAAGCTGCGCGGCATGTTCGCCTTCGCCATCTGGGATGAGCAGCGTCAGGTGTTGTTCGGCGCGCGCGACCGGCTGGGCATCAAGCCGTTCTACTACCACCAGAACAGTGAGCGGTTTGCCTTCGCGTCGGAGATGAAGTCTCTGCTGGAGCTGCCGGATATCGCCAGGGAACCGGATCCCGCAGTGATCTACGAGTATCTGCGCCGCCGGTACGTGATCGGGCCTAACACGATGTTGCGTGGAATCCGGAAGCTCCCGCCAGGCCACGCCATCCTGGTAGATCAATCCGGAGTCCGCTCGTGGCAGTACTGGGATGTGCCGTTTCACGAACCGGCGCGGATGTCGGAAGGCGAGGCGTTGGAGCGCCTGGACGCCCTCCTGACCGAGTGCCTCCGCATGCATCTCGTTGCCGACGTTCCGCTGGGCGCATTTCTCTCCGGAGGCATTGACTCGAGCGCCGTCGTCGGACTGATGTCGCGCTTGGGCGTCAAGGACATCAAGACTTTCTCCATCGGGTACGACAGCGCCGAGAGCGAGCTCGATTACGCCCGCATCGTGGCCACGCACTTCCACACGGACCATCACGAGCTCCGGCTGGACCCCGGCACTTTTCGTGATGTGCTGCCGAAGATCGCCTGGTACATGGACGAACCGGTTGGCGATGCGGCTTCGATTCCGCTCTATTTACTCGCCCAGTTTGCACGGCAAAAGGTCACGGTAGCCCTGTCCGGTGAGGGATCGGACGAAATCTTCGGCGGATATCCGATCTACCGTCGCATGCTGGGTTATGAGCGGGTCAACCGCCTGCCACTGGCCCGCGTGGCCGGCCGCTTGATCGGCACGTTTGCGGGAGACACGAAGATCCGCAAGTACGCAGACATGCTTGGGCGTCCGCTGGAATGGCGGTACGGCGGCGTAGGCGGCCTCTTCTCCCAGCAGAAGGCAAACGACCTGCTGCTCTCGTCCGGCGATTCAGTGGACGGAGTGGCGGCCGCTTATGCGCGTTGCCAGGGCTGGACACCCCTCCAGCGCATGTCCTATGTGGACCTGAAGACCTGGCTGGCTGATGACCTGCTGGTCAAAGCCGATCGGATGAGCATGGCCAATTCGCTGGAACTGCGGGTCCCGTTCCTGGACCATCGCCTGGTCGAGTTTGCCGCCACCCTGCCTGACCGATTGAAGGTGCACGGCGGCGTGACCAAGTACCTGCTGAAGAAGTGGGCGGAGCCTCTACTGCCGCGCGAAATCGTCTACCGCACCAAAAAGGGCTTCCCGGTTCCGGTAAAATCCTGGTTCCGCGAAGAGCTGTCCGGCTTCGCTCGTGAGACGCTATTGGCATCGGGCGGCATCTGCGCCGAATTCCTTTCCCGGCCGCAAATCGAGCATCTGCTCCACATGCATGACCGGGAGGATCGCAGCGAACAGATCTACTCGTTGCTGGTCTTGGATTCCTGGCACCACCAGTTTGTGAAAGCGGCTTCGTCGCCTGAGGTGGGAGTTTCCGGCGCTCGCTGAGAATCTCATCCTGAAACCGTGACCGGCTTCTTCTTTACCGTCCCTTCCACCATCTCCGCTACCTTCCGCGCATTTTCGGTCCACAGGTAGCCCCGCCGCTCGATCGCCTCTCTGCCCTTCCGCCCCATGCGGGCGGCTCCCTCCCTATTGTTCACCAGCGTGGTGAGTGCGTCCGCCATGCTGGCGGCATCACCCGGGGAGAAGAACAGGGCTTCCTCTCCTTCCCTCAGTAAGTCCTGAATGTTTTCCTGCCTGGGCGCCACAATCGGCTTTCCAAGGGCCATGTACTCCAGGATTTTCATCGGGCAGCAGTATTCGTTGGCTGCCGGCTGCACGGCGATATCGATCAGGTCCAGATATGGCGGGACCTGCGCGTGCGGCAGTGGACCGGTGAAGATGACGTGCTCTTTGAGATCGTGCGCGGCGACATAATCCCGCAAGTCGGCCATCGCCTGGCCGTCGCCAATAAGCAATACTTTGGCATTCCGCGCCGCCAGGCCGGACCTGTGGAAGGCTTCCAGCAGCAGTTCCAGCCCGTGCCATTTTCGGAACCAACCGACGAAGCCGATGACCGCCGCCCCGTCCAGCCCGAGTGAACGGCGCAACTCAGCCGAGGCTGGCTGGGGCTTGAACTTGTGCAGATCCACGCCATTCGGCATCACGACCAGGCGCGACGCCCGGATTCCCGCCTGCACCATGATTCGCTGCAAGGGCGTCGACACCACCACGACGTGAGCAGCGGCATTGCACACTACCCGCTCCGTCCATGCCGCCAGGCGCACGAGCCGGATATCTTTGTCCCGCGACTGCTCGAGCGCAAACGGAGAATTCACCTCCAAGATCAGCGGCACGCCGCACAGGCGGGCAACCACCACACCTGCAAAATTGAATAGCGAATACCGCTCGTAGATGAAATCGACATTCCTGTGCAAGATCTTCCGCAGAAGCATTGGGATGCCCACCATGTTGTAACCCAGTTGCACGATTTCATAAGCGAACGGGATCCGGCGTACTGGCTTTTTCCAGACAGCATCTCCCGCATCGCGTCGGGCATCATCCTGGCCTGCATTGGTTGGAACAAGCGAGACGGTCTCAACCTCATGTCCCAGTTCCTCAAATGCTCTGATCATCTCCTGGATGTGGATCCGCTGGGCGTCGGTGGAGCGGGTGCGGTGATGATAAATGATCTTCATGTGCGTGCCGGCCGCAGATTGCATGCTCACGCTCGGGGCGGCAGGCTGCGTTCCGTGCGAGTCCACACCGGCCGCTGCTGCTTGCGGATGCCGCGCACTATGCCCCTTAGCGCCGCCAGATTCACCATGCAGAAATAGTAAGGAACGCGGAACGGAAGCGCTGCCCGATTGGGTGCACGCCAGGCAACAACGGCGAGCACATAGAATGCCACTTGCGCGGCCAGCATGCCGGCCCACCACGGCGAACCGAAGGCTGCCACACCGCTCGCCAGAAACATGAAAATCAGGTAGAACGGCACGAACCAGCGCAGCAGTTTGTGCGATACGTACACCCACCAAAGCCGCGTCTGCCGCAATGGCGGAACGCCTTCCCCCGCCAGAAACGACTGAATCGCGTATGCCACCACCCGAACCTTCCGCCAGAATTCCTGAGCGTCACCCGGCGTGGGATCCTCTTCCGCGATAGCCTCCGGGTCATAGATGATGCGATAGCCCTGCAGAGCGACTTTTATCGCCGGCACGAAGTCGTCCGCGATCAGACCGCTGGAGACCGGTCTGAAGCACTCTCTTCGCATGGCGTACATGGCCCCGTCAACGGCGACCGTGGACCAGAACGCGCTTTCCATCTCCTGCAGCCGCCGTTCGTACTTGTAATAGAGACTCTCGCCCTGGCCGAACTTCTGCTCCGACGGCAGCAATCGGACGTCGCCGGTGACGACTCCGATCTGGGGATCCGCGAAATGACGCGCCAGCATCTTAATGCAGTCGGACCGGTAATAGGTATTGGCGTCGGAGAACACCAAGATATCGCCTTCGCACAGGGGATAAGCGGCCGCCTGCGATGCCACCTTTCCTCCCCGCTCGGGCATGATCCGTACCTGGATTCGCGGGCTCCGATACCGCAGCAGGATATCATTGGTGCCGTCCGTCGACTCGGACACGAATATGAAAGTCAGTTTCTCCTCCGGATAGTCCAACCGCAGGCAGTTGCGTAGCTTCTCTTCGATCACGAGTTCCTCGTTGTATGCCGCGACAACGAAGGAAACCGATGGCAACGCATCGTCTGAGGGAATCGGCGGTGGGGAGGTGCGCCTGCGCCACGTCAGCAGCAGCAGGCACACCGGGAAACCCGCGTAGACGTATACGACCAGCCCGAACGAAATCCAGAAGACGGCATGCGGAATCAGCCACATTGGGGTCACGGAAACAGCGGAAATACAAAACGGCTCAGCGTCCGCGTTACTGGGAGCGGTAAACGCCGCCAAGTTCGAATAGCGAAATTGAACCGTGGATTGGCCGGGCTGAAATTGGGAAGTTCCTTCCGGTTCACCAGAAGGACTTCATAAGGCAGCTCCCGCATCTTCGTATTCCAGTGCCTCTTGAAGTCGAATGTACCGGTGTCTCGCTTTGACCGCCCGAAGTCGAAAACCCGAAAGCCGTGCTGCCCCGCCCAGCGCAGATGATCGAAATACATGAAGGTATTGGGGCCTAGGGCGTTGAAACGGCTGTCGGCGGCCGCATGATATGTGTGCATCTCGCCGTGGTAGTAGAAATTCAAGCTGACGGCCATGACCTTATCATCCAGCCAGACCTCGCGCACATCAGCCATCTCGCCGAAATTTGTCAGCACACGTGCGAAGTACTTGCGCGGGAAGTTGGGTGTACCCAGGCGCCGCATGTTCCGGGAATGCACCGCATCCAGCCGGCCGACGTCGCGCACGTTGTACTCCATGCGGAACGGCTGCCTCAATGACTTCCGCACCAGATTGCGTGTCTTCTTCGGTAGCGATTCCAGGAGCTTCGCTTCATCCGGCGCCAGTTCCTGGGTGAACGTCACGTAACGCGACACATTCGAGATCCCCCCGCACTGTTCGGGCCAGGCGTTGCGCAGCTCAATGTAGTCGACTCCCAGTTCCTCTCCCAGCCCTTTGACGTAGCCATACAGCGCGTCCCGCGCGCCCGCCGAATCGGCCAGGATGCCCCCGTATACGGCGAATGGCGAGGAGATCAGCGCTTTCCCCAGCAGCGGATTCCGCACCAGAAACAAAGGAAGTACCGCCCGAACCCGGCCACCGCCCCGCGCCGCCAGATAATAGGGCCGATACCGGAACGACTCCTCGATCGTCCGTTTCCAGGCGAGCAGATGGAACGGGCTACTGCGAGGATGGGCTTGTACAAAGTCGTCCCACTGCCGAAACTCGCCTTCGAGCAACTGGCCGCAAGTGAGGGCTTCGTCCATGCCTGGGCCGGCATCGTTCGCCGCGACTTCCGTCGCACTGGTTCTCGTGAGCAATTTGTCTTCCGTACTCCTCCGCTGTTGCATGTAGGCTACCAGTTCCAGCCCGTCAAAACGAGGCGCGTATACTTTCCTATAATAGCCTGCGGCCCCTAACAACGGGCTAATTTCCCAAAAATTGGGCGCTGGGCTGCCTGCTCGCGGGCGGGATGCGCATTCGTCTTCATCTTGGAGAACTGGAATTCGTGGGCAGCCTAGTGGGCTTGTGCAAACCGCATCTCGCCTAGAGGTGATGCTATCAGTCGTGACCGCCCCGGTGATGCGCTGCGCAAAGCGGGATCGCCGAGAAGTCCGAGGTCTTCTGCCCATCCCCTCCTGCCCAGTACATTGGTATGCGCCGCTTCGATCACGGTGGCCCGCCGCCCGGTTTGTCAGGCCGCGCGCCGCGGGCGGACTTCGGACTGGATCTTCGCGTCCCATTCGTCTCGGGCGGTCTCGAGATCGTACTGGGCTTGCATGTTGAGCCAATAGTCCGGCGTGGTGTTGAAGTAGCGCGCTAGACGCAAGGCGGTCTCCCCGGTAATGCCCCGCTGGCCGGCTACGATACCGGAAATCCGGTTGGCCGGCACATGCAGCGCCTGGGCCAAGCGGTTCATGCTCATTCCCAGATCGTCCAGCGTTTCTTTGAGAATTTCTCCGGGGTGAATGGGTGGCAACTTGCGGCTCATGGTAGTTTTCTCCTAGTGGTAGTGTTTGGTGATTTCGACGTCATGCGGACCATCCTCTTTCCAGCCAAAGCAGACTCGGTATTGATCGTTGATCCGAATGCTGTGCTGGCCTTCGCGGTCTCCCTGTAAGGCTTCCAGTCGATTGCCGGGAGGGATCAGAAGATCTGCCAGGGAGCGCGCGTTGTTCAGGGCAAACAAGCGCCGCCGAGCTGCTGATGCGATATTCGCGAATTCCTTGACGGCCTCCCGGTTGAACAAGCGTTCGGTTTTCTTCGAGGCGAACGTCCGGATCATGTATTGAGAGTATCTGATTTTACGTTGTACGTCAAGCGTATGATATCTCTGCCATCACGCGCAGCGTGGCTCTTGCCGCCAGAATCGACTCTGCAATCGAAGCACGAGCTCTTTCAGGTCAATGCCATGTTTGTGCGAAAACCCTGGCTCGCCCAGCCGATGGTACGAATTCGGATTCTCCCGGTGATGC
>OBLU010000838.1_pt1 | contig 28814 bp, 24 predicted proteins | sample 1518681 | NCBI WGS metagenome assembly OBLU01 (sample SAMEA3539304, study PRJEB22396) | soil metagenome | biome: tundra; feature: field; material: soil | place: USA | collected 2010-05 | depth 0.15 m
CATACCGGCGGGCGGTCTTGCGGTCCACCCCCCGCCCGCGCCGCGACGTACCCAACCCCACCATGGCCAACTAGCCCACAACTAGCCCCGTAAAACCTCACGCACCTCAACCATGTCGACCTCCCTGAACACCGCGACTGTTGACCTCCACGTCGAGCAACATGACGTGAAAATCCAACAAGCGCCCCGAGGGTCCGCCCCGCACGGCGCGCTGGGTGGTCCCATAACTGGCAACCAGGCGGTCCCATGAAGCTGGCAGAAACCGCTCAGGGTGGTCCCATGCTCATGGCAGGCGACAACCCCGGTTGTTGTCAGCGGAATTCGGTGCTACATCAGTAGCCGATGGCGCTCCTAGCCGGTTGCCAATTCCTGCAACTGCCCGCGGGATGATGCTCTCTCGGCAACGAAAGGGCATCATCCACGGCACAGTGCTTGAGCAGCCTTAGGCCTGGACCAGGATCGTGCCGGCCATGATCATGTCGTATCCTCGGCCGTCATTTCCCTTGGCCTCCATGCCCAGATGCGTAGGTCCGTCACACGGCATGGCGCAGTACCAGTGGAACGCGCCAGCAGTCACGGCTGTGAAGGTCGTTGTTGAGGTTGTCGGAGTCACCTTCTTGGTGGTCGGATTCTCCTTGCCGGCAGCGATGATGAAGCTCAACTGGAGGCCGGGTGAAGTGATGGTGTGCTGTCCGCCGTCGTAGTTGATCGCGGTCAACGTGAAGGTCTGCCCTTTCTTGACGACCCAACTGCTTGGCAGGATCGCGTCGTGCATCTTTGAATCCATGCCTGACATCGTGATTGACCCCGGAATCACGTTTACGGTGATCGCGTTGGTGCCGTAAGAACTGGTATTGCCGGACGCCTTCGCGGCCGCAGGCGCGGCAGCGGCGGGGGCAGCTGCCCCCGTGGCTCCGCCGCACGCGGTGACGCCCAAGGATGCAAAGGCAAGCGCAGCGAGCGCGACTACCGCCTTGCGGGTGACGAGTTTCATTAGTTCCCTTTCCAATGTCTCAGCAATGCCGACCCCTTGCGCCAAATCCAGCGGACCAGCCGACGCCGACGAGCCAACAGTCCTGTTCTTTAACAGGCGACAGCTAATGCAGTTGATTAGCTGAAACAAGGATCCTGGAACACGGCGGGCCCCCGCATGTGCGGTGGTACGCATCTGGGCTCGGTGATTCCGCCTAGCTGATGTGCGGCTTCGCCTCATATGGGGAGACCCTGACCGACGGCGGTCTGGCGGGGCCGGGTCGTCTATGGGGGCTGCCCTTGAGTGACGTGGGCTCGGATCCTCAGGCTCCTCGGGGGTATCCGAGATCTCTTGCTGGGTCCGACAAGGCTACGCGTGCACTATCCCGACCTGGGATGGCTGCTCCGACACAAGTGGGAGGTCGAGCCTGACGCAGGTCGCGCCCGGACGGCTGGAGATCTCGAACGCTGCGCCGATCAGGCTGGCGCGTTCCTGCATGCCAGCCAGTCCCAGGCTGCCTTGCCGGACGTGTTGGGGATCGAATCCGCAGCCGTCATCGACGACCTCGACACACAGTCGGCCAGGGCCGTATTCAAGTCGGGCCACGACGTGCTTTGCCATCGCGTGGTGCTCGATGTTGTGAAGCGCTTCCTGAGCGACTCGGAAGATGACCAGCTCCTGCTCGGGGTCCAGCCGCAGACGATCGCCTTGCTCGTCGAGCGCGGTGCGAAGCCCGCTGCGTTCGGCCAGGTCAGAGAGTAACCATTCCAGCGCCGGCACGAGCCCCAGATCGTCCAGAACGGACGGGCGTAGGGCCCGGCAGAACCGCCGGATGCCGTCGATGCACCGTTGTAGCGCGACGTCGACAACCTCGAGCCGGTCGCGCTGGCCCGGGGCTCCCGGGAGATTCTCCAGTACTGCCTTGGCGACAACGAGCTCCTGGACGGTTTCGTCGTGCAGTTCGCGGGAGAGACGGAACCGCTCCTCTTCCTGGGCCCGCAGCGCCAGCCCGATGTAGCGCTTGAGCGAGGCCTGGATGTCCGCCAATCGCCGGTTGGCATTCTCGGCTGCCAGCTTTGCTCGGCGTTCCTTGTCGACACGTCGGGCCACCACCACACCGAGCATCACCAGCAGCGTGAGTTGGACTGCCACCCCGACGCTCTCGTCGCCACGGTGGAACAGGAGGATGTTGGGGACCGTCAGCACCACACACCACAGGCTGGTTGGAAGAGCACCTTCGATGCCGAAGTTCAAAGCGGCGTAGAGAACGGGCAGAAAATACGCTGATTCCGGCAGCATGTATAGAGCCGGGTTGAGGCGCAGAACGTGAGTCATGTCGAGGCTCATGTCGACGAGGCTGATCCCGATCGCGAGCACCTGAACAATCCAGAAACGCCTATCGCGCATTCGTTCCCCAAACGACCGACCGGAAGCCTCAATCGTTGCCGTATTCAGCGACATCGACCTCCTCCAATCGCAGCAGCCCCGCCTTCACGGCGAAGACCACAGCCTCAGTACGCGAGCCCACTAAGAGCTTGGCGAAGATGTTCCGCAGGTGGGCCTCCACCGTTCGCACGCTGAGGCCCATGGACTTGGCGATCTCTTTGTTCGCGGCGCCACGCGCCACCAAAGCCAAGACTTCCGTTTCCCGTGGGCTTGGTTGCTGCCAAGCCGCCGGTTGGTCCGCACCGCGCAACCGGGGCTGGAGCCGGCCGAAGACCTTCTCGGCGACCTCGGGCCCCAGAACCGTGTCGCCCTGGTGGGCGCTGCGTACCGCTGTCGCCAGATCGGAACCCTTCACAGTCTTGAGGAAGTAGCCAGCGGCCCCAGCCTCCAAGGCGGCCTCGACGTACTGCACGTCGTCGTACAGGCTCAAGATGATGACCACCGCTGCGGGCGCTATTTCCTTAATCGCGCGAGTCGCATCGATGCCGTTCTCACCTGGCATGGCGATGTCTAGAAGAACCACATCAGGAGCAAGCCGTGCTACCAACTCCTGCGCCTGCAACGAGTTCCCGGCCTCCCCGACAATCTCCAGATCCTGATCATGGTCGTGTAGCCGTTGTCCCACGCCGGCCCGAAATAGCGGATGGTCGTCAACGAGCAGGACCCGGATCCGGCGTGTCTGCTTCTCGAGAGCGGGTTCGTCGGCCATGTTCGGTCCATCTGTTCCATGGTCAGTCAACAGATCGCCTTCCCGCAGCTCCCCAAGCCTTATTGGCCGCCTACCGGGAATCCTAATCTCGGCGCCGGGGGGATGGCGAATTCAGGTGGTCGTGGATCCTGGTGCTGGAAGCCGATCATTTGTGGTGATCATCATCGTGGTCCGCTCGACTAAGGCTGGCAATGGACCGTGCGCATGGGTCCCCTTTTCTTGTGTCGGGAACCCACCCCCACACTTTTCGCGGGTCGTACCCGCTGGCCGCAAGGTGCAGCGCCGAGGTGTCTATGGGGGTGGCATGCCACACGCGGCAGTTGCTTCTGAGCACACGCTCAGTTCGAGCATGAGATAAGTCCTGGTAGCCAGCGTCAACGGTCGGCAGCGGCCGGGTCATGATCATGGCGACATCAACGTCCCCGGCGGACTCCTGCCTGAAGAACGGGTAGATGTAGCGTGCCAGATCACGGCAGTAGTCGCTGCGCGTGTTGTCGTTTCCCCGGTTGCCGCTGGTCACGTTCTGCTCTCCCAGCCAGGCGAGCGTGACCCCCGCGGGCGCGCCGGGGCGGTCAGGCCAGCGGCCAGGGCGGGGACCGTGACGGTGTGGGGGCATCGGGTGGCCGGGGCGGACACCAGCGTTGGGGCCTGGCCGATGGCCCGTGCCAGGTGGCGGTCCACGACCTTGTCACGGCCGAACTTCGTGCACACTGCGATGAACGCTTGGGCCTGGTCCTTGCTGGGGAAGGCCTCGTAGTCTCTGCCGCTGGTTGCCTTGCGCCAGTAGACGCGGTGCTGCTGACAGCGTATTTCGTACCACCTGTCGTGCTCCTGGTGTGTCGTGGCTGCTTGGACACGACGGACCGTCCGGTCCCGAAGCTGCGCGGCAACCGGTGGCCGTGCGAGCTGTCTCACCCTTGCCGAGAGAGGCCGGCACACGCATGTGGACCGGTGCCCCCCGCGGGGGGCACCGGTCCACATTCATACGGGTGAGTGACGGGACTTGAACCCGCGACATCCGCCACCACAAGGCGGCGCTCTACCAGCTGAGCTACACCCACCACGCCAAGCGACCACCATGATGGCGGCCGCGTTCTCAGCGGCGCTTATGCTACCCGCTTTCGTACGCGGTTCGGACCATCGGGGGGCTTCTCGATCGCGCGTGCGTGGGTCCGCCGAAGACAGACCCGGAGAGCCGGATCAGGAGATGGTCGGCGTGACCTTGTAACGGGCTGCTATCGCCTTGGCGGTCTCGGAGTCCGGACCTGGCGGCGCGACGAAGATCGCCTCACGGTAATAGCGAAGCTCGGCGATACTCTCGCGAATGTCGGCCAAGGCCCGGTGGCCGCCAGCTTTCTTGGGGGAGTTGAAGAAAGCCCGCGGAAACCACCGCAGGGCCAGTTCCTTGATCGACGAAACGTCGATGATCCGATAGTGCAGGTGGGACTCAAGCTCGGGCATGTCACGCGCCAGAAACCCACGGTCCGTTCCCACGGTGTTGCCGCCTAGAGGTGCCTTCGCGGCCTCCGGTGCCCACGCGCGGACGTAGGCCAGGACCTGTGCCTCGGCCTCGGCCATCGTGATACCCGTCGACAGCTCCTCCAGCAGGCCGCTAGAGGTGTGCATATCGCGGACGAAGTCGTCCATCTGTTCAAGTGCTTCCGAAGGAGGCTTGATGACCAGGTCGATGCCGTCGCCGAGCTGGTTCAGCTCGTAGTCCGTCACCAGTGCTGCCACCTCGATCAGGGCATCGTTGGTCAGGCTGAGTCCGGTCATCTCGCAGTCAATCCAGACGATCCGGTCAGTGGTCGCGCGTCGGTTGATGTTCTGTGCCACGCACCCCACCTTAAGGGGCGCCAGCACCAGCCCGCTGGCATACTGCGCGCCCCCGGCAGGACTCGAACCTGCGACCTAGAGATTAGAAGGCTCTTGCTCTATCCAGCTGAGCTACGGGGGCACGTGCCCGCGGCTGATGCAGGCAACGCGTGAATTGTAGGGGAGCAGGCGGCACACAGGTGTGGGTTGGGTATTATTATGACATCGGCCACGCCGGACACGTTCACGTTTGTTAGCCCGCCCATGGAGGTTGAGCGACGGGCACTATGGAAGGCATGCTGCGGCTTGTGACGGTGGGTGTTGATGGCAAGGGGTTGTTGAGCGCTCTTGAGCAGCTCCGGACCGAGGTTGACGACGCCACTTTTCCCCTTGACATTCCCAGCGTCGCCACGGCCCGTTCGTCGCAATCTTCGCTGATCAAGCAGCTCGACGACTATGTCATCCCACGGGTGAGCGCATTGGATGCACCACTGCTCACAGTGGTGGGCGGAGCGACCGGCGTAGGTAAGTCCACCTTGGTCAACTCACTGGTCGGCTCGGTCGTGAGCCAGCACGGCGTGCTCCGACCGACAACACGGTGCCCAGTTCTGGTGCACCACCCGCGCGACGAGTCCTGGTTCAACGGGAGTCGGATCCTGCCAGAACTGGCTCGGATCGCGGGGGGTGACGGCGCGGCTGGCGAGGCCACACAGGACCACAGCGCAGTGCGCCTCATTTCGTCATCGACCCTGCCGGCCGGATTGGCTCTTCTCGATGCCCCGGACATCGATTCGGTGGTTCACGCCAACCGTGATCTGGGCAGCCAACTGTTCATGGCCGCTGACCTGTGGCTGTTCGTCACCACTGCAGCGCGCTATGCGGATGCCGTGCCCTGGGACTTTCTTCGTGGAGCCGTCGAGCACGGCACGTCGGTGGCGATCGTCCTGGACCGGGTGCCGTCCGACGCCATGGAGGAGATTCGCACTGACCTGGCATCCATGCTGCGCACCCGTGGCCTGGCCAGCGCACCGATCTTCACTATCGCCGAAACCACGGTGACGGCTAACGGCCTGCTCTCCGAGCGTGAGGTCGCCCGTGTCCGTTCGTGGCTGTCCGCGCTCGCACGTGACGCCAAGGCACGTTCGATCGTGGTTCGCCGAACGCTCAGCGGTGCACTGAAATCAATACCTGACGTTGCGCTTATTGTCTCGGATGCCTCTGCCGAGCAGGAAGATGCCACGGTTGCTCTGTACCAAGTGGTAAAGGCCGCCTATGGCGCTGCGACGGAGTCGGTTGAGCACGCGATCACGGATGGGACCTTGTTGCGGGGGGAAGTGCTCGCCCGCTGGCAGGAGTTCGTCGGTACCGGACAGTTCTTGCGTCAGGTGGAGGCTGGGATCTCGCGTCTGCGTGATCGGATTGCTGCTGCTATCAAAGGAAATTCGCCGCCTACGTCGGAGCTTGGGGAGGCGCTGCAATCGGGAGTCGTGGAGCTGTTGACCGCCCAGTCGTGCGAGGCTTCGGCGACTGTTCTGCGGCGATGGCGACATCTGCCAGGGGGAGCGGCGCTGGTCGTCGCGCACCCAGAGCTGGTCGACCCTGCGCCAGAGAGCGCGGGTAACGTTGAGCGGTTGGTCCGAGACTGGCAGGGGGAGGTTCTCGAGATGGTCGGCGCCCAGTCCAACAACCGGCGCACCACTGCCCGGGTGCTCTCCTTTGGGGCCAACGGTGTTGGCGTCATCCTCATACTCTTGGTGTTCAGCCAGACGGGCAGGCCTTCTGGCGGCGAGGTGGGAACAGCCGGCGGTTCGGCAGTCTTGGCCCAGCGGATCCTGGAGGCCATCTTTGGTGACCAGGCAGTCCGCATCCTTGTTGCCCAGGCTAGGGCCAAGCTGATGGCTAGGGCGCAGGAGTTGTACTCGGGTGAGCAGGCTCGTCTGCACGAGGCCGTTTCCGCCCTTCGGGTCAGTGAAGGGCAGGCTGGTCGGATCAAGGCTGCCTCGGCCGGTGTCGAGGCAGCGCGATGAGCCCGCAGGAGATGTGATGAGCCCAAAAGTCATGGGACCTTGGGCGGCTTCGACAACAGAGCTGTCACTCGGTGTCGGAACGGAAGTGTCGGTGGAGTCGATCCAGGCCAGGACCGATGCGTTGCGGTCAGCCCTGGAGTCCGGCGCAGGTTGCCTGCCCGTCGATGGTGTTGGCCGTGCAGAAGCCGCCATCGCCAAGACCGCTGTGCGCACGTCGATCGCCGGCGGACGCACCGTGGTCGCCTTAGCTGGCGCCACCGGCAGCGGCAAGTCAAGCCTGTTCAACGTTCTGGCGGCAGCCGAGGTCACCCAGGTCGGAGCCCGCCGCCCGACCACATCGAAGCCGAGTGCGGCGGTCTGGGGCAGCGAGCCGCCATCTGCTCTCCTCGACTGGCTCATGGTGGGAACCCGTCACATGGTGGACGACGGACTTGGGCTGGACGGTCTGGTGCTGTTGGACCTGCCTGACTTCGACTCGCAGACTACGGCCCATCGCATCGAGGCTGACCGGGTACTTGACCTGGTCGATGTCTTCATCTGGGTCACCGACCCTCAGAAGTATGCTGACGCTCGTTTGCATGAGGACTACATCGCCAAGCTCTCGGCTCACGACGCCGTCACCATCACGGTCCTGAATCAGGTCGACCGTCTGACGTCAGAGGCGCTGGCCGCCTGTCGCAGTGATCTTCTTCGACTGCTTGGTGCAGACGGCGTCGTCGGCGCCGAGGTGATCGCCACGTCCGCCACGGAAGGTAGTGGGGTGGTCGACCTTCGCGACCGGATCAGCGAGGTCGTCACAGGTCACAACGCGGCCCTTCAACGTCTCGACTCCGACCTGCGTTCTGCGGCAACGGTCTTGCGCTCAGGTGTTGGGGACTCTGAACCCAGCCTGGAGGATATTTCCGACGCAGGCCTAGTTGATGCGCTTTCTCGCGCCGCCGGCATACCGGTCATTCTGGATGCCGTCGAGCGCGACTATCGGCGCGAGACCGGGGTCTGCACCGGCTGGCCAGTCACTCGCTGGATGAGAGCTTTGCGCCCCGCGCCCCTCAAGCTCCTCGGTTTGAACAAGGACGTCTCAGATCGCCCCGGTATCATCTCGCAGTCTGATGTCCGCTCCGTGCTCGGTCGGTCGTCGCTGCCGCCGGCGACTCCGGCTGCCCGGGCGGCTGTGGCGCTGGCCACTCGGGACCTGGGGGACCGGGCCGGCCGGGAGCTACCGCAGGCATGGACGGATGCGGTCACCGATGCTGCCACGGCGCCAGGAAATGACCTTGGTGATGCATTGGACAAAGCAATCGTAGGCACCTCTTTGCGCGAACGAGATCCCTTCTGGTGGACCGCTTTTGGGTTTGTACAGTGGGTCCTGGTGATGACCGCTGCCATCGGCTTGAGCTGGCTCATTGTCGTGACGGTGCTCGATTGGCTTCGGCTGCCGGCAGTGGATACTCCTGGTCTCGGGCCGGTACCGTATCCGTACCTGTTGTTTGTCGGTGGCTTGTTCATCGGCTTCCTGGTTTCCGTGTTGACGGGGGCCCTAGGCCGGGTCGGTGGCAAGCGACGCAAGGCCCTGGTCGCTGATCGTCTGCACGAATCGGTGGCACAGGTGGCGCGCGATCGGCTCGTCGGGCCAGTTCAGGAGATCCTTGACCGACACCGTCAGGCGCGCGAGCAGCTCGAGGCCGCTTGTCAGCTCGCCTGAGGCTGTCCACAACGGCCCAGTTTTTCGTCTCACTGTCCACAGGCAAGCGCCGAGCTCTTTCGCTAGCCGGGCGGCCCAGCCATCGTGGGGTTCTCGCCGGATTCGGCGAGTCAACGATGGAAGCGATGAGGTGATGACGATGAACGAGACCTACGTCACAGTCAGCGGCAATGTGGTCGGCGATCCGGTGGTGCGAGCGACGCGGGCGAACGTGCCGTTCGTGACGTTCCGCGTGGCGTCGAACGTGCGCAGGGTGGATTTTAAGACCGGTGACTACATCGACGCCGGGACCAACTTCGTGAATGTGACGGCATTCCGCTCGCTGGGGGTCAACCTGTCGAACTCGTTGAGGAAGGGCGAGCCGGTGATCGTCTACGGGCGGATGAGGATCAACCAGTGGGTCAATGGGGAGCGGAGCGGGACCACGGTGGAGATTGACGCCTACAACGTCGGCCACGACTTGTCGTGGGGCCAAGCGACGTTCCACAAGGTGGCCAGACCTCAGCTCAACCAGAACGACCGGATGGCCGATCCGGAGGTCCAGGACGCAGCCGACCAGCTTGACCAAGATGTCGAGATGGGTGATGCCGACTTAGCGGGGTCGGGTGACAGTCCGCTCGCGTTCCCTGACCCGCGTGCGGACGGATTCGCCGGCTCAGCCGGCGGGAGCACCGACATCGAGACCGATGCCGTCGGCGTCTCGGTGGGAACGGGTAACGGTGCGGGTGATGCGTTGACGTAGGCGAAGACCTGCGGTCCAGTGGTGGGTGAATCATCGCCAATTCGGGGTCCACGCATCTGACCGTCGAAGCGTGAGTTAGGGATCAACGGCTTGCGGCGGATAACCTGAGGTCTATGGCTGAGTTCATTTACACCATGACCAAAGCGCGCAAGGCTCACGGCGACAAGGTCATCCTCGACGACGTCACGATGTCGTTCTATCCCGGCGCCAAGATTGGCGTGGTCGGCCCCAACGGGGCCGGCAAGTCGACGATCTTGAAGATCATGGCCGGGCTGGATCAGCCGTCCAATGGCGAGGCCAGGCTGTCGCCCGGCTATTCGGTTGGCATCCTGATGCAGGAACCGTCGCTGAACGAGGACAAGACCGTTCTGGGCAACGTCGAGGAGGGCCTGGGACAGATCAAGGCCGATGTCGACCGGTTCAATGCCATCTCGATCGAGATGGCCGAGCCCGACGCCGATTTCGAGAGACTGATGGAGGAGATGGGTCAGCTCCAGGAGAAGATCGACGTGGCGGACGCGTGGGACCTGGACTCCCAGCTCGAACAGGCCATGGATGCCCTTCGCTGCCCGCCACCGGACACTGAGGTCACGGTGCTGTCCGGAGGAGAGCGTCGTCGCGTGGCGCTGTGCAAGCTGTTGCTGCAGAAGCCTGATCTGCTGCTGCTCGACGAGCCCACCAACCACCTCGACGCAGAGAGCGTGCTCTGGTTGGAGCAGCACCTTGCGTCGTACCACGGCGCCGTGCTGGCAGTGACCCACGACCGGTACTTCCTCGACAACGTCGCCCAGTGGATCGCCGAGGTCGACCGCGGTCGCCTCTACCCCTATGAGGGCAACTACTCCACATACCTGCAGAAGAAGTCTGAACGCCTCACCGTCCAGGGCAAGAAGGATGCCAAGCTTGCCAAGCGCCTGGTCGCCGAGCTCGAGTGGGTCCGGTCCAATGCCAAGGCGCGACAGGTCAAGTCCAAGGCCCGGCTGTCTCGATACGAGGAGATGGCAGCTGAGGCCGACCGCACCCGCAAGCTCGACTTTGAGGAGATCCAGATCCCGCCGGGCCCGCGTCTGGGCAGCACGGTGATCGAGGTCAACAACCTGCAGAAGGGCTACGACGGGCGCGTGCTGATCGACGACCTGTCGTTCACATTGCCGCGCAACGGGATCGTGGGCGTCATCGGTGCCAACGGTGTCGGCAAGACCACGCTCTTCAAGACCATCGTCGGTCTCGAGACGCCGGACGAAGGTAATGTCAAGATCGGTGAGACGGTCAAGATCTCCTACGTCGACCAGAGTCGTTCTGGCCTCGACCCCACAAAGAACCTGTGGGAGACCGTTTCGGACGGACTGGACTACATCCAGGTCGGCCATGTCGAGATCCCGTCGCGGGCCTACGTGTCTCAGTTCGGCTTCAAGGGCCCTGACCAGCAGAAGATGACTGGTGTGCTCTCCGGCGGTGAGCGCAACCGTCTCAACCTGGCGCTGACCCTCAAAGTAGGTGGCAACCTGTTGCTGCTGGACGAGCCCACCAACGACCTTGACGTCGAGACCCTGGGCTCCCTCGAGAATGCTCTGCTGGAGTTCCCGGGTTGCGCCGTCGTGATCAGTCACGACCGGTGGTTCCTGGACCGCGTGGTGACGCACATCCTCGCCTACGAGGGCGACGACCAGAACCCGGGCAAGTGGTACTGGTTCGAGGGCAACTTCCAGGCCTATGAGGCTAACAAGGTCGAGCGTCTCGGTCCTGAAGCGGCACGTCCGCACAGGGTGACCTACCGCAAGCTGACCCGCAGCTGAGGTTCAGCCACGCACCAGCCGCAACGCTAAATCGCCATATGTCGCGCCGATGGATTCTGGGGTGCATCGGATACCCGGTTTGTACCAACGCGCGACGTCGATCGTCAGCGACTGCAGCGCGAGGGTAGTCATGGCGATGTCTGGCACGTCGAAGTCGCCACTGGCAACACCAGCTTGAAGGACGTCCTTGACCACTGCGTCGATCTGCCTGCGCAAGGTCATGACCTCAGCGCGGTGCTCGGGGGTCAGTTGGGGAAACTCGTACTGCACGATCCGTGCTGTGCGGTACTGCTCGGCATGCCAGCGGGCAAACGACGAGACAATCGCCACAAGCTGGGCCGGGGGGGTGACCGCACTCTTGCGTGCGGTGGCCACCACCTCCAGGGCCAGTACGTGGCCGCGCCGGCAGAGCTGGAAGAGCAGATCCTGCTTGCTGGCGAAATGGACGTAGACGCCTGCTGGGCTCATGTGGGCCCGGGCAGCGATGTCTCGTGTGCTCGTGGCGTGGAAGCCTTTGTCCGCGAAGGCATCCACGGCAGCGTCCATCAGGCGCTGGACAGACTCCCCGGCAGCCCGGCTGCTGGTCGCCGGAGTCGAGGTGGTCATGTTGACAGCATGCCGCACCTGTTCGAGACTAAGCAAGCGCTTAGTTCCGGGAGGATGACATGCCACGTAACCTGTACGGCGCCGACCACGAGGCGTTCCGTCAGACGGCTCGCGAGTTCGTAGAGCGCAGCCTCAAGCCCCGCGCCCAACAGTTCATCGACGACCGGGCTATTGATCGCCAAGCCTGGGTCGAGGCGGGCAAACAGGGTCTGCTCGGGCTCGAGGTCCCGCAGGCCTATGGCGGCTCGGAGGCGGGCGACTTCAGGTTCAACGCGGTCCTGGCCGAGGAGCTCTCCAAGTTCAACGCGGCGGCATCCTCGTGCTTCGGCATCCACGCCGACTGCGTGGCCCCCTATCTCGTGGATTTGGGCACGCAGGAGCAGAAGGAGCGCTGGCTACCGGGATTCTGCTCCGGCGACCTCATCACCGCCATCGCGATGACCGAACCCAGTGGTGGCTCCGACCTTGCGGCCCTCAAGAGCTCCGCTGTGCGCGACGGTCAGGACTGGATCCTCAATGGCTCCAAAACCTTCATCACCAACGGCTACCAGGCGGACCTGGTGGTCGTCGCGGCCAGGACCTCGCGCGACAAGGCCGCCAGGGGTATCTCCCTGTTGGGTGTCGAAACGGGCATGCCCGGCTTTGAGCGGGGGCGCAAGCTCGACAAGGTGGGTCAGCAGGAGTCCGACACCGCCGAGCTGTTCTTCACCGACGTGCGTGTGCCCGGCGCCAACGTCATTGGTGAGGTCGACCGAGGTTTCATCGCGATGATGGAACGTCTTCCCCAGGAGCGGATCGGTGCAGCCGTGTCCAACACTGCCCATGCGCAGCAGATCCTGCTCGAGACGATCGCCTATGCCAAGGAGCGCCAAGCGTTTGGTCAGCCGATCGGCTCCTTCCAACACAACAAGTTCCTGATGGCCGAGCTTGTGACCAAGCTCGAGGTCACCCAGGCCTACGTCGACGACTGTGTCGAGGCCCATTGCGAGCGCAAGCTCAGCGCGGTGGACGCGGCCAAGGCCAAGTGGTGGTCGGCCGAGGTCCAGAACGAAGTGCTCGATGCCTGTGTCCAGCTCTACGGCGGTTACGGGTTCATGAACGAGTACCGCGTTGCGCGGGCGTGGCGTGATGCACGGGTGACCAAGATCTGGGCTGGTTCGAACGAGATCATGAAGGAGCTCATCGGTCGCGATCTCGGCCTGTGAGCAGCATCTGAGAAACCACGATCTGGGCAGCCAGAATCCAGCTCAAGATCTAAGCAGCGAGGGAGAACCAGCCACGTGAGCACCACCCATGAGAACAAGGTCGCCATCGTCACCGGCGCTAGCCGGGGGATCGGCCTGGGCATCGCAAGACGCCTGGTCGCCGACGGCGCGCATGTCATCATCACTGCGCGTCAGCCCAAGGCGCTCGCGGAGGCAGTCGAGGTACTCGGCGGCCCGTCGCACGCGCTGGCCATCGCCGGCCATGCTGACGACGGGGCACACCAGGACGAGGTTGTTGCCGCCGCGCGGGAGACCTTCGGGCGCCTCGACTACCTGGTCAACAACGCCGGCATCAACCCCTCCTACGGGCCCATGCTGGAGATGGGCATCGACTCCGCGCGAAAGATCCTGGAGGTCAATGTTCTCAGCGCTTTCACCTGGACCCAGAAGGCTGTTGGCGCGGGCTTGGGCAGTGCGGAGGCGCCAGGCGGAGCGATCGTCAATGTCGCCTCGATCGCCGGCCTCGCGGCAACCGGACTTCTGGGCTGGTATGCCGTGAGCAAGGCAGCGATGATTCACCTGACCACTGAGCTGGGCTATCAGCTGGGCCCGGACGTGCGCGTCAACGCGGTTGCTCCCGGTGTGGTCAAGACGGTATTTGCGCAGGCCCTGTACGAAGGCCGTGAGGAGAAGGTGGCCAAGAGATATCCGCTTAAGCGCCTTGGCGTACCTGAGGACATCTCCGGGGCAGTCTCGTTCCTTCTCTCCAGCGACTCGTCCTGGATGACCGGCCAGACCGTCGTTGTGGACGGTGGCGCCATTCTGGCTGGTCCCATGTGAGCCTTTTCGACAACCAAGTCGTCGTCGTTACCGGCGGTGGCCGTGGGATCGGTGCGGCGTACACCCGGATGTTCGCGGCCCAGGGGGCGACACTTGTCGTCAATGACGTGGACGACGGTGCGGCCCATGAGAGTGCAGAGGTTGTTGGCGGCTTCGCGGTTGCGGGCGACGCGTCGACCGAGGCCGGCGTCGAGCTGCTGATCGGCACCGCCCGAGAGCTCGCCGGGCCCATCGACGTCTACTGCGCCAACGCCGGCGTGGCACGCGCCGGACTGGTCGACGTGGCCGAGGATGCGTGGGACGTCTCCTGGCAGGTCAACGTGATGGCACACGTGCGAGCCTCCCGAGCGCTCATGCCGCAATGGGTCTCGCAGGGCCATGGCATCTTTGTCTCAACCGTTTCGGCGGCGGGGCTGCTCACGATTCCCGGCGCCGCCCCCTATGCCGTGACCAAGCACGCCGCGTATGCGTTCGCCGAGTGGCTCTTGATGACCTACGGCGATGCGGGCCTGCGCGTGCACGCCGTGTGCCCACAGGGAGTGCGCACGCAGATGCTGGAGGACTCGGGGCCGGCCGGCAAGGCGCTCATGCAGGCGTCGGCCATTGAGGCCGATGACGTCGCCGCGGCGTTGCTGGCCGCCATCGAGGCTGAGCGTTTCCTGGTCCTGCCCCACCCGGAGGTCGGTGCCATGTATGCCGGTCGCGCGGCTGACCCTGACCGTTGGCTGAGGGGGATGCGACGGCGCAGCAGGTCCCTGCCGCTGTAACCGGCCCCGGCGAGCCCGCTGAGGCAGCCGATCAGTCCTTCGGACCTCCAGCCACGTAGATGATCTGGCCCGAGACGTACCCGGCCTCTTCTCTGGCCAGGAACGAGATGACGGCCGCGACGTCCTCCGGCTGGCCGACGCGGCCGACCGGGATCTGTGACGCGGCGCCCGCCAGGAAGTCCTCGAACGAGATGTTCATCCGCTCGGCGGTCGCTTTGGTCATGGAGGTGGCGATGAAGCCGGGAGCAACGGCGTTGGCGGTCACACCGAAGGGGCCCAGCTCGATCGCAAGGGTTTTGGTGAAACCCTGCACGCCTGCCTTGGCGGCAGAGTAGTTGACCTGACCCCGGTTGCCCTGCGCGGACGTTGAGGACAGGTTGACGATCCGACCGTAGTTTGCAGCGGTCATGTGCACCTGTACCGCCTTGGTCATCAAGAAGGCGCCCCGCAGGTGGACGTTCATCACTGCGTCCCAGTCCTCCAGGGGCATCTTGAAGATCAGGTTGTCGCGGATGATGCCGGCGTTGTTGACCAGGATGGTTGGGGCGCCGAGCTTGGCCGTGACCTTCGCCACAGCGGCGTCGACCCCTTCTGGCGAGTTGACGTCGACCGCCGCTGCTATGGCGCGGCCCCCGGCTGAGGAGATCGCCGACACCGTCTGGGCGCAAGCGGCCTCGTCGAGGTCGAGTACGGCGACGGCGTGCCCGTCCCTGGCGAGGCGGATAGCGGTTGCGGCTCCGATGCCGCGTGCGGCGCCGGTGACGATCGCCGTACGTTGGGTGGTGGTGCTCACATCTGCCTCCAGGATCGATGAGTTCTGTTGGTATCAGGGACCGTCTCTCGGAAACTGACGGGGTCTGTCACAGGGACTGGGTCAGGACGTGACGCCCGGCAGAGACAAGCGGCTCGACGATGGTCCCGATCTGGTCGAAGCCGGGGCCGACGGTCTGACCCGTGGCGTAGCGGTAGTGGATGCCTTCGCAGATGACCGCCAGCTTGTAGTAGCCCAGAGCCGTGTACCAGGAGAGGTGGCTGACATCCAGACCTGAGCTATCGGCATACCTGTGGATCAGAGACTCGATCGACGGGAAGCCGTTATGGGGGCCCATCCCGTCTGAGACGATGCCTGCGACCCCAGGCACGGGAGCCGCATAGACCGGCAGCAGGCCGAGGTCGCACAGGGGGTCGCCGAGGGTGGCCATCTCCCAGTCCAGGACGGCTCGGATCTGTTGATCGGGTCCCACCAGAACGTTGTCCAGGCGGTAGTCACCGTGCACCACACTCGCTCTTTGGCTGGCCGGGACACGTGTTGCCAGCTGATCTGCGAGGTCGTCAAAGCCCGGTATGTCGCGGGACCTGGACCCCTGCAGCTGCTGGGTCCAGCGCCGTACCTGACGCTCGAGAAAGCCGTCGGGGTGGCCGAAGCCATCCAGCCCCACGTCGCCCGGGTCTACCTCGTGCAGGTCTGCCAGGGTGTCAATGAGCTGATGTGCCAGCGCAGTCCGCTGACGACTCTGCAACTTGTCGGTGTCCCTGGTCCGGCGCAGGATCGAGCCCTCGACGTACTCCATGACGTAGAAGGGCACCCCTATGACGCTCGGGTCCTCGCACAGCGTCACCATTGCCGGAACAGGTACGGGGGTCGGCGCGAGGGCTGACATCACGCGGTACTCGCGGGCCATGTCGTGAGCCGTTGCCAGGACGTGCCCCAGCGGCGGCCGGCGAAGCACCCAGTCGTGGGAGCCGTAGGTCAGCCGATAGGTCAGGTTGGACTTGCCACCGGTGATGAGCTCGGCGTGGACCGGGCCACCCGGGCCCGAGGTGCGGCGTGAATCGGATCCCCGCCTGGCGCCGTCGGGTGTACCGCCGAATGGCGCGAGATAACCGGTCAGCGCGTCGAGGTCGAGTCCGTCAACCATGCCACGATCGTACTAAGCGATCGCTTAGTACGAAAGCCCGGCCGACTGTGGCGCCCGTCACGAGGCTTTGATACGGAGCATGCCTTCCTGGGCTACCGAAGCGAGCAAGATGCCGTCCGCGTTGAACATTCGTCCTGCGGCCAGCCCACGTCCGCAGGACGCCGACGGGGATGACTGCGTGTACAGGGTCCATTCGTCAGCGCGTCCTGGCCGGTGGAACCACATCGCGTGGTCGAGGCTGGCCACACGCAGCCGGTGGTCGGACCAGGCCAGACCGTGGCAGCGAAGCACGGGCTCGAGCAGCGAGTAGTCCGAGCAGTAGGCCAGCATCGCAGCGTTGACCAGCGGATCGTCCGGCATCCGACCGATGGCTTTGAGCCAGACGCTCTGCCGCGAGGCGAGCTGTCGCCCAGGGCGGACATAGATGGCTCCCTCCACGTGGCGCAGGTCGATGGCCTTGTCCTTCGACCAGAAGCTGGCTTGCGGGTCATCTGACCCGGCGAACACCTCGCCGAGGGTCTGCAGACTCTCGGGGTCCGGTGCGGCAGGTACGGAGTCCTGGTGGTCCAACCCGTCGGCATCGGTCTGGAACGAGGTGATCATCGACAGGATCGGCTTGCCGTACTGGATCGCGTGGACCCGCCGGGCTGAGAACGAGTGCCCGTCGCGCAGCCGCTCCACGGTGAAGCGGATCGGATGGTTGGAGTCGCCGGGGCGCAGGAAGTAGCCGTGCAACGAGTGGATTCGGCGCGGGCGCTCCGCCGCATCGTCGAGATCATTGACCGTCCGGCCGGCGGCTATGACTGACTGGGCAAGGACCTGCCCCCCGAACACCCGGCCGTGTGGCATCGGCTGGCTGCGCCCGATGAAGACGTCGGCCTCGGACACGCTGAAGTCAGACTGGTTGTCGTCTGCAGCCCCACCGGTCGTGCGGGCTGAATCGGCTGACTGGAGGTTCAGGGCGTCGAGCAGGTCCTCGAGGGGGTCCAGCATGGCGCCGTTCTCATGGGTGGTCACGAAGGTGACGATATCTGCCCGGCTGCGATGATGGCGTCATGAGCCTGCGCCCCTACCGTGTCGACGTCCCGCTTCGATGGTCCGACATGGATGCCTACGGGCACGTGAACAACGTACAGTTCCTGCGCCTGCTCGAGGATGCCCGGGTGATCGGCTTCCAGGCCTGGTTCGGTCAGGATCGCACCCTGCTCAATGAAGGCGTAGTGGTCGCCCGTCACGAGATCGAGTACCTCGCCCCGTTGGACTTCCGGCACGCGCCGATCAGCGTGGACATGTGGGCGACCAAAATCTCTGGTTCCAGCTTCAACCTTGCCTATGAGGTGTGCGATCCGGCCGGGTTCGGCACGACGTTGTATGCGCGGGCCGAGACCACGGTGGTCGCCTACGACTTCGTGACGGCAAGCCCTCGCCGGCTGCGCCCGGACGAGCGGGCGGTCCTCAAGGGCGTGTCCGGCGATCCGGTGACCTTCCGCTGGCGCGAAAGACCCAGATGACGGGTTAAGTCCTGGTGCGCTGACCGCTGACCATCACGAGGGCGGCGACGGCTGCCAGGGACAACCAGATGAGCTCGAAGACATGGATGTCCGAGCCGTTGGGGTTGTGCATGGCGGCGAACACGGCGCCGGCCGCTGAGATTCCCATGACGCTGCCGAGCACGTCGGACACCTGCAGTGACGAGGATGTGCGGCCGTGATCGCTGACCGGCGAGAGGGCCAGCGAAAGCACCGAGGTCGATGACGTGGCCAGCCCCATACCCAGGCCGCACAGGGCAGTGGCAAGCCCCACCAGGTAGTAATGCCAGCCGAAGTCGGCGATAGCGGCGAGCAGCAGTATGCCGACGGCCAGCGACGCGCCACCTGAGGCCACCAGCTCGGACCGGCGATTGTGCATCACGTGGTGGCCTTGGACAAAGGAGCCGAACGACCAGCCGAGTGCGCCCACTGTGAGCATGACGCCGGCCGTGGTAAGGCTTAGGTGCCGCTCGTTGACGAGCATGAGCGGGACGAACGTCAGGGCTCCGTTGAAGGAAGCGGTCAGCAGGAACCGGCTCATCATCACCGCCGGCAGCCCACGGGACATGAGCAGAGTGCCGGCCGGGACGAGCCGTGGGGCGGTCGCCCCGATCCCGACCAGTCCCAGCGCCGTGATGATAACCGGAAGCCGTTGCCCAGCTGCGAGCTGGGTGGAGCCCCACTGCATGGCACCGGCGGACACGGCGACCCCGAGACCGAGCAGTGCCAGCCTGCGGTGCGTGGGCCGGTCAGCTGGCACGCTCGGGTCAGCTGCGGCGCCCTGGTCGTGGGTCGCCGTCCGGCCGGCGCTTGCGCCTGCATTGATTCGGGTGCGTTGGGTGCTGACCACGGCGAATGTCACCGCGATGGGTGCTATCACGATCAGGAAGACCCAGCGCCAGGACCACGTCGAGGTCAGCCAGCCCGCGACCGGCGGGCCGATCAGGGAGGGGAGCACCCACGCGGCAGAGACCCAGCTGAACACTCTGGGACGTAAAGCATCCGGGTACGCACGGCCGATCACGACATAGAGCGCGACCACGATCAGCCCGGCGCCCAGGCCAGCGACCAGCCGTCCGGCCAGGAGCACCATGAACGTCGGGGCAAGCCCCGCCATTGCCGAGCCGGCCGCCATCAGCAGCTGGCCGGCGAACAGTGAGGGGAGCGGACCGCGGCGGTCCGCCCAAACGCCGGCCAGGACGATGCCGAGCATCTCGGCTGTGAGCATGAAGGAGAACGCGAGCCCGTACGACTTGACCGCGTCCAGGTCCTTGGCCACGGCCGGCATCGCTGTCGAGATGGCCATCGCCTCGAACGCGATGATGGTCACCAGGGCCAGCAGCGCGACCGTCAACAGTCGGTAGGCCGACCCCATGGGTCCGCCCGGTCGCTGCTGCTGGTCCGGGCGCAGAGCGGTCGTCATGAGGGTCAACGGTTCCGGGCTAGGCGCTGAGCCAGACGCTCGTGTCGGTGGGCACCAGTCCTTGCGAGGTCAGTGGGCCACTGGACACCAGAACCTGGGCGCCGCCGGGCACTGCCACCGGCTCTGCGCCGAGGTTGGCGATCACCAGAACACGCTCGCCGACCGCCGGCTCGTTGACGAAGGCCACGACCTCCTCGGGGTAGCCCCCCAGCCAGCTCAGTGAACCAGCGCCGAGCCCATGCTCGCGTCGGGCGGTCAACAGCGTGCGATACAGCTCCAGGGTTGTGCCCGCGACGCCCAATTGACGGTCGACTGCCAGAGCCGCGTAGGACCCGGGCTGTGGGAGCCAGGTCCTTGCGGAGGGGCCGAACCCGTATGACGGCTGGTCGCCCTCCCAAGGCATGGGCACCCGGCAGCCGTCCCTGCCTCGCTCGGTGTGTCCGCTGCGTGGCCACGTCGGGTCCTGACGCACGTCGTCGGGCATGTCGGTGGAGTCGGGCAGACCCAGCTCCTCACCCTGGTAGATGTAGGACGAGCCCGGCAGGGCGAGCATCAGGGCGGTCGCCGCCCGGGCACGACGCAGACCAAGAGCCGCGTCCGGCTGCGGATCGCCCACCCCAATGCCGTTGGGGCGCTTGGTTCCCACGGACAGCCCGAGCCGGGATGCATGGCGCACGACATCGTGGTTGGACAACACCCATGTGGCGGGGGCACCGACCGAGTCCGCTGCATTCAACGAGTTGGTGACGGCGTCGCGAAGGTCACTGGCTCGCCACTGTGCCTGCAGGAGCTGAAAGTTGAACGCCTGGTGCATCTCGTCAGCGCGCACATATCTGGCGAGACGGTCCTGGGAGTCGACCCATGCCTCGGCACAGAGAATGCGGTCGCTGTCGTTTGAGTAGCCAGCGGCATCGATCGGATTATACGAGTTGAGGATTTGACGCCACGCCCGGTAGATCTCGTGGACGCCCTCCTGATCCCACATCGGCGGTCGTGGGCCGTGGTGATCGTGCCGGACCCCGTCGGCGTCGCCCAGCAGGTGCAGCGGCTCGTCCCAGTCAGGCAACCCTGCTGCCTTCACCAGGGCGTTGGCGACATCGACCCGGAAGCCGTCGACGCCCTTGTTGAGCCAGAATCGCAGCACGTCTTCGAACTCTGCACGGACCTGCGGGTTCTGCCAGTTGAAGTCGGGCTGCTTGGCCGCGAACAGGTGGAGGTACCACTGGCCATCGGTGCCGTCAGCGGCTTTGACGCGGGTCCAGGCTGCCCCACCGAAGACGCACAGCCAGTTGTTCGGCGGCAGTTCCCCGTGCCGGCCCTGGCCGTTCCGGAACACATAGCGCTCCCGCTCGGGGCTGCCCGGGCCGGCGGCCAACGCGGCCTGGAACCATGGGTGCTCGTCGGAGGAGTGGTTGGGCACGAGGTCGACGATGACCTTCAGTTCGAGGCCATGGGCGGCGGACACCAAACTGTCGGCGTCGGCCAGCGTCCCGAAGATCGGGTCGATGTCGCGGTAGTCGGCCACGTCGTAGCCCGCGTCGGCCTGGGGTGAGAGATAGAACGGTGAAAGCCAGAGGGCGTCCACGCCGAGGTCGCGCAGATAGGGGAGGCGGGCCGTGATGCCAGGCAGGTCCCCTATCCCATCACCGTTGCCGTCAGCCCAAGAGCGGGGGTAGATCTGGTAGACCACCGCATGGCGCCACCAGGCAGGCTCGGTGGTGGGGCGAGCGTGGACCAGCGCGGTTGTGGGACTCTGGACGGGCAGGTCAGGTTGGGCATAGGCAGTAGAGATGTCAGTCCTCCAGGGAGTTGACCAGGGACTGTGCCGCCCTGTCGAAATAGCCACGCAGGATGAGGTCGTTCTCTGGTGCGAGGTCGAGGGAGTCGACCGCGGCCATGATGTGCTTGAGCCACCGGTCGCGCTGGCTGATGGTGACCTTGAACGGGGCGTGTCGCATACGCAACCTCGGATGCCCCCGGTCCTGGGAGTACGTCGAAGGACCCCCCCAGTATTGCTCAAGAAACATCCGGAAGTGAACCTCGGCCGGACCGAGGTCGTTTAGTGGGTAGAGCGCGCGCAGCTCCGGGTCGCCGGCTACGCCTGCGTAGAAGCGCTGGACAAGGCGGCGGAACGTCTCGTGCCCTCCCACCTGGTCGTAGAAGCTCTCACCGGTCACAAGACCAGTCTGTCAGTCTCAGGTGGGGGGCCACCTCGTTCACCGCCCTAGGCCGGCCCAGTCAGCGGCGCGCGGATCCCGGCCGCGTCAAGAGCGGCCTTGACCCGCTCGCGAATCTCCCGGGATACCGGGAAGTTCTCGTTCGGCGCGCACTTGGCGATGATCCGGATGGTGATCACACCTCCCGACATCGACTCGACTCCGGCGACTACGGGTTCCTCGAGCAGCCGCGTCGCCCACTCCGGCGCGCCATCCAGGTCGCGGGCAACCTCGCGGATCAGCGGCATGACGATGTCGAGACTCTCGTTGTAGCTGACCTGGATGTCCACCACCGCGGTCGACCATCCTTGTGACTGGTTGCCGATCCTGACGATCCCGCCGTTGCGGACGTACCAGACGACTCCGCTGCTATCTCGCACCTTCGTGACGCGCAGTGTGACGTCCTCCACGGTGCCGGTCGCCTCGCCGGTGTCGATAACGTCGCCCACCCCATACTGGTCCTCGATGATCATGAGGATGCCGGAAAGGACATCCTTGACCAGACTCTGTGCGCCGAAGGCGAGCGCGATCCCGCCGACACCGGCCGATGCCAGCAGTGGTCCCAGCGGCAGGCCCAGGGTCGCCATAATCGTCAGCAGCACCATGATGAAGATGACGAAAGTCGACGTGCTCTTGAGGATTGTGCCCATGGTTGCGGCGCGCTGCGTCTTGCGCGCCTCGTCCAGACCGGTGGCGTGGGACAGGACGCGGGAGGCTCGGTGGGGAGTCTGATTGTCGTGGGCTGCTGCTCGGGCCACCGCGCTGTCCACGATCCGGTCGATCGCTCTGTGCAGAACCCAGCGGAGCAGCAGGGCCCCGACCAGAGTGCCGACGATCGTCAGGAAAGGGCCGATCAGCCACCACCATTGAGTGATCGTCGTGTTGTTCAGCTGTTCGGGCATGCCTCGAGGCGTCAGCGGCGGCAGGATGGACACCGACAACACGTGATGGTGTGGGTCAGTGGCGAGCGGCGCGAACGTCATACAAACATCTTCGCCAATGGTTGGGCGCATGCATGCACCGCCACTCGTGAAACACTCGTGGGGATTGAACGCTGCCTTCGGAAAGAGATGACGTGCCGAGTTCCGAAGCTTCGCCAGCACTCACCGAGCTTGCCCGTGCGTTCGGGGTGGCCACCGAGTACTGGGACTGGCAGGGCAACCATGTCATCGTTGGTGCGCGGACGATCTCAGCGGTCCTGCACTCCCTCGGCGTCGACACCTCCGATGATGGCGCAGTGGCGAGATCTCTTGCCGGTGTTGCAGACCGCGGGTGGGGCCGGACCCTGCCTCCGATCGTGGTCTGCCGCCAAGGCTCGACCAGGTGGGTGCCCGTGCATCTGCCCGACGGCCAGAACGTCCAGGTGTGGACGACTCTTGAGGATGGGACGCGCTTGGAGCTTCCTCAGGTCGACAACTATGTCAACCCCCGGATCATCGAAGGGCAGCCGACCGGAGAGGCGACCTTCGAAATCCCGCGCGACCTGCCGCTGGGTTGGCACACCCTCAATGCGCGGATCGGACAGGACAGCTTCTCGTCCCCGCTCGTGGTCTCACCCGCAGCAATGGTCCTGCCACCCGCGCTGCAGCAACGACGGGCGTGGGGCCTGCTGAGCCAGCTGTACTCTGTACGGTCCCGTCAGTCCTGGGGTCTGGGGGACCTCGCTGATCTCGGCGACATGATGGCTTGGGCCGCGGCCGACCTGAGCGCGGACTTCGTCCTGGTGAACCCTCTGCATGCGGGCGAGCCGGTAGCCCCGATCGAGCCCTCGCCCTATCTGCCCACGTCGCGGCGCTTCCTCAACCCGATCTACATCCGGGTCGAGGACATCCCGGAGATGGGCTACATGTCCTCGGCAGAGCGGCAGCTGCTGGAGTGGCACGCAGATGATGCGCGGACGCTGAACGAGGCGGACACGATCGACCGTGACGCGGTCTGGTCGGCCAAGGCAGCGGCCCTGCGCACCGTTTTCAACCAGCCGCGGTCGTCGCGTCGGGAGCGGGCCTTCACCGCCTTCTGCGACCGCGAAGGCCAGGGTCTGCTCGACTTCGCTACCTGGTGTGCGCTGGCCCAGCAGGAAGGGCTGCCGTGGGGTGACTGGTCCGCGGACCTGCAGGACCCACGCAGCCCCGCCGTGGAGGCAGTCCGTGATCAGATCGGCGACGAGGTGGAGTTCTATCGCTGGCTGCAGTGGATCGTTGATGAGCAACTCGGTGCGGTGCAGCGGCAGGCCAAGGAAGCCGGGATGTCGATCGGGGTCATCCATGACCTCGCGGTCGGTGTCCATCCTGAAGGCGCCGATGCCTGGGGGCTTGCTGATGCCCTCGCGCGTCAGGTCACGGTTGGTGCCCCGCCAGACCAGTACAACCAGCTTGGCCAGGACTGGAGCCAGCCACCGTGGCGGCCAGACCGGCTGGAGGAGCTCGGCTACACCCCGTATAGAGACATGCTGCGCACTGTCCTGCGCCATGCCGGCGGCATCAGGATCGACCATGTCATCGGCCTCTTCCGGCTGTGGTGGGTTCCGGAGGGCTTGTCCGCCAGTGAGGGCACCTACGTCCGCTACGACCACGAGGCCCTGATCGGCATCCTGGCGCTCGAGGCGCAGCGGGCGGGCGCGTTGGTGGTTGGCGAGGACCTCGGTGTGGTTGAGCCCTGGGTCCGAGACTATTTGCGCGAGCGCGGCATCTTCGGCACGTCGATCTTGTGGTTCGAGAAGGACGCTGAGGGCAGACCCCTGCCTGCTGAGGCCTATCGCGAGCTGTGTCTGGCCACCGTGACCACCCATGACCTGCCGCCAACCGCTGGCTATCTGGCTGGTGAGCACATCGACCTACGTCATGACCTTGGCCTGCTGACCCGTCCGGTCGAAGAGGAACGCGCCCTCGACAAGGCGGCTCAGGGCGAGGTCCTCGGCATGCTTGTCGAGCGAGGCCTGCTCCGGAAAGGTGCCTCCGGCACGGATGTCGTCGAGGCCTTGCACCGGTTCCTGTCGTGGACCCCGGCCAAGCTGCTCGGAGTAGCCGTTCCGGACCTGACTGGCGATCACCGTGCGATGAACCAGCCGGGCACCGATGAGGAGTACCCGAACTGGCGGCTGCCGTTGGCCGGTGCCGACGGTAGGCCGGTACTGCTCGAGGAGCTGATGACCTCACGCTGGGCCCGTCGCCTCGCCCGCTGCGTCGCTCAGCGATGAGCTGAGGTGACGGGTCGTTGGGCCTGACCCTCACGATCCGACGCCCCCAGGCAGTATCGCGTCAGGCTTCGTCGCGCTGCTGGGCCGCCAGAGCCCGCGTCACGCCGTCGCGGTTCTCCGACACGACGCGCCGCAGTGCTGCGGCCGCGTCAGGACTCGCGTCGAGCCAGGACTGGGATGCGTCAACGAGCTCACGGTTGGCCAAGGTCACCGGATAGTAGCCCTCGACGACAGACTCGGCTATGGCGTGGGTGCGTGAGGCCCACAGCGTCGTCAGCATCGCGTGGTACTTCTCGACGTAGGGTGCCAGCAACGCCGAGTCGTGCGCCCTGACGAACCCCTGGGCGATGGCATCGACCGTCTGGTTGGGCAGGCCCTCGTCCTCGATGACCTTGTGCCAGGCACTGGCCTTGGCCGCGGCCGTGGGGATGCTTGCCAGTGCGCGGGCAGCGCGCTCGCGACCTGTCGCGGTGTTGTCCTGCTGGCGCTCGTGCTCGATCTCGCTGTCGGCTCCAGCGCCGGCCGTGGCCAGGCTGGTGAGAAGAGTCCAGCGCATCTCGGTGTCGATCGCCAGACCGTTCAGCACGGCGGTGCCTTCCAGCAGTCCGCGGACCCAGACCACGTCCTCATCGCGGTGGGCATAGCTGGCGAAAGCGCTGACCAGCTGCAGCTGAGCGTCGCTGCCTGGCATGGCAGAGGTGGCCAGCTCACGTAGGCGCGCCGTCAGCGAGGCCAGGGTCGCGTCGCGGTGCGCGGGGGCCACATACAGCCTGGCAGCGGTCTGCAGCTGGTTCAGCAGCACCCGCAGCAGCGTCGAGTCCGTTTCGCCGGGCAGAGTGTTCAGCACGAGGTCGCAGAAGTCGCGCGCCGCCATCTCTGCGTCGCGGGTCATGTCCCACGCTGCGCCCAGTACGAGCGCGCGGGGCAAGCTGTCGGTGAACCCGCGCGGGTGGGCCAGGATCGTTGCCGTCGATCGCTCGTCGAGGCGGATCTTGGCGTAGGCCAGGTCGTCGTCGTTGACCAGCAGGAGGTCCGGTCGGTGCTGACCAACCAGTGCCGGCACCTCGGTGCGCTCGCAGGACACGTCGAGCTCTATCCGGTTGACCCGCTCGATGTGGTCGCCCACCACGCAGTAGCTGCCGATTGCCAGGGTGTGCGGGCGAAGCGTCGGGAAAGCCTCCACCGCGGTCTGGGTGACAACCGCAGCCGTGATGATGTCCTGGTCGTCTGCGGTGACCGCCAGGCGCAGCGTGTTCACGCCGGCGGTCTCGAGCCACAGGCCTGACCAGGCGTGCAGATCGCGACCCGAGGCACGCACGAGATGGTCGAGCAGATCGGCAAGGGTGGTGTTCTCCCAGGCGTGCGTGGAGAAGTACTCGCGAATTCCGGCCGTGAACGGTTCGCGACCGACGTAGGCCACGAGCTGCTTGAGCACCGAGGCACCCTTGGCGTAGGTGATGCCGTCGAAGTTGACCTCGACGTCCTCCAGGTCGCGGATGTCGGCGACGATCGGGTGGGTTGAGGACAGCTGGTCCTGCTGGTAGGCCCAGGACTTCTCGGCCGTACCGAACGTGGTCCAAGCCGTGCCCCACTGCGTCGCCTCCGCCTGACAGGTCGTTGAGGCCCATTCCGCGAACGACTCGTTGAGCCACAGGTCGTTCCACCACTGCATCGTGACCAGGTTGCCGAACCACATGTGCGCGAGCTCGTGCAGGATCGTCAGCGCACGGCGCTCGATGATGGCCTCGGTGACCTTGGCACGGAAGACGTACATCTCGTTGTACGTCACCGCTCCGGCATTCTCCATCGCGCCCATGTTGTACTCGGGGGTGAAGATCTGGTCGTACTTGGTGAACGGGTACGCGCGGTCGAACTCGTTCTCGTAGAACGTGAACCCGCGTTTGGTGACGTCGAAGATGTTGGCGGCGTCCAGGTGTGGGGTCAACGACTTGCGGCACAAGATGCCCAGCGGCACGGTGCCGTTGCGGGTCTCGACCTGGTCGCAGACCAGGTCGTACGGCCCGGCGATCAGCGCGGTGATGTAGCAGGCGATGCTCGGGGTGGGTGCAAAGGTCCACATCGCGGTGGGAACCCCAGCGGTGGTCGCGGCTGCCACGGGCGCAGGTGTCGGTTGGTTGGAGATGACCTGCCAGTGCGCGGGGGCGGTGACCGTGAAGGCGAAGGTGGCCTTGAGGTCAGGCTGCTCGAAGACCGCGAACATTCGCCGGCAGTCGGCGACCTCGAACTGGGTGTACAGGTAGACCGCTTCGTCGACAGGGTCGACGAAGCGGTGGAGGCCTTCGCCGGTGTTCATGTAGACCCCGGTCGCATCGACTGTCAGCTGGTTGTCGCCAGACCTCAGCGCCGGGAGCTGAACCCGAACACCGTCGAAATGCGTTGCCGGCTCCAGCGACTCGCCGTTGAGGGTGATCTGCTCGACCGACGCCGCGATCAAGTCAATGAAGGTGCTGGCACCCTCCCGGGCAGCGGTGAAGGTGACCGTTGACCGGGTCCGGAAGTTGGTGGGTCCGGTGGTGAGGTCGAGGGCGACGTCGTAGGTCGCCACTGACAACAGGTCAGCGCGGTCTCGGGCTTCGTCGCGAGTCAGGTTCTTGCCAGGCAAGGGATCATCTCCTGTGAGGACACACGTCATTGAGTCAAGACATCTTCACATGTCCGGGGCGAACCCTAACCGGCTCATCGGCGGTGGACGTCGGCTGGCAGGATGGCGCGCATGACTGTCAAGACTTCAGTAGAGATGTGGTTCGACCCGATCTGTCCGTGGGCGTGGCTGACCTCACGTTGGCTGATGGAGGTCGAACAGGTCCGCGACGTCGAGGTCACCTGGTCGGTGATGAGCCTGGCGGTCCTGAACGAGGGCCGTGAGCTGCCTTCGGAATACCGCTTAATGATGGAGCGATCCTGGGGCCCGGTTCGGGTGCTCGCCGCCGCGGCTCGCGACCACGGTCCCACGGTGATCAAGCCCCTGTTCGACGCGATGGGCACGCGCATCCACCTGGGAGGGGAGGATGACTATCTTAAGGTCATCGCCGCCGCGCTGCAGGAGGTCGGCCTGCCTGCGGACCTGCTCAGCTTTGCCACCACAAGCGATGTCGACGATGACGTGCGTGCCAGTCACGATCGTGCCATCGCCCTCGTCGGTGCGGACGTGGGCACGCCGGTGATCGCGATGGCGGGGTCCGGTTTCTTCGGCCCCGTGGTTACACCCGCACCCAAGGGTGAGGCGGCAGGCCGGCTTTGGGACGGTTGGGTTCTGATGGCCGGCACACCCGGATTCTTCGAGCTCAAGAGGACCCGCACCGTGAGCCCCATCTTCGACTGATTCGTCTCCTCCCAGCTGTTGCCTTCGCACGTTTCTCCAAACCCAAAGGAGCCCATCCCATGCGCGTTCACATCGGTGGCGATCACGCGGCATATGACCTGAAGTGCACCCTGGTGACCTTCCTGCAGGCCAAGGGTTATGACGTGGTCGACCACGGGCCGGAGTACCTCGACACCGAGGATGACTATCCGGTTGCCGTTCTGCGTGCGGCGGAGGCCGTTTCGGGCGACCTCGGCGCGTTCGGCATCGTGCTGGGCGGATCCGGCAACGGCGAGCAGATGGCGGCGAACAAGGTCAGGGGGATCCGGGCGGCGCTCGCCTACAACGTCGAGCTTGCCGAGCTGGCGAGGACACACAACAACGCCCAGGTCCTGTCCATGGGGGCGCGGATGAACACGGTGGAGGAAGCCAAGGCCATGGTCGAGGCCTTCTTGACGACAGAGTTCAGCGGTGACCAGCGGCATGTGCGCCGCCTGGCGATGGTTGAGCGCTACGAGCAGCACGGTGAGCTGCCGCCGATTCCAGCAGTCGAGGGCTGAACCAGAGGTCAGAGCCGCTGT
>OBLU010000839.1_pt1 | contig 28810 bp, 31 predicted proteins | sample 1518681 | NCBI WGS metagenome assembly OBLU01 (sample SAMEA3539304, study PRJEB22396) | soil metagenome | biome: tundra; feature: field; material: soil | place: USA | collected 2010-05 | depth 0.15 m
ACTCCTCCCCATCCTCGAAGTAGTCCCCCTCCAACTCCTCGCCTACCACATCGCCATCCGCCGAGGCTGCGACGTAGACCAACCCCGCAACCTCGCCAAATCCGTCACCGTGGAGTAATCGGATTTATCGTGTTTTCCGCTGCTGCTGCTGATGATTCGTTTACCTGGAGCGGGCGTCGTCGTTCGCCATAAACCTTCTTCTTCGTTCTGCTACGATTTCGCTGTCGCTAATTGCGATGGAAAACGACTATAAATGATCGCAGCTAAACTCCTAAGAATGTGAAGGCTATACACTCATTTGCAGGAAGCTGAAATCTGGGCCCGGTGCGAACATTCTTCAAGCTGTCGATTATTGCGTTCTTGCTGACCAGTAGCGGCGGTCTGTTGGCGCAGGGTTGTACTGGCCTTTGCCTGCAGCAGACATCCTGTCCGGGCACTGCGACGACATCGATCAGCGGCGTGGTCTACGCGCCCAACGGAACCGATCCGCTCCCCCACGTGATGGTCTACATCCCCAATGCACCGGTCGAACCGTTTGCGCCTGGGGTGAGCTGTCCGTTACCCGGTGCCGAGCCCTCGGGCTCGCCTCTGGTCGGCGCAATTACCGCGGTCGATGGCAGCTTTACCTTGAACAATGTTCCCGTGGGGCAGAATATTCCGCTGGTAATCGTTTCCGGCCACTGGCGACGCCAGTTGGTCATCCCCACTACGACCGCATGCACGAATACTCCGCTGCCCGCGAGCTTCGCCGTGATGCCGCAGAATCACTCGCAGGGTGACATCCCCAGGATCGCCATCGCCACCGGCCAGGATGACGCTCCGGAGTGTGCGCTGCGCAAGGTCGGAATCAACGATTCGGAGTTCACCGATTCCAGCGGCCCGGGCCGCATCAACCTCTTCGGCGGCGGTGGCGCTCCAGGGTCGGGCGTCGTCCTCGACGCGGCTACGCCCACGCAGGCCTCCCTGATGGGCGATGCCTCCGTACTCAACCAGTACGATGTACTGATGCTTCCCTGCGAGGGCGCCGATTACACCAAGCCTGCGCCGGAGCTGTCGAACCTGGTCGGCTACGCCAACGCCGGAGGACGGGTCTTTACCAGTCACTTCAGCTACTCCTGGATGTGGAACAATCCGCCATTCAACAATGTAGCTCAATGGATCGGGGGTCCAGGCACCGAGGTCCTCCCCGAGTCGATTCCCGGGATAGTCGATACCAGCTTCCCTGAAGGGCAGACGCTGGCAAAATGGTTGCAGCTTAACGGTGCCAATGCATTCTTCGACACAGCATTCAAGGATACCAACGGCGTCATCGCGCCCACGCAGGAGTGGTTGACAGATTATTACCGCCTCCCGCCGCCCCCCATGATTCCGCCGGTAGAATTCGCCACGGCGCAATTCGTCTTCGATACGCCGATCGCGTCGAACCCTGCGACGGTCAACCAGTGCGGGCGTGTTCTCTATAACGATTATCATGCGGAGAATCCGCCCCAGAAAATCACGGCTTCCACGTCGTTCCCCGACGAATGTCCGGATGAAGCGCTCTCCGGGATATCAGCGGCGGAGCGGGTGCTGGAGTACGATCTTTTCGCCCTGACCGGGACCGGTGGCCTGCCCTCGATCTCTCCTGGCACCTATGATTTCGGTTCAGAGGCGATCGGCTATCCGACTGTCTCAGAGCTCTTCACCTGGACCAACAACTCCGCCAGCCCAGCGTCGGTCTCATCGGTTGGCATCAACAGCAGCGACTTCAGCGTCGTCGCTGGAACCGATGCCTGTACCAACATGACCATCGCCGGCGGTTCCAGTTGTTCGGTCGCGGTCGCCTTCACGCCTTCGGCAATCGGCCCGCGGACGGGTACGCTCTCTATCGCCTCCGGAGTCTTCGCGGAAACCGCCTCCCTCAGCGGCACCGGCGTACCGCCCTTCTCACTCTCGCCCGGCTCCCTCAGCTTCGGTTCGGTGGCTGTAGGCGACAACTCCTCGCAAACCGCAATCCTGACCAGCAACGCCGCCGACCCGCAGCCTTTGCCGACACTGCAAGTAACCAACGGCTTCTCGGTCAGCACCACGGGCTGTGCCAATCTGGTTCCCGCGCTGGGCACCTGCGCGGTTACAGTCACCTTCTCGCCGACCCAGCTCGCTTCGCAGGTCGGGGTACAGACCGGAACGCTGACCGCAGTTGTTCCGCTTGCCGACCAGAGGACGCTGCTCTCCGGCACCGGGATCGCCGACTTCACCCTCACGCCTGCAACCCTGAGCTTCGGCAATCAGGATGTGGGCTTCCCCTCCGTGCCGCAAACACTCACGCTGCAAAGCTATGCAAATCGCGCCGTGGCAACGCCCGTCTTCGCCACCACAGGCGGCTACTCAGTCAGCACAGCGGCCTGTGGCGCTGTAATCGGAGCACATTCCGCCTGCCTGGTCTCGGTGACCTTCAACCCGCAGACGACCGGGCCGTTTGCTGGAACACTCGCCGACAACTCGACCGACCTGGTCTACGCGGGCCTGAACGCCACCATGACCGGCAACGGCGTCGACTTCGCCATCGCGCTCAATCCCACCTCAGGCTCCGTCATTGCAGGCGACGGAGCCACGACGACCGCGACGTTGACACCGCTTGCGGGATTTGCCGCGCCGCTCACACTGAGTTGTACAGGTACCCCGGCGGCCACCGCATCAAGCTGCAGTTTTTCTCCTCGGACGGTGACGCCGACAACCGTCATGACCGAGTCGGTCAGCATCAGTACAACCTCGCATTACACGGTGGTTGGCTACAGCGGGTTTGGCGGCGGCCGGTGTCTGTGGCTGATAGCGCTGGGGAGTGGATTTCTTCTGTGGAGCACCCGCCGTAGGGCTCGGCTGCTGCTGCGTGGCAGCCTGTTGCTGGGTTTGCTGGCAGCAATTGGGCTTTCGCTGACGGGCTGTACCGGTAAACTACCTGCTGAAAACGCTGCGTGGACCGCGGCTGGCAACTATGTCCTCACGCTGACGGTAACGGATGGCTTTCTGGTGCATTCAGCGACTTACAACCTGACAGTGGCGACGAAGTAGGGCGGCAGACCTACCCTTCACCAACCCCAAAACCTCGCGTGCCCCACCCACAAATCTAGGTGCCCCATTCATGACAGTCCCATCGTCATGAGTGGGGTCCTACCTCAGAACCCCACCCAGCCGTCTCACTCGAACCACCATCCTCAATACCTCGCCCCAAAAGTGAAGGGCCTAGCTAAACCGGCTGGGCCTTCGCCTCTACTTACCACTTACCACTTACCACTGCTTTACTCCCATCCGACGTGAGACCTCATCCCCGCCGGCACGCCGGCAGCGGATCGCAAGCCGAGTTGCTCAATCAGAGACATCAGGTTCCAGTTGACCCATAGTTCTGCGATCTTGCCGTTCTCGATCCGGTAGATCGATGTCCCCGCTATCACGGCTTTCGCATTCGTGGGTTGCATCCCGAGGAAGTCGCCCCGATGCGTACCCTCCACCGTCCAATGCGTAACTACCTCGTCCCGTTCCGCGATCGTGTCGATAATGGTGAACTTCATGTCGGGAAAAGCTCTGCGGAACCGCTCAATGTGGTGCTGCCGCCTCAGAATTCCCGCTTCCGGCCCCTGTGCTAGCCTGTTCCCGCACCTCACAGGAGCAAAAACCATGGCCGGCCCGCTGAGCCTCTCTTCCACGGTCGAAGTCTTCCCCTGCCCCAACTGCCACGAGACGATCAACACCTCCGACCGCCAGTGCCCTCACTGCTCCACCCCCATCGATCCGGCCGCCGCCCAATCCGCAGCCGCCGCCACCACCCGCATCAGCCAGGCCTGCAGCGACGCCAGCTACCTCAAGATCATGGGCTGGACGCTCGGCTCCTTCTTCCTCATCATGTCCTCCCGATCGTGGGTCTAGCCGGGTTCCTCGGCATGTGGTTTCTGCGCTTCGCCATTCCCGTCATGTGCGTCCGCTGGTGGATCAAATTCGGCAGCATCCACACCGAGGACCCCGACTACACCCGCGCCAGAACCGCCGTCAGCGTCCTCGCCGGCCTCCTCCTCCTGGGAATCGTCGGCCCGCGCCTCACCATCGGCGGCCGCCAGTTCTAATAATCCACTCCGGCCCACGTCTTATTCCCGCGATTTCCCTTCCAGCTAAGCCCCCGCGATTTCGCTTCTAGGTAAGCCAAGGCTTCAGCCTTGGCATCTCACGCTACCGACGAGAGAGGGGTTTTAACCCCTGGGGTACGTTCTCGCCGGGTGGCCCATCCTTCAACAACCCCAAAACCTCGGTTGGGCGCCACAGCACATGGGACGTGATCCAGATCACATCCATCGCTGCGCGCGGCCGATAGAATCAGATGTAGGGTAGAGACAGAATCCACCAGCCTCAGGCTTGTGTCCTCCGCAAAGCTCCAAAGAAACCATAACTCCAGCGTTTTGAATATCTTGCAAATTATCTCCTTTGTTTTCAAGATTTTGCAAAATCGATCCGCCGGTAAGTGCTTTGTTTGGAAGATTATGCAGAAAATCGATAGGGGGGGTACACCCATACCGACACCAATTCACATCCTGTCCTTTCCACCCTCTACCTCCGCGCCAACCCGCTCGCCACTCTTCACCATCGCCGGCCAATCCGCCTTCCAAGCCTCGGGAGCCACGGCGTTCCCATACTCGGTCCGCACCGGCATCGCCGCCAATCGATCCGAGAGCCGCGCCTCTTCCCGAATCGGCCACCAGTCATACAGAAAGATCTCCAGCGGCCGCCACATGGAAACCCAGCCCCCGACCACCAGCATCTCCCGCAGAATCTGGCCCACCTCGCCGCCTTTCATCCGACTGGCCAGAAAGTTCCCAAGCGCAACCGCGAACGCCAGCACCACCAGCCCAATCGCCAGGCTGGTTCGTCCCACGCGCAGCAGTTCCCGCAGCCGCTGCCGCTGCCCCAGCGCGCGCTGCCGGAAGAACTCATGAATCGCCTCGCGTAGAACGGCCACTTCTTCCTCGGGAAGTCCTGCGGGGCGGTCGATGCTGACCTCCAGCGCCAACGGCTGCGTGCGGCCGAAATCCTTGGCCCACCCCACAATGAACTCCTCCGCCTTGGGGTCCAGGTCCCGGCTGCGAAACGGCGACGGATCGATGGAATTGAACAGTTGTCGCAACTCGGTGACATGCACCCGGATCACCGCGCACTTCGCCGGAATGGGGTCGCCGGCAGAGTGCTCCGCCTTGGCCGCCTCTGTTGTCATCCGAAAGCCTCCAATCCACCTCGTCCGGCTCCGCTAGACAGAATACGCACGGAAAACCACCTCGTTGTAGCGTAACCCAGCCAGCGATGTGCCCCTTACAAGGCATAATATTGCCTAGAATAGGCAAAATGTTGCACATCACACGGTTTCGAGTTCCCTTAGGAAGAAGTATCTACATCAGCAATAGACTTTTACGAGGGGCATCCCAAATCTACCTTTGGCCATCTGAATGCAATTAGTACGGTCAAGAGTTTGTTTCCAGAGAATTCCATGACTAAGGGGACCCTATGAAGATCCGTCTTTCGCTGCTCGCCCCACTTGCTTGTCTCGCATTCTCCCTTACGGCCCACGCATCCGATATTGCCTACAACATATCGAGTGGCACATTCTCACCATCGGGGTCTTTCAGCGGCTCGTTTCTCATCAACTCGAGCACCGAAATAATCGATGGAGGGTCGATCAGTGCTACGGCTCCGGGTGGTGGCACAACCTACACCTTCTTTGCCGCTGGGAGCGACTCGACCACGGGAGGCTTTGAATCGTTCTCGGATACCGGCGGGGATGTTTTCCGGCTGGCCCTTGACGGCTCCCTGGCCACGTTGGCGGTAAACACCTTGGCCGGTTTCGGCTCGGGCGACACCGCTCTCATCCTCGCGACAGGCTCACGGTTTGATGCCACAGGTGCAACGGTCAGTGTAGCCCCCACCCCTGAACCATCCTCGCTCCTTCTACTCGGGACAGGTGCACTCGGGTTGGCCGGCGCATTCCGCCGCCGCTTCCTGAACACCTAGATTTACCGTTCGTCTTCCATCGCGCGACCTTGGCGGGTGGCCCGCTCACAAAACCTGGTGCCCCACTCATGACGATTCCATCGTCATGAGTGGGGTCCACCACAAGTCGCGCACCCCTCGCCAACTTGCTTGCCTCACTCGCAAGGGGATGCGAAAGTCCTCTCATCCCGTCCGGCGCCAGTGCTCTGTCTCCCGACCCGCAGACGTCACACCCAGAAGCTGCGCCATCAGCGCCATCACGTCCCACTTCATCCGGTTCTCCACGATCTTGCCGCGCTCAATCCGGTAGATCGATGTCCCCGTGATGGACGCTGACTTGTTTTTCGCCGGTATCCCCAGGAACTCGGCCGCCTGGGTCGCGGTGGCCTTCCAGTGCACCTTCACTTCGTCGTTCTCGCGCACCGCATCGAGAATCGTGAACCTCAGGTCCGGAAACGCCCTGCGCACCCTCTCGATCAGTTGCTGCAGGCTCGCCGGGCCGGCGGCCATGTACGGAAACACCCGGTCATGATGACGGCAGTCGTCCGCAACCAGTTCCGGAACCAGCGCCAGATCCCCAGCATTCCAACACTCGTCCGTGAACCGGTAAATGAGTTCAATGTTGCTGTCCAGGCCTTCGCCCCCAGAGGTCATCGCAAACCTCCTGTATTGGCCCACGATCATACACCCGTCCGCACCGCACAGTTCTGCACACATCCGGCCGGGTGGCCTCAGCGTGCCGCTATTGCTTGTGGAACATCACCGTCATGGTTGATGGCGAAGGATCCGGCGTCACGTCCGTCTCGGTGATCATCTTCCCGTCGGCGCTCAGAACAAACGTGTTCTCGCGCCGCACCTTCCCATCGTCGCCGCTGTACATCACCTTCAACGTATGCGGATCGGCCAGCTTCACCGACATCGTCCCACCGGCGAACTTGGTCGGCGAGCCATCCAGCTTGCAGGTCATCGGCTTGTCGTTGTCCGTCTCCTTGAAGTCAATGCTGTCGCCCTTCACCGCGATGCTCAGGATTCCCTTGTCCGAGGAAGATTTGGTGCTCACCTCTTTCCACTCGCCCGAGGTCCCCGGTCCGCCCGAAACGCGCTTCGCGATCGTGGTCGCCGTGTAAGCAGGCCCGTCCGGCGGCGTAACCTCCGACCGGATCGTCCGCGTCTTGCCGTCCGCCGAAATCGATGAGGTCCCCTTGCGCACCTGCTTCCCGTCGCGCATCAGCGTGACCGTGTAGCCGGAGCCGGCCTTCACGCAGGTCGTCATCTCATTCGCGGAAGTCTTCTGCGGCTTGCCGTCGCACACGATCTTCGGCATCGCCTTGCCGCCGCGGGTTACGGTGTAGCCCGCATCGTCGGTCGCGATGGAATACGTCGGCCCCATGTACTTATACGTCGCCGGGTCCGCTTTCCACGAGCCGTTCCACGAATTGTCCTGCGCCATCGAGGACCCAGTCATCGCCGCCATCAGAAACACCAAAGCACAAAGACTCACGCTAAGACGTCGCATCATCATCTTCACCTCGAACAGAATTTTGTTTTGGAAAGGGCCCAGGAAACCGCGTCGGGAAAACATTGGAAGGGGCTCTGCGAATCCGCCCATCATCATCCGCCCGCACCAGGTTGTCAAGCCACACAACCCGAGGAACGTGTATAGTTTCCGGCTTACCCAGCCGCAGGGATTTCCTTCGCTACATATAAGGAGATAACGATGAAAGTGAAGAAGCTCGCATTCAGTCTGGCCCTTTGTTTTGCCGCTGCCGCCGTATCGCTCGCCCAGAGCCCGCAGATGGGCACCTGGAAACTCAACGAAGCCAAGTCGAAGATCCCGGCCGGATACCAGAAGAACACGACCGTGATCTACGCAATGGATGGCGACAACGTCAAAGTGACCACCGACGGCACCGATGCCACCGGCAAGCCCATGCAAACCTCGTGGACGGGCAAATTCGACGGCAAGGACTATCCGCTCACCGGCGATCCCAGTTCCAACTCACGCTCCTACATCAAGGTTGACGACCGCACCCTGACCCTCACCAACAAGAAGGACGGGAAGGCCGTCTTGACCGGACGGGTCGTCGTCTCGGCGGACGGCAAAACCCGAACGCTGAAATCAACCGGAACCAACGCTGCCGGCAAAACAATCACCAGCACAGCGGTCTACGACAAGCAATAGCGGCCGCCCCATTCCTGCCGGCAGAAGGCGAAGGTCCAGCCACCCGGCAGGGCCTTTCGCCTTCAACCAGCAACCTACTTCGCGGTCTCGCCCCCCAGCAGGTGCGTCGCATGGGTCACCGCCCCGCCGGCCCGCAGCGCCGCTGCCACCATCGCCGTCTCCGCGATCTCCTGCTGCGTCGCGCCCGCCGCCTCCGCCGCCTTCCGATGAATCTCCAGGCAATACGGACACTGCGTCGTCAGCGCCACTCCCAGCGCGATCAGCTCCTTATACTTCTTCGGCACCACGCCATCGGCCATCGCCGCCTTGTCGAACGCCTTGAAACCCTCCCACGCACTCGGCGCCCCCTCCGCCAGCAACTTCAGCTTCTTGATATTCGCCATGTCATACATATGCTTCATTTCCCCCGGCCATCTGATTTAACCTGCATGCCCAGAATAAGGCGGGAGCCGCATCTTCGGCGCAGTTCCGTCGCGTAGGCCTTCTGCCTTTACTGACCAATGACCACTCACCACTCACTACTCACTACTCACTACTGACCACTTGCCCCTACTCCCATCCAACATGCTTCCTCACACCCACGGCCTGCTCCGCAGCCGTCTTCACTCCCAGTTGCTCCATCAGCGACATCAGGTTCCAGTTCACCCACTCTTCCACGATCCTGCCTTCCTCAACCCGGTAAATCGACGTCCCGCCCACGATGGCCTGCTGATTCGTCGGCGGAACTCCGAGGAACTCGCCCCGCTGCGTCCCGCTCGCCGTCCAGTGCAGCACTACCTCGTCCTTTTCCGCGATCGTGTCGGTAATGGTGAAGTGCAGATCCGGAAACGTCCTCCGGCTCCGCTGAATGTGGTGTTGCATGCTCTCCACGCCCGAGCTCATATGCGGAAACACCGGGTCGTGGTAGCGGCAGTGCCGCGCAATCACCTCCGGAACCGATGCCATATCCCCGCCATTCCAGCACTCGTTGATATACCGGTACGCAACCTTCTTGTTCGCTTCCACTCCTGAAGAGATCATGGAGCAACCTCCTTTCTACAGTGGCGCAGAATTATAGACCCATTCCCGCACCATAATCTCTACATCGATTTCAGTTGACTTTCCCAAATCCGGGAGCGTACAAACTTCGGTGTTCCACTCGCGCGAGCGGTGCTTCCGAGCCTCTGCCGCGCAGGGAAACTACGCGCCGCTCCCGGTATCTTCAGAGCCTCCGCCTGGTTCACGCGCGACCGACACGACCCTCCGCACCTCTTCTCTCCCACGCTGTTTGCCGCCATGCCCCCACGGATGGTGCGCACCACCTCGCCTTTTCGTCCTTATCTTGCGGCTGGCCCCTCCAGCCCCAAAAATCTTTTTCTAAGGAGCAAACATGCCGAACACCCTTCTCATCGACAGCAGCAAATACGCAATCTACGTCAGAGTCCTGGCCGGACAAGGCGATGGACCTCTGGTCACCATCGACGTAAACGGGCACATCCATGTCGGAGGCGGAGACCCCGGTCCGCTGCGCGACAAGATTCAGGCAGCCGCCAAGCAGATCGAAGCCGGCGTCACCGCCTTCGGCGCCGCAATGGCCGCGCAAAAGGCAGCATAGGAGACCACCCAGGCTGCCCCATGATCACCGAGCGGACTCGTCGCAGAGTCCCTCGGTGATCGCGGGATTATTTTCTTCCCAAAATCAATCTCTCCCCACTCGATGCGTCATCTCGACCGGAGTGCAACGAAGCGGAGAGAACCCCGCATTTCCGCCCCGGCCGCCACTCCTCAACCCACAGCCAGCAACCCACAAACCATCTTCCCCACCCTCACCGGAACCGCCGGTCTTACCGGCCACTGACCACTCGCCCGTCTCACCCAGGACACCCCCCGTCCATCCACCGTTGCAACAGTCGGACCCGCGCTTCCGGCCAGGGATCGTCCGGAGGCATCGAACCCGAAGCCACCGAGTCGTATACACTCCGCGCGTTCGCCGGCACACACATCCATGCCGGGTCGTCCAGATCGACTCCCATGGACTTCATGCAATCAACGTCCCCGTCCCGGAACAGCGGCCGAATATCCCCAGCAAAACTAAGAGTCATGGCACCTCCTCAGAGTTCCAGGAAGCAAAGGCCCAGTCTCAACCGGACCCTGCTTTTTCGAGCCACTTACCACGGACCGCTGACCGCCGATGGCAAAGGCATTGTCTTCACGCCGAGCTGCTCCATCAGCGACATCAGGTTCCAGTTCGACCACTGTTCCACGATCTTGAAGTCCTCAACCCGGTAGATCGACGTTCCCGCGATCAAGGCGTTCACGTTCGTCGGCGGTATCCCCAGAAACTCGCCCCGCTGCGTTCCGTTCGCGGACCAATGCACCACCACCTCGTCGCCTTCCGCGATCGTGTCGGTGATGCTGATCTTCAGGTCTGGAAAAGCCCTGCGGCACCGCTCAATGTGATGCTGCATGCTCTCCACGCCGGAAATCATGTGCGGAAACACCGGATCATGATAGCGGCAGTTCTCCGCAACCAACAGCGGAACCACGGTGCGGCTTCCTTCATTCCAGCACTCCTCGATGAATCTGTGAACCAGCTTTTTGTTGATATCCAGTACGGTGTGGGTAGAGGTCATAGAGCGGCCTCCTTTCTTCGATGGCGCAGAATTATAGACCCTTTTTCGCCGCACAACTCGGCATATTTTGGACATCCGAACAACGCCAGCCTACCCCGGCCTCATCTATACTCACCAGACCACGATCCTCTCTCCAGGAAGGATTCGCCGCATGAAGAAACTCGCTACTCTTACCGCCCTCGCCCTCTCCTTCGCCGCCACCGGCGCGTTCGCTGAAACCCTCACCGGCTACGTCTCCGACGCCATGTGTGCCGCAGACCCGCACAAGGTCTACAGCGCCGACCACGCCGCCTGCGCCCAGAAGTGCATCAAGGGCGGCGAGAAACCCGTCCTCGTCGTCGACGAGAAGACCGTCTACACCATCACCAACCCCAGCATCCTCGTCCCGCATGCCGGCGAAAAGGTCAGCGTCGACGGCACCGTCAAGGGCAGCGCCCTCACCGTAAAGACGGTCAACAAGCTCTAAGCCCCACACCATCAAGGCCGTACACCCCCACCTCGGCGCCTGCGCCGCGGTGCCGGTGGATGTGCGCGTTCGCACCGCATTAAGACATTTTCCCGCAAGGCAACCCGACGCAGAACAGCGTCTGGTGTGAACGTCCATCGCGTCTCTCCAACTCGGCATCCTACGGTGCTGAGGTACGAAACAAATGGACACAAGAATCCTGATCAGCATCATCGTCGCGGCGGTCGCGCTCTGCGTCGTAGCCGCCATCTTGATCATCCGCCAACGCAAGAGCCAACACCTCAAGCAGCAGTTCGGCCCCGAGTACGACCGCGCCGTTCAGCAGCACGGCGACGCGCGCCAGGCCGAAGCCGTTCTGATCGATCGCGAGAAGCGCGTCGAGAAGTTCGCCCTTCGGCCGCTCACGCCGTCCGACCGCGAGCGGTTCGCCGAAGACTGGGCCGCAATCCAGCGCCGCTTCGTCGATGACCCCTCCACCGCTGTCAGCCAGGCCGACAAGCTCGTCAACACTGTCCTGGTTGCCCGCGGGTACCCCGTCGACGACTTCGAGAAGCGCGCCGACGACATCTCCGTCAACTACCCCTCGCTCGTCGAGAATTACCGCTCGGCCCGCCAGGTCATGCTCCGCCATTCTCAAAGCCAATCCTCTACCGAAGACCTGCGCCTGGCCATGGTCAACTTCCGCTCGCTGTTCGACGAACTACTCGAAACCGCCAAACCCCAAAGAACAGGAGACCCCCGTGAACGACTCGCTTCTTGAAGACGAAACTCTGACCACCGCCGACATCGCACGCCCTGCCGCGCCCCCACCGGGACCTGTAGCTGCGATGGACCGCAATCCCGACCATGCAGGCGAAGCCGAAACGCAGTCCATCTTGCTGCCTGCCTCCACCACCAACTCGATCACGGACCCCGGCCCGCTGTTCCCTGACGATGAACTGAACAACTTCCGCACACGCTGGAAGGAAGTCCAGACGTCGTTCGTCGATGAACCGCGGCACGCAGTCGAACAGGCCGACAGCCTGGTCGCCAACGTCGTCAAGCGGGTCGCCGAGCAGTTCGCCGCCGAACGAGCCACGTTGGAGGATCAGTGGGGCAAAGGCGACAACGTCTCCACCGAGGACCTGCGCCAGGCTCTCCGCCGTTACCGGTCGTTCTTTGACCGGCTGCTCGCCTTCTAACCCGGAACGCCGTTTCCGAATGCCCATTCATCGCGCCCGAGCATCCTCGCGATGAATGGGCGTTCGCGTCTCCGCTCAGCCCCACGCTTTGCCGAGCGCGTCCAGCCCCGCCGCCCCAAGGTCCTGCGGAGTCATCGCCGGGTGCAACTCAAGCCTCGCATTGAACTGCAGAAACCACGGCTCGGCAAACTTTGGAATCTCCGACGCATCCTTCAGGTCCACGATCAGGATGCCGGATCGCTGTCCGTGATACTCCGTAAAGTACGCTGCCTCCGGCTTTTGCTCGGCAAGAATCTTCTGCATCTTGCCCCCGACCGAACCGTCCCGGACTGCCGCGTTGAACACTTCCACCGGAAAATAAACGTGCATCACCATGCGCATGGAGTTCTCCTTCCGCCGATCGAACGTCGACGGATCATAAACTGGAATGGAATTGCTGGGGCCCTCGGGGAGAAGGCGAACTTACGCGAATGCAACAACCACCGTCAAGCGCCTCTCACCCGGCACGACGATCTTCGAGAACTTCGTCCAGCATTCCCGCGAGCGTTCCCGCGCGCGACCGCATGCTGTCCTCGGACCGATTCACGCTGCCCGCCAGCGCATCGTAACGCGCGCGCAGAGTCAACAACTCATCGGAGATATTCAGCGCAGCCAGCACCGCGACCCGCAGCGAGTCGACCGTGCTGCCCAGCGCAGCCACCGCACGCATCTTCGCATCCACCACCGCCGCCAGCCGCTCGATGTACTCCGGATCGGTGCCGCGCAAATGATAGACCTGGTCGTAGATATCGACGCTGACCGCCTCAGGACTCGCCGCGCCGTTCCCGGCCGTCCCACGCATCCCATCCGTCTCCGTCACGCGAGCCTCCTCTCCAACTGAACCTACAGCAACTCGTCCATCTGCTGCAGCATTTTCTCCACCCGCTGCCGCACCGTTTCGCGCTCCTGGTTCAGCGCCGCGATCTGGCTCTCCGCCGATCCTGCCTGCGCCGCAAGCTGCTCGCGAAGCGCAGCAACCTCAGCCTCGGCTGCCGCCCGCGCCTCGCGTTCGCGCTTCACAATCTCCACTGCCCGCAGCACCTTCTGCTCGAGCGCCTGAAACTCGTCCACACTCACACCAGAACTCATATTCGAAGTATAGTGCGGAATTGCCGCTGCGGAATCTTTGCACAGCAACGCGAACCCAACTCGATTCGCCTAAGTCCGCATCGTGCCGCCCAGCGCCGTCAGCGTCGCGATCAGCCGCGACGACCACTCCGTCAGCTCGTCCTCGCGCAGCGTCCGTTCCCGCGACTGAAACACACATCGCAGCAGCAGCGCATAGTGTCCCGCCGGAACCGAGCTCGCCTTCGCGTCGCGGAAAACCTCGACCGGCGCAACCCGCGTAAGCTCCGGAATCGCCAGCGCCCCGACTGCCTCCGCAATCGTCCGCCACGGAACCGCATCGGCGAACGTAAACGAGAAGTCTCGCTCCACCGCCTGGAACCGCGACAGTTCGCGCGCCGTGGCCCGTCGCAGCGGCAACTTGTACAGCGCCTCCAGATCGACCTCGGCCAGGTAAACCGCCTGACGCAGCTTCCGCGCCTCCCGCTTGGCGGCCGCCAATTCACCGAAACACGCGATCGGCTTGCCGTCCAGCAAAGCCGTCGCGCAGCGGCCAGGTTCAAGCCACGCCGGCGCACTAGCTGCAAACGTCAGACCTGCTGCCGCACTCGTCGCCAGCGCATCCGGCGAAGCCGCAAACAGCGACAGCAACGATTCCACCACGCCCTTCAGTTCGAAGATGCCCACGTCTTTCGCGCTGTGCACACGCGTCGCCGGCAGTTCGCCCGTCAGTCCCAACGACAGGCTCGGCGATTCCACAACTTCCGCGGCCGAACCGGTGAAGATCGCGCCCTGCTCGAACAGCCGCACTTCGCGCACGTCACGGTTCAGGTTGTGCGCGAGCATCGCGGTCATTCCCGGCGTCAGCGAAGGCCGTAGCAGCCGCGCCTCCTCCGACAGCGGATTCTCGAGCGCAATGACACCGCGCCCTTTCGCGCCGAACGCCTCGCCGTCCGCCTCCGACGCGAACGAGCTCGAGATCGACTCCGAGTAGCCCAGCGCCAGCAGTCGCGCCCGAACCGCCGCCTCAGCCGCCGCCAGCGTATGCGCAATCACCGGCAACGCCGTCGGCAGTGTGTTGGCGAAACGGTTGTATCCGTAGACACGCGCGATCTCTTCCACCAGGTCGATCTCGCGCTCGAGATCCAGCCGCCAACTCGGCAGCTTGACCGCGAAGGCGTCCGCGTCGTTGGTCTTCAGTTCGCAGCCAAGGGCCGTCAGATACTGCGCGACCAGCTCGCCCGTAATCCCCGGTTCGCCCTGCTGCGCCGCAACCGTCGTGCCCAGATGCCGCTGCGTCTGCTCGACCGACAGCGCAATCGGCGGCCGATTGGCCGTCTTCGCGGCGATGGCCGGAATCATGACATCCACCAACTCGCCCTCGGCCGCGCCGCCCGATTCGAGGATCAGCTTCGCGACCAGCGCATTCGCCGTGGCGCAGGCGTTGAAGTCCGCGCCCCGCTCAAAGCGATGCGACGCGTCCGTATGCAATCCATGCCGCCGCGAACTGCGCCGCACGCTGGCCGGATCGAACCACGCGGCTTCCACGAGAATGTTCTTCGTCTCCGCCGTAATCATCGAGTCCCAGCCGCCCATCACGCCGGCCAGCCCCAGCGCCTTCGCATGGTCGGCGACCACCAGGTCGTCCGCTTCAAGCGTGCGCTCGGTTCCGTCCAGTAGCTTCAATCGCTCGCCTTTGCGCGCCAGCCGAACGATGATTCCGCCCTCGATCTTGTCCAGATCGAATGCGTGCGTGGGATGTCCCATGCCCTGCAGCACGAAGTTCGACGCATCCACCGCATTCGAGATCGGCTTCGATCCGATCAGCGCGAAGTACTCCGCCACCTGACCTTTGGAGGGCGCAATGGTCACGCCGCGCAGCACCCGCGCGGTAAAGCGCCCGCACAGCTCCGGCGTCTCGATCGCGACCGAAAACGGCGTTCGACTTGCAACCGCGGCCGGCAGCGCGGTATCGAGCGGCGCCAGCGGCAGGTTGTAAATCGTCGCAGCCTCGCGTGCGATGCCGTAGTGATTCATCGCATCCACGCGGTTGGTGGTGATGTCCATCTCGAACAGATGGCCATTTCCGGCACCAAGGTCGTGCACGCCCTCCACCGCAATGCCGCGCAGGGTGAGATCGTCGGCGAGTTGCCGGTCGGAGACGGAAAGTGAAGGAAGATAGTGGCGCAGCCACGCAGTCAGGATATTCACGCGAACTGCTCCAGGAAGCGCATGTCGCCGGAGTAGAACTGCCCAATCTCCGACACACCATGCAGAATCATTGCAATGCGCTCCACGCCCATTCCGAACGCAAAGCCGGTCACCTTCGCCGGATCGTATGCGGCCTCGTTGCCCATCGCCACGCGCTGTTCGTCGACGCTCGCGAAGACCGCCGGATCGACCATTCCGCAGCCGAGCAGCTCGATCCAGCCCGAGTGCTTGCACTTGCGGCAGCCCTTGCCGCCGCAGAAAATGCAGCTGATCTGCACATCCGCGCTGGGCTCAGTGAACGGAAAGAAGCTGGGGAAGAAGCGCGTCTTCACGCCCGACCCGAAGAGTGCCTTCATCGCGTGGTCGAGCGTCCCCTTCAGGTCGGAGAAGGTGATGTTGGTGTCGACGCAGAGTCCTTCGACCTGGTGGAAGACCGGCGAATGGGTCGCATCGGCCGCGTCGTTGCGGTGCACCTTGCCGGGGACCACGATGCGGATGGGCGGCGCCTCCGCGATCATCGTGCGAATCTGAACCGGCGACGTGTGCGTCCGCATCAGCAGCCGGTCGCGCGACGGCTTGGCCTGCTGTCCTGCAACCACCAGCGTGTCCTGCGTATCGCGCGCCGGATGGTTGGGCGGAAAGTTCAGCGCCTCGAAGTTGTAGAAATCGCTCTCGACCTGCGGCCCCAGCGCAGTCGAGTAGCCCAGATGATGGAACACCGCGACGACCTCATTCATCGTCTTCAGCAGCGGGTGTTCGATCCCCGGAGCGCGCACCGTCCCCGGCAGCGTAATGTCGATTCCATTAAGAACTGAGGCCAGGCCCTCCTGAAAAGCAATGCTGCGTTCTGCACGCTCCAGTTCGGTCTCTACCTCGCCCTGAAATAGGTTAAACCAATAGCCAAGGAGTTTTTTTTCTTCGGGATTCAGCTCTTTCATCCAACCGCGTATTTGAGTGAGTACACCGCTCTTGCGACCGGTCCAATGCAGTTTCAACTTTTCAAGTTCGGTACTACCTCCCAGATTTGCTGTTGTCTCCTTGAGGCGGGTGAGCAACCCATCCAAGTAGGCCTGGAGCATTTCGGATGTAAATGGGCTTGGTTTAGTTAATTGATCTGGCATCGGACTACACATACTCGGTGGGAGTTTAGGCAGAGGTGGGTATTTGAATCACGCGGGTCGTTGGCTCTGGCACGGGTTCGCCGTCGGCGCGGAGTCCTTCTATGTGGAATGAGATACCTTCACGGATGAGTTGCTCGGTGACTTCGTAAGTTGACCCAGCTACGCCAAGACCAGGCAGGTCAGGCACATACGCACTCCAGCCGGTGTGGGTCTTCTCAAAGATGGCGGCGTACTCCTTCATTGGTTGTTCTTGATAGTCTATCCCACCCTCACAGCGCCGACAGCACAATCGCCACCACAATCAGGCCCAGCAGCAGGCTGCGCTTGTCTGTGATCGCATACACCACAGGATCCTCATGCAGTTCTCCACGCGAGGCCTGAAGCCACAACCGGCTCAGCCACAGCAGCAGCACCGGGACCAGGAGCCACAGGCGCGCATAGTGCGGATAGAGGTTCTTCGCCACCTCATTTCCGATATACAGCGCGAAGACGACCACCGAGGCATATCCGCTGGATGTGCCAAAGCTGCGGAGTTGCTCCAGGTCGGAGACGCGATACCCGCGGCCCTTCACGGCAATCGTGCCTGAGGCCTCGCTGCGAATGCGCACGCTTTCCAACTCGGAGAAGCGCTTTACAAAGGCCAGCGACAGAAAGAAGAAGATGCTGAACGCCGCCAGCCACGGCGAGATCATCACTCCGGCAGCCGCCGATCCCGCGAGAATCCGGATGGTGTACAGCCCCGATAGCATGATCACGTCCACCAGCACCATTCGCTTCAGGCGCAGCGAATACGCCGTGGTAGCGACGACGTAGAGGATCAGCCACTCCAGAAATTCGCCCTGCCCGCCCCATGGAAAATGCGGAGACAACGCGAAAAGAACTCGCGGCAGCAGGCTAGCGAGGGTCAACGACGCAGCAACAAACAGGACGATCGTGGCAACGCCCACAATCGGGGATAGGTCGCCGGAGGCGAACGGCCGCCGCCGCTTGCGCGGATGGTGACGGTCCGCCTCGAGATCCAGCAGGTCGTTGACAATGTAGGTCGCCGACGCGGCGAACCCGAAGCTGAGAAACGCCAGACCTGCCGCGGCCATCGGCCCGGCAGCACGCACGTGCGCCAGCAGCACCGGCAGGAAGATCAGCACGTTTTTGGCCCACTGGTGCAGCCGGATGGCGCGCAACCAGGCCTTCAGCGGCGAAGCAGCATCGTTGAAGGTCCGCACCGGAACTACCCTGGCGGAACGCAGGCCGGCGCTCAGACTGCGGTGCGGATTCGCCACCATGGGCTCGACGCAGTGCGTCAGCAACGAGACGTCCGGCCGCGCGTTCCCGATATAGCAGAAGCCCAAGGGAAACTTCTGCTGGAACGCCGCCAGTTTGTTGCGGCCGGTCAGGTTAACGCTTCCATCGGACGCCAGCACCCCGGCGAAGATGCCCAGGTGCGCCGCCACCCGCTCCGCCAGCAGAGTATCCGCCCCGGTTGCCAGGTAGATGTCGCGGCCCGCGGCGTGCTCTTGCCTCAGATACTCCAAAAGCGGCTGATTGTAGGGGAGATGCACGACGTCGATCGCGGTAATCAGCGAGACCTTCCGCTTGAAAGACGCCTTGCCCTCCGCGACCCACCGGGGAAACTGCAGCAGGGAGCGCGGACTCTGCCGCGCCAGCACAATCACAGTGTCCAGCAGCGTGTCGGACTTGACCAGCGTGCCATCCAGATCCACACAAAGCGGGACAGCAGCAGAGGACCCCGCTGCTTCTACTGTCGAATCTCCGGGTTGCAATTGCGCGGGTTCCAATGACACGCGTCAGCCCTCTCCGGGGAGCTTCCGAGTCCCCGCATACCCTAGGCCATTATCCCTTATCGACGTGAGATTCTGAGAGATATCTAGCCCGGAGGCCAGCTCATATGCCGCCCGCCCAGCAGATGCAGGTGCAGGTGGTCCACCGTCTGGCCGCCGTCCGGCCCGGTGTTGATGACCACCCGATACCCATGGCTCAAACCCTTGCTGCGCGCCACTTCCGCAGCCTTCGCAACCAGATGCCCGAGCAACGCTGCGTGGGTCTCCTCCGCGTGCGCCTGCGATGCAATGTGCTCCCTGGGAATGATCAGCAGATGCGTCGGCGCCTGCGGGTTGATGTCCGCGAAGCACAGGCACAGGTCGTCCTCATACACGCGCTTCGCCGGGATGCTGCCGGCGACGATCTTGCAAAACAGACAATCCGCACTCATAGAACCTCGCGGCGCCAGACCAGGTGGAACGAACAACAGCTTAACACCGATCCACACCGAGGTTACCGATCAAAGGGGAAGGACTGGGAAATGACATCGGATATGTAACTCCTTAGATCGGTGATTCATCCGCTTTGATCGGTGTTAAGCTTTGGGTCCTGCGCGTTCACTTTGCAAAGTACTTTGGCGTCTCGCCCACGGCCCACGGATCGTACGCCTCGGCGAATGCCGCCCGGAACCGGGTTGGGGGATGGTTGTCGAACCAGAACTCAAAGAACGGGTCCGGCGTAGGATCGTCGAGCGAATCCTCGCCCAGCACCTGGAACGACTGCCGACCCAGCGTCTGCGGATCGGCCACAATCCCGTGCATCGCCTCCTGCCCATACACATCGGCGTTGTGCTCAATCCTGCGGCTGAAGGCGTTCCCAATCGGCTCGGAGAGCGTCGACAGCACCATCAGCACCAGCACCAGCACCACCAGCGCGCCCCAATCCTGTTGTGAGGCGATCCTCCAGCGCGCTCCGTACCGCCTTAGCAGGAGCCGTGCCGCGTGGTAGCCAAGCCAGAAGAACGGCAGCAGCGCCACGCACGTCGCCGACACGCCAATCACCACGTGATTCAGCGCGTAGTGCCCCGACTCATGGGCAAAGATGAAGGCGATCTCATCGGGCGTCGCCTTAGCGACAGTCGTATCCCACACAACGACGCGCTTCGACGCCCCAAAGCCGGTGACATACGCGTTCAAGGTGGTCACCTTGGCGCTCGCCTTCATCAGAAACATGCGCTCCGGCGGGATCGCGATACCGCCGCGCGCCACCACCTGCTCCAGTCGCCCGACCAGCGCCGGGTCGGACTTCGAGAGCGGTTCGAACTTGTTGAACAGCGGATCGATGACGTACGGCGTGAGGAACACACCCGCGATGGTAAAGGCGACCGCAACCATCCAGAACCACAGCCACCAGCGTGTGGGCGACCTGCGAATGGCCCAAAACAGAATCATCGTCAGCAATCCGCTGATCAGCCAGGTCAGGACAAACGACTTGCCCATGTCGCCCAGCCAACTCGCCCAGCCCTGCACCGAGAATCCGTAACTTAGGCTGACGTGGTGCCGATACACATCCAGCGGCAAGGTCAGCAGCGTCGTCGTCAGCAGGAAAAGAAACACGAACGCGTACCCCTGCGCCCAGCGGTTCTTCGCCAGCCCAACCGCAACATCCCGCATCCTTGCCGCCCACCCGATAGCCAGGATCAGGATGAGTTGCACGGGCAGCCAGATCGCATCCGCGGAATCATAGACATCCCGAATCCGGGTCAGGCCCACCGCCTTGCGCATCTTCTCCGGCGGCAGGCTGTACGCGGTCGAATCGTGCTCAGCGAACCGGGCCGCTTTTGCCTCCGTTGCCGTCATCGCCGCAGGGCAGCGGGCCGGAATGGCCAGGCCGCCGGCGACCATCAGGAAAAGCAGCAAGATACGGCGAAGCAGCACGCGGTCAATCTCCCGAAATCAACGCAAATGCAAGTATGCCCCATCGCTCCACGCAATCGCTGGAGACTATTCCGTTACACTGATCGTCACAGTACTGCAGGGACCGGACGGGGCACGCATGACACAACGCAATTCGGGGACGCGCAGCACAAAACGAATTCTGATCTTCGCCGGCGCGTCGACGGCAGTCCTCATGCTGGCCGCGGGCCTCTACCCACAGCGCTCCGCCCTGGCCGCCTCCACATCCGAGCCCGCCGGCGCCTCCGCCGCCGCTATAGCCGCGGCAGAAGCCCCGCTGCTCAACGCGCTCGACGGCGAATTGAAGCGCGCCATGTCCTCGCTCGGCACGGACGGCGTTGCCGGCGAGCAGCAACCCAAGCCCTACTTCCTCAGCTACGACGTTGCTGACGCGACGCAGGTGGCCATCACCGCGCAGTATGGCGCGATCGCCAATTCGAACGAAGGCCATCGCCGCATCGTGGACGTGCAGGTGCGCCTGGGCAGCCCCGCCGAAGACAACACCCACGGCGACCACCGCAACAGCGCCCTCACCACGTTTCCTCTTCCGCTCACCGACGACCCCACCGCCATCGCCCGCTCGCTCTGGTTCGCCACCAACCGAGGCTACGCCCGCGCCCTGGATGGCTATCTGAAGGTCAAGACCGAGCAGCAGGTGCGCGCCAAGGAGGAAGATTCCTCGGCCGACTTCAGCCAGGAGAAACCGCAGACCGACCTGCTTCCGCCGGCGCCCGCCCTCGTTGTCAACCGCGCCGCGTGGGAGCAGCGCCTGCGCGAAATTTCCGGCCTCTTCTCCCGGTATCCCGACGTCTTCGCCGACCAGGTCGAGTTCCAGGCCTCGAATGAGACCGACTACTTCGTCTCCTCCGAAGGCGTTCGCGTAGCCGCTCCCAGCCACGTGGCCCGCCTCGTCATCATCGCCCGCACCCGTGCCGCCGACGGCATGGATATGTTCCGCGACGAGACCTTCGAAGCCGACTCCGCCGCCGGCCTGCCCGATCAGAAGACACTCACTGAAAAGGTCATGGCGATGGGCAAAGATCTCGAAGCCCTCCGGGTCGCGCCCATTACCGAGCCGTTCAACGGCCCGGCCATCCTCAGCGGACGCGCCTCCGCGGTCTTCTTCCACGAGGTGCTCGGCCACCGGCTCGAAGGCCAGCGCCAGCGTGGCGACGAGGAGGGCCAGACCTTCACCAAGCTGCTCGGCAAGCAGATCCTGCCCACCTTCCTCAGCGTCTCCGACGATCCCACCCTCTCCAGCTTCCACGGCACCTCTCTCAGCGGCCACTACGACTTCGACGACGAAGGCCAGGACGCGCGCCGCGTGGACCTGATCAAGGATGGCATCCTCGAGACCTTTCTGATGTCGCGCCTGCCCATCGCCAGCGTCGCCCAGAGCAATGGCCACGGCCGCGCCGAATCCGGCCACATGCCCACCGGACGCCAGGGCAACCTCATCGTCACCTCGTCCAAGACCGTCTCCGACGCCGAACTTCGCTCCATGCTCCTCGCCGAAGCGAAGAGGCAGGGCAAACCCTACGGCCTCTACTTCGAGGACATCTCCTCCGGCTTCGCAGTCACCACGCGCCGCTCCCCGCAGGCCTTCCAGGTCATCCCCCTGGTCGTCTACCGCGTCTACGTGGACGGCCGCCCCGACGAACTCGTCCGCGGCGTCAGCATCGTCGGTACACCGCAGGCTGCGCTCAACAGCATCCTGGCAACCGGCAACCAGCAGGAGATCTTCAACGGCATCTGCGGCGCGGAGTCGGGCAGCATTCCCGTCAGCGCCGTCGCCCCGGCCATGCTGGTCAGCCAGATCGAGACCCAGCGCCAGGCCCAGGGCACAGCCCGTCCACCCATTCTTCCACCGCCCGTCTCTCCGCTGGCCGACGCAGGCTCGAAGAAAGGAGCGAACTAATGCTCCTTATCCAGTCGCACAACAAGCGCATCCAGTCCGCCATCCTTGCCTCATGCATCCTGCTTGGCTGCTCATCCGTTGCCTATTCCGCAACCCCGCAGGATGCGGCAAAAGACGACCCCATCCTCCGCGCCATGCAGGCCGAACTCGACCGCGAGCAGGCCCAGTTGCTGCTGCCCGGCATGCAGCGGCCCTACTTCATCGAGTACCGGCTGGACGACTTCAACACCTACGAGGTCCTCGCCAACTACGGTGCGCTGGTGCGCGAGGAGTCGGGCCACCAGAGAATCGTCCGCGTCACCGTACGCATCGGCAGCTACCAGACCGATTCGAGCAGCACCCGCGGCGAAGGCTCCGTCGCACTGGCGGCGATCGACGATAACCCCGAGGCCATCCGCCACAGCCTCTGGACCGCCACCGATGAGGCCTACAAGAATGCCCTGCGCGCCTACTCCGCCAAACAGGCTGCGCTCAAGCGCTTCGAAAGCGCACCCACCGAAAAGGACTTTGCCCCCGCCAAGCCCGTCGTCCACATTGGCCCCCTCGTTCCCCTGGAGATCGATCGCGCCGAGTGGAAGCGCCGCATCATTGACGCCAGCGGCCTCTACGCCTCGGACCCCGAAGTCCGCGCCAACGCCGCCAACGTCCAGTATTCGACCTCCAACCTGCGCGCCCTCGCGGTGAACCGCTACCTGGTCAACACCGAAGGAACCGTCGTGCGCGAGGGCTACGGAGGCTACGCCGCCAACATCAGCGTAGGCGTACAAGCCGCGGACGGCATGCAACTGGCGCGCGACAACGGCTCCGTGGCCACCACCGCAAAGCAACTGGAGTCCTGGCCCGACTTCCGGAAACGCGTGATCGACGACCTCAAGAGCCTCGAAGCCTTGCGCAACGCGCCCGTCGTCTCCGCCGACGACTACCATGGCCCGGTGCTCTTCAGCGGTGACGCTGCCGCCGACATCCTGGAAGCGCTCTTCATTCCCAACGTGCAGGCCGAGCGCCCGGAGATGGGCACCACCGCGCGCACCCAGGGCGCGTACACCTCCAGCGTCCGCGCCCGCGTGCTGCCCGAATTCCTCAGCGCATCCGACGATCCCCTCATCACCACCTTTGCCGGCCAATCGCTGGTGGGCGCATATGCCATCGACGATGAGGGCGTGCCCGCGCAACCGGTCGACGTCGTCGTCAACGGTAAGCTGCAAAACTACCTGATCGGACGCAACCCCATTCGCGACTTTCCGGAGTCGAACGGCCACGGCCGTGCCCCCGTCGGCCAGGCCGCGCGCCCCCGCGCCGGCGTCATGATCTTCAAGTCCAGCGCCCCGCTGAGCGCCGCCAGGATGAACGAACGCCTGCTCGCTATGGCCAAGGAGCAAGGCCACGACGTGTATTACGTGGACACGCTCGGCGGAGAGCTCGCGCCCCGCGTCCTCTACCTGGTGCATCCCGACGGAACCCGCCAGCTCGTCCGCGGCGCCGTCTTCGATGAGCTCGACAACCGCAGTCTGCGCTCCGACATCATCGCCGCGGGCGACGACGAGCACGTCACCAACCTGCTCGGCGTTGTCCCAACAACCACGATTGCGCCCAGCCTGCTCTTCGACGACATCGGCGTCAAGCGCGCCAGCGAAGAGCAACAGAAGCTCCCCTACTACGGGCCGCCCCCGCTCCCATCCGGCAAATAAGCCCTCCTCCGGCTCAGCCCAAAGCGCGTTCGAATGACGCCCGTTTTGCTTTATGGCACGGGTTTACCCGTGCCATAATAGCCGCAAAATGAGTGGGGCTTTCAGAGGCTGCTGAAAAAGTTCGTCTTGCTTAAGGGCACGGCTTCAGCCGTGCCATAAGTTGCCGATATGGAATGCGGCTTCAGCCGCTGAGGTCACCGATTTGGGCTGGCGACTACTTTCTCAGCAGCCTCTTTTAGCCCCTGAGGTCATCTTTAAGGCACGGCAGCCGATTCTCGCACACCGCGCTAATTCAGCCGCACGATATAAGGCTGCGCACTCGGGTCAGGAATGTGGATGCTGTCGGCGATCTCGTTCGCCGTCGCCTTGTCCTGGTTCTTCGGGTTGATCCGCACCCAATGCCCCGTAGGCCCGGCGAACTCAATCACCTTGGCGGTCGCATACCGGCGCATCAGGTCATTCTTCAGTTGGATCGCGTCCGCCTCATCCAGAAACGCGCCAATCTGCACGCACCAGCGTCCCGCCGGATCGGATCCCGCCGGCGGAGCATACGCCTCTACTCGCACCTTCGCGGTCCCCGGGCGATAAATATCCACCATCTTGGCCGCGGCCAGCGACAGATCGATGATGCGGCCATCGATAAACGGTCCACGGTCCGTGATCCGCACCATCACCGACTCGTTGTTCGCCAGGTTCGTCACCCGCACAATCGATCCCATCGGCAGCGTCCGATGCGCGGCCGTCATTGCGTTCTGATCGTAGATGCTGCCGTCCGCCGCCTTGCGATTCGTATACGGAGGCCCATACCAGCTCGCCATCCCAATCTCGCTCGACACCGGTCGCCCATGCGGCTCTGGCTGCTCGATCGAACCCACCGTTCCCGCAGACCCGCTCACCGGGCCACTCGAACTCGGATGCGTCGGACGCACATTCCCCGCATCCGTATCCGCAGCCGGCGCAATCGGCGGAGGCGGCTGATAGGCCACCGGCGGATTCTTGTGGTGGCAGCCCGCCAGCGCCAGCGCCGCAAACAGCGCGGCAGCTCCAACCCAGCGGCAATGCGGAATAGGCCTCAAGGCTTTGGCTTTCCCTCATCCTGCGGAGGCGGAGCCTGGCCCGACGCAGCCGCGCGACGATCGTCCATCCGCTGCGCCAGCTTCTGCAGTTCCTCGGCTGCGGCCCGCAGCGCATGCGATCCATTCACCCGGATCTCCGGCATCACCTCGTCGTTGATGTAGGTCACAACGCGGCGAACCTCTTCCTCCGCGCGCGCGGCAGCCTCGCGCAACTGTTGCTCCCAGGGCTTCTGCTCTTCTTGCGGCATCTCGACACCTCTCCACCATCCAGTATGTAGATGCAAAAATGCGTGGGTCAATGCCGCATTCGCGCTATTCGCAGGCTAAGTGCCTGATTGGTAATCGCAGCATTTACGCTCGGCATTCCGGCCCGCGGGGCAACTGTGCACGGGTTCGGGGCATCCGTCCTAAGTGAGCGGCAACCTCGCCGTTGCGAATCCTCTTCGGTTCTCAACCCTGCGAAGGATTCAGCCGCAATCGAAACATCAGAGAGCGAGGTGCGCCGCCATGAAGAACCTCTTCAGCGGACGAGTGTGCCGCCCGGCCTCTCGCCGCGCAGTCTCAATATGTGTCCTCTTCACCGCGGCAAGCTTCACCAGCATCGCCATAGCCCAATCCCAACCTGATCCCTCAAGCCATCCCATCGCCGTTGCCACCTTGCCGAACACACCAGGCGAGGCGAGCCGCCCCGACAGCATCGCACCCGCCGCCAGCGATCTCCAGTCCAGCGACTCACCCTCGGTGACGACAACGAACCCAACCGCAAGTTCCCTGCCCGAAGCCTCCCGCACTCGGCGCTATCCCCTGCCCGGCCAGCCAGCCCCAGTGCTTACCTCCCACGACAAGGTCGTCATGGGACTTCAGGGCGCACTCTCGCCCTATGCCGCTGTCGGCTGGATCTCCGCGGCGGGATATGAGCAGGTCACCGGCACCCCTCCGAACTACGGCACCGACCGCGGCGCCTACGGCCAGCGCCTCGGAGCCTCCGCCATCCGTGCCATCTCCGAGGACGTCCTCGCCGACAGCGTCCTCGCGCCGGCCTTCCACGAAGACCCTCGTTACTACCGCCTCGGACACGGTCACAAGTTCCTCACGCGCGTCGTGTATGCCGCCAGCCGGGCGATTATTACCCGCAGCGACAGCGGCGGCACCGTCCCCAACCTTTCGCAGATCGGCGGAAATCTCGCCGGCGCGGTGCTCACCAACGCCTACTACCCGCAGGCCAACCGCACCGCCATAGAGACCATGGAGACCTTCGGTGGATCGCTCGGCGGAACGGCTCTCGGCGACGGCATCGCCGAATTCTTCGCCAGTATCCTCTTCGATCACCACACCCACTAACCCAAAACAGATCCGCAACCCTCTGTAAATACCCCACGCGGGGGCATTCTGCGCGATCTCGCGAAGCGCATCCACGTCCGCGTCCTCTTCGTCCAGCAAGTCCTCAACCAGGGCTCCAGCGACCAGTACTCCCTCCCCTGGAAACGGGTTACTTCCTCCCAGGAAGTGAGTTCCGTCGCCCCGCCGACCCTCCATTCGCCCCCCTCTATCCCCATTCAATGCAAAATCTTGCCGTTCGCTAGTCAACCCTTCGAACCCCGTCGCCACATAGATACTCTGGTAACTGGATAGGCTCTCATTGCAAGGTTTGTATCTTCATTGAGACAGGCACATCCAGTTCGTTCACCAGGGAACATGGACCGCGCCAAGATGTCCACGTTCTTCGATCCAGGATCACAGTGTCCCGGCCCCCTCTCGACCATCACTCTTTCAGGAGACAGATCCACATGGCAAAGCGCGCAAAGGTATTCGAAAAAGCTCTGGTTCAGGCCGCAAAGGGCGGATGGTTCATCTACGACAGGCTCAACTCCATCGTCGCCGATAGCCCCAGCTTCACCCCCAAGTGGAGCGACAAGCCACTGCTGAAGAGCTACCAGAAGGAGAAGCCGCCCCTGGGCTGGCCGCGCACCACCGACTCCCTTTGCCCCAAGTGCGTCCCCGAGATCCGCCAGCAGATCGTCGACGGCAAGCTGCCCCACGAGATCCTGCTCAACGAGAAGGTCGGCGAGATCAAGGCGCAGATCATCGAGCGCGACGGCCAGATCCTGATGGTCAAGGACTGCCCCATCCACGGCCACTTCGAGGACGTCATGTCCATCGACCCGGCCATGTTCAAGCACCTCGAAGACGTCTTCCCCGGCCGCGACATCCGCGCCCACAACGACTCCAAGCTCCACAACCACGGGACATCGACCGTCACCCACGGCCGCGGCTCGGTCCTCACCATCGACCTCACCAACCGTTGCAACATGATGTGCGATCCCTGCTTCATGGACGCCAACCAGGTCGGCTTCGTCCACGAGCTCACGTGGGACGAGATCAAGACCATGCTTGACAACGCCATCACCATCAAGCCGCGCCGCCAGATGTCGGTCCAGTTCTCCGGCGGCGAGCCCACGCTCTCCCCGTACTTCCTCGACGCCGTCGCCTACGCCCGCAAGGTCGGTTACAACTCCGTCCAGGCCGCGACCAACGGCATCGAGTTCGCCAAGAGCAAGGAGTTTGCCAAGGCCGCAGCCGAAGCCGGTCTCCGCTACGCCTACCTCCAGTTCGACGGTATCGGCAACGCGCCTAACTCGCACCGCAAGGTCGGTAACGCATTCGACGTGAAGCTCCAGGCCATCCATAATCTCCACGAGGCTGGCGTGGACATCGTTCCCGTCACCTGCATCATCAACGGCATCAACAACGAGCAGGTTGGCAACATCATCAAGTTCGCCCTGGATAATCCGAAGAAGATCAACTTCCTCTCCTTCCAGCCGGTCAGCTTCACCGGCCGCGACGAAGCCGTCTCCGACGAGCGCCGCATGGCCCAGCGCTACACGCTCAGCCACATGGCCCACGACGTCAAGAACCAGACCGGCCTCGGCGAGCCCACGCGCGACTGGTTCCCCATCAGCTTCATGTCCACCTTCTCTGACTGGGCCGACCTGGTCCACGGACCGGATCGCGACTGGGGCCAACTCTCCTGCGGTTGCCACCCCAACTGCGGCATCGGCATGGCGCTGATGATCGACAAGGAGACCAAGGAAGCAGTGCCCGTCACCGCCTTCCTCCAGGCCGACCGCCTCGCCAAGGACATCGCCCGCGTCAACGACGCAGCCCGCGGCAAGCTCGTCACCATGATCGGCGCCGGCCTCGCCCTGCTGCGCAACTACGAGCCCGCCAAGGCCCCCACCCACTTCAAGATCGTCGACCTGCTGCAGAAGTTCGACAAGTGCTTCGGCGCCACCGGCCGCAACTACGGCAAGGTCACCGGCGACCGCACCATGGACGACATCAACAAGCGCCGCGCCGACCGCTGGAACTTCCTCTTCATCGCCGGCATGTGGTTCCAGGACCTCTTCAACTACGACTTCCGCCGCACCGAGCAGTGCATCATCCCGTACGCCACGCAGGAGGGCGAAATCTCCTTCTGCGCCTACAACACCGGCGTGGGCTGGCGCAACAT
>OBLU010000841.1_pt1 | contig 28738 bp, 24 predicted proteins | sample 1518681 | NCBI WGS metagenome assembly OBLU01 (sample SAMEA3539304, study PRJEB22396) | soil metagenome | biome: tundra; feature: field; material: soil | place: USA | collected 2010-05 | depth 0.15 m
TTTTTATCTGCTCCTACCGCATTGTCCGCCTCGACACAATAGCTTACATCTTAGCGGCCGGACTTCCGTGACTTGCCATTTGTTTAACGACGACGGGTTCTCTAACGACTTTCACATGCTCGTAAGCATGAAGATCCTTTTGCCGTCATGATTCCGATCCTCGTCTTTGCCCGGTAGAATCAACCAGTATGGAGACCCCCCAGGAAAGTCCCACTGCCGTAGATACGATCCTCGACGGCAGCCGTTTCGTACGCGCCTGCCTGCGCCGCCCAGTCGACCGCACGCCGGTTTGGTTTTTGCGCCAGGCAGGCCGCTACATGCAGGAATATCGCGAAGTCCGCAAGCACCACACGCTGGTTGAAATCTGCAAGCAGCCTGAAATAGCCGCCGAGGTGACCATCACTGCTGCAGAAAAATTGGGTGTTGACGCAGCTATTATCTTTGCCGATCTGTTGCTACCGCTTGAACCCATGGGCCTAGACTTTGAGTTTCAGGCTGGCGAGGGCCCGGTTGTTCACCATCCGGTTCGCACGGCTGACGACGTACGTGCGCTTCGTACTGACCGCGCCGATGATCTTGGCTACGTCGCTCGCGCCATTCAAAAAGTGGCCACGCATTTCCGTGATCGGCTGGGGATCATCGGATTCTGCGGTGCGCCTTACACGCTGGCGAGTTACATGATTGAAGGTGGCGGTTCTCGTAATTACATCCACACCAAGCGGATGATGTACGGCGATACGTTGTCGTGGCGTCTGCTGCTCGACAAGATCGTTACGGTGCTTGAGCAATACTGCCGCCTGCAGGTTCAGGCCGGCGCCGATGTGATTCAAATCTTCGACAGCTGGGTCGGATCTTTGGCGCTGGCCGATTATCGGGATTACGCTTTCGAAGCTTCAAAGCGCCTTGTGTGCTCGGTGCAAGCGATGGGAGTTCCCGTCATTTATTTCGGAGTTGAAACAGCCGGCTTGCTGACGGAGATGGCATCGACGGGTGCCGACGTCATTGGTCTCGATTGGCGTCAACCGCTCGATGAAGGCTGGCGCGCCGTTGGATCGGGTCATGCTGTGCAGGGCAATCTCGATCCCATCACCCTCTTTGCACCACAGGAAATCATTGAATTAAGAGTGAAGGAAATCTTGCGTTCTGCCGCCGGTCGTCCTGGTCACATCTTCAATCTTGGCCACGGCATTGTGCCAAATACTCCGGTCGAAAATGTGCAAGCCGTTGTCCGGATGGTTCGGAACTTCCGGCTGGAAGAGGCCTCGCGTGGCTAAGCAGGCTGTGCTGCTCCTTGCCCACGGTACGCCGGAAACCGTGGAGCAAATTCCGGAGTATCTTCGCAATGTAGTCAGTGGTCGCCCGCTGCCTCAAACCGTTATTGAAGAAATACAGCATCGCTATTCCCTGATCGGCCACAGCCCGCTCACGGAACTGACCATGGAACAGGGCCGTTTAGTTCAAGAGCAATTAGCCGCTGAGGGTAAATCGATTCCGGTCTATGTAGGGATGCGCAATTGGCGCCCTTACATCCCCGACGTGGTTCGCCAGATGCGTGGGAATGGCATCGAAGAGGCAGCAGTCATCTGTCTAGCCCCTCAGAATTCGCGCACTAGCGTCGGCCTATATCGTCGGGCCGTCGAGGCTGAATCAGCCGGACTGCGCATCGACTTTACGGCGGGCTGGGCGCAGAATCCGCTGCTCGCGGACGCTTTTGCCGAACGCCTCAAATCCACGCTGCACCGGATAAATGCTGAGACCGGTTCTCCGGTCCCGGTGCTGTTCACCGCGCACAGCGTACCGTGCCGCACCATCATGACCCCCGCCGCCAGTGAGGGGCAGCCACGTCATTGGCCCGGCACCGGCGCCGACCCTTACGCAGAAGAAGCAAAGCACACCGCAGAACTGGTCGCCAAAAGAGTTCCTGAAATTCCTCGTTGGTGGTTCGCTTTCCAAAGTCAGGGTGCCAGCGGAGGCCCCTGGATCGGACCCACTGTTGAAAGTACGCTCGATGGGATTGCGGCTGAGAATGTGAAGACGATGGTCCTCCAACCGATCGGGTTTCTCTGCGATCACGTTGAAATCCTCTACGATGTCGACATTGCTTTCCGCAGCTACGCCTCTAACCTTGGCATCCGTCTGGAGCGGCCCGAATCTCTGAACGACTCACCGCTTCTGGCAAAGGCGGTCGCTGATTTAGCGCGACAAGGACTGGCACGACTCGACGCAGGTGCGAGTTAGTTGCAGAATCGTCGTTATGTGAACTTCGTCGTGAAGCAATAGCAACGGCTTTCGAGGGCACGAACGCGGACTTTTACGCTTCTCCTTGAAATTGCGATCGCGGATTCAACACACCTCTTCTCTATAATGCGGAAAGCTTGCGCATTTTATACGAGGAGAGCCTCATGTTAGTCGTCCGTCGTGTCTGTTCCTTCGCCGCAGTCCTATCGACTCTCACATTGCCGGTCACATCTGCGCTGGCGCAGTCGGCGCCTTCTGCTCCTCCGACAACCGTCTACGTCAAAGCGGGACACCTGTTCGATGCGACCAGCGAGGGTCTTCGCGACAACATGGTCCTGGTAGTCGAGGGCGAGCGCATCAGCAAAGTCGCGCCTGCGGCGCAGGTGAGCATCCCCGCCGGTGCGATGGTGGTTGATCTATCGCAAGCCTGGGTCCTTCCGGGACTCATTGATTGCCATACCCATCTTGAAGCGCGTGCCGACAAGTACGATCCCATCAATGAGGTCAAGGACACGCCTTTTATGGGCGGCTTTAACGGCGTGGTCAATGCCAATAAGACATTGCTCGCAGGCTTTACCAGCGTGCGCGATGTTGGGTCGCAACCCTTTTTCGCAGTTGACTTGCGTCGCGCCATTGACGAGGGCTATTTCCCCGGTCCGCGTGTAGTGGCCAGTGGTCCTCCGCTCTCAATCACAGGCGGTCATGGCGACATGAACGGCTTTGCCCCAGCCGTGACTAACATGATGTATCCCGATGAACGCGACTTCGCCATCGTTGATGGGCCCGACCAGGTGCGGCATGCTGTGCGCGCGCAGATAAAGTACGGTGTTGACGTTATCAAGATTCTTGCCACTGGCGGGGTGCTCTCCCAGGGAGACAAGCCGGGGGCCGAGCAATTGACTTACGACGAGATGAAGATGGCCGTCGATGAAGCGCATCGCACCGGCCGCAAGGTTGCCGCGCACGCGCACGGTACAGACGGCATCAAGGATGCTGTTCGAGCCGGCGTCGATTCGATTGAACATGGCAGCCTCGTCGATGCTGAAGGTATTGAGATGATGAAAGCCCACGGAACGTATCTGGTGGCCGACATCTATAACGATGATTACATCCTCGGCAAGGCCGTCGAATTCGGGCTTCCCAAGGAAAATGTCGACAAAGAGAAAATGGTAGGTCGTCTGCAACGCGAGAATTTCGCCAAGGCCGTCGCCGCTGGCGTCAAGATAGCTTTCGGTACCGATGCGGGCGTGTATCCGCACGGGGACAACGCCAAGCAATTTCATTACATGGTGAAGTTCGGTATGACCCCTGCCGGCGCCATTCACGCGGCTACCTCGAGCGCTGCGGACCTAATTGATCGTGCTGCAAATGTTGGGACTCTCGAAGCCGGCAAGTACGCTGACCTCATCGCCGTCAGTGCCAGCCCTCTCGATCATGTCGAGGTCCTTGAACATGTGGCTTTCGTCATGAAAGGCGGAAAGGTCTACAAAGATGAGCTAGCCGCCGCAAAGCTCAAGCCCTAAGCCAGAACCGAATGCCTAATCCGGCGGTCACGACAGTACTGTTTGTGTGGTATACGTTTCCACATGCTTCGACGCAGTCTATTTCTGGCCGCTATCTTCATCTCAGCGTTCCACGCTTTTTCCGCCCTGTCCCAAGGTATTGCGCCCACTCCTCCTTTAGGTTGGAATAGCTGGGACGCCTACGGGCTCACCATCGACGAGGCCGACTTTCGCGCCAATACGAAGATTCTCGCAGGCATGCGTCAGGTCGGATGGGAGTACTCCGTGATCGACGAGGGGTGGTATATGCAGGATCCCTTCGCCACGACCGTCGAGACACGCAAATATCTCTACGATGCAAACGGTCTACTTCTGCCGGTGATCAATCGCTTTCCTTCCGCGGCGAATGGAGCGGGCTTCAAGCCGCTCGGCGACTGGGTCCATGCGCAGGGTCTGAAGTTCGGCATTCACATTATTCGTGGCATTCCCAAGCAGGTGGTGAAAGAGAATTTGCCCATTGCGGATTCAAATTTCCATGCGATCGACGCGGCCGATACTGCGGCCACATGTCCGTGGGACGACGCCAATTACGGTGTAAGCGATACCTCAGCCGGACAGGCTTACTATGACTCGATGCTCAAACGCTACGCCGGCTGGGGAATCGACTACATCAAAGTCGACTGCATCAGCGATCATCCTTACCGGCCCACCGAAATTCGACAGATTTCCGAAGCCATTCGCAAGACCGGTCGGCCCATTCTGTTGAGCCTTTCGCCTGGTCCCACTAATCTTGCGCACGTTGCAGAAGTTGCACAGTACGCCCAGATGTGGCGCATCTCCGACGACCATTGGGACCTTTGGACCGCAGAACACAAACCCGGCGAAAGCGAGTTTCCCTTCGGTGTGCGCGATGCATTCGATCGCCTGGCCGCATGGTCCCTTTATTTCAAACCTGATTCCTGGCCCGATGAAGACATGCTTCCAGAAGGGTCGCTCACACCTCATCCGGGCTGGGGCGATCCTCGTCAATCGCGCCTGACGCGTGACGAACAGCGCACGGAGTTTACCCTCTGGGCCATTTCGCGCTCACCGCTGATCTTCGGTGGCAACCTCACCAAACTCGACGACTTCAGCCGTTCTTTGATGATGAACAAGGAAGTGATCGACATGAACCAGACGAGCGTCGACAGCGGGCCTGTCACTCTTCCAGCAAACACCGTAGGATCATCGCCCTTACGCGTATGGATCGCGCACACGGGAGGAGCAAGCCCCAAGACGTACCTTGCGGTCTTCAACATCGGCGATGCTTCATTCAAATCAGATTTGCCGTGGAACGATTTTCATCTTACGGAAAAGGCTCACGCGGTTTCAGATGTCTGGAATTCGAAGAAGAACCCCAGCGCGAGGTCCTTGCACGTCGAGCTTCACGCTCACGCCTGCATGTTGATCCGCATCGACGATTAGGCGCGGTCAATCGAGCAGCGATTCACGGCGGGACCCATTACCAACGGCCCGGCCGCCCTCATTCGATTGTGCGAAACTAAATCTTACGGCCAGTGGGCGTTTGATGCTCATGCCGCTTGAGCTGGTGAATGGCAATCCTTCGTTCTGCATTTATCGCGCTATCGCGCAATCGTACTCTCCGTCGCTTCGGCGAACGCTCCAGTATTGGTACTCGTCTCAGTTCGCGCTTCGTTGCAGGCATGGAAATTGAAGATGCTCTGCGCGCCGCTGAAGCACTGAATAAGCAAGGAATGAGCGTTTCTCTCGACTCACTCGGCGAAAGTGTTACCTCAGAACACGAGGCGCAGCAGGCCGCCGAAGTCTACCATCGCCTGCTCGATTCCATCGCGCAGCGCAAACTCAACGCCAACGTGAGTGTAAAGCTCACACAGATGGGCTTGGAACTTTCGCCCGAGATGGCCGAAAGTATCGCCGAGAATCTTGCGCAACATGCCAGCGCGACCGGCAACTTTGTGCGCATCGACATGGAAGACTCCTCACTCACGCAGGTCACTCTCGATATCGTGCGGCGTCTGCATGCACGGCAGGGGCTGCGGGGAGCCATCGGCATTGTCATCCAGTCGTATCTCTATCGCTCGCAGTCTGATATTGAACAGCTATTGGCAGAAGGTATTCGCATAAGACTTTGCAAGGGCGCTTACAAGGAGCCTGCGGAAGTTGCGTTTCCCAAAAAGTCGGACGTTGATAACAACTATGTCCGCCTCAGCCAACTGCTGCTCGAGAGCCCTGTCTATCACGGCTTGGCCACGCACGATCAGGCCATGATTGCCGCTGCGAAATCGTTTGCGGCCAAGCATCGAATCGAACCCAGCCGCTACGAATTCCAGATGCTCTATGGAGTGCGTCGCGATCTGCAACGCCAGTTGGTGAAGGAAGGCTACAACATGCGTGTCTACATTCCTTTTGGGCGCGAGTGGTATCCCTACTTCATGCGTCGCCTCGCTGAGCGGCCAGCCAACGTCTTCTTCATCGCCAAGCAAATGCTGCGCAAGTAGCTGCTAACACAAAGGCGCGGCGGAATGAAATCCGCTTCGCCTTTGTGTTGCTGCCGGTAGAATCGTCTTATTCAACAGGCCGCGCTGTTCCTTTGCTGAGACTCTCATCGATGATCGACTTCACTTTGCGATCCGTTTCCTGAGCGATTCGACCCTGTTCTTGACCAAGCCTTCCCTGCTGCTCACCGAGTTCGCCCTGCTTTCTGCCTAGCTCTCCTTGTTGTGCGCCGAATCGGCCTTGCTTGGCGCCGATCTCACCCTGTATCTCTCCCTGCTTGCCCTGCAGGTCGCCTATCTTTCCTTCCAGATCGCCGATCTGATCCTGGCTGACCGTACCGCCTTTTTGGGCTTGGAGCTTGGCAACTGCCGCGTTGAGCTCCGCCATCTCTTTGGCAATGTCGGGAGTCGGAACGCTGGCCTCTTCCTGTTGCTTCCCAAGAGCCTCTTGCTGTCTCCCTAACTCTTCCTGCTTTTTGCCAAGTTCTTCCTGTTGCCGGCCCAGTTCTTCCATAGGCTTGTACATCTCTTCGATCTTGCCTACCGTCGCCTGATCGTCAAGGATGTATGACTTGCCGTTGTGCGTGAACCACAGAAAATCTCCATGGGCCATACGACGCGCCTTGTCGATTTCTGTCCCAGGTCCGTCATGCCACTCGCCCGAAAAGTGAATGTGTTGATCCTTTCCGCTGACCACCGCGTAGGAATCACCATTCGACGAGTAGGAATATGCATAACCTTTTCCCATGGAGTACGACGAGCCGCGGCTGATGGTGACATTGGAGTTAGAATTTGACCCCGAATTGGATTGGACGAGCATCTGTCCTGGTCCCACGATCACCATGTTTCCCGCATGGCTCGAAATCGGGGCGATCGGAGCTTCAGGGGCGATGCGGCCTACCGGCGCCAGGGACGAGGCCGGCACTACCGCGGATGGTGGCGCGATCGGCGCAACCGGAGCCACGGGACTAATGGCGGAAGGCGCTGCTGGTTGTGGCTCAGGCACAGCAGCAGGTGATGCGGTATCAGCTTCGGGTGACTGCTGTGCTGCAGGTGCCGGATCAGGCACTGGTGCAGACGGCGGGGCAGGAGCTTGAGTCGTTTGCGCCGAGGCTTCCACGCGAATCAGCACAGTGGCTGCGAACAGCGCCACGGGTACAAGCAGGATTGCCACCAACATGCGGCGGCGGCCTCCGGCAAAGGCCTGGCGGAAACTACTGTCGTTCAGCAGACGCTCAATGCGATGAGTCAGACTTCCGGGACGTGCCATGGCAACTCCTATTTGGCTCTGGTGAGGGAATTTGGTTCGCGGCAATGCTGCGAATTCGAGCAAAATCTGGGCGTACGATGCGCGACTGTTCGCTTCATTCAACCCTGCGCGGTCACTGATAGCTTCGCTCAGTTCTGACAGCGTCCGCCTAAGCCACCACCCAAGCGGACTGAACCAGAACAAAGCTGCGTAGAGCCCCGCGCAGATCTGCAGGTAAAAGTCGCATTGCCGCACATGCGATCGTTCATGTGCCAGGACGATGCGCAGTTTTTCCATATCCCAGTCCGTATAGTCTTTGGGCAAAACGATCCCCGAGCCTATCGTGACTGGCGAAGCGACCCCGCGGCTTGCACGCAGTCGCAATCCCGCGGCCCATTCTGGGCCGGCCTCAATCGAAATAGGATCGGCTTCAAGCCACAACATCAGCGCCGAACCGAGACCGTACTGAATCCTCAGCAGCAAAACCGCGCAGACCAGAACATACAAGGCCTCAAGCCCTGTAAAGAAGTTCAAGCCGCGGACCCAGGTTCTGCGTTCAGCGGGCTCCGAGTAGGAAGATCCGTGAGCGCGTGAGGTCGAAATTAGCGGAGAAGGGAATCGATCCCCGAGGGGAGCCGTTGGCTGAATGGTAACGGCTGGAATTAGCGGTTCTGCGCGGAATTGCGGGCCCAAGGATGCCGCGTTTTTCGAGGTGGGCGACGTCGAATTGCGCTCATGTAGCATTTCCTCCGCGGCTTTGGTCGTCATGAACCAGCTGCGTGCCGGCAAGAGCACGGTCGCCCCCGAGGGTAGCCACGCTTGCCGCGCAGCCCATGGCGCCAACAGTGGCATCAACATAGCGCCTGAAAGCATCAGCCCCCACGCGGCCTTTTGCGCCAGCACGTTGTGCACACGAAGAATCCGCAGCCCAGCCCACACCGCGCCTGCTACCAGCAGGGAACGCAGGGCCGCATCGACCAAGACAGTGGTTGAATCCGGGATAGGTCCAGTCAGCAGCGTAGCTGTCATACCTTACCTTCCTTTTTCTCGGGATTAGAGTTCTTCTGAGCGATCGCGATGCGCTCGGCCAATCGCTGTAACTCAGCGCGGTCCAGAACTTTTGAATCCACCATGCCGACCAGCAATGCCTCAACTGATCCTTCGCAGAACCAGTCCACGATGCGCTTCACCGCGCGTCCAGCCACACGTTGCCGTGATTCGGCCGGCCGATAGACAAAGGTGCGGTTTTCCATGGAATGCGCCAGGTACCCCTTCTCTTCGAGCCGCCGAAGCACCGTACGTACAGTGGAATCTTTCAGTGGCCTGTCGAGTTCTTCACGCACCTGCTCGGCTGTGATGGACCCAATGCGCCAAACAATAGAAAGAATGTCCCGCTCTAATTCTCCTAATTCCGCGGGATCGTGACCCGGAGCAGTGTTACTCGCCATAATGTTACTTACAGTAACACATGAGAACCGTGAGCATGCAAGATATTTCTTTAAATTTTTAGCGAACCGTCTAGTGCTTCGAACGTGCAACGGATGGACGACGGCTCAATGGATCGGGGGCTGACAGATGGGAGTTTCCATCTAGTTTCATCTATATCGGATTGACGACGGTTGCGCCCCACTTGTCCGGGCTTACGTCCCTGGCATGGCTGGCGAACAGCCAATGATGGCCTTCCAGGTCCCGCACGGCGTACTGTCGCTTGCCGTAACCGGTTTCATTCAATTCTTCGACAACGTTGGATCCTGCGGCTAGGGTATGAGCATAATGCGCATCTACGTCCTCAATGAAGATAGTCAAACTCTGGGTGCCGAAGCCGAGTTCACTGGGACTGCGCCGCTTTGGCGCCTCCGAATTGATCATCACGAATGCATTGCCGAGCCGCATTTGGGCACCGCTGATCGGGTCACCGTAGTGGAAATGCTCAGTGAATCCGAAGTTAGCGGTTAGCCACGTTATGGCTCCGGGAACGTCCTTATAACAGATGTGAGGCATTACGGTATCTACGGGTACGGAACGGTTGCGCAGCATGGCAACTACCATATGCGCCCGCCTCGATTTCTTCAACCTGCTCGAAGGGTGCCTTCATTCGAGTCCGTGCGATAAGCTGATGCTGGGGTATCAGGATGCGATCTTGGAAGGCTGGACGTGCAGCCCTTGCGACTCTCGCACTGGCCATTGGGCTGGCTGCTGCTACTCATCGAGCCACCGCTCAAGATGCCGGCTTCAACCCAGCGCTAGCTCTGACGCACGTCGAGAACGGTCCGAACTCCGCGGCTGCGCAAAAGGCGCATTATGTCGTCCTGGTCTCGCTCGATGGTTTCCGCTGGGACTACGCCAAGCGAGACGGAGCGACCCACCTTTTAGCTCTTGGCAAGCAAGGTGCTTGGGCGCCTGAAGGTATGCTGCCCAGTTACCCGTCGCTCACATTCCCCAATCACTTCACGATTGTGACAGGGCTGTATCCCGAGCATCATGGCTTGGTGGCTAACAGCTTCTATGACGAGACCAAGCAGGCTCGTTACGCCATCAGCGACCCCAAAGTTGTTACGGTCGGCTCCTGGTACAGCGGTGTCCCACTCTGGAGCCTCGCCGAGAGCCAAGGCATGCGTACCGCTTGCCTTTTCTGGCCTGGGTCCGAAGCTGAGATCGCGGGTTTCCGCCCCTCCTGGTACGCAAAGTTCGACAGCAAAACCGAAGCAACCGACGCGGTGCAGCAGGCGCGCATCGACGATGCAGTCGCACTGTTGAAAATGCCCGACACAACGCGTCCTCATTTCATCACCATCTATTACTCCGAGCCTGACCATGAGGGGCACGAGTTTGGTCCCGACGCCCCCGAGACCAAGGCTGCAGTGCTCAAAATGGATGCTATGGTCGCCAAACTGAAGAAGGCTCTCGACTCGACCGGCTTGCCCATCGATTTGGTGGTAGTCAGCGATCACGGCATGGCCAAGGTTGAGGGCGGTTGGATCACTCTCGATAAGCTTGCTGACCTCACCGGCTTCGATGCTGTAGGTCCGCTGCTCTATAGCAAGAGCGAAGAGGATCGTGTTCGCGCCTACAACCAGCTCAAAAAGGCATCCTCTCAGTTTGTTGTCTACCGGCGCAAAGACGTGCCCGCGGGTTTGAACTACAACGCCAACTCCCGAGAAGGGGATCCTGTCGTCGTCGCTACGGGCCCTTACGCGATTCGCGCGCACGGGCCTGAGGCGGGGCATCCCGATCAACCGCCGATCCTCGGAATGCATGGGTTGGACCCGCATAAAATTCCCCAGATGAAGGCAAGTTTCTACGCAGCCGGTCCAGACATCTCACCCGGGAAGACCGTTGCTCCCTTTGAAAACGTTAACCTTTTCCCGTGGATGGCTCACCTGCTTGGCCTCACTCCCCCTAAAAACGATGGCAGCCTGAACGTGCTGGCTGGAATTCTGCGCGATAACGGAGAAGATTCTGAGCATGTCGGGCCTTCGAACTAGAGTGTTTATGGGAGCAGTCGAACCATGACGTTGGCAGTGTTGGGTATCGACGGAGGCGGGACACGCACGCGGGCCTCCATCGTAATCGGCAAAGAAGTTCTGGCTTTCGCTGAAGGTGGTTCAATCAAGCGCCTGCGCGTTGGACCCGAAGTTGCCGAACAAAATCTTCGTGCCCTGTTGGACGAAATTTATCGCCAGGCCGGGGTGACCAGCGTTGCCGCCGCTTCCGCGGGTGTCGCCAGCGCTGCCATGCCCGGCGTTCCTGAATGGATCACCGAAGTTTTTCGCGAATTTGACATTGCCCGCTCTGAAGTGGTGGGCGACGAAGTGATTGCTCTCGATGCCGCATTCCAAGGTGGTCCCGGCATTCTGCAAATCGCAGGGACAGGGACTAACTGCATTGGCCGTTCTCCTGATGGGGGACGCGAGACCGCTGGCGGATGGAGTTCGCGCCTGGGGGATGAGGGCTCCGGCTACTGGATCGGCCTTCACGGCGTCCGTCGGGCGCTTCAGGCTTACGACCGCGAACAGCCTACGCGGATTCTCGACGTCGTCGGGCGTATTTGGGAGACTCCCACCATCGAAGAACTCGTGAATTTAGGCGACAGCACACCGGGTCCAGACTTCGCCGCGCTGGCCCCCGCCATCAGCGAACTAGCCGAGCAGGGCGATACGGTAGCCGCGGGAGTTCTAGCGCAGGCAGCGGCCGACCTGGTGGATTCGGTGCTCCTGGTGCGATCCAAGCTGCACCGTAAACACAATCTCACCGAAGAAGTGCCTGTGGCCTGGATCGGAAGCGTGATTGGAAAAGCGCGCCTGGTGCGTGAAGCTTTCTTCGCCGGCCTTGATGCCGCCGCCCCCACGATGCCCGTTCGCCAGCATGAAGTCGCAGGCATCGAGGGTGCTATTTGGCGCGCAAAGCGACTTGCCTTGAGTGATCCTGAATCTCGCTAGCCTGTGACTGCGCTTCACGGCGCGGTGGATCAACCTCCGCTGATCTCGACGAACAGTTCACCCTCGATAGGCGACATTTCCATTCACGATGGAGCCCACCAGTTTTCCTTTCGCATCGAGTGCTACAAAATCGGCCGACTGCGCCACGGCGATGCGGCCGACATTCCCGCTGATTCCTGTCATTGCAGCAGGATTGGTAGTCAGGAGGCGCAGTCCCTGTTCTACGGTCGCGCCGGTAAAGCCGAGAAAATTCTTGAGGGCGCGGTCGAGCGTCAGCACACTTCCCGCCAATACGCCATCCATCATGGCCTTGCCGTCCGCTACCTGCACCGATAGTCCACCCAAGTCATATTGGCCGTCCGGCATGCCCGTGGCGCTCATGGCGTCAGTGATCAGGATGCCGCGATCCTGACCCTTGGTCTTCCACCACAGCCGCACCATTTCCGGAGCCGTATGGATTCCATCGCAGATCAATTCGGCGAACAGCTCATCGGTGGTGAGCACGACGCCCAGAATACCGGGCTCGCGATGATCGATCGGGCGCATGGCATTGAATGTGTGTGTCGCGCTCGTGGCGCCCGCCGCTATGACCGCGCGTGTCTCTGCGGCAGTGGCGTTTGAGTGGCCCATCGAGACACGAACGCCGCGTTCTGTCGCGTGCGCCGCCAACTCCGCTGCCCCTGGTAATTCGGGAGCAAGGGTCATCAGCCGCACATGTCCCTCTGCGGCTTCGAACATCCGGTCAAATACCTTGAGGTCGGGCGCCAACAAAAGACCTGGTGGATGCACTCCGCGCTTCGCATGCGATAAAAAGGGGCCCTCCAGATGAATGCCGATGGGCTTGGCAACTCCGTCGTCCGACGCAGTGCTAATCAGCTTGGCCAGCCCCGCCAAGGACTTCAATGTTCTGTCCAGCGGCGCGGTGACTGTGGTCGCAAGGAAGTTGCCCGTTCCGCGCGAAGCCAGAAATGTACCAATCGCGGTCAGAGCCAGCGGAGTGGCTTCCATCACGTCGTGGCCTGCGGCGCCGTGAATATGTACATCGAAGAATGCGGGAGCCAATGTCGCGCCGGCAAAATCGACAACACTCGCTACGTCAGGGGATTCTTCGCTTACGCGGCTGCCAATGGAAGCGATACCGCCGTCTTCCACCACGATGAAGGGCCGATCGAGGAAGCGGGCACCGTCCCAAAGACGGTCCGCCGTAAATGCCGTACGCATATCAGGATTATTGCAGGCGGCGCGCGATGCATGAACTTGATCGCCACGGACCGGCCGGCGGACGCACGTCACCCAATCAATTTCGAGAGATCACCAAGATTAGTGAATCAGCGTGCCGTTCTTACCGTGCAGCCCGCCATTTGCTGACTTGCCTGCTTTGAGAACCGCCTGCGTCGCTGCCAGTTCTGCCCGGCACGATGTGAGCTGGGCTGAGAGTTCAGCTAGTTGAGACTTGAGTTGCTGGTGCAACTCCTCAATTGCGCTCTCCAAACGACCGTTCGCTTGGATTTGCTCCACCTGGCTAGCTTGCACAGCCTTCAGGTTGGGCAATATAACCTCAGTCAGGATCTGGGTGAAGGGTGCCAGCGAGTCTTCCATTTACAGATTCTAAGAGCAAGTTGTAAAAAGCGCCTGATTACGGTTGGCCCAAGATTGGTAACCATTCCATGCAAACTATTTTCGCAACTTCAACAGTCCGGCCGGTGTAACCGCTCTGTAACTCTGGACGTGCACCCGGTTTGTTACCGTGGGGAAATGAACATGAAGGTCCTGTCAGCAGTCGCCGTTTCGGTCCTTGCTCTGGGAGCCATGTACGTTGGAGCTCAAACCACTGATCTGCCTACCAGCAAGGAGCTGATTGAGCCCGTTCCCGGCCAGCCGAAACAGCTGAACAGCTTGCCCATGTCGATGGCCGTCTCCCCCGATGGTCGCTACATCGCCACCGTCAACGCCGGCTATGGTACGGCCGAATCGAACTATGAGCAGTCCATCGCCGTACTCGACACGCAGAGCGGCAACCTGGCTGACTTTCCTGACTCGCGCACCTTGGCTCGCTCCGCGCATCAGACGCTCTACGCGGGCGTGGCCTTCAGCCGCGATGGCAAGCATCTCTATGCCAGCATCGGTTCCATTACAAAGCCGCTTGGCGATGGCAAGGATGACACGGGCAGCGGCATCGCCGTGTATAGCTTTGCCGACGGCAAAATCGCTCCTGAACGTATTCTTAATTTGCCCCTCGTTCAGCTCGCGCCCGGGCACAGAACAATGCTGATCGGCGAGGTTGCCGGTGACAAGGGCGTACCGTTCCCCGCAGCCATCGCGGTTATTGGCGCGGCTGGGGCTGAGAAACTACTGGTCGCCGACAATCTCTCCGACGAAGTCGTCATCGTTGATCCCACCAGCGGCGCCGTTGAGAAACATTTTGATCTATCCGAGAGCAACGCTGTCCCGTCTACGTATCCCATCGCGTTGGCCGTCACAAAGGATGGCACTCGCGCCTTCGTCGCCTTATGGAATGCATCTGAGATCGTGGAACTCGACTTCGCCAAGGGCTCTATTGGACGTAAGCTCGCTCTGCTCAAGCCGTCGAGTCCCACTGCCCCTGGAACCCATCCCTGTGCCTTCGAATTATCACCGGATGGGAAAGTCCTGTATGTGGCACTCGCCAATCGTGATGCCGTTGCAGCGGTCAATGTGGGAGCAGGCAAGTTCACCGTCAAAGGCTACTTCGACACTCGTCTTCCAGGTCAGAGCTACTTTGGCGCCGAGCCCGAGGCTCTCGCGATCAACGCAAGCGGCAGCCGTCTTTATGTAGCGAATGCAATCAGCGATTCCATCGCTGTCCTCGATACCGCTAGGCTTTCGCCCAAAGTTGCGAGGCAGGGCATGGTCGAGCCTGCTGGCTTTATTCCCACCGAATGGATGCCGATGTCGATGACGTTCCTACCTTCTTCCTCGGGCTCCAAACTTTACGTGGCGACAGCCAAAGGGAAGGGAACTGGCCCCAACAACATGCCCCAGGCAGAAACGGAATCGACTCGGCAGAAGAACACTCACTTGCCGACCACTTACATCGCGACGTTGCTGCATGGCTCGCTCGCGGTGATCGATGAAGACGACATCGCCAAAAAATTGCCGCAATGGACTCAAACCGTCATCGAGTCGAATCGCATGAAGGCCGCTGCTGAAAAAATTGCTTTCTCCAATGGATCGGCGAATCCCATCAAGCATGTGATCTACATCATCAAAGAAAATCGCACTTACGACCAGGTCTTCGGCGACCTGAAGCAGGATGGAAAACCAGTAGGCAATGGGGACGCCAGCCTGGCCATGTTTGGCGAGGCCATCACACCCAATCTGCATAAATTGGCCCTGCAGTTCGGTGTGCTTGATAACTTTTACGACTCGGGGGAAGTTTCAGGCGACGGCCACGTGTGGTCCAACGCGGCAATCGGAACGGACTACCTCGAGAAGACCTGGCAGCAATCCTATCGCGGCGGTCAACGCACTTACGATTATGAAGGCGTGGTTGCTGACAACTATCCGCTGCTGCAGAAGATTCCCGACGTGAACGAGCCTGCCAGCGGGTACCTGTGGGGCAATCTGGCCGCGCATGGAAAGACCTATTACCACTTCGCCGAGTTCATCTCCACGATCTTCTGCAACGAACGGATGGCCGCTCATCTGTCCGTCAATCCCCAGGAAGGGCCGATGCTCGCCGGCCGTAGTTGTGCCCACAAGTCCGTCGAGCCCGGTGAAGCCTTGCCCGCAGAGTGGGGGGCAGGCACCAACAAGTGGCCTTGGCCAATCCCGCTGATCGCCGCCAACACTGCCACCAAACCGGAGCTCGTCGGACACTTCGCTGATGAGTATCCAGACTTCAACCTCGCCGTTCCCGACCAGGTTCGCGTCGAAATCTTCTTGCATCATTTAAAGGGATGGATCGCCGACAAGGCGCAAGGAAAAGACACGATGCCGAACTTCATTCAATTGCGCCTTCCCAACGACCACACCGCCGGCACCCGCCCCGGCGGACCTACACCGAAGTCCTCAGTGGCCGACAACGATCTTGCCGTGGGCCGCGCAGTTGAAGCCGTCGCGCATTCGCCCTTCTGGGACGACACAGCCTTCTTCGTTCTTGAAGACGATGCCCAGGCTGGCGCCGATCATGTAGATGCGCATCGCAGCCTCGCTCTGGTCATCAGCAAATACTCTCCTCACGGCCCGAACGGATCACCCTTCGTTGATAGCCGCTTTTACTCCACTGTCAGCGTAATTCGCACCATGGAGTCACTGCTTGGCCTGCCGCCCATGAACAACAACGATGCCTTCAGCTCACTGATCTCTCCGTTGTTCACGGGCGCTGGCGACCAGACTCCTTATACTGCCGACTACAGCAACCGTGACAACAGGCTCATCTATACCGCCAATGCAAAGACCGCTCCCGGTGCAGAAGAAAGTATGAAGATGGATTTTCGCCACGCCGATCGTGCGGACACACAGAAACTCAATGTGATTTTGTGGAAAGATACGATGGGTACTGCCCCGGTCCCGCCTATGCTCAAAGAACGCCGCAAGAAGTCCACAAAGGATGATGACGACTAGGGCGCGCGCCTCGTCGAGGACCGAACTCTGCCTCCTGTTTTTCGTATTTAGACCGAAAGGATGGGAACGCCGCAACCCACTTCACCTCTTCCAATTAAACTGGCGAAATGACCAAGCGAATCGGCGTCCATCTGGGCACAGCCGGGGGAGCGTCGCGTGCCGCTGAGCGTGCTCGCGACATAGGCGCCAACACCTTCCAGATTTTTTCATCGAGCCCCCGCATGTGGCGCGCGCCCAACGTCGATTCACAGCAGGCCGAGCGCATGCGGGCGCTGCGCGCGTCTCTTGACGTGACTCCCTTGGTCATTCACACCAGCTATCTAGTGAACGTGTGCAGTCAGTTCGCTGAAGTCCGCGAGAAAAGTGTGGGAGCCTTTCGCGGGGAGATGGAGCGCGCGCTGCAGCTGGGTGCTGAGTACCTCGTTCTGCATCCCGGCTCATGGAAGGGGCTCAGCCGCCATGAGGGTCTCAAGCTTGCTGCGGAGTCCATCGCCGCCGCGATCGACGGCCTTCCGTGGCAGGGCAAGGAATTCCACATTCTCATCGAAAACACCGCTGGGTCGGAATGTTCTCTCGGCGGCAGTTTCGATCAAGTGGCCGAACTGGTGACTCTGCTGCAAGCCCATGCGCCGGTAGGCGTCTGCCTCGATACCTGTCATACGCACGTCGCTGGCTACGACATTGTCAGCCCCAACGGCTATGAGGAAACCATTGCGGAGATTGGCGCTACTGTCGGCTTCGACGCCGTCCGAGTGTGGCATTGCAATGATGCCAAGGCCGCCCGCGGCTCCAAGCTCGATCGCCATCAGCACATCGGCCAAGGCACAATTGGCAACGAGCCCTTTCGTCGGCTGCTCAATGATGCGCGTTTCGCTCACTGTGCCTTCATCGCCGAAACGCCTGTCGACGACGATGGCGACGAAGAACGCAATGTTCGCGTCCTCAAGAGCTTTGTGAAAAAGCGCCGCACGGTTAAATAGATCGGACCTCAAATGAATGCATTCTTCGCTGACTTTCCCACGCAGGGGACTAGACTGTCGTTGCAGGCGAAGAAGATCTCAGATGACGAAATTTTTCAAGGCATTCACCCTCGTTCTCGCTTTGGCGATGACCATTCTGACCGCTTCCGCCCAGGGCGCGCCAAAGAAACAGGATCCGCCCAAGCCACCGGCAAGCCCATCCAAGGCTCTACTCGATGCGTGGAACGAAATCGGACGAAAACTGATCGCAATGGCCGAGGATTTTCCCGAGGATAAGTACGACTTCAAGCCCAATCCGCTGCAGCGCGGTTTCGCGGAGCAGTTGCTGCACGCCGCAGGAGGAAACTACTTCTTCATCAATCCCGCCAAGGGTCTCATGCCGCCCGAGGGCGATCCCAAACGGTCAGAATTCAAGACCAAGGCTGCCGTGGTCGATTATGTGCGCAAGTCCTTCGCAGACGGCGCAGCGCTCATCCAAAGCAAGGGTGACAGCGGTATCAACGACTTGATGATCGATCCATTCGCGAACCAGCAGACGCGCATTTCCGACCAGGCCTGGGGCTTCATCGAGCATTCCGGCGAGCACTACGGCCAACTGGTTGTTTATTACCGCGTGGCAGGACTGGTCCCTCCCGAGTCGCGACCCAAGAAGTAACTACCCGAACCCCGCAAATCTTCCCGCGCCTGCACAGCTCCACCCGTAATGGCTCGGATGCATTGGAACGACTTACGCTGGTCTTTTGACGAACGAACTTAGTCTCGCCCGATTTGCACTAGGGCAGCACTATAAAAACCCGTCTTGCTCGCCCGTTTACACTAAAAGGTTATGGCGGAAGACAACGAGATTCGATACAACCCGGCCGAAATAGAGCCGAAATGGCAGGAGCGCTGGGCTGCGGACCCGACGCTGTACGCAGCCGAACCTGTTTCCTGCGGTAAGCCCAAGTACTACGTGCTTGAAATGCTGCCCTACCCGAGCGGCCAGTTGCACATGGGGCACGTGCGCAACTACTCCATCGGCGACGCTCTCGCGCGCCATATGTGGATGCGCGGCTATAACGTCCTTCATCCCATGGGCTGGGACGCCTTTGGCTTGCCCGCCGAAAACGCCGCACTCAAAAACAACACGCCTCCGCGCGAGTGGACTCTCTCGAACATTGCTGCCATGAAGCGCCAGATGCAGCGCCTTGGCCTGGGCTATGACTGGGCCACTGAGGTCACGACCTGCCTTCCCGACTACTACCGCTGGAATCAATGGTTTTTCCTGCGCATGTATGAGCGCGGCCTCGCCTATCGCAAAAAAAGCAAGGTTAACTGGTGTCCGGAATGTTGCACGGTGTTGGCTAACGAGCAGGTCATCGACGGCCGTTGTTGGCGGCATGAAGATACGTTGGTTGAACAGCGCGACCTGGTGCAGTGGTTCTTCCGGATTACAGCCTATGCGCAGGAGTTGCTCGACGGTCTCGACAAGCTCGAAGGCTGGCCCGAAAAAGTGCGCACCATGCAGCGTAATTGGATCGGCCGCAGCGAAGGCACTGAAGTCGAATTCGCCGTCGAAAATCGCGCTGAGAAAATTCGCGTCTTCACCACGCGCCTCGACACCATATTCGGCGCTACGAGTGTGCAGTTGGCGCCCGAGCATTCGCTGGTAACCGCGTTGGCTGCGTTCGATGCGGGACTCAGGGTTCAGGTCAACAAGCTGCTTGAGGAACAAAAGAAAGCCCGGGAAGAGGGCGACGTCGGCGCCATTGAAAAGCACGGCGTGCCCACCGGCCACTTCGCCATCAATCCCTACAATGGCGAACTCGTACCTGTCTGGATTGCCAACTACGTACTCACGGACTACGGCACAGGGGCGATCATGAGCGTGCCCGGACACGATGCGCGCGACTTTGAGTTCGCAAAGAAGTATGCCATTCCGGTGCGCCAAGTCATTGCGCCTTTAGACGCCGCAGCCGAGGAGACGGTGCTGCCTTTCCTTTCTGAAGACGGAGTGCTCATTAACTCCGGCGAATTCAACGGCCTGACCTGCGAGGCTGCTCAGAAGCGGCTCCAGGAAATCGCCACCAGCAAGGGCTTTGGTGAAGCCACCATCACCTTTCGCCTCAAGGATTGGGGCGTGAGCCGCCAGCGTTACTGGGGTACGCCCATTCCCATGATCCATTGCCAGCGTGATGGGCTGGTTCCCGTACCCGACGATCAGTTGCCAGTTGTCTTGCCTGCGCAGATTGAAATCACGCAGCAAGGCGGATCGCCGCTTGGCCGCGTGCCGGAATTCGTCAATGTTATGTGTCCCAAGTGCGGCGATCCTGCCAAGCGCGAGACCGACACAATGGACACGTTCGTCGACTCGAGCTGGTACTTCTATCGCTATACAGATGCGAAGAACTCAGCTCAACCGTTCGAGCCCGCTGTTGCTCAATACTGGTTTCCCATCGACCAATATATCGGCGGCGTCGAACACGCCATTCTGCACCTCATCTATTCGCGATTCTGGACCAAGGTCATGCGCGACTTGGACTTGATCACCAATGACGAGCCGGCACGCCGCCTCTTCACTCAGGGCATGGTTATCAAGGATGGCGCAAAGATGTCCAAGTCAAAGGGTAATGTTGTTTCGCCCGATGACATGGTCGCTCGTTATGGTGCCGATGCAACGCGCATGTATGCGTTGTTCGCTGCTCCTCCCGATCGCGATCTTGACTGGCAGGAAGATGGAGTCGCGGGCGTGAGTCGATTCCTGGGGCGCGTCTACCGTCTGGCCATGAAGTATGCGCCTGTCGTTCGCGCCGCCGGCAAAGCTGCAACTCAGGGCGAGCCGCCCACGGGTCTTGCTCTCAAACTGCTGCGCAAGCTTCATCAGACCATCGCCAAGATCACCTTGGATTTTGAAGGCCGCTGGCACTTTAATACCTGCGTGGCTGCGGTTATGGAACTCGTGAACGAGATTCAAGCGGCCGATGCACAGCTCACCGCCGGTGAAGTTTCTCCGGCTGTATTGCGAGAGTTGCTGCAAACGCTTGTGCTGCTGCTCGCTCCTTTCGCACCATTCATCGCCGCAGAGTTGTGGGAAGAACTAGGCGGGGAGGGAGCCATTCTGCGTGCACCGTGGCCGTCTACGAATCCCGATCTGGCCCGCGAAGATGAACTTGAGATTCCAGTGCAGATCAATGGCAAGCTGATTAACGTCGTGCGTGTGCCCGCAGGCTCGTCCGCCGAAGTGATTCAGGCGGCTGCGCTGGCCGACGAAAAAGTTCAGTCGCGCATCGCAGGCAAAAACGTGGTGAAGGTTATCGTGGTGCCTGGGAAGACGGTGAATCTCGTTGTCAAGTGACTTGCCTGCCAGCGAACCTCGGCCATTGCGCGGCACCCAGTCAGCGGTCGGCCAAATGGGCTGGGTATTCGCACGCCCCTCGCTTACAGCACTCGAAGTGCTCTGGCGCTGGCTGTTTGGTGTACCGCTGCTTTTAGTTTGCTGGCTTCAAGCGCAACAGATTCTCGTTGCGCTGCCACCTGAGTTGACCGGCCTCAACACGCTCGATCCTCAAAACCCGTGGGTTTCGGCTGTTCGCCTGGCTGATGCTTGGACTCAGTACCAGCCGCACGTGATGGCGGTTCTCCATTGGCTCACGCCCGTCGCTGCGTTGGCGTGGATCATTGTCTCAGGAGTTGGCCGCAGCCTGGTCCTGAAGCGGCTCGAACCGAGCCTGCCGTTCCGCCCCGGCGCATTGATCGCATTGCAGGCAGTTTGGCTTGCCGTGCTCGCGATCACCTGCTGGGGATGGATCAGGTCCCTGGGTTGGGTTGCGGCCACGCATATCGGAAACGGCTCAGAGCCCGACCTGGTGGGTTACACCATGTGGGCCATCTTCCTCACGCTTGGGTTTTTCACGCTTTGGGCATTCATTAGCTGGGCGGTTTCTGTAGCGCCGCTTCTGGTGCTGCTTGAGGACTCCTCCCCATCCACTGCGCTGGTTCAAAGCCTCAAACTGGGCAGGGCCTTCACCAGCAAGCTAGTCGAGATCAATCTCGTCATGGGCATCGTAAAGCTGGCGCTCCTGGTGGTTGCCATGGTGCTGTCGTCGGTGCTCATCCCCTTCAGTGATGAAGTAGGAGCCGGCGCGCTCCACCTGGAATGGATCGTCGTGTCCGGCTTCTATTTCATTGTCAGCGACTACTTCCAGATAGTGCGCCTCAAGGGCTTCCTTGAGTTCTGGCATGTCTACCGCGGTCATGACGCAGGCTAAGCTCGTACTCCATCCGTTCAGCAGCCGTAAAGCGGAAAAGGTCTGACTACAAATACGCCTGGAACCCTCGCGACGCCAGACATCTCACGCATTGCGGGATTCCCAAGCCTCGCATGTGCCTTGGCATACATCTCATGTCTATTTCGCAGCGGCATTCGCCGCTTCTTCCTTGAGATACTCGGCACTCAATATGCTCTTCTTTTGCGCAATCGGCAGCAGCGTGGGATAGAACTGCACAAACGTTGTGTCCACAGCCGCGTGAGCAGTGTGGCAGGTGTAACAGGGCGCGCCTTGGGGAATGAGAGTTCCATTTTTCTCAGGGGAATCGAAATCGAAGAATGCCCACTTACCTGGGAACCGCGCCTCGTCTTTCACGTGCACTTCGAATCCCATCAGGTTCGTTCCTTGGAAGTGACCGCGCTGATTGATCGAGCCCTTGTTCCGCGCCTCTCTCACCTCCAGAACCATCACAGTTTTATCCGGCCAGGTGCCCGTTGCCACGAAGCTCCGATACGCCTCGGGGTTCACGAACACATTGTCGAACATCGAATGATCCATTGCGTCATTCTTGGGAGAGTAACTCATGTCGATGCCGGACGTGAGGTAAACCCATTCGCGATAATTTGTGACCGGCAATAGATCGCCATTCTTCGCATAGGTCGGGGCGGAACTCGATGCCGCCATAGCAGCCTTTGGCGATCGCGAGGTCGTGAACACTACAAGTGCGGCAATGAGCAGGGAAATACCCGCTGCGGAAAGCAGGGCTTTGGGGAACACGGAAACCTCCGATGGCAGGGATACGGAACTCCCACCGGGAAAGTTCCGCTAGAGGGCGGTGCATCGATCGCAGGTACAGAGAATGCCCGGAAGAAGGCTTTCTTTTACGGCAGCTTTTCAATCTGCTGTTGCACTTGGCTGCGAAATTCAAGCGGGTGAGCCACTTTATAAAAAGGCTCAGGAGTTCCGCCGGTTCCGATCACAACAATCGTGCCATAACCCAGCATCCTGCCAAACCCTGTTTCTTTAACCTCAATGCTTTCGACCTTATTGAGCATCAACTCCACGGTGCGACGGCCAACCAGGCCTGTCTTGATGACGACGCGCCGATTCGTCACTGCCATCTCGGTCGCATTGCGGCGCACGCTCCCCATCATGATGGCGACAAGTCCGCACACGATCAACGCTGCTCCTACGCCTTCCAGTATGTGCAAGTTGTTGATGTCAATTCCGGGCTGGGTAAATGCGTAATACAACACCAACGCGCCGGGCAGCCAGAACAGCAGGCACCCCACCAGGATGTGCCCCATCATTACCGTCCAGTGCAGACGCGTCTTGTAGATCACGCTTTCGCCGGCCACCAGATTCTTGTCGACATAGCTCATGTGGTCTTCCCCCGAAGCCGCAACCAGCGAATTTGTTAAGCCCGGGCATTGCGCACCCAGGCGTATCCCTTTGAGAGCTCATTGATTGAACAGCCCATGCATCCCTGCGATCTGCAGACTCTCCTGGGTGGCTGCCGAACCTCAGCGCGATCGCCCGATTCAAACCGTCTAAGCAATTGATTAGAAGATTTTTGCGTTGATCGTCAGATATTTTTTGGGATTCGCCCTGAACGCCTTCAACAGCTGCGAAGCATCATCCATAGTCTGGTCGGTGTGATCATACAACGAGCGGTTTACCATCAGCTGGCCGAGTGTGCCCTTACCCTCATTCATGCTCTTCAGGATGCTGTCGAGGCTGGTCACCGTGTCGTCAAGCTTCTTTGCAAAGGCCGGGTCCTTGGCAATCTTGCCGATACTGCCGTTGCCCGCATTGATGTTTTCCAACAGCTGATTCGCGTTGGCGATGGTGGAATTTAAATGATTGTAGAGAGCATCATCCCGCAACAGCTTGCCGGCCGTACCCTTACCCTCATCCAAACTCGTAGCGATCCGGTCCAGATGGTCGATGGTGGTGTTGGCGTGCTCATACAAGGTGTCATCTCGCAGCAACTTTCCCAGCGATCCTTTGCCTCCGGCTGCGCCGCCTGTAATCGCTTCAAGATCTGTGGCAATCCGCTCCACCTTGCGATAAAGCCCCGGGTTATTGATCAACTCCCCAATTGTGCCTTTTCCGGAATTCAACGAATCCACCAGGATCTCGATCTTATGCATCAGGGTCCCAACCTGCTCAATCGAACCCTGACTCGATCGGATCACGTCCTGTATGCTCGGCGAGCCGGTAGCGGCCAATTCTGCATTGTTTGCCGGGGTCGGTCCTTTGGCGTGTGCAGAGCTGATGTCGACATAACTGTCGCCCAGCACGCCTGCCTGGCTGATTGCGGTCGTTGAATCCGCATGCAGTGAGTTCACAAACTCGTGCCCCACCTGCATGGTGACCTCAACCGGCGTGGGATTGCGGTCCGACACAATACGAATCCTGGTGACGTTGCCGATGGTCACCCCTTCCAGCGTGACCGGGGCGCCTTTCTTGAGTCCCGAAGCATTCTCGAAATAGGAGCGCATCGTGAGCTTGCGTGCAAAAAGGCCGCCGGTTGAACCGGACATGAGGAAAATGAGAACGATCAGGACGGCGACGGCCACCAGGACCAATGCGCCCACTCTCAACTGAGACCAATGAATCTCGCTGCGACTTGGCACTTATACTCCCTTTATTCGCCGTCCGTTCCCTACGTGACGCCTAGAGAATAGCAGAAAGAGGCCTCCTACCTGGCGTCCTCCAGGACCACGCTAGCCATCGCCAGATCTCCGGTATGCGTAATGGAAAGCGCTGAGCGCACCACACCCAGCCGCGCCGCGATATCGGCAGCGCGTCCATGAAATCGAAGCGTCGGGCGTCCGCTGGGCTCGCGAACCACTTCAATCTCCAACCAGTGCACACCGAAGCTGATGCCCGTACCCAGAGCCTTGGCCCCTGCCTCTTTGGCCGCAAAACGAGCAGCAAAGCTTTCCGCACCCTTGCGCTTGCGCAGACAATAGGCTTTCTCCGCCTCGGTGTAGACGCGATTCAAGAACCGGTCTCCAAAGCGATCCACGGACTTTTGGATCCGTCCTATCTCCACCAAATCGATTCCCGAACCGACGATCATGCTGATTATGAAACTACATCATCTCCATCGGATTTGGTCGCTTCTGTCGGGAAACGGCGAGAGCGTTAAATGCCGAACAAATTACCCGGCGAAGCGGGCGGCCTAGTACTACAGTTGTAAATCGAAGATCCCGGAGGGAGCAGGGGGTTTCAACCCCCTGAAAGATGGCGAATTTACGTGGCCTTTAGGCCCGGGCCTTCGTCCGTTTTCCAGGAATTGAGTGAAATACAACTGTAGTACTAGTCAATCCGCCTTCCCTGTTGCGAAGCTGGTCAGGCTTCGTGCAACTACTGCACAGACATCATGATCGCTGGGCCCGCCTCCGATATGCGCAATGTGAGAGAAATCCTGCCGATCCATGAGCGAGCCCATTTGTCCACTGTACCTTGGGCAATGCAGATGAGGGCGGTCTCCGTTGAGGAGCCTTCACGGCTGGTTAAAACACTCACCGGCGCCATTCTTGGTTGCGGCGGCTGGGTCCTGAGCCGCGGCGCCAATGACAGCGGCATGGTCACGATGCTCTTTGAATTTGAGCGCCATGCTTGCGTCGACATTTACAGCGTCCTCATCGCTGCCGGACTCGAACTTAGCCAATATGGACATGTGCGCTTCACGGAGCTGTGCCAGTGTACCCGCAATCATCAGCGGGACTGCGGCGCTGAAATTGCCAGTGTCGACCTGGAAATTCAGACGTTTCCGGTTGATATGACGATCAACCCGACGTCGCAGCCTGTTTGATCGTCGATCTCTCAGACGCGGCAACTTAGCATGAGCCGCAACCCCTGATGCCTTCCATAGGAAAAACGCGTAGACACATCCGTGCCAAGGTCTCTTGTGCTAGATTGTCTGCCCCGGGAGGGAAGACAATGCGCCAACCGTTCCGAAATATTCTGGTTTACGCGCTCATACTCATGCCGGGAATCGCGGTAGCAGCCGAGCGCTTCGATGGCAATTGGTTCACCAAGCTCACCTGTCCGCCTAAGGGAAGCACCGAAGGGTACACGTGGGAATTTCGTAGCGTCATCAATGCCGGCAACTTTCGCGGAGAGCACGGTACCGCCGGGCAGCCGGGTTACCTGTTGATCGAAGGCAAACTTGCGGACGACGGCAGCGCCAAGCTGGCTGCCAATGGCATCGTTGCTTCGCGAAAATATTCTCGCGGTATCTTCACCACCAAGGGCGACGATTACAGCTATAACGTCAAAGCTCAATTCAAAGAAACCGAAGGCGCAGGCACTAAGAGCGAAGGCCTTGGCATCGTCGGACGGGCATGCACATTTGATTTTGTGAAGGAGCGGTCGTCGACCGAAGGTGCCGCACACTGAGCAATCCGCGAGTTCTTCAATTGCCCTGAGTGAGGGCTCTCAGTGGTCAGAACAGCCGGTCAATGGCTGCTAGCGTCGCAGGTTCAGCGCGAATCGTCGCTCGAAAGCGAGCGTTACGCAGCTTGAAGAGGAATGCTGGTTTTTAAAATAGCCTCAATTCACCCTGCTTCCACCAATCCATACCGCCGCTGCCAGGCCTCTTTGAGTCGCGCATACACCCGTACACGCTCAGACTCGGCGACCTCTGAATCACCACCCGCGGGGGGGCTCGCAAAGCGCGCAGCCTCCTGTTTCGCCAGCTCCAAAAGCTGTCGGTCCCGCACCAGGTTCGCCACGCGAAAGTCAGGAAGCCCCGCCTGACGTGTCCCAAAGAATTCACCCGGCCCCCGCATGGCCAGATCCAGTTCCGCCAATTCGAAGCCGTCCTGGGTGCGCACCATCGCACTCAGTCTCTCTTCTCCTTGTTCTGAGACCCGCTGCCCCGTCATCAGGATGCAATAGCTTTTGGCAGCACCGCGCCCTACGCGCCCACGCAACTGGTGCAACTGCGCCAGCCCGAACCGCTCTGAATGCTCCACCACCATCACCGTGGCATTGGGTACATCGACGCCCACTTCAATGACCGTCGTAGCCACCAGTACATCGATCTCACCGCGCTGAAACCGGCGCATGATCACTTCTTTTTCATCCGCATCCAGGCGCCCATGCAGAAGCCCAACCTTCAACCCAGCCATGGGGCCTTTGCGCAATCTTTCATACATCGTCACGGCCGATTTCAATCCCGTCCTCGCCTTCGGATTCTCTTCCTGCTCCCCCTTCGGAAAGAGATCTGCTGTCTTGCCCTTGCGCGTGGTTTTCTTTACCGGCGCTCCAGTCGATACAGCCGCTTCCGCTTCATCCCGCGAAAAGTCCAGCTCCGGCTGATCGTCTTTGATTCCTTCGATCACTGGGTAAACGATGTAAGCTTGTCGGCCCAAGCCCACCTGCTTGCGTACAAAATCCCAGACCTCTTCGCATCGCTCGTCTCCCACCCGTCGCGTCACGATCGGCGTCCGACCCGGCGGCAGCTCATCCAGAATACTCACATCCAAGTCGCCGTAAAGCGAGAGTGCCAGGGTTCGTGGAATCGGTGTGGCTGTCATCACCAGCATGTCCGGTTCGGCCTGGTTCGGCTTCTTCATCAGCTTGAATCGCTGCAAGACACCGAACCGATGCTGCTCGTCGACTACGATCAACCCCAGCCGGTCGAACTCCACCTTTTCCTCGATCAGCGCATGCGTGCCGATCACCAGGTGTGCTTCGCCCCGGTTAATGAGGCCGCGATTGGTACGCTTTCTGTCCTCATCCAGAGAGCCGGTCAGCAGTACGATGCGGTACTTGCGCGAGGACCGTTCCAGCAGTTTGCGCGCAGCCAAAAAATGCTGTGTGGCCAGAATCTCCGTGGGGGCCATCAACGCCGCCTGGTAGCCGTTTTCCATCGCTACCAGCATTGCCTGCAGCGCCACAATCGTTTTGCCTGAACCCACGTCCCCCTGCAACAGCCGTCGCATTGGGCTTGGCTGGCGTATGTCTCCCACGATCTCTCCCAATGTCCGCTTCTGCGCGGCTGTGGGATGAAACGGCAAGACCTCCCTGATGGCCTCCCGAACTTTGTCCGTGGTCGCGAAGCCGATTCCCGCCCGCTCCCGCATCCGCTTGCGTTTCAGTTCCAGGCCCAACTCCAGAAAAAAGAGCTCTTCGAAAATCAGCCGCCGATGTGCAGGCGTTGCGCAACTCTGTAACTGCGCCATGGGCGTTGTTTCCGGCGGAAAGTGCACGGCGCACAGCGCGGATTCGCGCCCCGGAAGCTTTAGCCGATCCAGCATCGCCGCCGGCAGGCACTCCGGCATACCGCCGCGGATCCCTTCCAGCAGATTGAAGATGATCTTCCGCTGCCAATGCGAGGCCAGTCGCGCTCCACCCAGAGACTCATAGACCGGAGTGATACGTCCGACTTCCAGCAGACGCGTCTCTGCATCGTCCGAAGCGTCGGGCAGAACTTCAAACTGCGGCTGAATCATCTTTAAATTGCGCGTCGAACGCGACGGTTCCACTTTGCCGAACACGGCCACGGTCTGTCCCGCGTGGAACTTGCCTTGCAGATAAGTGCCGTTGAACCACATGCACTTCATCGTTAAGGCGCCTTGACCCAATGTCAGCTCAAAGATCGGAGCTCTTCTTGTCCGAACGAGTGCCGACGATCGCACTTCGGCGATCACGCTGGCCATTTCTCCGGGCTTTAGTTCGTCCAGGCTGCGCGGGTTCTGCCGGTCTTCGTATCGGAAGGGAAGGTGATACAGCAAGTCCTCGGCAGTCTGGATACCCTTTGCGGCGAGCATTTCTGCCAGGCGCGGACCCACACCGCGTACATACATAACTGGGGTCTCGAGTCCGGGCACATAGAGGATGCTAATGCATCGGGCGAGCATCGCCACGGCAGCCGTTGCGGCACTAGCGGGAGTTTACTGCGAGGCCTAAAGCTATTCTTCCGCTAGTCGGCATAACTTTTG
>OBLU010000842.1_pt1 | contig 28729 bp, 27 predicted proteins | sample 1518681 | NCBI WGS metagenome assembly OBLU01 (sample SAMEA3539304, study PRJEB22396) | soil metagenome | biome: tundra; feature: field; material: soil | place: USA | collected 2010-05 | depth 0.15 m
GTATCCATTTTTGGCGCTCGAATGTCGCAAAGCGGCCGAGGGTGTGTAAAAACCCGAAATGCGATTCGCGTACGTTCGATTCTTTTCGTTTTTCAAAAGAAAACGTCTCAGAACTGCACGTGGGTACACCAAAAACGCATCGTCGAAGCACTCAAAACCAGCCAACGGGGGTTTTTACACACCCTCGGCCGAACTGAGACACTCAAGGGCGGCCCTGCAATAGCGTTGAGGAGCGTTCGGAATGCGCGCCGTCACCGCACCTTACGTTTAATGGGAACTACATTGCTACTCGCCCGCAGCCCATCCCGATAATCCGCCCACGCCTGCATCATTCGCCGGCGCTCCTCGAGCCGCTGCGCGCGGTGGTACGCCGCCCTCACCTCGTCGCGCTCGGCATGTGCAAGCTGCAGCTCGATCACGTCCGGCGGAAAGCCCTGCTCGTTGAGTAATGTGCTCGCCATGGCTCCGAACCCGTGCGCCGTCATCTCGTCTTTCGAGAAACCCAGGCGTCTCAATGCGGCGCCGAGTGTGTTCTCGCTGATTGGACGCGCCGCGGTTCGCAGGCTCGGGAACAGGTACCGACCGCCGCCCGTATACGACTCGAGCTGACGAATCAGCGCGACGGCCTGGCGCGCCAGCGGCACGATATGCAGCGCGCGCATCTTCATCCGCTCGGCGGGGATGCGCCATTCCGGATGCTCAGCGTCGAGGTGCAGCTCCGACCACTGCGCTGCTCGCAATTCGCCCGGCCTGACGAAGACCAGTGGTGCGAGCTTGCGCGCGTATTCAGTGGATGATTGAGCCGAGTAGCCATCGATGGCACGCAATAATTCTCCGACACGCTTCGGATCGGTGAGGGCAGCGCGATTGGTGACCTGGATCGGCGCCAGCGCACCACGCAGATCGGCCGTCGGGTCGCGCACGGCGCGCCCGGTCGCGATGGCGTAGCGAAACACCTGGCTCGCGCGCTGCTTCGTTCGATGCGCGGTTTCGAGCTTGCCGCGCGCCTCGATCTTGCGCACCGCTGCCAGCACGTCGGGCGCCGTGATCGAGCCTATCGGCCGCGAGCCGATATTCGGGAACAGCAGATCGTTGAACGTCCACTGCGCCTTCTTGCGCGTCTTGGGCGTGAAGTGCTGCTTTCCGAGCCATTCAAGCGCGATCGATTTGAAGGTATCGACCTGGGCGGCGCGCTCGACCTGGCGCTGCACGCTTGTATCGCTCATCGTTTTCGCTTGGGGTGGCGATGCTTATCCAAAACGCGCGCGCGAGGTCGTCTCAATGCTGCAGGGATTCGGCGAGATAGCATGTCTTGGGCAGTGCAAGAACGGGCAGCCAAAGCACCCGCTGTACCTATCATCGAAGCTAAAGCCGCAACCGCTTGTAGGCTTTCCTTCAACCGTGAAGACGAAGCCGTGACGTGCCTCTCGGACCCGCGGCCGCGGCGGCGGCGGCGGCGGCGGCGGCGGCGGCGCGAAAATGACACTATGAGGCTTAGTGTAATAGTTGCCGTTCTCGCCCTGGCCGGCTGCGCGACCGTGCCGCAAGCGCCGATCGCCGCGTCGCCAACGTGCGCGACCGATGCAGACTGCGCGATCAAATGGGCAGCCGCGCGCACCTTCGTCTTGGATCACTCCGCCTACAGGGTCCAGACCTACTCGGCGGACTACCTGAATACCTTCGGTCCGGCCAACAATGAGCCGGGCCTGGCGATGCAGATCAACAAGGCGCCGATCGCCGGCGGCGCCTATGTGATCGACGCGCGCTTCGGCTGCGGCAACATGTTCGGCTGCATCCCGAACGCCAGGCTGACGCTCGATCAGTTCAACCGCACCGTGGCCGCAGCTGGCGCTCAATAGAGCGGGTCTGCGGATTTATATTGGAAGAAACCCCTCGATATTGGAAACGGCCAAAAAGAGCCGCGCGTAAGCCGTTGATTTCCGGCGCCCCCGGCCGGAGTTGAACCGACGACCTACCGCTTAGGAGGCGGTCGCTCTATCCACTGAGCTACGGGGGCGTGCCTGAATTGATTGAGGGATTCTCGCCACGGCCATTCTACTGCGGCCGGCGCCGCGGTCACGCCGCGAATGGTCATCGGAAAACGCGCGCTCCGGTGTTCACGCCATGGGACAATTGTCATGGTTCGCTGGCACCGGAATTCCCCACTAGACCACCGGTAAATTCGGCTCCTCCCCCTTAGAAGAAGCGAACCGACATATCGCGGATTCTTGCTAAAGAGCTCCACAAAATTGGCCGGCGCGCAACACCGGATATCCGACACCGAGGTCCGCTGTCGGGCCATTGCTGGTTGACTCGCCACGCCGCTACCCACCGCTGCGCGCAGCGGTTTGGGATAGCCTTGCCTACGCTTTCTATGTTTTTCTAGCTTCGTTGACGTTCAGCGCCAACAAATGGCTCAGTCACTTACGTTCAAAGAGAGCCGCAGAAGCAGACCATTGCCGCTGCAGCGCGATTGCTCGCAATCTTGGCGCTCTAGACTTCGACCACTCGATTGCGCAACTCCCCAATGCGATCGATGCGCGCGACCATTTCATCCCCGCCGCGCAGGTACTGGGGCGGCGTCATCGCAAAACCTACGCCTGCGGGCGTACCCGTTGCAATGACGTCGCCGGGCTCGAGCGTCAGGCCGGCCGACAATGATTCGATGATGTGCGGGATATCGAAGATCATTTGCTCGACCCGGGCGCGCTGGCGCTCCTGGCCATTGACCATCATCGACAATTCCAGCGATGTTGGATCGCCGAGCTCCTCGCGATCGACAATCCACGGCCCCAACGGCAGCGTGGTATCGAGCGATTTGCCCTTGAACCACTGATCGTGCCGGCGCTGCAGGTCGCGTGCGGTCACGTCATTGGCAATCGTATAGCCGAAAATATGGTCGAATGCAGCGCCAGAGCTGATGTCGCGGCCGCCCCGGCCGATCACCACCGCCAGCTCAACCTCGTAATCCAGGCGCCGCGTGAGCTTCGGATCGAGCCGCACATCGGCGCCCGGGCCAATAACGGTATGGGTTGCCTTGGTGAAGAACTGCGGTACTTCGGGCAGCTTGAGCTCGGCCTTCAAAGTCGCAGCGCCCTCTTTGACGTGGTCGACATAGTTGCGGCCAACGCAAAAAATATTGCGGGTCGGCACCGGCAGCGGTGCCAGCAGCGGCGCCTCCGAGGGCGGGATCAGCGCGAACCCGGCCCCCGCCGCACGGCTGGCCAGCCGCTGGCACGCAGCGATGGCGGACTCCCCGCCACGAATGATGGACAGCACCGAGGACAGATTCACGCTCTCGCCGCCTGCCCGGGCTGCTTGAGCCAACGGTAGCACGCCATGCGGCAGCATGAGCCCGGCCGTAACCTGGTTCTTGTATCGGAAGCTGATGAATTTCATGGAGTGGTAATTCTCGAGCGAATGTCTCGGTAATCTCGGTAAGCAAATCCGTTTAAATCCAGCGAAAGCACCGGCCACGCCGGCTGCGCAGCTTAGCGCAGCGCAGCGGCAGCTCGAAGCCAATTACAACCGCGGCAAATTCGTGCTGCAAGTCGCGGCTGAGGCATAGACGCCGGCAACTTTCGGGATGCCGCATTTTCGCGGGCTTTGCCTGCCGTGATGATGTACGTCAGCGCCGCAAACAGGTTACAAGCCGGCGGCTTGCCCTTCGGACCGGTGGTATATTGAGCGTATAAAATCAAGGCTGTGAGCGTCCGATCGGGGCCTCGCGGATGACGGACATCTAAGCGCCATGACGAGAGACAAAAAGCGGCTGCGTATCCTGGTGGCAGCGTTCCGCGAAGCGCGCCAGCGGCTCAAGACCACAACAACCGGGGAATAAAGTCGTGACACTATCGCCAATCGATATTGCGGTCATTGGGATCTACGCCGTATCGATCTTTGTCCTGGCCCAGTGGGTGTCACGCGAGAAAGGCGCGCATAAGAAGGACGCGCAGGATTATTTTCTGGCAAGCCGAGCCCTCCCGTGGTGGGCCATTGGCACGTCACTGATCGCCGCGAACATCTCCGCCGAGCAGATTATTGGAATGTCCGGATCGGGCTACGTGATCGGGCTCGGCATTGCTTCCTATGAATGGATGGCGGCGCTCACCCTGATCATCGTCGGCAAGTATTTTCTGCCGATTTTCCTCAAGAACGGCATCTACACGATGCCGGAGTTTCTCGAGCGACGATTCAGCAGCAAAGTTCGAACTGTTATGGCGATCTTCTGGCTCGGCGTCTACGTCTTTGTCAACCTCACGGCTATTCTTTGGCTCGGCGCCACGGCGGTTCATACCGTCTCGGGCATCAACGTTCAGATTGCATTGATTGCGCTCGGCGTGTTCGCAGCTGCCTATGCCCTCTACGGAGGGTTAAAAGCGGTGGCGCGTACGGACATCGTCCAGGTCTCGCTGCTGGTACTCGGCGGCCTCATCATCTGCTATATCGCCCTGAACAAGATCTCCGGCAACGCCGGGATGGTCGCCGGCTTTCACGAGCTGACGGTGCGCTTTCCCGAGAAATTCAAAATGATTCTCCCGCCGAGCAACCCGAACTACAAGAACCTGCCGGGCCTGTCGGTTTTACTGGGCGGAATGTGGGTGATGAATGTCTCGTATTGGGGTTTTAACCAATACATCATTCAACGCGCGCTGGGCGCCAAGGACATCCGTGAAGCCCAGAAGGGAATTGTCCTGGCCGCCTTTTTGAAATTGCTGATGCCGGTGATCATCGTATTGCCGGGCATCGCCGCCGCTGCGCTGGCACCGAATCTTGCCCGTCCAGACGAGGCCTACCCGCACCTCATGGCCATGCTGCCGACAGGAATTCTCGGCCTGGTATTCGCGGCTCTGATCGCCGCCATCGTTGCCTCGATGGGGTCCAAGATCAATTCGATTGCAACCATCTTCACCATGGACGTGTACCGACCGCTGCGTCCACAAACCTCCCAGCAGCGATTGGTGCTGATCGGCCGCATCACCGCTGTGGTGGCGCTGATCGTCGCGATCCTATCGGCAAAGCCGCTGCTCGGCAGCTTTGACCAGGCGTTCCAGTATATTCAGGAGTTCACGGGCTTTTTCACGCCGGGCATCTGCGTCATCTTCCTGCTCGGCATGTTCTGGGAGCGCTGCACCGCGACCGGCGCCCTGGTGGCCGCCATCGCCTCCGCCGTGCTCTCGTTCGCGCTGAAGTTTCTGTGGCCTTCGCTACCGTTCATGGACCGCGTTGGCCTGGTGTTTCTGGCGTGCTTCGGGGTAGCCGTCGTGCTGTCACTGCTGCAGACCCGTCGCGATCCCGCACTTCGGGTGGAACTGAAGCAGATCGACTATTCGACGAGCGCCGGCTTCAATCTATCAGCGCTCGTGATCAGCGCAATTCTGATCGCGCTCTACGCGACGTGGTGGTAGACAAGTACGCCATCGTGACTGCAATGAAGCCGGTCGACATTCTCAGCGCCCGCAATATCGTCGGCGAGGGCATCTTGTGGGACTCGCGCCGAGGGCTCTTGTGGTGGACCGACATTCAAGGTCGGGAACTGTATCAATATGACTGGACGGACGCGGCGATACGGGTCTTGGATACGCCAGAACGCGTTGGATCGTTTGGCTTTGTCGCGGGAAGCGATCGGCTGATTACCGCCTTTGCCAGCGGCATCGCGCTATACGATGCCTACGAAAGAACGGTCGAGTGGCTGGCCCGTCCCGATAGCATTATCCCCGGCATTCGATTCAATGACGGCCGTGTGGACCGCCGCGGGCGATTCTGGAGCGGTACCATGGTTGAAGACGCTCAGTGCACGGCAAGTGGGTCCCTCTATTCGGTGGACGGCACCGCCGAGATCCGCTGCCACGTGCGCGGCATTCGCATCTCAAACGGACTGTGCATGAGCCCGGACGGCACGCGACTGTATTTCGCCGATTCGCCGACACGCACCATTTTTGTTTACGAAGTAATTGAGCCTGAAGGCAGTTTGGGCCCCAGACAGGTGTTCGCACACACTCCGGACGGTGCACAGCCGGACGGGGCCGCAGTCGATGTCGATGGCTGCGTATGGAGTGCGCACTGGGGCGCGGGGTGCGTCGTGCGCTACACGCCTGAGGGTCGAATTGATCGCACGATTCAGGTGCCGGCATGCCAACCGACGTGCGTTTGCTTCGGTGGACCCGATCTGGACGTCCTTTGCGTGACCAGCGCGCGCGAGGGTCTGAACGAGACGAGATTGCAATCCGAACCGCACGCTGGCGCCGTGTTCCTGTACCGTACTGGCGTCCAAGGCTTACCTGAGCCGGAGTACCAGCCATGAATACTCGTGTTCGAGGGCAATCGCGAGCCGCTAATCCATTGCACGAATGACGCCCATCAAGATCGCAATCGGTGGCCTCGGCCCCACCAAGACCTCGACCACGGTGCGCATCGATTCCGACGTGCTGGCCTGACTGCGGGCCCAGGGTCACTAATGGATCAGGGTTTTGTGCATTGCAGCAGGATCTGGAGCGGAAGGGGATCGAACCCTCGACCTTCGCATTGCGAACGCGACGCTCTCCCAGCTGAGCTACCGCCCCACGAGGCGCGCGATTCTAGCATCCGGCCGTAATGCCGCAACCCGGCACTGCAATAGTGCGACCCAGGTCGGGGCATCGGACAGCGCCGACAGCGGTGTGGGCGCTATGCCGCTGCAGCAAACGGCCCCAAGGCCCGATTCTTGCCCTCTACCGGCAAAGAAAGGCAGCTGCACCCATGGAACCCCAGTCCGAACTGCGGCGTTTGCTCGAGCGACAAGGTGAGATTCGGCGCGCCATGCGCCAGCCCGGCGGCATCCGCATCACCGTCGAACGCGAGCTGTTCGCCATCCTCGAGCAACTGAAGAAATTCCCCACGGCGTCTCAAGCGCTGCCGTCCGAATTTGCCGGCAGCGGCCCCAATCAATGACCGCGGCCCCCTAGATCGCAGCCGGTGGCAATCCGACTCCGGGAGGGGCTGCCCTATCCCTGCGGTGCAGCCTGGGATGGGACAGGCGCGAATTCAAGGAAATGGTGGCGCGCTGCCACGAGGCCGGCCTCGAGATCATCCTCGACGTGGTCTACAACCACACCGCCGAGGGCAACGAGAAGGGCCCGAGCTTGTCCTTCAAAGGCATCGATAACGAAAAGCATCGATAACGCGAGCTACTATGGCCTGCTGCCCGACCCGCCGCGTTACTACATCAACGACACCGGCACCGGCAACACCGTCAATCTTAGCCATGTGCGTGTGCTTCAGATGCTGACCGACTCACTGCGTTACTGGGCACAGGAGATGCACGTCGATGGCTTCACGCTCGAGGATCTGGTCAGCTACAACGAGAAGCTCAACGAGGCCAATGGCGAGGAAAATCGAGATGGCACCAGCGACAACCGCGCGTGGAATTGCGGAGCGGAAGGACCCACCGAGGATGCCGCCATCCTGGCGCTGCGCGCCCGGCAAGCACGCAACTTCCTGGCACGGCCTGCATGAACGCGGCACCGACGCCACCGCGTGGGCGTTGCTGAGCGACACCCTGCTCGACCGGCTGGCCGCAGCGCGCGATTTCCGGGTTGGCGAGCGCTACGAGCTCAGCGCCCGTTCGCTGTTGCTGTTCGAGCTGCTGCCGGAAGCGGCATGAATACCTCCCCGCCCCGTGCAGGCGCGCGGGCGCACTCCATGCCCTTTGGTGCCGAGCTTCAATCCGACGGCAGCGTGCGCTTCCGACTCTGGGCGCCGAGCCATGACCGCATCGAACTGCAGCTACTCGATCAGCCCGGCGCCTTAGGGCTGCGGTGCGAAGCCGGCGGCTGGCATACGCTGACTACCCGCCGCGCGACACGCGGCTCGCGTTATCGCTTCATTCTGCCCGACGGCATGGCGGTGCCGGATCCGGCTTCCCGCTTCCAGCCCGAGGACGTGCACGGTCCGAGCGAGGTCGTCGACCCGCAGGCCTACCTTTGGCACGACCTCGAGTGGCGCGGTCGTCCCTGGAGTGACGCGGTGCTGTATGAACTGCACATCGGCTGCTTCACGGCGGGCGGTACCTTCGTCGGTGCGATCGAGCGGCTCCAGCATCTACGCGAGCTCGGTGTGACCGCGATTGAGATCATGCCGTTAGTCGATTTCCCGGGCAGCCGCAATTGGGGCTACGACGGGGTGCTGCCGTATGCGCCCGATTCGAGCTATGGCGATCCACAGCAGCTCAAGGCGCTCATCGATGCGGCGCACGGCTTTGGGCTCATGGTGCTGCTCGATGTCGTCTACAACCATTTCGGTCCGGAAGGCAATTACCTGTCACTGTATGCCCCGCAATTTTTCAGCGCCCGGCATCACACCCCCTGGGGCGCGGCGATCAACTTCGACGGCGAGGGCAGTCGCACGGTGCGGGAGTTTTTCATTCACAACGCCCTCTACTGGCTCACGGAATTCCATTGTGACGGACTGCGGCTCGATGCCGTACACGCGATTCTCGACGATTCGCCGGTGCACGTCCTGGCCGAGCTCGCGCAGCGGGTGCGCACGAGCCTGCCGGGCCGCCATGTGCACCTGGTGCTCGAGAATGAACACAATCAGGCGCAGTGGCTCGAGCGCGGCGGCGACGGGCAGCCGCAACTCTACAGCGCGCAATGGAATGACGATGCGCATCATGTGCTGCATGTCGCCGCCACCGGCGATGCCGAGGGCTATTACAGCGACTACATCGGTCGCACCGACCGCCTGGGCCGCGCACTCGCGCAGGGCTTTGCCTTCCAGGGTGAGCTGATGCCCTATCGGGGCGCAGCGCGCGGGGAACCCAGCGCGCATCTGCCGCCCTCGGCGTTCGTGGCGTTCATTCAGAACCACGATCAAATCGGCAATCGTGCCCTCGGCGAGCGCATCACCGCGCTCGCGCCGAGCCCGGCCGTGCGCGCGATCACTGCCCTCTACCTGCTGTTGCCGCAGATCCCGATGCTGTTCATGGGTGAGGAATGGCACTGTCCGCAACCGTTTCTGTTCTTCTGCGATTTCGGCGCCGGGCTCGAGCAGGCCGTGGTGCGCGGGCGGCGCCAGGAGTTTGCGCGGTTTGAGGCCTTCCGCGACGAGTCGGTGCGCGCGGGCATCCCCGACCCTCAGGCGGCACAGACCTACTGCGACAGCAAGCTCGACTGGACGGGGCTGGATGAGCCCGATGCCGCAGCGACCCTGAGCTGGTACCGGGAACTGCTCGCCGTGCGGCGCCGTCACATTGCCCCACTGCTGCCCACGCTCAGCAGCGCTGGCGCGTACCGGGTGCTCAGTGCCTCGGCGGTGCTCGTGCGCTGGCATGGGTCCGGCGGGACCGAATTGACGCTCATGGCGAATCTCAAGGGCCAGCCTGCTGCGGAGTTTCCACCCGCCGCGGACACCCTGCTCTGGCAAGAGGGTCACGCCGACGCCGTCGGAGGCTTGGGTCCCTGGGCCGTGCGTTGGAGTCTGCGCGTCTGAGGCCAACACATGATCCCGCGCGCCACCTACCGTCTGCAATTGCACAAGGACTTCGGCTTTGAAGCCATGACGCGCTGCGTCCCCTTCCTGGCCGCGCTCGGAGTCAGCCACGCCTATCTCTCGCCGTATCTCAAGGCGCGCCCTGGCAGCGCCCATGGCTACGATATCGTCGACCATGGGCAGCTCAATCCCGAGCTCGGGGATGAGGCCGCCTTCCAGCAGCTGACGGATGCACTCAAGGCGCACAAGCTCGGGCAGATTCTGGATTTCGTGCCCAATCACATGGGCGTCGGCGGTGCCGACAATCCGCTATGGCTGAATGTGCTCGAATGGGGTCCGGACGCGGCGCATGCTGGATGGTTCGACATCGAGTGGGATTCTCAGCGACGCTATCTGCACAACAAATTGCTGGTGCCATTGCTCGGCGATCACTACGGATTCGAACTCGAACGCGGCGCGCTGCAGCTCAAATACGATGAGGCCGAGGGCAGCTTCGCGGTATGGGCGTACGACACTCATAAGCTACCCATTTCGCCGCCGCATTACGGCCGCATCCTTGGCAGCGAGCATGCCGAGCTCGAACGGCTGGCCGACGCTTTTACCTGGCTGCCGAACTGGGGCTTGCAGATGGCGCCGCGCGCGGCGGAGTGCAAGACGCAGCTCGCGGGAATCCTGAGCGAGCACGCCGGCGCGCGTGAGGCGCTTGACAGCAGACTGACGCGCTTCCAAGGCCGGCCTGGCGACAGCGCGAGCTGGCGTGAGCTCGATGCACTGATCCAGCAGCAATACTGGCGCGTCGCGTATTTCCGCGTGGCCGCCGACGACATCAATTACCGTCGCTTCTTCAACATCAACGATCTGGCGGGCCTGCGCATAGAGCTGCCCGAAGTGTTCGATCACGCGCATCGGCGCGTGCTGCGTCTCGTGAGGGACGGCGCAATCGATGGCTTGCGCATCGATCATATCGATGGCCTGCTGGATCCCAAAGGCTATCTGAGCCGGCTACAGCGGCGGCTCGCCGCGCGACGTGGCGCCGGGCACTTCTATCTGATCGGTGAGAAAATCCTCGCCGCACATGAGACGCTGCGTGAGGACTGGCAGGTTGACGGCACCACAGGCTACGATTTCCTCAATCAGGTTACCGCCCTGCTGGTCGATGAGACGGCCGAGGCCGCCTTCACGGAAGTGTATGCGCAATTTACCGGCGAGCGCCGTAAATTCGCGGAAATCGGGCGCCTGTGCAAGCTGCACATCATGGACCAAGAGATGTCGGGCGAGCTCAATGTGCTGGCTCGCGATTTGGCGCGGCTCGCGCGCCAGAATCCTCGCACCGCCGATTTCACGCAGAGTCTGCTGCGCCGCGCGGTCAAGGAGCTGATCGCCTGCTTTCCGGTCTACCGCACCTACATCGACAGCACCGGGGTGCTCGAAGGAGCCGATGATCGCGATCTGGGTTGGGCGCTGGCGCAAGCGCGCCGCCACGAGACTGAAATCGATCCCAGCGCGTTTAGTTTTCTCGAGCAGGTGCTGAGCGCGCGGCTCATACAACATCCGCACAGCGGCTATTCGCGCCAGTCGTCGCTACGTTGCGCCATGCGGCTGCAGCAATACAGCGGACCGGTCGCCGCCAAAGGGCTCGAGGATACGGCGTTTTACCGTTACAACCGCTTCGTTGCGCTGAACGAAGTCGGTGGCGATCCGAGTCGATTCGGCGGGACGCTCGCGGCTTTTCATAGAGCCAATCAGCAGCGCGCCCAGCGGTGGCCCAATTCGATGCTCGCCACGGCCACCCACGACACCAAGCATGGCGAAGATGCGCGCGCGCGGCTCGCGGCGCTGTCGGAGTTCCCGGAAGAATGGGCGCGGCAGGTCAATGTCTGGGCGCGCATCCTGCGCGGTCCAAACTCGTCGCCGCAGCCCGATCGCAATGACGAATATCATCTCTATCAGTTGCTGCTCGGCACCTGGCCGTGCGAGCTGCTCGATGAGCAGCACTGCCACGGCGAGCCGCTGCAAGCCTATGCCGAGCGGGTGCGCCAAACCATGCTCAAATCTGTTCGCGAGGCACGCGTGCACACCAGCTGGGCGTTTCCGAACGCGCCCTACGAGGAGGCCATGAGCGCGCTGATCGATACCGGGCTGATCGGCAGCCGCGCGAGCGCCTTCATGGCGGCTTTTCTGCCGTTTGCACGCCGGGTCGCGAGCGCCGGCGCGCACAACAGCCTGATACAGACCGTCGTCAAGCTCACTGCCCCGGGCGTGCCGGATCTGTATAACGGTACCGAGCTGTGGGATCTGTCCATGGTCGACCCCGATAATCGCCGCCCGGTCGATTACGCTCTGCGCGCGCAGCTGCTGCATGAGATCGGTGCGGCGCTGCGCACCGGCCGCGGCGCACTGATGCCGCAGCTGCTGCGCGATTGGCACGATGGACGCATCAAGCTGGCTGTCGCCGCAACGCTGTTGCGCCACCGCGCCGAGCAACCCGAACTCTATAGTGACGGCGACTACCAGCCGCTGCTGGCCAGCGGGCCCCGGGCCGAAGAGATCGCCGCCTATGCCCGAGGCGTTCGAGATCGACACCTGATCGTGGCGACTGCCCGCTACTCGCATCGCCGTGAAGCCGATGGGTTCGATGAGCAGACACAATTGCCGATTCCCGAGGCGTTCGGCCACGGCCCTTGGCGCGAGATCCTGAGCGGACGGGAACTCGCGGCGTCCGGCAGCAGCCTCGAGCCGCGCGTGCTGTTTTCACATCTGCCGGTGGCGGTGCTGGTCTCGCCGTAGCTCAGAGCGATCGCAGCTCCTCGGCGGCATTGAACTGCAGCGCCGCCAAGCGCGCATACAGGGGACTACTGCTCAGCAACTGCGAATGGCTGCCGACGGCCACCAAGCGCCCCGCCTCCAACACCGCGATGCGGTCCGCCTTCAGCACCGTCGCCAACCGATGCGCGATGACCAGCGTGGTGCGCCCGCGCATGAGCTCGGACAGCGCGGTCTGCACCAGGCGTTCGGATTCGGCATCGAGGGAGCTGGTCGCCTCATCGAGCAGCAGGATGGGCGGATCTTTGAGAATGGCGCGCGCGATGGCAATGCGCTGGCGCTGCCCTCCCGACAGGCGTGTGCCGCGCTCGCCCAGGAAGGTGTCGTAACCAGCCGGCAGCGCCCGCAGAAATTCATCGGCTGCCGCGGCGCGTGCCGCGGCTTCGATCTGCGCATCGCTCGCGCCAGGGCGCCCATAGCCGATGTTCTCGCGGGCGCTCGCCCCGAACAGCACCGTATCCTGCGGCACGAAACCGATCTGGCGACGCAGGTCCTCGGGCCGCAGCTCGGAGATGTCGCAGGCATCGATGCGGATGGCGCCGCTCGCCGGATCGTAGAAACGCAGCAGCAGCTGAAAACTGGTGCTCTTGCCGGCCCCTGAGGGACCCACGACCGCGACCGTCTCCCCGCTGCGCACCTCGAGCGTGTAGTCCGCGAGCGCCAAGGTGTCGGCGCGCGAGGGATAGCGAAAATTGACGTGATCGAAGCTGACATCTCCGCGCACCCGAGCGGGCAGGGTTGCGGGCTGCGCCGGCGCCACGATCCCCGGCCGGGCGGCCAGCAGCTCGGCGAGCCGCTCCATGGCGCCGGCGGCACGCTGCATTTCTCCCCACATTTCGGTCAATGCAGCGGCCGAAGTGGCGACGATCGCGGCATAGATCAGGAATTGGCTGAGCTGACCCGAACTCATGCGGTGCGCCAGCACCGCATGCGCGCCAAGCCAGAGCACGTAGGTGATGCCGCCGAAGATCATCATGGTACCGAGCGCGGTCAGCGCGGCGCGCACGCGGCTGCGTTGGATGGCCGCAACGAAGCTGCGCTCCACCGCCTCAGCGTAGCGGCGGCTCTGCAACTCCTCGAGCGTGAAGGCCTGCACGGTCTGAATGGCGTTGAGGGTTTCATCGACCAGACTGCTGGTGTCGGCGATCCGATCCTGCGACGCGCGCGATAGCCGCCGCACCTTTCGGCCGACCAGCACCATTGGTGCGATCACCAACGGAATCAGCACCAGGATCACGGCCATGAGCCTGGCGCTGGTCAGCGCCAGCATCACCAGGCCGCCGATCAGGTTAAGCGCCGAACGCAGGGTGATCGAGAGGTTAACCCCCGAGATCGCCTGGACCAGTGTGGTATCGGCGGTCAGGCGCGAGAGCACTTCGCCGGTTCTCGTAATCTCGAAAAAGGTCGGATCCATGCGCACGACCCGCCCATAGACCGCCTCGCGCAAGTCGGCGACCACACGCTCGCCGAGCCAGGTCACCAGGTAGAAGCGCAGGGCCGCGAACAGCCCAAATGCCACCGCTGCGGCCAGGAAACCGACAAAATAGCGGTTAATGACCCCGCTGTTGTTGGCTGCGAGCCCGTGGTCGATCAGCTGTCGCAGCGCCAGCGGCACTGCCAGCATCGCCGCCGCCGCGACCAACAGGGCCCCGAGGGCCCCAGCCAGAATCCAGCGGTGCGGGAGCAGAAACGGCACCAGGGCGCGTAACGGGCGCAGCGACTTCGCCTTGGGTCGATCTCTAGCATCAGCCATGAACAATGATACTGGGAGAGGCCGCACACATTGCGGTACGATGCAGCTTGTCTCCAGGCCGAGACAGTGGTCTTCTATGCGGGTTTGGCGGTACCGTGTCCAATTCCGTATCTTGTTTTTAACTGGAGGATCCGCTCATGGCGCTTTGGAAGGAAACCGGTTCGACTCCGAGCCCGTCTACGAGCGGCGCACCTGCCGCAGGCGGCTCAACTACCGTAACTGAATTGCACGGCAAGACGCCGGATCGGGCTCCCCCTGAGCCCACAACGTCGGCTGACGCGGCCAAGCGAACCCCGGCTCGCGTTCCGGGCGTGGAATCCGTGATCGCCGCCGAATTGGCCATCGAAGGCAAGATCGTCGGCGGTGGCGATGTCCGTATCGCCGGGCGCTTTAAAGGCGATGTGCAGGTCGATGGTAATTTCCGCATCGACCCGGGCGCGCGGCTCGAAGGCCTGGTGCGCGCGGGGGTGGTCGTGGTTGGCGGCGAACTGCAGGGCAATATCGATGCGGCCAAGCACGTCGACGTGCTCGCCACCGGGGTCATCGTCGGTGACGTCAAAGCCGCCTCGATCACGGTCGCGGCAGGCTCGCGCATGCGCGGTCACGTCGAATTCGGTTGGGACGACAAGCACACCGCGGTCGAGCTCAAGGGGACGCCGCGCTCGGTATGAGCACCGCCCGCTCAGGCTCGCCGGGCGCCACGCGGGTCTGCCCGCACTGCAAGACGACGGTCCTGGAAAGCGCAGCAATCTGCCCGGGCTGCCGGCACCATCTGCGCTTCAGCGGCAATGGCCATGCGCTTGAGGCCGGCGAAGGGTATTGCGCACTGAGCGTCGATGGCACCATTGCCCATACCCAGACGAGCGAGCCCTGCGAATATTGCGTCGTGCTGGAGGTTCGCAACGATCGCGGCGAGCAACTGGCGCGGCAGGTGGTCGGCGTCGGGGTTCTTCAACGCGGCGAAGTGCGGCGGCTGAACGTGTCGGTGGAGATGATGCCCGTGAGGGCGCACCAGCCCGCTGTCAAAACTCAGGCGCCGCTCATCAAGCCGCTGGCTTCTCCGCCCGGACCGTCGATGCCGGGCGGGTCAGCGGCCACGCCGAGCGGTCAGAGGCCGACCGGGCCACCGGGGGGCCCCGCAGGGACTCAGCAGGCGGCCAATTTGACCCACTCGACGGCTGCCAACGCCTCGATGCAGCGCTTGGGAGTCATCCGCAAGCCCCGCTGAAGGCTAACGCGCTCGGCCAGCTCAAGACTTGGGCTTGCGGAACTTGAATAGAAACTTGTCGCTGCGTCCCTTGAGCTCAAAGACCTTGGCGTCGTGCGTATCGTCCTCGTTGTGTAAGGCTTCGCTGGCGGCCTCGAACTTGAATCCAACGCTGGTAACTTCTTGTTTTACCAGCTCCGGATCGATACGGTGCAGGGTATCGGTATCGCGCGCGCCGGATCCGGCGGCGGCCACGTGGTCCTCGACGATGAACACCCCTCCGGGCTTGAGCGCGTTGAAAATAACGCTATCAAAGGCCTTCATGTCGGGCTTACCGAGATAGGCGTTATGCAGATCGTGATAGTTCTCCGAGGTCCAAACCACATCCAGGCCGGCCGGTAGCTTGAAATCCGCCGCGCTTTGGCTATCCGCCGTCACGTTGGTGCACGGATTGGGGGCAGGCGCGGCACTCCCCGCGTCTGGGGGCGGCGGATCGCGTTTGACGACCGGGTTGATACCGATCGTGTACAGGTGCCCCTTGGGGCCCACGATCTGACAAAAAATTCGCGTGAAGTAGCCGCCACCGGGCATCAACTCGCCGACCTTCTGGCCGGGCTTGATGCCGGCGAACGCGATGACCAGCTCCGGCTTGCGATTCACATCGCGATCCCGGTCCTTCTCGGGACGACTGCCGTCGGCAACGGCCGCCTTGATGTACTGGGGAATATAGACCAGACCGAGTGCGCCGGCGGCGAGCACGCTGGAGGCCACGCACAGTGCGAGCGCAGCGCTGGATTGGATCTTCTTGTTCATGACACCCCCGTGTAGAGATTTCGCGCCCATAGGATAGCGCATCGACTCAACCTGCTGGCAGCCGTCCGCCCAGTGCCAGCAGCAACTCAACGGTGTCCTCGTAGCGCTGCGCCTGCGCACGAACCAGGCCGAGGCGCGCCTGCTGGCTCTGCCGCTGCGCCTCGAGCACCTGCAGCACTCCGGTATTGCCGGCGCTGTAGCTGTCGCGAGTCAGCGACAGATTCTCGCTCGAGATCGCCACGGCAGTCTGCTCGCTGCCAAGCAGCTCGGCGTCATGATCGAGCGCTTCGAGGGCATCGGCGACCTGCCCGAAGGAGCGCAGTACCACCTGTTCATAACTGGCGAGCGAGGCGTGCATCGCATCGTCCGCGGCACGCTCGCGTGCGCGCAGCGTGCCATGGTCGAACAGCGGCTCGGTAAGGCTGCCGGTCAATCCCCCGGCCGTGCTGTTGGAGTCGAACAGCGCATGCAGCGCGGTGGATTGCAGGCCGGCTGTGGCAGTCAGGCTGATCTGGGGGTAGAGGTTGGCTGCGGCGACACCCACCGCCGCCGTGGCGGCGTGCAATTGCGCTTCGGCCGCCAGGATGTCCGGACGGCGGTGCGCGAGTTCCGCGGGCAGCGTGCGCGGCAATTGCTGCGGCAAAACGAACTCATCGAGCTTGAAGTCGGGGGCGGTCCATTCGGCCGGCGCGCGGCCCACCAGCAGGGCCAGCGCGTGCTCGGCAGTACTGAGTTCGCGCCGCAACGGCGGCAGCAAGGTTTGGTCATTGGCGCGTTGGCTTTGGGCGTTGAGCACATCCACCCGGTTGGCACTGCCGGCTTCGAACGCATCCTGCACCAGCTTCAAGTCGGTTTGATCGTCGGCGAGCAGCGCTTCCACACTCTCGATTTGCGCCCGCGCGGAGGCGGCGGCCAGCGCCTGCAGGGCGACGTTACCGCTCAGACTCAGCGCTGCAGCCTCGACTTCATGCTGCTGATAGCCGGCCAGGGCGCCCTGCCGCTCGATCGTGCGCCGTACGCCGCCCGCGAAATCGAACAGGTAGCTCACCGAGAAGCCGACCGAATAGAAGCTGAAAGGTGGTAGCTGTTCCGGCCCGAGGAATGCCGCCCCGTATTTCTGCCGGCCGGCGCTCGCGTCCAGGTCGACCTGAGGATATCGCGCCCCCTGGCTGGCGGCCGTGAGTTCCTGCATTTGGCCTAACGTGGCGCGGGCCGCGGCCAGATCGCGGTTGCGCTCAAGCGCCTCGTGAATCGTCGCATCCAGGCGCGGGGAGTTCAACGGCAGCCACCACGGCGAGGACGGGTTGGCCACTTCGGCCACTGACTGCTCGGTGCCGTCCCAATGCGGCATCGGCGCGGCGGTGTAGCGGCTGGGACTGCTGTCGGCGGGCGCGACAAAATTGGGGCCAGCCACACAAGCGCAGAGGCCTGCAGTCAGCAGCGCCGCACTGCCTGCGCGCACGCTCACCCGCGCCTGACTACTCCAGCGCGACATCTTTGACTCCAGCCCTGGTGCCCCGCGGCGTGCGCACGAGCAGCAGCAATGGTATCGCCAGCAACGTCAACAGCAGCATGAAATAGAAATCATCGAGGTACGCGATCATGGTGGCTTGCGCCGTGACCTGTTGATTGAGTGCGGCCTTTGCCGCGGCGCCGGTGATTGGGCCATGGGAGTGCTGGGCCATCAAGAACGGTGTGATGTGCTGCGCGAGCGAGGAATGCACCACCTGGGTATTGCGCAGCATGAGGCCCTGCACCGCGGATATGCCGATACTGCTGCCGATGTTGCGGACCAGGTTGAACAGCGCGGTGCCTTCGTTGCGCATCACCGCCGGCAGCGTCGCGAAGGTCAGCGCCGCCATCGGCACGTAGACGATGCCCGTACCCAAACCCTGTATTGCGCCCGACCAGATCACCGAGGCCATGGGCAGTTGCATCGAGAAGTGCGACATCATCGACAGCGATATCGCGGTCAGGACAAAACCCGTGCCGATGATCAACCGCACATCGAAGCGTCCGAGCGCGCGACCCACGAACAGCATGGCGATCAACGTGCCGGCGCCGCGCGGCGCCGTAGCGATGCCGGCCTGCAATACCGAATATCCCATGAGACCCTGCAACAGCGGCGGTAACAGCGCGAGCGTCGCGAACAGCACGATGCCGACCAGGAAGATCAGGATATTGCCGGTCAGGAAGTTTCGATCCTTGTAAAGGGCCAGCCGGATGAACGGCTTTCGCGCGGTCAGCGTGTGCGTGACGAACAGGTAGAACGCCAATGCACAAACCGCCGCCTCCAGCTTGATCTCGCCGGAGTTGAACCAGTCCTGACTTGGTCCGCGATCGAGCAGCACTTGCAGTGCCCCGACAAAGGTACTGAGCATGGCAAAGCCAAAGAAATCGAAGCCCTTGCGTTCATGGGTGGTGTCTGGGAAATAGGCCAGCACGCCGAGCACGGCGAGGATGCCGAACGGCACGTTGATGTAGAACACCCAACGCCAGCTATAGTTATCCGTCAGCCAGCCGCCGAGCATCGGCCCGAGCGTCGGACCGAGCACCACGCCGATCCCCCAGATCGCCATCGCCCGGCCATGCTGCTCGGGCGGATAGACATCGAACAACACGGCCTGCGACATCGGGATCAGTGCGGCGCCGAACAGGCCCTGCAACACGCGGAACAGCACGATCTGCTCAAGCGACTGCGCCATTCCACAAAGCGCCGAGGCCAGCGTGAAGCCAATGATGGATACCAGAAACAGCGGCTTGCGGCCGAAGCGATCGGCCAGCCAGCCGGTCAGCGGCGTCATGATCGCCGCGGCGACGATGTACGAGGTCAGGACCCATGTCATCTGGTCCTGCGTGGCCGAAAGACTGCCCTGCATGCGCGGCAGCGCCACGTTGGCGATAGTGTTGTCGAGCGCCTGCAGAATCGAGGCGACCATCACGGTGCCGGTAATCATGCCGCGATGAAGCGCCACGCCGGCGTCAGACGCAGCGTGCGCGCCGGAAGCCATCAGCGCTGCGCGAGTGCAGCCGTGCCGTGACCGAACAGGCGGCGCCGGTGCTGTGTATCGACCGTGACGTCAACGCTCAAGCCGGCGTGCAGCGCCACACCGTCGAGTGCCGCATCGTCAAGTTGCAGCCGTACCGGCACCCGCTGCACCACTTTGACCCAGTTGCCGGTGGCATTTTCCGGTGGCAGCAATGAAAACTGCGCGCCGGTACCCGGGCTCAGACTCGCGACCCGGGCCTTGAAGCGACGTCCCGGGTAGGCATCGATGCGCACTTCAGCAGACTGACCCGGCCGCATGTAGGTCAAGTCATCCTCCTTGAAGTTGGCCTCGACCCAGACATCGCGGCTCGAGATCACACTGAACACGGGCGTCGCGGCGGTGATGTAGTCACCGACCTGCAGCTGTTCGACTTTGGCCGCGACGCCGTCATCTGGCGCCCGGATCACGGTATAGGACAGCTCGAGGTTGGCGCGATCCAGGGCCGCCTGCGCCTCCTGGACGACCGGGTGCTGCGCGATTGGCAGTTCGGGATTGCCGCCGAGCAATGCCAGCACGCCGCCGAGCTGCTGCTGTGCCGAGTTCAGCTGCGACTGTGCCAGCTCCATGGCATGCTGGGTCTGCTCAAATTGAGCGCGTGAGCTGATGCCGGACTGCAGCAAGTGCTGCTGGCGTTCGAACTCATGCTGTTGGTAGGTGAACGTACCGCGCGCGGCGACGACGTTGGCCAGTTGCTGCCGATAGCTGGCCTTGGCCGCACCGATTTGCATGCGTGCGGCCGCGAGCTTGGCCTGCGCGTCCTCGACGGCGATCCGAAACGGGCGGTCGTCGATACGGAACAGGATATCGCCGCGCCGCACGCTCTGGTTATCGCGCACGTCGAGCTCGACCACGCGTCCCGGTACGTTCGCGCTGATAGAGGTCTGCGCCGCCTGCACCGATGAGTCGTCGGTCGAGACATAGCGGCCCGACGCCAGGTAGTACCAGAGCCCGCCGATCAGGGCGAGCAGCACACCGCCGAGCATGAGCACCCAGCGCAACCGTGCGCGCCGCCGCTGCACCCGCTCGGCCTGATCCACCGCCTCAGTGGCGGCATGCTCTTGCACCATGGCGTCCATACTGGTACTCACTTGGCATCGAGAGTCGACAGCGTGCCGTGTATGCGCTCGAGCAGGTCGACCAGCTGCTCGCGCTCGCCTTGGCTCAAAGCGGCCAACGCCTCACTGCGCGTCTGCTCCGCGATCCTCCATATGCGCTCGACGATCGGCTTGGCCGCCTCGCGCAGAAACAGACAGTGGGCACGACGATCGATCGGGTCAGGCCGACGTTCTATCCAACCGTCCTGCTGCATGCGGTCGAGGGTTCGCACCAGCGTCATGGGATCGGTTTCAGTAAGCTCGGCCAGTCGCGCCTGGCTGATGCCCTCGTTGCGCGAGAGGTGCGCCAGCACCTTGCAATGGGGCAGCGTCAGTTCGAGTTCGTGGGCGTTGCGCTCAAATCTCTTCGCGGACAGGCGGGATACGTCCCGCACCAGAAAGCCGAAATTTCGCAGCTTATCCACGACCGTTGCACGCTCGGGGCGCTTAGCGCCCAGAAAATCTCACGGCAGATACAATAACATTAGTTATTATATGAGTCAATATTAGACCTCGGCAGCCCCTGCCGCAACGCTTGACGCCGCGCGCGGAGTTTATTTCTTGTAGCGCTTCATGCCGGCGCCGATCTCGGCTTTGGCGTCATCGACTCCGCCCCAGCCATCGACCTTGACCCACTTGCCAGGCTCCAGATCCTTGTAGTGCTCGAAGAAGTGTTGAATCTGATAGAGCCGATGGGGATTGATATCGTCGTGCTTGCGCCAATGACTGTAGGTGACCAGCACATTGTCATCGGGCACCGCGAGCACCTTGGCGTCATCGCCTTTCTCATCGGCCATCTTCAGCAAGCCCAGCGGCCTGCAGCGCACGACCACGCCGGGCATCAGCGCAAACGGCGTGATCACGAGCACGTCGACCGGGTCGCCGTCATTCGCCATGGTGTGCGGCACATAACCGTAGTTGCACGGATAATGCATGGCCGTGCCCATGAAGCGGTCGACGAAAATGGCACCGCTCTCCTTATCTACCTCGTATTTGATCGGATCAGCATTCATCGGAATTTCAATGATGACATTGAAGATATCCGGCGCTTGATTGCCCGGTGTGACCAGATCCAAACTCATGAATACCTCGGCGAGAGGGCTGAATTGCCCATCGAGACGCTGGCATCCTAACCGCTAAAATGAGACGCAGCACCTATAATCCACCAAATGCGCGGCTAGCGACTTCCGTGACGCAGTCATCCAAAGCCGCGCGGCTGCGTTTGATAGGCTTAGGCGATAACGCAGTTTGGAGAATAGCGATGAAGACAGCTCGAGGCTTGAAGGTCGCAATGGCCGCGCTGGCTCTGGCGTCCGTGACCTTGGCCGGTTGCGTCGTAGCGCCGGCGCCGCGCTACTATGGCGATGCCACGGTCATGGTCGCACCGCCCCCGCCGCAGGTGGAAATCGTGGGCGTTGCGCCCGCGCCAGGCTATGTCTGGATTGGCGGCTACTGGAACTGGGTCGGTGGACGGCACGAGTGGGTAGGCGGTCGCTGGGAGGCAGGCCGCCCGGGTTATCATTGGGTGCCGCATCGTTGGATGGCCTATCACGGCGGCTATCGCCTGGCTCAGGGGCACTGGGCACGCTAGCGCGCCCATGACGGGCTAAAGTCAGCGCGCTGACACGGCGGTCGCGGCCTCGAGTTCGAGGCTGTGCCGCCGGAGTTCAGGTACTCGCCCGCCCGCAGCGGCAATACAACGGGTTCACACATCCCGCCGAGTCCCGCACAATCAGTCCATGGGCGACGCAACTCAACGCATTCGGGCCAATTCATGAACGACTATGTTTCCAAAGCTGCGGTCTACGAGCAGCTTCAGGGCAGCCTGCGACCGCTGATCCGTGGCCAAACCGATTTTCTGGCCAACATCTCAAATTTTGCCGCGCTGTTGTTTAACTCGTTGCCGAATCTAAATTGGGCCGGGTTCTATCTGCTGCGCGGCACTGATCTGGTGCTCGGACCGTTTCAGGGCAAGCCGGCCTGCTCCTGCATCGCGATAGGAGATGGTGTCTGCGGCACAGCGGCGCTGCAACGCGCTGCCGTGCTGGTACCGGACGTGCACGCGTTTCCGGGCCACATCGTCTGTGACGAAGCCTCGCAGTCGGAGATGGTGCTGCCGGTCTTCAAGGAGGGCCGGTTGGTCGGTGTGCTCGATCTCGACAGTCCCCTGCCCGCTCGTTTCGACGAGATCGACCGCGATTGCATCCAGCAACTGCTGCAGACACTGATGGACGGCACGATGGTGCCGGAATTTCGGCTCGCACCGCCAACGTAGAGTCGCCGATGATGCAGGCGATCAAGCTGGTGCGCGCCTTGCAGAGGGGTCGAGATGATTCCAAACACCCGTGATCACTACCTCGACAACACCGGACGCGCTGATCGCCTCGCCGGCGGAGTGCGGCGCATCCCGATCACTACGCCCCACGGCACGTTCAACGTCTGGACCAGGCGTTTCGGCAACAATCCCCGCATCAAGCTGCTGCTATTGCACGGCGGACCTGGTGCCACGCACGAGTACTTTGAAGCGTGCGACGCCTATCTGCCCGCGGCCGGCATCGAGTTCTATTACTACGACCAGCTGGGTTCCTATTACAGCGATCAGCCCGATATTCCAGATCTTTGGGAGCTGCCACGTTTTGTCGACGAAGTCGAGCAGGTGCGCGTGGCGCTCGGTCTGGATGCCGGCAACTTTTTTCTTCTGGGCCATTCCTGGGGCGGCATCCTCGCGATCGAGTATGCGTTGCGCCACCAACAGCACATGAAAGGTCTGGTCATCTCAAACATGATGGCGAGCATTCCGGCCTACAACGACTATGCCGAGCGCGTGCTGATGCCCACCATGGACCCCTCGGTGCTCGCGGAAATCAAGCGGCTTGAGGCAGCCAAGGACTATGCCAATCCGCGCTACATGGAATTACTCATGCAGCATCACTACATTTACCACGTGCTGCGCGCGCCGCTCGGCGAGTGGCCTGACCCGGTTGATCGCGCCTTCAAACATTTGAACCCGAAGGTCTACATACCCTTGCAGGGCCCGAGCGAACTCGGAGCCAGCGGCAAGCTCGCACAATGGGACCGTACTGCCGATCTGCACAGCATCCGTGTACCGACCATGACCATCGGTGCGCAACACGACACCATGGACCCGAAGCACATGCAGCACATGGCTCGATCCCTAGCCAACGGCCGGTATCTGCATTGCCCCGACGGCAGCCACATGGCCATGTTCGACGACCAGCAACGGTACTTTGACGGTTTGATCGGCTTTCTCAGGGATGTCGACCGCCACCGCGCATAAACACACATCAATCGATCAAGACCACCCCAATTCATGTCAAGCCTCGAGCAATTCGGCTACCGGGAACAGCTACGGCGCGCGCTCACCACCAAGGATCTGCTCGTCTACGGCATGGTCTTCATGGTGCCCATTGCGCCCTACGCCGTGTTCGGGTTCGTCTGGCACGACGCCAAGGGCATGGTGCCACTCGCCTACCTGCTCGGCCTGGTCGGAATGTTCTTCACTGCCATGAGCTACGCGGCGATGTCGCGCGCCTTTCCGCTGGCCGGCTCGGTGTACACGTATGCGCAGCGCGGTCTGCATGAGATTGCCGGGTTCTTTGCAGGTTGGCTGATACTGCTGGACTACATTCTCGTGCCCGCGTTGCTGTACCTGTTCAGTGCCGTGGCGCTGCGACCGCTGTTCCCGGGCGTGCCGGATTGGATCTGGCTGATCGGATTCATCGCCTTCAACGCCGCCGTGAATTTGATCGGCATGCAACTTACCGCGCGCATCAACTGGTACATGCTCGTCATGGAGTTGGTGACACTGGCGCTGTTCGTCGTCTTCGGACTGTTCGCCCTCTACAGCGGCCACGGCGCGGGCCGGCTGACGCTCAAACCCATCTACGACCCCAGTGTGTTCTCCCTGGCCACCGTCGCCGGTGCCACTTCGATTGCCGTGTTGTCGTTTCTCGGCTTTGACGGCATCTCGACTCTCTCGGAGGAAAGCCAGGGCGGTCAGGGCGCGGTGGGCCGCGCCACATTGCTGTCGCTCGTGCTGGTCGGGGCGCTGTTCATGCTGCAGACCTGGATCGCCACCGATCTGGCGCAAGGCATGCGGTTTTCATCACCGGAAACCGCGTTCTACGAGATTTCCGAGCGCGCGGGTGGAGCCTGGTTACGACTGATCACGATCGGTGCCGTGGTCATCGCCTCGGGAATTGCCAATGCCATGGCCGCACAGGCCGCCGTGTCGCGCATTCTTTTCGCCATGGCGCGCGATGGCAAGCTGCCCGCGGTGCTGGCAAGGATTCACCCCCGCTACAAGACGCCGTACGTCAGCACACTGGTGGTCGCCGGCGTGTCGCTGCTGGTTGGTGGGTTCTTTTCGCAGCGCCCCGATGATTTGAGCCGGGTCGTCAATTTCGGCGCACTCAGCGGATTTCTGCTGTTGCACCTGTCGGTCATCCATCACTATTTTATTCGCCAGCGCAGCGGCGATTGGCTACGTCACCTGCTCTTTCCCTTGGTGGGCTTTCTGGTCATCGCCTACGTACTTTTCGAAATGGATAGCGCCGCCAAGATCATGGGTGCCTGCTGGATTGCCATTGGTGCGGTCTATTACCTGGTGCTTGCGGTACTGCTGAAAAAGCCTGCCACGCTCGAGATCTGAGCTAGGCCTCAGGTATCCATGAGACGGCCGCAGCGCGCCAGCACGCCCCTGAGATCACGCAGAGCCGGGAACACTTCATTGTTCCAGTCCGCGCCCTGCGCGTCGTAGGCCTGCTGCTCGAATTCCACGATCTCCTTATCCTCACGAAAAATGTTCTCGGTGAACCAGACCACGAACGGCCAGACCGCGTGGATAAGGCCCGGCACAGGCGGCTTCTTCACCGACAGATAGCCGTAAGTGCGGTTGGTGCGCTGCTCGGCATCCAGCGGCGTATAGCCCAGCCAGACGTCCAGCACCGGATCATTGGTCTGTTGGATGTCGCGCCCGACCCAGACCTTCAGACTCTGGCTCGGGTAATCGGTGCGAATGCGCATGTGGTCGGAGAAGTCCTTCTTGGCCTCGCCGCGCTTGCGCACCAGGTCGACGATCACCTGTTCGCCCAGGGAAGCTTTGCCTTCGGTCCGGCTGAAACTGTATTCGACCTGCGCCCAGTCCTCGCCGTGCTGCCGTGCCAGGCACTTGGCCCGGATCGAGCCCATCTGCTTGCGGTGCATGAACTGGTGGTTCATGTCGAACAGATTCTCGTGCATGAAGCTGTAGTGACAGGCCACTTCCCGGTTGAGCCGCCGGGTCTTGTAATCCTTGCGCTGGGAAGAGCCGAGCCCCGTCGGCAAGCGGCTTTCAGCCAGGGCCGCATCGCCCGGAAAGACGAAAATCAGGCCGTCCACCTCGCGCACGGGATAGCTCTTGACCCCGTTGGGCAGCCGCTCCTTGCCGAGGTAGGGCACGTCCACGCACTTTCCGCTCCGATCATAGGTCCAGCCGTGATAATGGCACTTGATTTCGTCCCCGCTCACCACGCCAAGGTGCAAGGGCACCTGCCGGTGGGCGCAGCGATCCTCCAGCGCAAACGCCTGGCCGCCCTTGCCGCGATAGAGCGCAATGGGCAGCTCGGCGAAGCGCCGCCCGAGAGCCTTGCCCCCCTTTAATTCATCTGACCAAGCCACGGGATACCAGTAATCGGGATGGGCGCCCACGCGACGCAGATCGAACGCGTTGGGCGAATTCGCTGGATGCATGGCGACCAGGTTCGAACCATCTTCCGGCATCGGACGCTCCAAACAGTGCTCCTGAGCGCGAGACTAGCGCGTCGGCACGCCCCATGGCTACTTCTGACAAGCAGGAGGCAATTGGCACCGGACAGCTCGCGACCCGCGCCTCTGGAAGCGGTACCGACCGATGCGCCGCTCGACGCGAATCAATGTCTTCGCTGGTATGCGTTACATAATCGCACCAGGGCGCGAAACAGCGTGTCGCGACATGCGCGCAGCGCGTCAGCAGTGAGATAATCCCGCAATCAAAATGACTCACGACCTGCCGCAAATATTTGAGGGTTTCGTGCGCGGTGCTAGCACGCCCGGCGCGTTTGAATGTCAGCTGCTGACACTTTGCAAGACGACGCCGGAGAGCACATGGGATGTGCTGGCACTGCTTGACCAACATCATCGCCGCGGCAAGTTATCGGCTGAGCTTTGCCGGACAATACGGCATAAGATCGAACGGCAGGTACTGGGGATTGAAAACTTCGAAATGACTCGCGCTCCTGCTGCGCGCGAACCCGATCTACCGCCTGCCGCCGCTCCGATCCCGATCGAGCCTATCGCGCGCGCCGAAGTCGCGCCTCGTCCCGAGCCACCGAAAAGAGTGAAAGGGCGGCAGCGGATTACAACCTCTCAAGCCGTTGCGTTATCCGCGGTGCTGCTCGGAATAGTGGCATCGCCCGCGGTAACAGAGCTGCCAAGGAACGTCGACACGGCTCACGATGTTGCCTCTGCTTCGCAGGCACCGGATCAGCGAACCTCCGGTCCCGAACTGATTTCCCTCGCGAGCGATCAGTACGTCGTTTACCCAAATGAGAGAATGGGTGAACTCTCCGTCCAGCGCACGCTCGAGGCCGGAGGCGACACTAGTTTCGTCTGGTGGACAAAGGGGTCGGGGGCGAAGCCCAATGAAGACTACATTGCCGGGCCGCCTAAGCTCGCTCAAATGCGCGAGGGCGTAGCCTCCGTCAAGTTGTATGTGCCGATTCTCGCCAACCCTTCGCGGCGCCATATCGAAATGTTTTACGTGTTGATCGGCAAACCCGGCGGCGGCGCCGGTCTGGGTCCGATCCGTCGGGCCGCGGTATTTATCATGCCCGCCAATCGCGCTGACGGTACGGTAGCAGCCGCACCCTCTGCGACATCCCCCGGAAGGTAGAACTCCCAAGCCTTATTTGCCTCCACCGCACTGATGATGGTGAAAACGAGTCGATCGTTGTTCACCCAAGCGACGGTGCGCAGATCGCCGATCTTGAAGCCCTTGATGATGTTTGTTTGAGCCCGCGCGTTCGATGGCCCGACCCTGGCCGCCAGCAAAACATATGCCACTTATCAATGCGTCAGGACACTAGCTTGCGACAGAACGGCACGAGGCAGGTCAATTGTGAACGTGCAGCCGGCGCCAGGTGCGTCACGGACGCTCAGAACTCCGTTGTTTGCCTCGACATTGCGCCGACAGATTGGCAGTCCGAGTCCGATGCCGGCTTTAGCGACGCTCTGCGTCGACGGTAGAAACATTTTTTCCGAGGCGCCCGCTGGCAGACCGCCGCAGTGATCCACGATCTGGATCAGGATGCGCTCCCCTGCCGCGAAGGCGCTCAATGTGACTTCGGTGCGTTGCTTCGTGAACTTGAACGCGTTTTCGAGCAGAGATCCAACCACCGAGAAAAGCATGTTGCGGTCGGCATCAACCGCAAGTCCCTTGTCAACCTCGGTTACAGTAAATTTGCATTCTCGGGCCTGGGCCTGAAGCGCCGTGGAGATTTTAACTTGGGCGATGAGCTCGGCAATCGAGATCACCTCGTGTCGCGCGGGCAACGTGGATATTACTTTCAGGGCGGCCAGCGATCGATCTATGAGACTTTGCATTGAAACCAAGCTAAGGTCCAGTATGGCGCCGGTCACCCCATTTAACCCCACGTTGCCAGCTTTGATAGCGGCTATAGCGAGCGTGGCCGATCTAATGTGGCCTCGCATTTCGCCTGCGAGAACGTGCAGCCGTTCGTCCGACGCCTGAACGTCTCTACTCGTCGTCGAACTATCTTGTTGATAAGCAAATTCCGTGACGGCATCGGCGATTGCGTTGTCCAGGCACCGGTTGAGAGTTCGAAATTCTTCAACTTTGATCGGTGCACTGTCTTTGCAGGCCAGCTCCGTGATGGCCTGGCAGAGATCGCCATAGACGCGAACAACCTGATCAAACGTGAACCCCTGCTTTGATAACTCGGCGCCGTGCCGCGTCGCAGCTGCGCCGATTTCAGACCGCCCTGGAGTTTCACCGCCCGCTGCACCGGAAACCTTGATGCTTAGTTTGTGCGCGGACGCCTGCTCCGCTTGGAGCGTCTTGATAAGCTGGTCAATGAAGAGCGGTATTCCGTGTTCCAGCTTCTGAGGGGTTCCCTTCGGTTTGGGTCTTTGAGCAACCTTTGCCACGCATCGACTGATTAACTCGGGCCGGTTGAGGGTGAGGAATTCGTGCAACATTCAACAATGATAGGGTCATATCTGCCGCGTCTCTGTACGGTCGGCCACATATGCCGTGAGGCAAAAAAGCCAGCAATGCCTGCACTGCGTGACATGATCCACACGCCGCCCGCAACACCGCGGTCAACTCAACATGCGCGCACCGCGCTCGTATTATGATACGCGTGCAATCAATATGGCTGATAACCCTGTCACAAATATTTGCTGTCACAAATATTTAAGGATTTCGCGCGTGGCGCGACCAGTCCCAGCGCATGGGATGTCC
>OBLU010000844.1_pt1 | contig 28627 bp, 28 predicted proteins | sample 1518681 | NCBI WGS metagenome assembly OBLU01 (sample SAMEA3539304, study PRJEB22396) | soil metagenome | biome: tundra; feature: field; material: soil | place: USA | collected 2010-05 | depth 0.15 m
ACAACGGACAGCATAAAACGAAGGGATTTCATGTTGATTCTCCTTAAGCTTCTTTACTTTCGGGTCAGGGTTCTCACCCGCGTACTTGGGTGGGAGCGATCACTTTGATCGAACTCTAGTGATATAGTTAACTATAGCACTAGTTAACATGTCAAGCTTTTTTTGTTTTGTTTTTGAACCCTTCCGGCGCCATCCGCTATTCGCTTCTGAAACAAGGCTGCAAGCCCAGCAATGCCGGAAGCAATTGTGGGTTACACGGTCTCAGATTTGGATGACCGCGATATCTTGGAGAGGACTTGCGCTGGTACCGTGCTCGCTGCTCGCGAGATTTTTCGAGCCGTCGACCACACCGGAGTGGCCTTTACTTGGGCGATCTGATCGCTTCTAAAACGGGCCAGCCATAGGCGACTTCAGATAGCATCGCGCCTCCAATTTCGATTTCTTTGGAGGTTACGAGCTGGGCGCCTGATTTCACGTAGAAGTGTCTAGAAGGATTTCTCTCAAGCACCCACACGGCCATGCTCGTAAAGCCTTTGCTGATCAGCGATCCTGCAAGTTCTCGGAGAAGAGCGGTTCCGATCCCATGTCGTTGGGCCGGCTGTAAGAGGTAGATTGCAAACAATTCAGCATCGTAATTCTGCACTGGCTCGCGGAACTTCCCACCGCTGATGAACCCTATGACTTTTCCGTCCAGATCGGCGATATAGACCTGTACGTCACGGGTGAGCCATTCTCGCCAAAGGGGCACGCGCTCTGCCTCGTTCAACGCGGCCAGGTATTCATCAGGAACGATGCCCGCGTAGGTCGTCCGCCAGCTGAGTACGTGTACATGCGAAATTTCCACCGCATCGTGCTGCGTTGCAGCCCGAATCGAGACCATATGCTCACAATAATCTTGCAGACAGGATGTCAGCAACCATCGATAGCGCCGAGTGACGGGCAACGGGGAAGTAATCCTGGCAGGCGCCATCGCGCGATTACTTCCGGCTTTCCGACCATCCTGCGGAATCGCCGGATCGGCCGCGCCTCCGTCCAGAAAGCCGCTGTCCTGACCTCGTTTGGAGAGTAGTGTTCGCATCCCCGCCTGCAAATACATGTCGAACCCGCATTTGCGGGGTAGAATTCCCGGTAAGAGACCATCTCCATGACAAAGATACTTTCTTTATGTTTGACGGTCGTTTTCTTCTGGACGTCTGCGATCGCTCGTCCGCAGCAATCCGATAACCGAAACACCGCGCCCGCAGGTGTGGCGGGACCGCTCATGCGGGAACTCGACTGGGACACCTATCTCGACAAAGTGCAGGGTGCATGGATGGGAAAGATGATCGGCGTCACCTTCGGCGCGCCCTGGGAATTCCGATACCAGAACACGCCAATCGGGTTCGACATCGACGATTGGCCGCTTTCTGCAACGCGCATGAAGGAGTATCGGCAGCGTGCTTCCAACAAGCCAGACGATTGGACCCCGATCACGAGCGAGGCTGACAACCGGAACGTTAGCATTAACCTTGACTTCATCATCGATTCGGAGAAGGAGCACCCCAGTTTCGGCATTCCCGACAACGACGACATTTACATCAATCTACTGTTCCTCTATTGTTTGCGCCGCTACGGTATTGACGTCGATCCGGTCACGGTTGCCCGCGAATGGGACAAGAAGATTCGCCAAGTGTGGCATGCGAACGAGGCCGGGCTCGCCAACATCCGCAAGGGCATCCTGCCGCCCGATTCCGGCAACCCGCGCAACAACCTGCACGCGGATGATATCGACTTCCAGATTGAGTCCGATATTTTTGGCATGATCGCTCCCGGCATGCCGCAAGTCTCCAACCGCTACGGCGAACGCATGGGGCACATCATGAACTACGGAGACGGCGTCTACGGCGGCATGTTCGTTTCCGCCATGTATACGCAGGCGTTCTTCGCCAGAAATATTCGAGAAGTTGTCGAAAACGGCGTGAAAGCCATTCCTGCGCAAAGCCTGTACGCACAGACGATCCACGACGTCATCCAGTGGCACGACCAGTATCCCAACGATTGGCTGAAGACTTGGCATCTAGTGCAGGCAAAGTGGGGCGAAGTGGATCACTGTCCCGATGGCTACAAGAAGCCGTTCAATATCGACGCGAAGCTCAATGGCGCCTACATTGTGATGGGATTGCTCTATGGCGACGGCGACTGGTACAAGACCATGAATTACGCGACTCGCAGCGGCCAGGATGCCGACTGCAATCCGGCCAACGCCGCGGGCATTTTAGGCACGCTGATCGGGGCGCATGCGATTCCCGCGAAATACAGCGAACCTGTTCATAACACTTACTGGAACAAGTCCCTCGCCGGTCTTCCGGATTCGTACGAGGTCGATGTTCTCTCCGGCGATACCGCCCAGATTGGTCTCAAAGTCTTGCTGGCGAACGGCGGAGAGGTGGTATCCAGATCCGGCAAGCTCGTGCTGCGCATTCCTCAGCAGGACCCGGTCCCGCCATCCAACCTGGAGCAGGTGAAGTGGGACGGAGACAAACCTGTCTTTTAGTTGCCAATTTTCCGGCTCAGTGGGGACCGCTGAACCCGGATTCCGCTCGAATAACGGGTACTTCGGAATTAATCTCGGGAGGCCCGATCGCGCGATTACCCCCGGATGGCGACAACAGGTCCAGAATTGTCAGAATCTGGCAACGAAACCTGAGAAGCCATCGCCAAGGGTTTCATTTTTTGAAGTAGTAGGTCCAACTCAAGCTGACGTAGGATTTCAAGGGAACTCCGACGACCCGTTCGAAAGGAAAAGGATCAGTTGCGAGCGCCAGGGTTTCCGTCGTCTGGCCCGTGTAGCCGCTGGCGAGCAGAAAGTTAGCCCCGATTGACATGCGGTTTTCCAGTGCCGCTCCCCGGATCTCTCTTACAGGCACGCCTGTAAAGCCGTCGCCGAGAGGCTTTGCCTTTACATATTCGAACTCGCCCCGCCTTGGAGATGGAACGGCAGATGATTTTCCGACGCGACAGCATCCCAGATGATGCGTGGGGCTTCCGGCACTCCCCGATCCAGAAATCCATCGTCGAAGATTTTCGACGATGATCTCCGGCGTCGGTCTCTACTTGGATTGAACTTCGACAGCTTCCGACAGATTGATGGGGCGACCCATTGGATTGCCAACCTGAATCGTGCGGCCATGACTCAGGTATGCTGCAATCACAGCGGGCTGGGACCAATCCAGATCCCATCCGTTCTCGATCGCCAGAACGTTGTAGGAACCTGGTACGACATTTTGCAAATTAAAGGTACCGTCGAGATCGCTTTGATCCCGGCGGAAAAAGTTGCGGTTTCCCTCCGGGTTTTTGGGGACCAGAACCACCATCGCTCCGGCGAAAGGTTTACCGGCGCGCTTCGCCGTGCCTTCCACGTTCAGGCTGGCACTCACCACAGTGAGCGAAACGGAAGGAGAGGAGCCCGCTTTCACCGTGATTGTGTGGCCAGAGGCTTCGGCCCCCTCGGCTGAAATGTGCACGATGGAGTACGGCTTGTCGGAGCCGAAGACCAGCACCTCGTACCGGCCGGCAGCGATCTGCGCAAACTCCGCCTCTCCTTTCGGACTGATCGCTTGCACCCCCGCAAAGACTCTGCTTCCCGAGCGCAACCCAACCGTCAGATGCGGCGGAAGAGTTGTTTCGCCGGGCTCTTGCACCGACACCTTGATCGTACTCAGGGCTTCGCCGCTGGTTGTGTCAATCTCCTCCCCATCTTTGCTGAGATCGACTCCGCTCATTTGGACGGCTGGCCCTGCTCCCTGGAGGCGGACATTGTAGTGTCCCGCGGGAATGCCCGTAAGTTCCACGACGCCGGGCGACACCACGCGAACGCCGTCGCTCTGCAAAAATGCGGAACCATCGAAGACGGGTTGCTCCAGTTGGGGAAAAGGGAATCCGTTATTGCCATTGTTCGGCACACGAAAAAGGAGGCGGAGAGACGGAACTGGATTCAGGTGAATCTCCACCTGCAGACGCTCACCCCCGCGGATCGGAATTGGCGTTGCACTGTCCGCTTCGGTGACGTCGGGGTAGTACGTCAGTGGGTAGGCCACGTCAAAAGATCGATCTACGTTTGTGGCCGCAGGTTGGAGTTTCGACTCGGAATCGGTTGGATTCGACCTGGGATGCATGGCATACCAGGGCTTCGCGCTGGCCGAGAGGAAATAAGTGCCGGGCATCAGCCCGGCGATCTCGTAGGCTCCCTGATCGTCCGTCCGGGTCCCACGGTAATTTCGAATCTGATCCACACCGCTACTATGATCGTCGTAATAGGCGGAGACCGTTGCATGGCGAACCGGCTCGCCAGATTCATCCAGGATCTTGCCGGATATTATTGCCGTAGGCGCGAGGCGCAAGACCAGGGCTTCGGTCTCAAGGCCAGCGCCGGTCACGATCGCGGTAGAGAACTGCTCATGCTGATCGTACGAGGCGGAGATGAATCCGCGCTTCGCCCCGTTTAGATCGTATTTTCCAGCAGGGACTCCGGTGAACTCGAACTTCCCATCTTCAGAGGTAACCACGGACTCAAACTTCCGTGGGGCTTTCGCGTCCCTCACGGTGACTCGCGCGCGGGCGAGAGGATGGCCGTCGGTTTTACTCACTATGGTTCCGGCGATTCTGTAGCCGCTTGCGGGAAGTGCTGCTTGGGGAATGCCTGGCGTCTGCGCTACGGTCAAGGCTCGTGCGCCGAACAGACTGAGGGCTGTCATTAATAAGAACGATCGAGCCGAAACTGAGTCAGTCACCATGATTTACTCGATGCTGGGAATGATCTGCAACTGCACGCTCGTCTTCTGGCCGGCAGACAAATGGACAACCTGCCCTTTTGCGTCGAAAGCCTTCATGGCTTCAGCGTCGCGATAGGGAAAATTGGTTTGCTGATTCTTGGAAGCAAGTACGCGGTATGTGCCCGGTGCCATTGCTTGCGAGTTGAACTTTCCATCAGGAGATAACCCGAACTGCTCGAATTGCCCTGGGCTGTCCGGTAAAGGAATGCAATAGACCCAGGCTTGCGGTGGCGAGAATCGAGAGGAGACAGTCGACTCCGTCATCGCTGGAGGAGCGGCCAGGCCCGCGACCGTGCCGTCGAGTTCTGCACTATCGTCGCGCATCGTTACTTCGATCGGGGTGCTCGAACCGGGGGCGACAATCAATGGTTCATGCAGCACGTCAACCCCGCCCATGGTGGCGGCTGCCACATATCCACGGGAGGAATGCAGCCGCAACCAATATCGCCCGGGCGCAAGATTTTCGAGAACGAGTGGATCATCGTTCGCTCCCGATGGCGGACGAAGCGATGCATTCCCTGGCTGCCCGAAATCATCCGCAGTCTCGGCGTTGATCTGCAAATAAAGCCGTGGCCCGTGCACGGTGACAGAGCGCCCTCCGACGTTCCAGGTACCTGAGCCGTGCCCATCCGTTGAAGTGAACTCTTCCACGACATGCACACTGATCGAACTATTAGGAGTAAGAGTCAGGCCCGGGCCTTCCGCCGGCGCTCCGGCGACGGAAAGATGTACTGCGCCGAAGGCCGAATTCTGTCCGAAAGTCGACGCCTCCACCAGATAGTTTCCATGTGGCAGCAGTCCTTCAACTCGCTGTTTTTCCGCGTTGTAGCCGAGCGAATAGCCGGGACCGCGGTGTCCCTGCACCGATACGGTGATGTTCATACCGGCGTTCAGGTCTGCATTCGCAACCGTAATTCTTACGGGATAGTAAGGCTGGCGAGTAAGTGGAATGTCTGCCTGGAGGATTTGTCCTGCGGCGAGTTGAATCGTGCCGGCTGCGGCAAAATCCGAGACGCCCGGATAATAGATGGGAGGAAAGCCGTACTGTTGACCGCCCGGAACCGTGGCGGCCGGATCGTTATCCAGCAACTCATTGGTCACCAGTTTGTAAGTGCCGGGCAAAAGTTCAGCAAAGCGAAACTCCCCGTTGGAGTTCGCTCGCGCTGAGCCCGCTGGCACCCACTTGAGCATGCCTTCTTGTACCTGCCTGGAGAAGATCTGTACGGTGATGCCCAAGGCGGGATCGGCCTCGGAGAGAATGACGCGTCCCTTAATCAACGCCTCGGGCAGGAGGGGGATCGTGATCTCACTGCCCGGAGTCGCCTCGATCAATCGAACATTCGGATCGTCGAGGAAGCCAGGCTTGCGGGCGATAAGGACTGAGAGGCCGAAAGTGTAACGACTTTCAACGAGAGTGTTATTGCTATCGACTTTGGGCAGAGCGAATTCGAAATGGCCTTCGCCGTCGGTCAGCATTGCGTAGCTGTTGTCCGGAGTCAGGACGAGGGCGCGAGCGATGGGAGCGTGGGTAACAGCGTTGACTACGGTCCCTTTTATACTGCTTTGCTGCTCGTCCTGTTGCAGGCTCTGCGAGGAAGTTTGCGCTAGGCATGCATAGCCCGTCGTTAGAAGGACGACGAGAAGAAACGCCCTTTGAATTACGGGGCAAACAAAGATCCACGATGGGCCGGTCTGGTCCGATGATCGGTCGGCTTTTCGCAAGGGAGTCACTCCTAACCGGGGGTTGCTCTGGTTGGCGGGGCGATCATTCTGCACTAATTTGACTTCTTTTCGGTTCGGCGTCAACCGGCCTGCACGGAAGTCTCCCGGGAGGCATTTCTGGTCTGCGCGCGAGACCCCTTCCTCCGCCGGAAAAGGGCTACGGTCGGGATGACTCCGATGCCCACAGATTGGGATGCAGAAATGGGGCATCGGGTAACAGGAGTGTGACGTCAGAGGCACTCTGGTGCGTGAGTTATCTTGAGCCGACTTGCCGAGTTGTGTACAGTCAAGACAACCTCAAAATGAAATCAAATTCTTGCTGGTTACGGGTTGGGTGCGCTTTCATCGGGGTGCTCGCGCTGGTCTGCGTCCAAGCAATTGCCGAGGTCAAGCATCCTGCAATGCTCAGCCGCCTGGGTGGGGTCGATTCCATCATTGAGCAGGCGGTTGCGGATGGGAACATTCCTGGGGCCGTGCTGGTGGTGGGACACGACGGGGCGGTAATTTATCGCAAGGCCTATGGGAGCCGGGCGCTGGAGCCCAAACGCGAGCCGATGACGCTGGATACGGTGTTTGATCTGGCGTCGCTGACCAAGGTGATTGCGACGACGACTGCGATGATGCAACTGGTCGAGCAGGGTAAGGTGCGGATGAATGATCCGGTAGCAAAGTATCTGCCGGAGTTTGCGCAGAACGACAAAGAGGACATCACGGTGCGGCAGTTGATGACGCACTACTCGGGGCTTGCGCCCGACTTGGATTTGACGACGCCGTGGGAAGGGAAGAACACGGCCTACCAGTTGGCATTTGTCGAGCCGCCGGAAACAACTCCGGGGTCGGGGTTCGTGTACAGCGACATCAACTTCATTACTTTGGGAGCGCTGGTGGAGCGGGTGTCAGGCGAGACGTTGGATGCGTATACGACGCAGCACATTTTTGCGCCGCTGAAGATGACGCGGACGCGGTTTGTGCCTCCGGCGGCGTGGCGGGCGAAGATTGCGCCCACGCAGTATGACGAGAACGAGCACATGCTGCGGGGAGTGGTGCATGATCCGACGGCGCGGCGGATGGGCGGAGTGGCGGGGCATGCGGGCCTGTTCTCCACTGCCGATGATCTGGCGAAGTTTGCGCAGGTGCTGCTGAATGGGGGTGGAGGAATTCTATCGGCGGTGACCGTGGAGAAGATGACATCGCCGGAACAGCCGCCGCAGGCGCCGGTGCTGCGCGGGTTTGGGTGGGATATCGATTCTCCGTTTTCGTCGAATCGCGGCGACCTGCTGCCCGTGGGATCATTTGGGCACACCGGGTTTACGGGGACGTCAGTGTGGATTGATCCGACGACGCAGACCTACATCATCTTGCTGACGAATTCGGTGCATCCGCGCGGAAAAGGAAACGCGATCGGGCTGCGGACGAAGGTGGCGACAGAAGTTACGGCGGCGCTGGCGTTGAATCCGTCGGAAAAAGAAGCGCTGCGGTGGAAGAGCATCACCGGATACAACGAGGCGCTGAGTGCGTCGCGGCACATGAGCTCGCGGAATGGGACGGTGAAGACTGGGATCGATGTGCTCGAGGAGCATGGGTTTGACGTGCTGCAGGCAGCGTCCGGGAAAAAGCGGATTGGAGTGGTGACGAATCAGACGGGAATCGATAGCGAGGGGCTGCGGACGATTGATGTGCTGGCGAAGGCGCCGGGAGTTTCGCTGGACGCGATCTTCAGCCCGGAGCACGGTGTTACGGGGACGCTGGATACAACGGGCATTGGAGATTCCGTGGACGCTACGACGGGGGTTCCCGTATACAGCGTGTATGGGGGGACGGATGCGGCGCGGCGTCCGCCGGCGGAGGTGATGAAGAATCTGGATGCGGTGGTGTTTGATATTCAGGACGCGGGGGCGCGCTATTACACGTACGAAACGACGCTGGGATATTTTCTGGAGGGCGCGGCGCAGGCGGGAATTGAGCTGATCGTGCTGGACCGTCCGGATCCGGTTACGGGGTCGTTTGTGCAAGGTCCGGTGTCGGACGCCGGGCGGGAAAGTTTTACGAATTACTGGACCGTCCCGGTGCGGCCGGGGATGACGATGGGCGAACTGGCGAAGATGTTTAATGCGGAACGGAACGTCAACGCGAAGCTCACCGTGGTGCCGATGGAGGGATGGCAACGTGGGGACTGGTTCGATTCGACGGGTCTGGTGTGGGTGAGTCCTTCTCCGAATTTGAGGAGCGTGACCGAGGCGGCGCTGTATCCGGGAGTGGCGATCATCGAGGGCACGAATGTTTCAGTGGGACGGGGGACGGATACTCCGTTTGAGTTGCTGGGCGCGCCGTGGATGAAGAGCAAGGAACTGGCGGCCTATTTGAATGCACGCGGGATCGCGGGCGTGCGGTTTGTTCCTGTGACGTTTACGCCGACAGCGAGCAACTATGCAGGGCAGATGTGCTCGGGTATAAACATCATCGTGACGGATCGAAATGGATTTGACGCGCCGGAGTTAGGGATGGAGTTAGCGGCGGCGCTGCGGAAGTTGTACACGGCGGATTTCAAGATCGAGCGCATGGCGGAGTTGCTGGTGAATCAGAGTGCGTATGACGCGCTGGTGGCGGGGCAGGATCCTCGGAGGATTGCGCAGGATTGGCAGGACGGGCTGCAGAAGTTTGTGAAGATGCGGGAGAAGTATTTGATTTACAAGTAGGGCGCTCTCTGCTGCGGTTGATGCGTGTAATGGCGATATTTTGCCGATTGACAATCTTGCGGAAAAGCAACAAGTGACAAACGAGAATTCAGAGCAGTATCCGGGGACTTGGTTCAGATCTTCGAAACCAGACACGAACATCCTTCCTGTTAAGCCAGTACAGCAGAAAAGCGCCAAGTGCGGCGTTCGCGACAATCACAGAGTGGTACAGGACAGACGAACTGTATAGGCGATCAACTGCAAAGAGGACGATTATCACCATGAGGTTGCCTATCGCCAAGATTGACGTGACTATGACGAGGATTCTTGCCCAATTCCGGCCCCGCCAGTAGTACCAAAGCACCGCATAGCCCACCAAAACCACGGTAGCAACCATTGCGACGACCCCACGATGATCCCACGGAATGCCGACGAAACCACCCAGGTTAAGAACCGCCATTGCGATGGTAGTAGCCCCCAGACCACGAGGTTTCATGTCGAGGAATTGTACAACTGCGCACCGGCCTTCGCACCCGCCCGTCTGGGTCGATGAAGGTATGGCGATTTCGCAATACCTAGGCTCCCGGGCACGACGCGCTCAAAGCAACTTGTCCTACGAAGTTGAGCTTTGGGGCTTTTCGGCATCGAATTGGATGGCAGCGGGGAGCGCCCTCAAAACGCGCCTGACCTTGGACAATGGGTGCTGTGGAAATTGCTCGTCATAACTTTCATCGTCCGACGTGAAGCGAAGAACGCTTCGATCCACTCCTCGGTAAGCAGGCTCATAGGGGTCCAGTGCCCACTCGCGTTTGTAGTCATCAAGCGTGAGTTTCCCGGCGTTCATCAGATTCGAAGTCACCACCGCCTCCCGCACGCCAGTTGTGCCACGTTCGGTTGCAACGATCGTCCAAACAAGAGGAAACCCCTGAGCGGAGTTGATGAACATGCCCGTATACACGTAGGCTGGCATTTGCAGACGCTTGTAGATGAGACTGGCGGAGGGGCCGATTCCAGCCACTTCAATCAGTCCAGCCCCACGCTCCCGCGCCAGTTCTCTGCACCAACGCCTCAGTTCCGTCTCGGACCCCTTAGGAAGGCCGAGTCCTCCTGTCGGAGTGGCGAGTGAGAGAACATCGCCGTCAGAGTCTCGCCATATGCGCAGACCGTGGACCGGAGCATCCTCGTTCCATCCCGGCAACGTGAGACGTGCCCACCGACTCGGTCCTCTAAAGGATGATCCGGTTACGCTGCGCCACAAGCGACTCCACCATTTCATGGACGGGCGTCTCCCTCCAAGCGCTAGGAGATTTTACCGGGTCTTGGTCCGAGTGCCGCTAGCAGGCCTTAGCACTCAAAACCCCGGCCACGGCGGACCATACTTGTTACAGCAACAACCCTTTCCGTGAGATTGTCCAACCACACGGGTTTTATTGACTTGCCCTTTCGCCCACGTAAGAAATGTCAAGTAGAACCGATCTTCTACTGGCAGGTTTCCTCGTGCTATATTTTCCCGAACACTAGTTATGGGATGGATCACGCATCTTTTCTTGCCTCGAAGACCTGTCCATTCTTGTCCTGAGTGTGGAGCCCACATAAGCCATAAAGCTCGCTTCTGTGAGCACTGTGGCGCTTGGCTTGCCAAAACTGCATGGCTCCCGTGCGGTAGTTTCAATTGGGGGTTGGTCCTTGAAAACCTCGCCGACCTTCTGACCTTGCCTACGGCGGGGTATCCCACGAAAATTCAAACCTGCCTCGCAAATTTACCCGGTACAGGAAACGAAGCGAGGCTGATGGCTAGTTTTGCAGCTCGGGTCCACGATCTATCGACTGAACAGTTGCAGGAAAGATACCGAAGGACGTTCACGCTCATACCAGCTTGCTCTCTGGAAGTCGGCCAACAGTTGTACCTATCGGAGAGAGAAAAACATCTTGAGTTCGTCGCCTGGATGCGGCAAGAGCCAGCCTCCCGCAAGATTAAGATCTTGCCCGGTTATGCGCCCGATAATCTGATTCTCTGTCTTAGAGCGATGGTCCGCATGAATGCAGCTGGTGGTGAGGACTTCACATTCTGCGTGCTTCCAGCGGTGTCAAAAATAGTGAAAGCCATGCAGGGCACGAACAATCCGTTTGAGGCTCTGCTGCTAACTGTCGAATGGGTATTGACGCCGCGATGAATCAAATTCAAATTGTTTGGGATGGCCGTCAGACGGTTTGTGTTGATCGTCGTCGTTAGAGATTTGCTTCCTGGGGCAGAGATACCGTCGTCATTCCTCAGTAAAACCTACGAGGGGCGGCTTCTTCATTCGCCGCAGTTCTCCTACGACCAGCGGAACTTTACTAGAACCGCCGCGAGAAGTCAGTTGAGGTCATCAAGACCATTACACTCAAAACCCTTCAATGCGGGAAAATCGACATTTGCATCAACTACGACGGAGGTAGCCCTACTGCCGAAAGACGTCGCGGATGACAGCGGCAAATTGTTCTCGCCGCCATGTGCCATCCAAGCCTTCAGCCAATTGAGGGTTGTCGTGACGGGAGAAGTACTTGATCTACTAACGCCGCGGCTGCGGGCTGTCTTTGATTCCCGGAGGATTCTCCTCGGAAGCAGGCCGCGGTCCATACAGGATGTAGATTCGTCCCCGATCCGTTTTCCATCCAGGAACGCCGGCTGCGAAGTGGGTGTTGGCATATGCCAACCGCCGGTAATGCTCTTCTTTGAATTTATTTTCGGAAGATCCCGGATTCGGATTGCGGCGCTCCCAGAAGGCGACGACAAAAGCGTCGCGCTGCTTGTCGGTCGAAAGCTTCTTGAAGTCGGTCCGTTCCTGGTCGGTGATAATCCGCGCGACGTCTTCCCGGAGCCATTTTTTGTAAATCTCTTTGACCGTAGGATCTGACCATCCTGGCGAGGATTGCGGAATGGCAGCTTGATCCTGCGCGTCGCCTGATAGCGGAAAAGAAACGAGAGCAAGGAGAAGGCCTAAAAAGAAGAGGATGGTCCGTTGGCATATCGGATACAAGCGAAGTACCTCCTATGGTTCCGAACGGGCGATGTTCATGGTAAACGGGTGAAAACCGTTTGATCAAATGCGGCTTCGTCAAGGCAGCTAGACGAGTACAAGCCGCATCTGAGGCTGATAGTTGCATAGCATTGTCGTGCGGACTACGCTTAGGGCTGGAAGAACTCGTCTATTGCGTCGGGAGGGTTTGTATGCGAGCGCTATTGACCGTGCTGCTGATTTCGGGGATGGCGTGGGGACAGGCGGCCGATACGGCGAAGCCGGCGGACGCTTCCGCTCAAGCAACGAGCGCCTCACAACAAAATTCTGCGGCTCAGGCGAAAGAGGGGAGTGCCGCTCCGGCCGGCGCCCCGGTGGCAGAGGCGCCGGATCCGAATGCGGTGGTGATTCCGGCGGGGACGAGAATTCCTTTATCGCTGGCGCAGGCAATCTCGACCAAGAATGCGCGCGAAGGTGATCCTGTCTATGCCTCGACGACATTTCCTTTTGTGGTGAACGATCGCATTCTGGTGACGGCGGGGACTTACATCCAAGGAAAGATTTCCCGCGTACAGCACGCCGGGCGGTCGAAGACACGGGCGGAACTTCTGCTGCACTTTACGTCGATGATCTATCCCAGCGGCTATACGGTGATGCTGCCGGCGTCGGTGGAGAATACGCCTGGGGCGGACGACAATCGTGTGAAGGATAAGGAAGGGACGATCCAGGCGGACAAAGATACCGGGAAAAGGGTTGAGGATGCCGCAAAAGGCGCGGCAGTTGGCGGCACCGTTGGGAGCATCGGCGGACTGGCGGCCGGAGGCTTGAACGGAGCGCGTTATGGTGGTCTTGCCGGGTTGGCGGGCGGCGTGGCATGGGCGCTTCTCAAGCACGGTCCGGACGTGAAATTGCCGGTGGGGACTTCGATCGAGATGGAGATTCAGCGTTCGATCCCGGTGGACGCGAGCCGGATCCAGGTGGCGAGGGCGGCGCAGTAGGCTCGGCGGACGCCCCACAGGGGCTTTGAAGCGCTGCGCCACCCATAATCCAGAAAGCCAACATCTAGAGTTCAGCCAAACAAGAAGTCTACCCAAAATCTAGAAGTGCTGGCTGCTAGACTTCGTCCATGCAGAGAGCCGATGTGTCTGCGATGCGGGGAATTCTGCAGCAGCTTTGTCCGCGATGCCGCGCGGGGAAAATCTTTCGCAAATCGGTGTGGCGGTTTCCGGGCATGTATGAACGGTGCCCGGTGTGCGGGTTGAAGTTTGCGCGCGAGGACGGATACTTCCTGGGTGCGATGTACATCTCCTACGGCCTGGGCGTGGTCACGATTGCGGTTCTCGCGGCGGTGGTGTGGGAGGTGTCAAACTGGCCGTTGCTGAAGAGCGTGGTGGCAGGAATCGCGCTCTTCCTGCCGTTGGCGCCGGTGCTGACGTGGATGGCGCGGGTGCTCTGGATTTATATGGATCAGGGGATTGATCCGGACCGGAGTTGAGAGCCTACGCCGTCTCCCGCTTCGCCAGATTCTCTAGTCCGCGCTCTTTTGTTTCCATCTCCCGGATCTTGAATTTCTGGATCTTCCCCGTCACCGTCATCGGGAACGCGTCCACAAATCGGAAGTGCTGTGGAATTTTGAAGTAGGCAATCTGCCCGTCACAGAACTGGCGAATTTCCGCCTCGGTAGCGGTTTCGCCCGCTTTCAGCCGGATCCACGCCACTCCCACCTCACCCAGGCGTTCATCCGGAATACCCACCAACTGCACCTCGGAGACTTTCGGGTGCGTGTACAGGAATTCTTCCACCTCGCGCGGGTAAACATTCTCACCGCCGCGGATGAACATGTCTTTCGCGCGGCCGGTCAAGTGAATGTATCCGTCGTCCCGCAGCACGCCGAGATCTCCGGTGTGCAGCCAGCCCTCGCCATCGACTGCGCGTGCCGTGGCCTCAGGCTCGTCGTCGTAGCCCTTCATTACCATGTACCCGCGGGCGCACACTTCGCCCCGCTCGCCCGTCGGCATCGTGTCGTTATCCAGAGGCGATACGATCTTCATCTCCGTGCACGGCAGCGCCTTGCCAATCGTCGAGACTCGGATGTCCACCGGATCGTCGACTGCCGACATCGTCACTACGGGTGTGCTTTCGGTCTGACCGTAGCCAATGGTCAATTCCCGGCAATGCATCTCGCACATGACCTGCTTCATCACCTCCACGGGACACGGCGCGCCGGCCATCATTCCAGTGCGCAGACTTGTCAGATTGAAGTTGCTGAACGACGGAAGGCCCAGCTCTGCAATGAACATGGCGGGCACGCCATAGAGCGATGTCGCACCCTCCGCCTCAATCGCCTCGAGCGTAGCCGCGGCATCGAATGTCCAATTGGGAAAGATCATTGCCGCCCCGCTCGCCAGCGCGGACATTGTCCCGATTACGCACCCAAAGCAATGGTACATCGGCACCGGGACACAGATGCGATCGCTCTCCGTATAGCGCATGCCTTGTGCCAGAAACTTGCCATTATTGACTTGGTTGCGATGCGTCAGCATCACTCCCTTGGGCATCCCCGTGGTACCGGAGGTGTACTGAATATTGGCCACGTCTTCGGGCTGGATGGCGACGCGGACGTCGCTTGAGGCCCGCAGAAATTCTTCCCATGTGGGTGTCCCGAAGACAATCACATGTTCGAGTGGCAGAGTTTGACCATGACGAGCCTCGTCGAGAATCCGAGCATACTCAGCGCGGCTGTCGCGTTCCCAGAGAAACAGCGCCTTCATCCGCGACTTGCGTAGGGTGAACGCCAGTTCATGGGTGCGGTAGGCGGGATTCACATTCACCAGGATCGCTCCCGCGCGGGCGCAACCCAACTGCACCATCACCCATTCCACGCAATTGGTGGACCAGAGCCCAACGCGGTCCCCGGGGCTGATCCCGCGCGCGCGCAATCCGAGCGCGACGCAATCCGCCAGTTCGCGCAATTCGCGCCAGCGATACCGTTTCGATTGATGACGGGAGACCAGGGCGAGACAATCGCCCCAGCGTTCGACGGTCTGATCGAGCACTTGCCCAATCGTTTTCTCCCACAATGGCTCGTCTGGCCCACGTGAGTAGCTGAGCATCTTGCCGCCCCTCCAAGCCTTTCGGGATTTGACCGTGCAATCTGCTTGTTCCTGCTAGTGCGAATTACTCACGAATGTCCTTCTTGGCCGGGAAAACGGCACATAGTGTACACCCATCCCGCCGGTTCGCCTCATTCCAAAATGTCGGGCTGGCGCCAATGGGCCGCTTCGCGGTTTGGTCTGACGGACTTCCCCCCGACGCCTACGGAGAGGCACAGGCTCTGATGCTTGCGCATCAAGCCAAGCAACTTTCGTACTCGCGATTTGCTCGCCGCCTGCTGCTGGCTGCTATACAATCCGACCTTAGGAGCGTTAGGACGCTTCCTGAGTGGAGGCATTCATGTCTGAGATCTTTGGCGGATTTACTACTATTCTCCTCGTCATCGTTGTCATATACATTCTCAGTTCCATCAAGATTCTGGCCGAGTACGAGCGCGGAGTTATCTTTCGCCTGGGGCGGTTGCTAGCCACGGCGAAGGGTCCCGGGGTGGCTCTTGTGTTCGCGCCCATTGACCGCATCGTGCGCGTATCTCTGCGGCAGGAGGCACTCGAAGTTCCGCCGCAGGACATCATCACCCGCGACAATGTCACGCTGAAGGTGAACGCCGTCATCTTTCTGCGCGTGATCGACCCGAACAAGGCCGTGGTTGAGGTGTCCAATTACGTTTACCAGACTTCGCAATTCGCGCAGACCACGCTACGGTCGGTGCTGGGCGAGCAGGAATTGGACGAACTGCTTTCGCATCGGGAAAAAATCAATCTGCGGTTGCAGAGCATTCTCGACACGCACACCTCGCCGTGGGGAGTAAAAGTCACCAACGTCGAGGTTAAACAGGTGGACATGCCGGAGTCGATGCTGCGCGCCATGGCCAAGCAGGCTGAGGCCGAGCGCGAAAAGCGATCGAAGATTATTCACGCCGAGGGCGAATTCTCGGCCGCGCAGAGGCTGGTGGACGCGGCCCATCTGCTGGCGACCGAGCCGGTCAGCGTACAACTGCGCTATTTGCAAACTCTGACCGAGATCGGCGTGGAGAAGAATACGACTGTGATCTTCCCGGTGCCGGTGGACTTTTTCTCAGGACTGCAGAAGTTGCTGGGCAGCGGAAACGGGGCGGCAGCACCAGCGAAGACAGCGTAGGAAGAAGGAGGCGAGCAATTTCGCGCGCCGAAAATTGCCTGGAGTTGAACTATGGCTTCTTCACAAGATACGGAAATTACACTGGGAACGGGCAAGCTATTGGTCCTGTTCTTTGGCCTGGTTGGGATCTGCGCGCTATTCTTCGCGCTGGGATATTCGCTGGGACGTAAGTCAGAGCCGGCGATCACCACGGCGAGCGCGGCCGCTTCGCCCCAGATCGTTCCTGGAACAACGAAGGCGAGCAGCGGATCCCCGGCAGCGCAGCCCATGACGTTCTATAAGTCGGTGGAGCAGAAGGACGCCAACCCTGAGTTGACGCCGCCGGCCGACGCAAAAAGCGAGCCCGCGGCGGCGCCGCCTGCGGATGCGGCTCCGGCTCGAACGCCTCCAGCCGACGCTCCCGACCCAGCGACAACTCTGCCTGCGGCGGGATATTTCGTGCAGGTGGCTGCTGTCAGCAAGCAGGAAGATGGGGATGCTCTGGTGGACGCGCTCAAGAAGAAAGAGTATCCGGCGTTTGTAGCGGCCCAGGTCCCGACAGACAAGCTGTTTCACGTGCAGGTTGGGCCGTTCCCCGACATTAAAGACGCGGAAGCGATGCGTGCGCGGTTGATCGCAGATGGGTACAGCCCGATTTTGAAGAAGTAGTGAGTCTGCTGAAAAGCAGATTCCTCCGCTCTCGCATTCGCTTAAGGGTCGGAATGACAAACCGGGGGGAACTGGCGTCCACAATCCTCAGGTGAACCTGCTACATTGACACCTATCGATTTCCGCGCTATTCCTAGTCCATCCATGTCTTCCAGCGCAGCATCTCTCGACCGTGCGCTTCACGCCATTGCTGACCCGACCCGGCGCCGGATTCTGCAAGCTTTGAAGCAAGGCGAAGCAGACGCGAAGGCAACGGGGCGAAGAGCGGTATCGAACGGACCCTGTCTCTGTGCGGGAGACATTGAGGAACGCGTCAGGCTTTCGCAGCCGACTATTTCTCATCACATGGCCATCTTGACGGAGGCAGGGCTGGTGGAGGCGACCAAAAAAGGGCAATGGCGGTGGTACCGGCGCAATGAGAAGGCGATTCGCGGGATGGTGAAGACGTTGCGGGGAGAGCTCTAGCCCAAGTAGCCAGTCTGCCCGCATCCCAACCTTTCGCAAAAAACCCGGGGTACGCAGATGTATTAGACGTACACGCCTTCCAAGTGCGCGATTTTTAGGGAGTGCCGAGAGCCCACTTCTCCAGGTCTCCGGTGGAGCGCAGGACGCCGACTTGGCTGCGTTCGAGTTCGAAGGTCACGTCCTGAAGAGCGATGAAGCGTTCACTGGCCTGCGAATGCGCATCGTCGAGATCGTGGAGCGTCGCGGTGCCTGCATCGATGCGGGTTTGAACTGCGGTCAGATTTTTCTGGGCGATTTCGTATTCCAGTTGGGCAACGTCGCGCGCGGCTTGCATCTGGGAGACCGAGCGCTGCAGACGCAAGGTTTCTTCCGACACCTGGTTCCGCGCGGCTTCCGCTTGTTTGGTCGCTTTCAGGGCGTCGGCATCGGCAGCCTGGGCGCGGGAACGCTGCGAAGCGTTGAACAGAGGGAATCGGATGCTGACGCCTACGGTTGCATTGTTCTGCTGGAAACTACTGGTCACGCACAGAAATTCGCCGAGGGATGTGGTGCAGGGTCGGGAAGGGATGTAGTAATTCTGATAGTTGTTGAACCTGGAGAGCAAGGCATATTGGGCGGCGAAATCGATGCTGGGCCAGAGAGACCTGTGTTCTCCTTGGGCCCGCAAGTACTGGGCGCGGGCGTGTTCGACGGCGGCTTCCACCGAGGGATTGGAAGTGGCAGCTTCTTTCGTGGCCTCCTGGTTCGCCGCGGCGGCGGGAGGCGCGGGGATCGAGTCAGCGTCGGTCTGAATATTCGCTGCAGGAAGTCCCGTGAGTTTGGAAAGGTGTTCGCGAAGCACGTCGGCGGCGCCTTGTGCTTCGGCGATGCGCAGACGCACGCGCGCGGCCGAGAGGCGAGCCTTGCTGCCCTCCAGTTCGCTGTCGATACCTTCTTTCACGCGCTCGGCGACCGCAGCCTGCATGTTGTTTGCGGCGGCCTCCGTCTCCTGGAGTCGGACCAGGCGCTGTTCCCACTTGGAGAGTTCGGCATAGCTCAGGGCAGCGTCTTGAATGATCTGGTTACGCTCGTCTTTGGTCTTGAAAGAAGCAATGGCGGAATCTACTTTTGCGGCGCGGACGAAATCGCGCAAGGCGGGATTGAACAGCGCGGATTGTGCATTGACGTTGAACAGAGAGGGCGCGGATCCCTCCAGAGCGAGGGGAAAGCCATACGAATAGCCTAGACCCGCTCCGGTAGAGAGTTGAGGGACGTAGTTGTTGCGAAGCTCTCGATAGCTGGCGGCAGCGCGCAGTTCGTCGGCAGCGGTGATGGCGGCCCCGGTGGCGTGAGTCAGGGCGAGTTCGACGACCCGCTTGAGCGAGACGGGTTCGGCCAGCAGCGAGGCGGGGAGTAGAAGGAATGCCAGAATCCATTTTGCGGTGTGGGCACCGCGCCACAAGGTTTTCATTGCGACCCTTTCCGAGCGATCTGGGAATGATTTCATGAACAATTGGATGCCAGCGAGATTTTAAATGTCAGATGGGAGCGGTGGTGGGACTTTCGAAGGGATTTGCGAGGTGAAGCGCCACGAAGGCGAAATTCCTGAGCCTCGAACCGCGCGAGATGTGAGGCCTACGCAATCGTTGCATCATGGCTTCAAGGTTCAACTCGCTTCAAATCCTCCCGAGCGCGGGTGTAGGTGTGAGACAGGGCCAGGGCTGCACGGTATTCTTGGGCGGCGGCGCGACGGTCTCCTTGCTTTTCCAGTAGTTGGCCCAGAAAGTCGTGCGCTTTGAAGGCGGGACCTTCCTCGGCGGGAGATGAAAGATAGCGGCGGAGCAGTCGCACTGCCATGGGATAGTTGCGGCCGATGTGCAGCAGGAGGCTGGCGCCGTCCATCAGCGAATCGGGGCGGTCGAGCGGGCTGGATTCCATGGTGCGGAGTGCCTGCTCCATTTCGTCCAATCGGTTGGCGTGCGCTAGGAATTGGGCCAGGTGCAGCCAAGCCTGTGCGGTTCCGTGACTGGCTTCAATCGCGGCCCTATATTCGCGCTCGGCGCCGGCGGTGTCTTTGCTTTTCCCGGCGATGCGGGCGAGAACCCAGTGCGCCATCGCCGGATTGAAGAGGAGCAGCGCATCGGCTTGGGCGCGGGCTTTGTCCTGGCCTCCGCCGACGATGGACGGAGCCTCAAGATAGAACTCAGCTAGATCGGTGCGGGCTTCCCAACTTTTCGGATCTAATTCGACTGCGCGTTCAAACGAATTGCGGATTTTCTTCACCAGGCCAGCGGCCGAAAGGACTCCGGCGCGGTCGGCTTTCTCTCCGTAAATGCGGCCCAGCCAGAGATGGTAGAGACTTTTCTGCGGATCGAGTTTAGTGGCGCGTTCGCAGGAGGGGATGCCGCGGTCCCACTCGTCAATCATGAAATAGGCGCGACAGAGCAGGTTATAGAACTCGGCATCGGCGGAGGAGTGACTGATATTCTGCTCCAGAGTTTGAATGGCTTCGTCCGCCTGACCGGTTGCGAGAAGTTCTTTGGGAGAAGTGGCGGCGCGCACAGGTTGCAGCAGGGTGGCAACAAGGAATGCTGGAAGCAACAGTCGGCCCAGCTGAGCATGACAATCGAACTGCGTGGTCCATCCCATGTCCTAGGGAACCACCTTGACGGCAGCGCCATCGAAGAGTGGTTTGGATTCCTCAGCGGGTAAGGCTACGATGTCGCCTTCGGAAAGGCCGGAGGTAATTTCGACGCGGGTCAGATTCTGCAAAGAAAACTCAATCGTCTGGCGCTTTACGCGGTGGTCGACAATTTTATAAACGTAAGGCTTGCTCTCATCGATGCGCAGAGCGTCGCGCTGCAGAGTGACGACATTGCTGTCTTCGGCGACCACGATGGTGACGCCAACGTTGACGTTGGGCAGCAGGCGCAAATCGTGATTGTCAACGACGCAGGTCGTCTCACCGACATTTCTGGAGCCGCGCAGCTTCACCGTCGAGGGCACAGTGTTCACTGTGCCCGTCCAGGTACGGCCGGGGAGTGCGTCCCAAATGATTTCGACTTTTTGTCCCGACTGAAGACGGCCCACATCCGGTTCGTCGACAAATGCGCGAACCAGCACACGGGAGAGATCGGCTTCTTGTAGTAGCAGCTCGCCGGCTTGGACGAAGGCGCCCTGCTTGACGGGAAGGGAATAGACCATGCCATCGAAGGGGGCGCGCACGCTGGATTTGAGCAGAGCGTCTTCGGCGGCGTCATAGGCGGCTTGCGCTACAGTGCCCTGGGCCTCGATCCGCGCCGTTTCAGGTTTGGAGTAGCGGTCTTTCTGTTTTTGCTCGAGCAAGGTAACGTCGGCCTGGGCACGTTGCAGAGTGTCTTCAGCCTGGCGAACTTCGCCGGGGGACGCCGCGCCTTCCTGCTGCAGACGGCGGAAAGCATCGAGACTGCGCTGGGCCACATCGTGCGCGCTCCGGGCTTTCACGAGTTGTGCATTCAAGGTCAAAACTTCTTCCTGGGTGCCTCCGGTCTGGAGAGCGGATTGGTCGGCTTGCGCTGTTCTTACCTGAGCCTGGGCGCGGGCAGCCTGGGTGCGGATGTCGGCGTCGTCGAGTTGCAGCAGGAGTTGGCCCTTGTGCACGTGGTCGCCCTCCTTGACCAGCAGGCGTTTTACCGTGGTCGCGATGGGAGCGTGCGCTTCGAAGTTTTGGATGGGCTCAATCTTGCCGTTGGTGGAGACCAGGCTGCGGATGGAACCGCGCTCGACCGTAGCGGCACGCACTTTCAGAGGAGTCTGGTGGAGATAGGAATACAGCAGCGCCAGGACCGCCAGCAGTGCGAACGCGGGCCATATCCAGCGCCGGCGGGACGGTGTTTTCGAATTGTTCGTCGATGCCAACCGGTAGTCTTTCAGGTTGCGGTAGGAATAACTGTAAGTAGTAATTTACCATTGCGGAGGCCGCGACAGATACATAGGGACGCTCCCAGCACGGTATCTGATTGGATGCGGGCAACGTGACTACGGCTGCATAACGATCAAAAGCTACAATAGTGGCATGGCTAAATCGCCTCGTTATACGCCTGAGCACGCCGCCGCGGGTCTGGACACGAAGTTTCCGGAGATTGAGACCTGGCCTAACCAATTTCCTGGATACGAGATTGTGGTGGATGATCCGGAGTTCACGTCGGTCTGCCCGAAGACCGGGCTCCCCGATTTTGGCGTGTTAGCGATCCGCTACATGCCCGACAAAAACTGCCTGGAATTGAAATCGCTGAAGGAGTATCTGCAATGCTACCGGAATCTGGGGATTTTTCAGGAGAACGTCGTCAACCAGGTTTTGGAGGATGTAGTGAAGTGGGCGAAGCCAGTGTGGGCGGAAGTGAAGGGGGAATTTCGCCCGCGGGGTGGCATTGCGACGACGATTGTGGCGCGGTGGCCGCGGCCGAAGCGGCAGCGAAGCTGAGCCCATGCTATATTCGCTCGACCTGTGGCTCAGACGGATCTCCAACCGCGCACCGCGCTGATTGTTCTCACGGCGCTCAACCTGCTCAATTACGCGGACCGCAACGTGCTGTTCGCGGTGCAGCCGCTGGTGCAGGATGAGTTTCATCTGAGCAATGCACAGATCGGATATCTGACCAGCGCTTTCCTTGGTTTCTACATGATTGCGGCTCCGTTTGTAGGGCCGCTGGCGGACCGGTACTCGCGGAAGCTCATCATCGTGCTGGGCGCGCTGTTCTGGAGCGGGCTGACTCTGCTCACCGCGGTCACGCATACCTACACGGAACTGCTGATCCGGCACACGCTGGTGGGGGTGGGCGAGGCGACGTTTGTCACGATTGCGCCGACGTTTGTGGCCGATCTGTTCGCCGAGAAAAAGCGCGGCCGCATTCTGGGAGTGTTTTATCTGGCGATTCCCGTGGGGTCGGCGGCGGGATATTTGCTCGGCGGGTATCTGGCTCCGCATTACGGGTGGCGATTTCCGTTTTATATCGCGGCCGCACCGGGATTCCTGCTGGCACTGGCGGTTCTGTTTTTGAAGGAGCCGGAGCGGGGCCAGTTTGATTCGCTGAAGGAAACGCCGGAACGAGGGACGATCCTTGGGCTGGCGCGAAATCCGGCGTTTCTGACGTCGACGCTGGGGATGGCGGCCATGACGTTTTCTCTGGGCGGGATTCAGGTGTGGATCCCGAAGTTCCTGTTCAGCGAGCGAGGCTACACGCTGGAGGCGGCCAATTTTGCGTTCGGGATCATCATTGTTGTGGATGGAATCGTCGCGGCCCTGGCGGGCGGATGGCTCGGGGATTATCTGTTGCCGCGGATGAAGGGTTCCTACTATCTGGTTTCGGCGGCAAGCATGTTGCTGGGCGTGCCGGTCATGATTGTGGCGTTGTTTGTGAAAGGGCCCGTGATGATACCGGCGATCACGGTGGCGGCATTTTTTCTTCTGCTCAATACCGCTCCGCTCAACGCAGCTGTGATCAATTCGGTGGGGGCGCACATTCGGGCCACGGCGTTGGCGGTCAATATTTTCATCATTCATATTTTGGGGGACGTGCCTTCGCCGACCATGATGGGATGGGTGGCGGACAAGCGATCGTTGCAGGCGGCGTTTATTCTGCCCGTGATCGCGATGGGGATTTCGTCTGCGATACTGTTCTATGGAATGAAGTTTGCGCCGCCGGTCGCGGTCGACGGCGCGTCTGCCGGGGCAGGGAAGTCGTAAGCAGGATGGTTTACTTTCATTGGATTGCGGGAACGATTCTGGCGCTGGCGTGGGTCTCCCGCATATTGGATGCTGCCCTGGGCATGCCCAGCGTGGCAGATGTTTCTCGTCCGGAGTGGGATCGGAATCCCGTTTCGCCTGCTGGCAATCCTCGCGTGTCCATTATTGTTCCGGCCCGCAACGAAGAAGAGACCATTGAGCAAGCGCTGAATACGATGCTTGCGCTCGACTACGACAACTATGAAGTGATCGCGGTTAACGATCGGTCGACCGACCGCACGGGCGAGATCATGGAACGGGTTTCGAAAAATTCCCACGTCTCGCAAAAGACGCGAGAAATGGGGCATCCGGAGTTCCGGGTCGTTCATCACAGCGAACTGCCTGCGGGCTGGCTGGGAAAAACGCATGCGATGTGGACGGCGGCGAACCAGGCGACCGGCGACTGGCTGCTTTTCACCGATGCGGACGTGCTTTTCAGACCAGACGCATTGCGACGCGCGCTGGCTTACGCCGAGGCCGTGCCCGCGGATCATGTCGTGTTGTTTCCGCGCATGATCATGAAGCGGCCGGGCGAGTACATGATGATTGCATTTTTCCATACCCTGTTCATGTTTGGGCACCGGCCGTGGAAGGTGGCTGATCCGAGAACGGATGACCACATGGGCGTGGGCGCGTTCAACCTGGTGCGGCGCAGCGTATATAACGCGGTGGGAACCTATGAGGCCCTGCGCATGGAAGTGATCGACGACATGAAGCTGGGGAAGCTGGTGAAGAAGGCGGGCTTTGCTCAACGCAACGTCTTCGGCGGAGATTTGATTTCGATCCGGTGGGCTAAAGGCGCAATGGGAGTGGTCAATAACCTGACCAAAAATTTCTTTGCCGTGCTTTCGTTTCAGTGGTGGCGCACGGTGATCTCGGCTTTCGGGCTGGCGTTCCTGAATTTCGGGCCATTTCTCGGTGTGTTTCTGGCCCATGGGTGGGCTCGCGTGCCGTATGCAGTGGCGCTGGGATCAATCTTCTTGATTTATATCGGGATGTCGCGGTGGATAGCGGTGCCGTCGTATTACTTCTTGCTGCATCCGGTGAGCGCGGCGCTGTGTATCTTTACGCTCTTGCGCTCGATGGTGCTCACCTTGTGGAATGATGGGATTGAGTGGCGGGGAACAAAGTATCCGTTGGAAGAGTTGCGCAAGGGGATGGTGTGAACCCTGCTACTGGGGATCCTCGCCTTCGACATCGTTGCCATAAGTGGCGGTGGTGGAGGGAGTGGCTTTGGTTTTGGCCGGTTTCTTGGTCGGGCGGAGGTGTCCGGCGCTGTAGTGGCCGCGATTTTCGACGTCGTAGTTTTTGGGGAGCGGAGGGATCATCGCGGCGCCTCCCGTGATCTGGCTGATGCGGTTGAGGATGATCTCAGGGCGGCCGTCGTAGAGTTTGACCGCTCCATGAATTTCGATCGTACGCCCTGCCAGGCGGCGAACGTCGCCGACATCTTTCAATCCGGAAGGGAAGACTACCACCGTGAAGGGGCAGGCCATCTGATCCGCGCAGAAGTCGAGGAAATGAACTCCTTTATTTCCAATTCTTATTTTGAGGACTTTGCCGGCGACGCACTTGGTTTCACCCACGTGCTGGCTGGCTTGGTGAATGGGGATGCAATCGGAGGCGGAGAGCAGAGGCGCGAAGACCAGGATTATTAGTCCGAGGGCGAGTGCGCTTCCCGGCGGCAAGTAACTGCCGCTGCGGAGAACTGCCGGGCTTTGCCCGGCCGGACAGCCCCTTCGGCTTCGCTCAGGGCAGGCTTGGGCGGTTGTACCCACAGGTGGGAGGGGCGACATGCCTTGATTCTAGGAAGGTCGCGGGATAAAGTCTGTGACCAGAAGAAAAAAATGAGTGGACCGTTCCGGAATGAAACTGAGCAAAGTCCCCACTTCTCGCAAAAGACGCGAGAAATGGGGCACCCAGATCGACATCACCCACACTCACAGGACCCACATCGACAGACAATGGTGCAAGTCTACTTGAACGACTTGACCGCGGAAGCTTCGTCGTCTTTCACGTCGAACACGGTGTAGAGCTTGGTGATCTGAAGCAGATCATTGACTTTCTTGGTGAGGTTCAGGAGTTTGAGTTCGCCGCCCTGATTCTTGGTCGTGGTGAAGGCGCTGACCAGTTCACCGATGCCCGAACTGTCGATATAGTTGACGTTCTGCAGGTTCAGAACAATCTTCTTGTTCCCTTTGGCGAGGATATCGCGCACCGTGTCGCGGAGAATGACGCTGCCTTCGCCGAGGGTGATGCGACCGCTGCAATCCACAATCGTAACTCCATCCACTTGCCGACTGCTAACCTTCATGGTCACTGGGAAGCCTCCTTGCCGCCCGCGGATGGCCCGTGGACGTGCTTGATTAGTTTGAGTTCAGTGCCCGTTTGGGAGGGCCGAATTTCAACCACATCCATAAACGAGCGCATAAGAAAAATTCCGCGGCCTGACGTTTTGAGCAGGTTCTCCGGGGCCAAGGGGTTCGGAATCTTGCTCAAATCCATCCCCGGGCCTTGATCGCGAATGGTGATGACCAGATCGTCGCCCGTGCGCTCAAAGGCGAGGGTTACTTTCTTATCCGGAGCATACGAATTGCCGTGCAACACGGCATTGACCGCGCCCTCGCGCACGGCCATGGATATCTGCATGACTTCGTCGTCGCCAAAGCCGAGGTCGGTAGCGATCTTTGTGGCCTTCTCCTCCGCATTGTCGATCGTCTCCAATGAGGAGTCGAGCGTGTACGAGACCCGTTGCTCGGTCATGGCCATGTACGAGGTGAAGAGCGATTATAAGGCCTGAACAGCCATTGTGCATCGCGGGCCGCAGCAGGCGCTCGCCGGAAGCGATTCCCAGCGAATGCGGTAGTTTGCCTGCCGGACGGGGGAATTGTCAACGTGGGATGGGAATGCGGGCGAGGGCTTATAATCTGGCGTCGATGACTCTGACATCCGCTCCAAGCCTGAGAGTGCGACTACGACGAATCTTCGTCGCCGTGATTCTCGCCGTGGTTGGGGCGGCCGTCCTGGCGTATGGATTGGACTATGCGGTTTTTCGGATCCGGGCGGCGACTAGCCGTAATGCGTACGGATCGGTTACGGTGAATCATTACTACGCCGTGCTGCAGAAGAACGGAAAGACACAGTTCATTTTTGACCCACCGCAAGCTCAGACGTGCGTGAACGCTCTATTTCCGCACGCGGGTTGGTTGCCATGCTGGTATCTGAGGAGGCATCCGGAGCCGCGGACGGATATCTAGAAGCACAAGCGACAGGCTAGAATGTTGCGTCGATGCGGCGGACCGATCTTTGCAAGACGGTCAGGGAAGGGAATTCATGTTGAAACAGCTTGTGCGCAAGGGATTCGTGCTCGGTTTCACGCTGGTTTTAAGTTGCGCTGTGGCGGCGGGAGCGGCGTCTGGCTCGTCCGACGCGCGGTTGCAGAAGGCCTATCGCTTCCAGCAGGGTGGTTGGACCTACGTGCACCTGGAAGGCTCGCCGTCCGACGTCGGCTTTCAGCACGGCTATCTTCTCGCGCCGGAAATTGCCGATGCCTTTGAGGCGATCAAGATGTTTGACATGCATCAGACGCAGCGAGATTGGGAATTCTTCCGCACCACGGCGCGGCAGATGCTTTGGCCTCACATCGACGCTGAATACCAGCAGGAACTGCAGGGCATAGCCGATGGAGTGAAGGCACACGGCGTCGGTCTCGACGTCTACGACATCGTGGCGCTCAACGCATTCGAGGAAGTGCCCGACTACTATGTGCCCTGGCTCAACAAGCAGCAGAAGTCGGCCAAGGCGCCGAAGCTCGCAGCTCCCGGGAACTGCAGCGCATTTATTGCGACGGGCAGCATAACCAAAGATCACCAGATTGTGGTCGCGCACAATAATTGGACGAGCTACCTGGCGGGCGAGCGCTGGGTGGTGATCTTCGACATCCAGCCAGAACACGGGAATCGGATTTTGATGGACGGCTTTCCCGGTGTGATAACCAGCGACGACGATTTTGGCGTGAACTCCGCGGGCATGATGATTACGGAAACCACCATCACGCAGTTTGAAGGTTGGGATCCGCGCGGGAAGCCTGAATTCATGCGTTCCCGCAAGGCGCTGCAATACGCCAACAACATTGATGACTATGTGCGGATTATCAAAGAGGGCAACAACGGTGGATATGCCAATGACTGGCTCATTGGCGACCGGAAGACGGGAGAGATCGCATATCTGGAGTTGGGGCTGAAGAACACGCCGCTGTGGCGCACGAAGGATGGATATTTCGTCAGCTCGAACTTCGCGCGCGATCCGAAAGTGATTCGTGACGAGACCACCTTTAATCCCGACAATGCTTCGTCTTCGCCCAATGCTCGGCATGCGCGCTGGGAAGACGTAATGAAGCAGGCCAAGGGAAAGGTTGACGTTACCATGGCGGAGCAGTTCCTGTCGGACCATTTCGACAGCTTCGAAAAGAAGGAGCAACCGAACGAGCGAGCGCTGTGCGGGCATGTGGATGCCTCTTCGCGCGGCGTGAAGGAGTGGGGATGGGACGCCTATAATCCAGGCGGGGCGGTGCAGGGGAAAGCGACGGACAGCGCCATGGCCGCGAAGATGAGCTTTGTGGCGAGAGCAGGGCATCCTTGCGGCGCGGACTTTCTGGCCGCTGATTTCCTTGAGCGCCATCCGGAATTCGCCTGGCAGAAGCCGTTGCTGCGGGATATGAAGGCCGGTCCCTGGACGGTGTTTGCGGCGGGGCAGAAGCAAGAGCAGTAGTTTTCACGGATCGACGGGACGCCGACTCGGTATTCGACTTGTACGATGGTGGTCATGCTCGCGGAGAAGTATGCTGCAAGAGCATAACGGCCTGTTCAATTTCAGAACGCATTTGCGTAACTCTAGCACTTCTCTTGCCTGGACTCTGGGATCTGCAACGGTGTTGGTCTGCGGGAGCCGGCGTGGATCTGGGCGCTGTGCTCGATTGTAGGTTATCCACAGCCTGAGAAACGGCGGAGAGGGTGGGATACCCGTTAAGGTATGTCCGCTTTGTTTTTCGTCAGGGACGTTCTCGAAAGCAACTGCCGAATTCCGCCCGCGCTGGAATTGTTGACTAACCGCATACTTGGCTTGGGTGAGGAGGCTGAGCCGGGCTCAGTTCAGTGAGATGAGCGGGGAAATCCGAAGCCAACAACTTCCCTGATAAAATAAAAATGAAACCGGTGGGCGCGGAGAGATGGCCGAGTGGCTGAAGGCGCGCGCCTCGAAAGCGTGTATACCTTTACGGGTATCGGGGGTTCGAATCCCTCTCTCTCCGCCAGT
>OBLU010000845.1_pt1 | contig 28596 bp, 23 predicted proteins | sample 1518681 | NCBI WGS metagenome assembly OBLU01 (sample SAMEA3539304, study PRJEB22396) | soil metagenome | biome: tundra; feature: field; material: soil | place: USA | collected 2010-05 | depth 0.15 m
TATCCCACATTCCGTAAGCAAAGCCTGTTTGTCGGCTCCGGCGTAATCGAAGCCGGATGCAAAACCGTGGTCGGCTCTCGCCTCAAGCGCTCGGGTATGTTCTGGACCGTCCGAGGAGCTAACGCCATCATTGCGCTCCGCTGTTGTCGCCACAGCCGCCAGTTTGACGACTACTGGGAACACCGTCGCGGCTGACTAATTGCCCACCCCGTGTCGCACACCCAGTCCAGATGGTAGCACCACCCGAAGACCTTTCTGCAACCCGGAACGGGTCAGTCCAAAGTATTTCGGATTGCGTAACCGGCCCGGAGCTTGGGGCCATTGTTCTCAACGGAGAAGCGTCTTCCCTTTGGTTTCGGCGCGAATGCCAAAACCTGTCACAAAAAGAAAAAATAACGACCGGAATACTCGTCGACGGCGGTTGTTTGGCAGAAGTCTACTCAGAATGAAGCGACTTTTGAAATGGCCGCTTGTGTGCATTCCGTTGATTCGGATCAAGATTTAAATTCTTCAACGGGAGCAGATGATGGAAGATGTGCGAGCCTCACGGATTTGTGTTGTAGGCTGTGGTCACTGGGGGAAAAACCTAGTGCGGAACTTTTCTCAACTGGGATTGCTCTACGGGATTTGTGAAAGCGATCCGGGCCGACTGCAATCGTTCGCGGCACAATATCCAGACGTCAAACCTTACTACAGTTTTGACGAAATGCTTTCCGACCCATTAGTCGAAGCCGTAGCGCTGGCATCACCAGCTGAACAACATTTCACAATGGCCCTAGCTGGGCTGAGAGCCGGGAAGGACGTTTTTGTCGAGAAACCTCTAGCGCTCGACGTCCAGGAGGGTGAGCAGTTGGTCGACGAAGCCCGAAGCCGACGGCGAATCCTCATGGTCGGGCACTTGCTGCGCTATCATCCAGCCATCTTAAAGATCCAGCAACTCGTGGCCGACGGGACCTTGGGAAAGATCGAGTATATCTATTCGAACCGGCTCAGTATGGGCAAGATCCGGAAAGAAGAGAACGCCTTATGGAGTTTCGCACCACATGATATTTCAGTGATCTTGGCGCTCATGGGCCGCCAACCAGTCCAGGTTGCCGCTACTGGAGGCGCCTATTTACAACCCAACATCGCGGATGTCACGGTATCGCATCTATTGTTCGACAACGGGGCCAGGGCCCACATCTTTGTCAGTTGGCTGCATCCATATAAAGAGCAGCGACTCGTCATAATTGGTAGCCGGCAAATGGCTGTTTTTGAGGACAGTCGCCCATCTAATAAACTTCTCCTGTTCGATAAGCACATCGAATGGAAGAACGGCGCGCTCGAAGCAGGGAAATGCGAGGGTGTGCCGATAGCATTTGAAACTGCTGAACCGCTACGGACCGAGTGCCAGCATTTTAATGCATGCATCACGACCCGGAATCAGCCGACCACCAGCGGTGCGGAGGGCTTGCGTGTTCTACAGGTATTGCAGGCCTGCCAACGCTCTCTCCAGATGAATGGCGAACCTGTTCAGCTGAACGAACTGACTGCTCGAAAAATCGCCGCACTTTAGCTCTTGTCGACGGGTCTAAGCCCATCGCCTTTGAGTCGATCAGCTTCCAGCGGGTATTAACCTTGCTTTTTCCGGCTCCTATCCGAAAAGTGCAAAGGGTTCTCGATCCCCATGAATTCATGAACTTGCAGCCTGGCAGGCGTTTCAGGCTGTTGCGGTGTCTCCGTGATCCGTCTTTGGTCGATGAGCAATGCCGGAGTGGCCGCTGACCTCTCCTTTCTCGGAAGGGAGGCTTCCCTTGGGACTCCGCCAATCCAGCGCCCACGATCACACACCTCTTCCTTCAGCGCCGACCGAGCAGAACCACAACCCATGGTTGCGGCCAGACTCGGGCCGCTTCATTCGCCCGGCAGCCTAGCAGGGTCGGAGCCGCACGTACGACGCAACCCCCACTGAAACAAGGGCTTAGCGATGGTGAGCTGCGACGTGGCGGCGAAACCCAAGGCGGTTGCCTTTCGGGGGACGTTCTTCAGTTCAGCAGCCCTGCGCTTTGCTTCGCGGTCCAGCGAGAGCACCAATGCCGCTAAACAGGACCAGGACGGTGGATGAAAATCGCTTGGCCCGCAACCCGTTGCATCGAAAAGCGTTCAACTTCAATTGCACTTTTGGGACAGGAACCATTTCCCCCGCCGCATCCACTTGGTCAAATGCCGGGCGATTTGCTGGCCGCCCTCCTCGCAAGATGCAGGTCGGCGGCACCGGCGAGGGCGGTTGGACGACATTCATATTCTAATCTTTCCCCTTTTTTCCCTTAATTGTGGGCTAACCGGGTAAGAGGTTGTCCGGGCTCCCCAGTATTCCATTGACAGAAAAGACGTTAGCTTGCAGTCCCTAATGGCAGGCTACTTGCCCTTGCGAAGGCCGTATAGGAACGCTTTTTCGAGGCTAGGTCACTTAGGCGTTCCAGAAAGGCCACATGCATCGTTGGTTAGCGGGGAACGTTTTCTTTCCACTCCAGGAGTGGCTTAAAGGCCATCCTACCTTCCAGATTTTAAAGAACATGGAAGCCGCTGACAGTCTCACGGCTTCTGAATTGACGGAACTTCGCGATGAAAAATTGCGAGACCTGTTGGGGTACTGCGGTGCCCACGTGCCGTATGTCCGAATGCGATTCGAAGAAGCGGGAATCCAGCCGACGGAAATTCGAACTGCACGCGACTTGGCGAGGCTGCCGCTAACCCGCAAGGCCGATGTGCGAAGACACCGCAAACAATTGCGGTCGAATGTTGCAGGAACTCTCTCGGAGATTGCGACTGGGGGATCAACTGGTGAGCCACTCATTTGCGACCTTGCAAAGCGGCGGATCGCATCCCGGGTGGCATGTCGTCAGCGGGTGTCAAAATGGTGGGGAGTATCCGTTGGCGATGACGAGGTCGCACTGTGGGGCTCACCTATCGAACTTGGCCGACAGGATCGCCTTCGCAACTTTAGGGACTGGCTATTGGCGACGCGCCTGCTCCCTGCCTTCGGAATGGACGAATCGTCGATGTCGCGATACCTGGGCATGATCGAAACGATACGCCCTCGGCAAGTTTTCGGTTACCCAAGCGCCCTCTACCTCCTGAGCCTCCATTCCCAAAAGCATTTCAAATCGATGCGTCAGCTAGGCGTAAAAGTGGTTTTTGTGACCGGCGAAGTCCTTCTGCCTGATCAGCGTGCATTAATTTCCGAAACATTCAACTGTCCTGTAGCCAACGGTTACGGCGGCCGCGACAGCGGCTTTGTCGCGCACGAATGTCCTCAAGGAGGAATGCACATATTAAGCGATGCAGTGATTGTGGAAGTGGTGGATGCCGATGGTAGGCCGCTTGGCCCGGGAGAACGCGGAGAGATTGTCGTTACAGACCTCTATTCGCATGAGGTCCCATTTTTGCGCTATGCGACTGGCGATGTGGGAGTCCTTTCCGCTCGCTCTTGCCCGTGTGGCCGCGCACTGCCGCTGTTTGAGAGGATTGAAGGACGAGCGAATGACGCGATCATGACGCCAGACGGCAGGGTGATCAACTCACTAGCCGTCATCTATTCGGTGCGCGAAATTGCTGGAATTGAACATTTCCGCATACACCAGACCGCCATCGATCGATTTCACGTCACAATTGTGCGCAGTCAGGAATTCCCGCCGGATGCCGAGAGCAGAATTCGGCGAGGTTGGACGAAGCTCTTCCGGGTGCCCGTTCATGTGACTTTCGAATACGCGCCTTTTTTGCAGCCGGAACGTTCGGGCAAATTCCGGCATGTGGTCTCCGAACTTCCTGTCGCGAAAGCACTGGGAAGTTCGCCAGAGAAGTCCCCCGAATCTGGCGCGACTATACTCCCATGGGGTCCTGCGGACTTCCAGGGCTCGGTCGTAAGGTCATCATTCGATTCCGTAAAGGAACAGGCCTGAAGAAACGGGTCCTCGGCAGAATTCGTGGGCGAGTTGGCAGGACAACGGCTTAAGCCTACGCTCCGACCTCCGGACGGGGGGCAGCGCGACAGGCAGTCCCGATCTGTGACCGAGAATTATGTTCCGAGCGTCTTCGGCGACAGAGAACCGGCAGAAAAACCGGAGAAAAACGACGACGACGACGGACTCTTTGATAGAGCGGCTTCACCCTGAAATCCGAGTCGGCTCGCCGAAAGTCCAGGGGCGGGGCCTTAACATGTTAAGAGTACCTTGTACGTTATTGACACAACGAGGCTTACGGATCAACAGCCGAGCCTTCAGCAGTACTAAGAAACTACCGCTAACCCACGAATTCTGCGGACGTGTCTGGCCCGCCGCTCCCCCCGCCAGGCGCGGACCGTTAACTTTCGTCGACATCGAGAGCCCTCACTATTTTCGCCATTGTGGGGCTCGCCCAAAGTCCGCTACGCTACACCTTGAGTCCGTTCTTGTTTAGGGGCCTCGTTTTCCGCTCAGATTGAGGACGTGGGGATCTGTTAACCGATGATTAGCTCATCGAATGCCGTGGAAAGTAGAGCATTATGACCAAAGGTATATTCGTTCTTTTCATCGCCGCGTTCAGCTGGGTACCACTGGCGAATAGTCAAGTGGGTTTTTCCAAAATCGGTAAAGGTTGCACCACTGCCTATTTCATCGACAACGACTGCGACGGCCGTGGCGTCGCAGTCCGTGCAGACGGCAACTACACGACCGCGGGAAACGTGGGCGACATGCCCGACGCCGACGACAACGACCCCACCGTTAGCACTGTGGCAGACTGGCGCACGAAGTACGGCACCGGGCCCACCGATACCTCGACGGCTACGCTTCTGAGGTTTCTGTCGACCTCACGGGGCTACACACCCACGAGGGTCTGGTACGTGGCAACGACCGGTACGGATGTGGACTGCCAAACGTCAGGGAATTACACGACGAGTCCCGGTGATAATATCAACCATCCCTGCGCTGACATGGGGCCGATGGCGAGTGTGTATCATGACCAGAATGGAGGATTAATTCTATATCGTGGTGGAACATACACTACTGGAATAGGTCCCGCCAATGGACCAATCTACAACCCTACGGCAAGCTCCGCTGCCACGCCTCTAATTATCATGGCGTATCCAGGAGAAGCCGTAGTTCTGAACACCGCTCATGGAATAGATACCGCCAATCTTGGTTACTGGCCGGGTAAGGACATCGCCAATGTTATCATAGACGGATTTATCTTCCATCCACCCCCTCCCCCTGCTACATCGGCTGATTGTATAAACCAGAACGACACCAATGGTTGGATCTTCCGGAACAATGAAATCGTTGGGTATGGTGACACTGCTATCCGGCAAAATGACCACATTGAGAATCTATTGATTGAGGGAAATGTTTTTCACGACAATAGCGCTCATACGATCTATTTAGGGTATTCTAGCCCAACAGCAGACCCTCATACTATAGGTGCGGACTTCGACTTTGTACAGGACGCAATCAATTACGCAAGTGGTACCAGCATGGGAGCTGACCACGACATAACGATTCGCAACAATCTGTCTTACCGAGATGGTGGCGGCGGGTACGAGCCATTCCACATCAATTCCTACATCAACTACATCACCATCGAGGGAAACATCATCCATTCTGGCAGTGGCAGCACTGGGATGGGCTTCCAAACCGGCGTTTACCATGCGACCGTACGGAATAACCTAATCTTCAACATGAACCGGGGTTGCGCGATGACGTGGAGCCTGTACGGTCACGAGACTGGAGCACCGGCTACCCACAGGTTTAACACGATCATAAATAATACGTTCTGGGCAGGAACTACCCAAATGGATACAGGGGTGTATTCAGACCCTTCCTGCGGAATTCTGTTCAATAACTACTCGTTCGACTTTGGGACTGTTTCGGTCACGAATGGTTCGAGCGCCGTAACATGGGTTAGTGGCGACATATTTCAGGCAACCTTTTGGACTTCTGGGGACGCGATCATGCTGGGGACCACGCAGTATACTATCGCGTCAGTTGCAGATTCCACTCACTTTACGCTCAGTACACCTTATTCCGGGGCAACCGATTCCAACTTGAGTTGGAATAAACAAACTCGTGGCCTGCATTGGATGAAGGATTTCACCATAAACAACAACGTTATTGTCTCAGACAACCGAACGGGCGCTGCGACCTGGGCCGGGGTTCCGATCGTGTTCTGCGCCGATGGGTTCCCCAGTACGCATACAATCACCCATAACGTCATCTGGAACAATTCGATAACTAATCCATTCACCTCAAGCGACAAGATCATGTACTACACTCCGGGGATTCAGCAAGATTCTTGCGGGAACAACGGGGGGGAGTTTACTGGCACGTTTTATGACTTTACAGGATTTCAGGCGTACAGCCCAAACTTCAATAGCAATGTAATCGGAAATCCAACATTTAGCCACGCTTCCCTGTCCGATAGTGGAAGCCCACAGGTGTTTGATCTTCATCTGCTTTCTCGAAGCCCCGCCATAAACTTAGGCACAACCACCGGGGCGCCCAGTATCGACTTGCAGGGGAGCCCTAGGACTGGACAACCTGACGCGGGGGCATATGAGTATGTCGGCAATATTGTTCTCGCTGTCCCTGTTATCTCTTCCTTTGCTGCGACTCCATCAGTGATCGCTGCAGGAGCGTCTTCTACCCTGTCCTGGTCTGTTTCTGGCGCAACCTCCCTTAACATCGACCAATCGATTGGTTCCGTCAGTGGTACATCAATCACGGTTAGCCCCACGACTGCGACCACCTATACCCTAACTGCGACTAATTCCGCCGGCTCTACAACCAAGACTGCTAGCGTCAGCATGGTCGCCGGAGCACCCGCAAATCTCGTTATCACTAGCGGTAATAATCAGTCGGGATCCGTTGGTCAGGCTCTTTCCAACCCCTACGTCGTCACCGTGACGGACGCCAGCGGACATGCGGTGTCGAGTGTGCAGGTCACGTTTACGATCGTTTCTGGCGGGGGAACGCTGTCTGTCGGGCAGACGATCACGAACGCGCAAGGCCAAGCCTCGAGTACGCTGACGCTGGGGGCCACTGCTGGAACAAACATTGTCACGGCAACATCGGGCGCGCTGAACGGCAGCCCGGTTACCTTCACGGCGACCGGAAAGACGAGCGGCGGTTCAACGTGGGTAAATACGGGTCCCAACTGGAGTAACGGTGTGCTGCTTTCCACGTGGCCATACTTCCGTGGATTCAACCGTTTGGTTTACGATCCGGTGCTAGGTCAGACACTGGCGGCCGAGTCGGAAAACGCGACTACGATTTACAGCGACAGTTACTGGGCGTACAATTCCACTGCACACACTTGGACCCAGAAAACCACGACTGGAGTCGTGGACCAGTGCGTTAGCCCCTTAGGGTCAAATCCCCCGGCCCATCCGGCGAACCGGCACCCATATCACGAACTAACATACGATACCGCGCGAGGACGAATGTATCTGTTTTCCGGCGTATGCCAGGGTTACGGGTTTACTGACACCTGGGCCTATACCTCGTCTTCGAATGCCTGGACTCAACTGATGTCTGCGACCAATCCACCCGGACGATTTGAGGGCGCGATGGCGTATGATGCGGCGCACGATGTCGTGGTACTCTATGGAGGCTTGATTATGAACGTGATGGCGGATACGTGGCAGTACTCCCCGGGTTCCAATGCATGGGTGCCTATGTCTCCGGGCACCAATCCTGGACCGGTCTCCGGCCATTCGATGGTCTACGATTCCGTGAACAAAAAGATCGTGCTCTTTGGCGGATATGCGGCATGGGGCGGCCCGGCCTTGAACGCCACGTGGGTTTATGATGCGGGTAGGAACACATGGACGAATCCGCAGCCGAGCACGCTTCCTCCCGGAGCGTATTACCCAGCGATGGCATTTGATTCGAGGCGGGGGCTGGTGGTTCTGTACGAGGGGACGTCAGCGATGTGGACGTACAATGTCGCCACAAATCAGTGGGCCCAATTGCTGGTAAACGGCGGGCCTCCGCCAACCGATGCCGGAGGCGGGAATTGTCCGCAGTGTCTTTCGCTGGCCTACGACTCGGGAACGGACAAATATGTCCTCACGAGTCAGGATGCCTCGTACTATACGGCTACATGGGAACTCAGCCTCGGCAGTGCGACGACATTCGACCTGAATGGCGACGGTACCGTGAACGTCTTGGATGTACAGATTGCGATCGAGCAGGCTCTGGGGTTGCAACCATGTAAGACGGCAGACTTCAATGGCGATGGCAAGTGCAATGGGGTTGACGTTCAGATGATTGTAAACAAAGCCATCGGGCAATAGCAAATAGCAAGCAGATCCGTCCGCCCAATGCTGAAAATCCCGGCTCCCGGGCTGGATCTTTTGATGCGCGAGCGAAGTGTTCAGATACATACCCCGGAAAGCCGCGGAGTGCGAGTGCGGGCCTGCTCCGACACCGTGAATGCCTACAGAGCAACGTTCGATACATAATAAAGTTCTAGAAGGGTCTTTCGAATATTTGCCCATTCAAATTTCCGGGCCAGAGACAAGCCGGCTGCGGTAAGGGACGCCGCCAGCCGTGAATCGCAGAGCACGGTTTCAATTGCCAGCCCAAGCCCTATAGAGTCGCCTACATCCAAAAGCAGGGCGTTCTTGTGGTCTTCATAAATGAATGGGATGCCTCCGGCCTTTGTCGAAATCACAACCAGTCCGGATGCGGATGCCTCCAGAAGCGCGCCAGGGAAGTTATCCACCAGGGATGCGTTTACGAAGATGTCGCAGTCGTCGTAAACGGCTGGGAGGTCCTCATAGGGAACGTGTCCCAGAAATCGGACATTCAACAAACCTAAATGGGAGACCAGAGACGGCAAGGATTTCTCCTGGCTTCCCGTTCCCGCAATCCACAAGGATGCCTCTGGATAACGGGCCTGAACTTGTTGAAACGCCCGGATTATCGACGCAACATCGTAGATCCTTTCCAAGTGTCGCGTTACCAGAAGTCTCGGACGCAGATGGTGCCTCTCGCGGAAGGGGAAGGCCGAGAGATGCACAATGTTCGGGATGACGGTGACAGGTACTCGGGTGTAGTCTTCCAGAATGCGCTTTAAGAATTCTGAAGGCGCTGTGACGGAGTGGGCCATGCGAAATGCTGGCCACGCAAAGGGGCCCCAAGCCGACAGAAAGCGTCCGGCCTCGCCGCCATGGTATGTCAAGATAACGCGTTTGCGCCGCAATCGGCCCAAACAGACGGCAGGGTAAACAATCAGAAAGAAATACAACCATGAGGCAGCCATGATGTGTACAACGCCGGCTGCCGGCAATGCCCAGAAGAGCCGCCAGCAGAACACAACTGTCTTAGCAAATGGGCGAACCCCGCGAACCTTCTCCAGAAACCGGAACCTTCGCGGGAACGGTGGGTTTGATGGAACCGCAATCACACGGCAGCCGTCGCGCCTGAGGAGAGTTGCCAGAAGCTCGGCTTGGAGCTGCATTCCGCCATACGGAGGAGAGGCGGGGGCGATTAGCAAGATTCCCGCATCCGACTCGGATGTCGTCTGATGCAGCCGTCGATTATTTCGCATTTACTCCGGCTTCCCTGCGGATGAGTGTGCGTCCCGCATACTGGTTGCCCGGTTGGGTGGCACTGGCGGTTCTAGAGGCCCAAGTTCGCGGTACGCTACCTTCAGCGCGGAGTTCATTTCATCCGCGTACGTAACCCACACGAGACCATGATCGATTTGTAACGAACTGGTAAAGCCTGCGAATCCGCTATCGACAATCTCGATCTGCCATCTGCCACCCTCCCGATGGGCGACGCGGAGTTGCCCGCGCCCGGAATCATAATAGCTCAGGTATGGGTTCCCGACGTCGTCGATCGCAATGGAATTTCGATCCAGATTTTTAGGCGCACCGGGTGAATCTACTATCTGGGTCACCCACTTGCCGCCTTTACGGACGGCGTATTTGATAAGTGGGACATTGATGTTCCAGTAAGAAAGGTGTGGGGCGTCTTCCTTATCCAGGGCGAGTGCCATACAGTATCCAACCACCTGCTGATCATTGGAATGCATGTCGTCCACGACCTCGGTATTCCATGTGGTTCCATCCCATGTAGCGAAACGTGCTCCCGCCGTGAGCGCATCGACATTTGCATAGGCGAGCAGGAGTCGGCCGTGCGAATCCGCAGCCATGGAGTTGAATTTACCGCTTCCCGCCGTGCCATCTACCGTTCGCACCTCCCAGTATTTCCCGTTCCAGGAAACCACGCGGAGTCGAATATGAAAGTCGCTACCCTTGACGCCACGATATTCATAGAAGCTGATACTTGGCCGGTCATTTTGGTCGAGCGCAATTGATGTGTAGTAGGCGATAATATCGGAATCGAGCGGGATCGTCTCTTTCCTCCACTCGGCTCCATCCCAATGCGCATACTTGAGGCGACTCCCAGTGTCCGTGCCGTAGTCGGCATACGAGATATGCGGCCGTTGGCGGGAATCCAAGGTGAGAGAGCAGAAGGAGGCACCCCGGTCGATAGCCATGGGAAACCACTTATCCTGAACGTGGTCCCAAAACGCATATTTCAGCAGATGCCCCAGATCCTCCACGATGTAGCTGACATGGGCATTACCGTCCTTGTCAAAACGCAATGAGGAATAACGGCCAGTGCCAGTGGCGTCTATGGCGGCGATTTTCCAGGCAGCACCTTGCAAGGGAAACGTTCCGCAGGCGCAACAAGCGAACAGGAACAGACTAAAGCTTGCCTTTACCATTCTGAAACTCATAACCTTTCGTCTCCGGAGGAGCAGGACGTTGGGATCGGGAGCAGGAACTCCATGTACGGCCAAACCAACCTGCAAGATGTGCGCAGGCGTTGGCTGCCAACCTCGCGCTGAACGCCACCGCCCATACAACAGATGGCAAGGGATCAGCGGCGGACCAGATTGCAAACATACGCTTGCCCCGGCTGGCCCGCAGGAGGCGGCGAACCGAAGGATCTTTCTTCCATAAGCCCCGCAGGACCGCCATCGCAAATGCATCTTCCGCGATCCATTTCGGCTGGCGATGCGGTTCAACGGCGGTGGCGCCGCGCGCCCCACTGGCCGCCGGGTCGAGGCCTGCGTAGTGGCGATACGCAGCATAAATCACATCGGCGCCGCACGCATGGCCGAGCCGGTGCTGGTCCCAGGGCCGGGCATTGATTTCAATTAGTTTGTAGGATCCATCGGAACGGTCGCGTTTAAACTCCAGTTCCGCAATTCCGGTAAACCGGATTGCACGCAACAGGCGCTGGGCCAACGGCAGGATCTCGGGGCATTCCGCCGCCTGCACAATGCAGCCGGTTCCAAAGCCCTCTGGAATCTGCATAAGCTTTCTGGCGGTGAATTGAGTCGTGATCTCGGATTCGCCATTGCAAAAACAACCGGCGACGAATAGTTGGTTGTCGTCCCCCTGGACCAGTTCTTGTACCAGAACGCGTTTCTCTGCCGCGGAGACGAGCTGAAATTCCTGAAGAAATTCTTCCCTCGAGGCGACGCCGATAGCCTTTCGGCCGCCGACTAAAGCCCAATTCTGCCCGCGGCGCCAGTCATAGGCAGCGACGGGCTTCAGAACACACGGATACGTGACCTGCTCCAGCACGGCGGGTAGATCCTCAGCTCCAGTTACTACCCATGTTTTGGGAATCGAGATACCCACTGCCTCGGCCCAGCGAGTTGTCTCCCATTTATCCAGGCAGGCCCTGATCGCCGGGCGAGAAGGAATCGCCATTACAAAGTGCCGCTCCAGTTCCTCCCGATAGCGATCCAGGAAAACGATGTCATCGTCGCGCGTTGGGAAGATAATCATTTTCCTGGTGGCGCTGCCTTGACCGAGTTCCATCAGAAAGCGGGACAGCTCTTCTGGGTGCGTGCGCGAATCGGGACAGATCCGAACCTCGGCATAGCGGGTCACATTGCCGTAGAGTCCACTCTGAGCACTGAGGCCGATCACAGGGATGCCGTTTTCGCCCAGGCTTCTGGCGATCCCGAGCCCCGTATAATACATGTTCAAGACGATCGCTAGCGGCTGCATTACTTAACCCCGGCCGGCACCGACTCCTGTCTATCGTGCTGGAGCAGGTTGGCACAAAGCCAGTATATAGACCGATACTGGCGCGCCGTCAAAAACGGCCATTTCAAGAGTCCGCGAAGGATACAGCTTGCCGCCCTACGAGTCTCATGCCGTCCAGAATAGACCCAGGCCGCATGCAAAAATACTTGCGTGACACCCTGCCGATAGGCAATCTCATCCAGCCATCTGCCGGGCCACGAGGTCCTTCCAAGCGCCTCTTTGCACATCTGAAAGGAACGCGGTCCGTAGTGCAGCACTTTTTCCGCATCGAACTGCATGCTTGTGGGGAGTACGGTCTTATAAAACAGAGGCCGGTGAACCGCAGCAATCTCATAGCAAGCAGCGATTCTCGCGAAGGTGACAATGTCCTCCGCGTATCGCATGTCTTCGGGCCAGCCGCCAACCTGCTGAAGAACATCCCGCCGGATCATCGCGCCAGATGGGATGAACGGATTCCGCCTCCTCAGTTCCGACCGCACAACGTCCATGCTGTAAGGCTGTGGAAACCCGACCGTGCACAGAACTTTATCCTCAGGCGTGCATTCGAAGCCCGCACACGCTACCATCCCAACCTCGGGGCGCCCAAGCGTCTCGGCGAGTGTTAGCTCGAGCTTTTCTTCGGCCCAATAGTCGTCGGAGTCGATAAAAGCAAGCCAGCGCCCCGAACTCAACTCGAATCCCACATTTCGAGAGGCCGGGAGACCCCGATTCGGATGGTAATGATATAGAATCCGCTTACCAAACTCTCTTTGCAGAAATTCACCAGTGCCGTCACTGGAACCATCGTCAATTACCACGATCTCATGCGGCTTGAGGGTCTGGGTTAACACGCTCTGTATAGCCCGTCCGACGTGCGCTCTGTCATTGTAGGTGTTGACAATTACTGTAATCGTATCATCCATCATTGCACTCCTCCTTTAGGACCGTGTTGCGACCCGGCTGTTGTTCCTAGTGGCGGCGGCCAAACCATAACACCTGCGGAGCAATTACGCCATCCGTGCCCTGGATGCAAAGGCCACAGCGACACGTATACGCTGAGCTAATCTCTAACACAATATCCCGCACCGCCCGCGCGTTGGCGGCCGGTGTAGGAAAGTCGTGTTCCACCCCTACTGCCATTTTGGGGAGGTCCCGAACAACGACATTTCGCGCCCCTCGCAATGCCCGCTGCTCGGCACCTTCAATATCCATCTTGATGAAGTCGATGCGAGGCAAAGCGAGTTCGGAGGTGATACGATCTACGGTAGTGAGCGGCAGGGGGGCAGTGGCTATGCTGTTGTCACCCTCCAATACAAAGCTATTGGCGAGGGAACTTCGGGCGCTCACAGAAAACGGCAGAACTGTATCCCCGTCCCAAAGCCCGACCTCCTTCAGGATCACTCTGCCGTTAGCAAGCTCGGTGCGGAGGTTGCGCCGCAGACACTCGGCGTTGGAAGGCGCTGGTTCGATCGCGACGACGAGATCCGCACCCGCTGCCAAGGCGTTACGGGTGAAGAGGCCAACATTTGCCCCACAATCAAAGACGGTGTCCCCCTGCTGAACCGATACGACACCTGATCCATAGACCCCCACGTCGACTTCGGTGAGAACCCAGCAGAGCTCTTTGGGATCGTCTAAATGCGGTGTCCAGATATCCCCTCGAGGTGTACGCCACAGATTGAATCCGGCGGGGTCGTGCTCGAGAAGATGGCAGTTGTTGGAGAAGCCGGCAAGGATATCCGTGAACCTCTGAGCCGTCGCTTGGCCTTCGACGGCTTCCCGAACAGAGCATAGTGCGGTTTTTCCCGCGAGCTTGAATATCAACATACGACCGGGCTGATAGTGCCGGTTGCTCTTCACAATTGCCGGAACTCTGAATTTAGAAAGCATACCTACTCCTGATATTGGCAACAAATCGTTTAAAAGCGGACCATATAATCTGTCGTTCCGCGTGTGGTAATCCAACGATATAAATAAGAAGAGCAAAGGTTACAAGTTGCAATAATACGCGGACACCCAGTAAGACCACTGATTGCGGCTGCTGCGGGCCAACGTAGGGACATAATACCCAAAACATCGCACCTGTGAGGAGCGGCCTCAAAAGGGCTCGCAGATAGGCGGAGGGCGGAAGGTGGATCACGCGTAGAGCATAGTAGGGAACAATCAGGAGATGGTGGACCACGGCCGGGACTGTGGTCCCCAACGCAATACCAACTAGTCCATACTGACGGCCCCAGTAAACACTAAGAGCGATATTGACCAGCCCCTCGCACAGGATCAGGCCGGCAAGGAGTTGGTGCTGGGCGCGGGCATAGATGACGGTCCAGGAGGGAAGCTGGGCTTGGTTGGCAGCGTAGCAAACCGTAAGAATGACCAGCACTTTATACGTCAACTTCACGTCCAAACCGCTGGAGCCAAGCCAAAGTTTCAAGAAGGCCTCGCCGTCAACCACTAGAATAGTACCCATTAATAGGCTGAGCAGGAATGTGTACCTGCTACTCCTTAAGAACAGCGCCTGTAGCTCTTCCTGCTTTGCGGCGCCGTCTAGTTCGCTCATGGTCGAGAGGAGAGGGCCATGGACGGCAGAAAACACTCCGACGAAGTAATCCGTGAGCCTTGAAGCGACATTGAATGGAGCAATCAAACTTAATGTGAGAATTCGTCCGATGACGATCGAGTCAAGGCGGGTAATGAGGCGGGTTCCCAAGCTGGCAACAAATGCGTAAATGCCGAAGCCAAAGAGTTGCCGAAGGCGCCGCATCGTGAAGTGCGCTGCGCGGATCCGAAGCTCTGGATCAGCCCACCGGATCAGCAGATAATGAGTGGCAAAGGACACCCCGCCCATAGCCAGCGTAATGACCGCAATAGTGATGATGCCGGATCCACGGCTAAGGGCTACAAAGAACAAGATCGCCCGGATCACTACTGCGCCCGTAGCTGCAACGTTGAACAGGTCGAACCGTTGGATGCCTCGTAGGTATGCTGCCAGCATTCGCTCGGGGAATGCGATGGCGGTTGTGAGGCCAAGAACGAGGATGAGACGGCCAAAGGTGGCGCGATGGTCCGGCGCGATTTCAAAGAACGATGGCAGAAAACCAGCTGCTATGGCGGAAGAGGCACAAATTGCCAGCGAAATGAGCACAGTTAAGAGGAAGGCAACTGAGAAGATCTCATCCAGGCCGGAGCGGTCCTTGGCCCCCTGAAAATAGCCTGCGAATCTTAGGAGGCCAGCGGTCATCCCCAAGTCCAGTAGCCCGTATTGGTCGGAGATCGACATCACTAGAACCCACATGCCGTAGTAGTATTGTCCCAGCGAACGGATCATGATGGGCGTCAGCACAAGCGATATAATTGCGCCCACAACCAGAGAGCCCCAATTAAAGGTAATGTTGCGTAGCACCGTGGCTCGGACGGGACCAGTGGCTATCTGCGCTGCGGCTTCACCCGTGCTGGAGGGAATCGCGTCTATGGCGGTCGGCTCTGGGCGCACCTAGGTTAAGCCTCCGGGCAATGGTTCCATCGAAATGTCCTCATCGACGCCCATCTGGACGCCTTCAGGTTCGATCTGGACTGCTTCCGATTCGTGCGCCGCCTTCATCATCGCAATCGCGGCTACGATAGCAAAGAAGAGATCAAAATAGTGGCGTCCCAGAAACGCCCCCGAGACAACGAACCCAAGCAGGCTGGCTTGGAACATCCTCGAATACAAAACTAGCCGATCATCCTCAAGGAACATTCCCAGCCGCGCCAGACGGCGCAGACTGATGAAACACGAACCGAGCAGCCCCAGAAAGAGCCCAAGTCCTACGAATCCGTGCTCTCCGAGCATCCCGAAATAGATACTGTGTGCAGCGTGGAAATTGTACGCCTCTGGAGCGTAGCGCACGAAGAGTTCTGGTGTGAAAGTGTCAAATCCGCCACCTGTAATGGGATAGTCTCGGGCAAGGTTCCAAGCGAAGTGCCACGCGTTGTAACGGCCCTGCACGGAGCGGTCTGACGGATCATTCACGACCCCCGTCATGCGATTCTGCCAAGCATCCGGAGTCAAAAACAGCGCCAGGATCGCGCCAAACAGGAGGATCGGGACGAGGAGGATCTTTTGCTTCGAACCAATAAAGATGAACGCGACCACAACGACCAACCCCACTAAAGCGCCCCTGGACCAGGTAAAGAAGACCGCTGGAACGGTACAGACGGCCAAGAACCAGAACAGTCTGCGGACCATCCGGTTGGATTCCGATTTCGCCAAGAAGAAAAATATCGGGAAAACCATAACCAAAGCGAGCCCAAAATCGTTGTTATCCGCGATCATGGTTCCCTCCGGTCCATAGGCCCTATAAGCCCCCCCCGTAAGAATCATCCACGGCAGTATCTTCACGATGAGGAGGCCGAATGCCGCGGCAATGCACAGGATAAAGCGCCGCACGCGGGACCAGCTATTTCCTAGGCTGATCGGTATCAGCGTCATAAGGAGAATCTTGGAGACAAAACCGAAGCGCGCCCAAGTCTCGGCAGCGTGATGGTGAAAAATCTCCATCTGGGTAGTGACGATTGTGGTAATCGCAAACCAAATCCACAGCAGAAGGATGAACACCGACTCGCGGCGCCAAAGATTGGCAAGACGATGTTCGAAGATTAGGAAACCGGCCAGTGTGGCTGCTGCGACAAGTAGAGCCACCGGGAAATCCCGCGCGACTCCCCAAGTCATCCGGTGCGGATTAAGAAACGCAAGGAGCGTCCAGAGGCCTACTCCAAAGAACGGCCTGAAAAAGCATATGGGCAGGCTAGCCAGAATCACGCCAAGGACGATGAAATCACGGATCGGCGGCATATGCTTAGAGCTCAGTCGGACTCCCGGCCTTACCCACAAACACCCGGGGCGAGGCGCTCTTGAGGGGCGACGTCAGCACGAGCGATACAGTCCACGCGTACCGCCGAAGTGGCGGACAACAGTTAAACACCCCCCTGTCGACGCGATCCAGGCCACGACGCAGTACCGGGAAGAGGCTCGTGCGGGAAGATACCAGCGATAACAGTGTGAAGAGGTTGTAGAACCGGGTCTCGACACCTCCGAAACTGGATTCAGCCATTTTGATGTCCCTCATCAGAAAAGGGTGTTCATCCGGCGTGCGCAGGTGCGGCGTCAGCCGCCTATATAAATTGATGAATGGGTTATAGGCTAGTGGTTCCAGGAAAATCGCGGCGCCTCCAGGGCGTAGGGTCCGGGCAATCTCTGAGTACGCCTTCTCCAGATCCAAGTGGTGGAGGATGGCAACCCCGCAGATCAAGTCGAAGCTGTTATCTTCGAACTCGAGTGCCTCGGCGTTCATGACATGATACTTCACCCGATCGACTGGGTGCCCGCCACCTTCTCGTGATTTCTCCGCCTCGTCGACGGCCACGCTTGAGATGTCGATTCCAACGTAGCTGCTTACACCATTGTTTAGCAGGAATGGGGCTACACTATTCTCTCCGCATCCATATTCCAAGACTCGCTTCCCAGCACAGTGCACTTTCAGGAATTGCCGGTAATAGCGACTGCAGTTGTCCATTAGCTCATAAAAAGAAGAGGCTGTTTTTCGCACCTTCCCTTCATAAGCGGAATTGTGGAAGTCCGCCTCTGTTTTTGCTCTCAGTTCCGCAGATCGCATAGCGTTTCTTCTCACTAACCCTTCTGCATTGCCTCGACCGCCTCTAGGCGAAGCGGTAGGGCCGCTCTGGACGCGCCATCTCGCCATACCCTGGCGTTCAGATTGCCGTGACGTCTGAAGATGCCATGGGCGGCGGCGCGTCCCACATTGACGAGGCTTTTGAACGGCCGGAAGCCGCACCGCACGGACTGCCAGAAGAGGGGAGCGCTCAGGCCGTACTCCTTATTTTGGTATAGATTAGCCGCAATGTCGAATAGCCGTTGACCCCAGATGGAGCGAATCTGACCTTCCTGAAGCCGGTAAGCCTGGTGACGGAGATGTTGACCAATCATCGAGAGGAGCAGAAAGGGTTCATATTCCCGGTATCGGTTCGACAGGCTGGCGGGCTGGTTATAATAATGTACTAAGACCTCGGGAGTGAATACGAGTTCTCCCAGCGCGGCAAGCCGTATCCAGAGATCCTGGTCCTCCGCCGTCGGCAACGCTTCAGAGAAGCCGCCGAGTCCCATGACATCTGTCCTTCGGGTAAGAACGGCGGATGTTCCGACAAAGTTATAGGCAAGCAATACGCGCCAGGCGTTCTCGCCGGCATAGGGTGTGCGTCTCTGAAAGAAGGTGTGTTTCGGGCGACCTTCTGTATCGAAGAACAGACAATCACACGTTGCAATCCGAGCATTCGGATGTTCTTCCATCAGCCGGACTTGCGTGGAAATCTTGCTTGGAAGCCACGCATCATCGGCATCAAGAAAGGCCACGTAAGTGCCAGCTGCGCGATCAAGAGCCCTGTTCCTGGCCGCGGCGGCGCCAGAGTTAACAGAAGAGGGGACAAGGATAATTCTGGGGTCCTGGAACTGGCAGACTACCTCTCGTGTGGAATCGGTACTGCCGTCATCGGCGACAATAATCTCCAGCGTCTTGTAGTCCTGTTCCAGGGCAGACTGGATTGCACGCGCAATTGTGCGCGCGGCGTTGTAGCAGGGGATTACTATGCTTACCAGCGGCTGAGGATCTTCGAGCTTGCTCCCATTCTGCATCGTGGCCTATTCGCCTTTAGCCGTTCACCAAGCTATAGTAATCCATCTTCCAGGCAAAGAGCGCCGGGTCGGTCTCCCATGGCTGTCCGCGCCGTAACTCCAGGCGATCCGTGGACCTGCAATTCACTCCCCAAAGTGTTGTGACGGCCGCACGATAACCCACCGATCGTAGTAGCTCTTTGTTCCATGGCGCGAAGTCCTGTTCCCGACCGCTCGGATAAGCGAAATATTCCACCGGAGATTGCAACTCGCGCTCGATTCGCCGCTTCGATTCCGCGACTTCCCAAACCGCTCCGTCGCGGGTCATCTTCGATAAAAACGGATGCGTAACTGTATGGCCGCCGAAGGTGATCCCGTTTTGCCGCATCTCTCGGATCTGGTCCCACGTGAGCATGGTATCGTTCAGGTCCGCGTGTTCGGGGTCAGCTAGGCGGCTCAGAATTTCGGCGTAGGCAGATCGCCGTGTTGCATCGGGCAGCCCGCGTAACAGGGCAAAGATTTGGCGGTTTGCGCGTAGGCGTTCTTCCTGTGTTCGCAGCCAGAAACGGTGCGGCAGGTCAAGCTCGAGATCGACAAACTGACGATCAGTTTTCTTCAGGGCTGCTGCCAGCCTCTCGAACCATAGCGGCTGGCGGTCATCAATGCCTCCAGTGGCTAGAAAGATGGTCGCGGGCAGCCCGTAGCGTCGCAGGATCGGAAACGCATAGTAGTAGTTATCCTTGTATCCGTCATCGAAGGTGATGGCAACCGTGTCCCCGACCGGTTCGCCTCCATCGAGGCGATTCAGGAGTTCAGCTAGCCCGACCACTCTGTAGTAGCGGGCGACAAATTGCATTTGTCGTTCGAAAGCTTGTATAGAAGTGGCAGAGGAGAAGGGATCGCACTCATTGTTGATGCGATGGTAGAAGAGAATCCGCCCGGAACTCTCGGCCTTTCGCTCCCATGAGACTGCAGGCCAGTTTTTCGTATGCGAAATGAAGAACCGATACCGGTCACGCAGGGGACGCATCAGTAGGGGTAAGGGCGAGTCCACGTAAATACGAGCTGCAGCCTTGCGGATCCACGGCTCCGGCATGCAACTCCCGCTGTGATCGGTGCCGTTTAGACTCGGGATCTGCGACGAGCGGCGCTGCAGGTAGGCTTGGCGGGCGGCGAGAACCCTATCGGGCGTGATACGGCGAAGAGATTCCTTGGTCTGGTTTACCCATTGTGGACCGCGGCAGAATAGGATATTTCCAAAACTCGGTCTGCCAAGCAGGATCTGCTTGCTATTTTTTAGGATTGCTCCCCAGTCGGCTTTGTGCCGTCCCATACCGCCGAGGAAGTCGTATTCCCGTATGCCTTCCTGAATGAATTGGTGGATCGACCATGCCCTGAGCGCAGTTCCTGGATTCCAGTGTTCAGCCTCGGGCTCATATCCTTCCTGCAACTGAGAATACGTGCCGTTATATGTGAAGCCGTACTGACACGCCAGAATCCGGTCGTTCCATTGCAGCCATGTGAAACGCAGCCATCTGCGCTCAAGGAGCAAGGAAGAAAGCTCCGAATAGAATCTCCGCTTCTGGTTCCACCCGAACACCCCAGGCTTTCCGTCTTGCGCCCATCTTCGCGTATGGAGATCGAAAAGAATGGGCAACAGGCTCTCAAGCTCCGCTGGTGTGTGGCAAGTGCCGAAGCGGACCTCTGCCCGTGTCTCCAGGTTCCGTAATGTGGATCGTATTTTGCTGCGGAATCGTGGCCGCAGCATAGCCAGGTAATCCTCCCAGGTATTCGGCAGGTGAACGCTGCCGCATGAAACGTTAGCCTCTTGCCGGATCAGCTTACCCTGCGAAACCACGCCGTCCAGGAGTGGGAGCGTCGAAGAGTGCTCTGGAATTTCATTGAGTCGCAGCACGACGCCCTGACTCAATTCCTGTGTCAGATATGCATTGAAAGCCTGCATGACCCGCGATTCATAACCTGGGGCGAAAATGAAATCCAGATAATCGGAATCATTCGAACCATCGCCAATGAACCGTAGTGTTGGGACCGTTCTGCCGTATTTCCGTGCGGCTTCCGAGCGCAGCGGAGCGATTCCGCGAAGAACGCCGTCATTGTCGAAGGCCGCAAGCAGCCGTAATTCGCCGGCTCTGCCGTACGAGGACCACCACGCGATCGCCCATTCCCAAGTCTGAAAGATGGTGGCGACGGGACTGGCTTCCAGGAGCGTCTCCCAAGCCGTCTTCAATTCCTTCAATCCAACTTCGTCGCGGATTTGAACTACCTTCATACCGTTACCGCCGTCCGCTGATCAGCAAACTGCCGGTGCCAGAGCTCTAGAACCAGAAATGTCCAGACCGTGTCCCCGTAGTAGGTCGATTCGTCGGCTTCGTACTTTTGAAACAGGTCCTCGATAAATCGCCGCCGGAAATAACCTCGCTCGAAAGCGCAGGTGGACAGTAGGGTATCCCGCGCCAACTCACGCAAGCGAGGGTCCGATTTCAACCAACTCGAAACCGGGATGCCAAAGCCGTGCTTCTTTTTCCGAATCACCTCGGGCGGCAGGAGGTTTCTGAACGCCCGCTTAAAGAGATACCGCTTTTCAAACCCCTTCATCTTCAGCCCCGCCGGAATCCGGCCGGAAAACTCCGCCACAGAGCGGTCTAGAAATGGGAATCGAACCTGAATGCCGGCCATCTCCGACATGCAGGTTACCTTCGGCAGGTCGCTGTCCCCGAGCGTGATCTTCACATCCACATAAAGGAGCCGATCGAGGTGATCGGCGGCAGGGGCTGTCCGGTAATACCGCGAGGGCACATCCAGCACGGAGTATCCGTTCAGGGCGGCCAGAAAATCCGGCTCGAAGACGTCGACTGGAGGATGAGCGCATAGGAAATGGTAGGAGAAGAATCTCTCCACGGCCGGGATGTTGGCCCGCTGGACATATTTCCGGCCTTTCTCTACAACCGGAATGCCCCCCGGCAGCACGGACAATCCCGGCTCAATGAGGCCCTTACGCAGGAATCGCGGCACGCTGTGATATACGCCGAAAACCTTATCCGTATGGTATCGCTCGTTCCCTCCGAATAGTTCGTCGCCGCCATCCCCTGCCAGCAGAACCTGTGTCCCGTTATCAGCGGCCAGCTTGGCGCAGAAATAGGTCGGGATGGCGGAGGAATTTGCGAAAGGCTCATCGAAGGCCCGCATCATAGCCGGCAGCGCTTCGAAACAATCCTGTGGGCTGACGAGGTAAGTGTGGTGCTTGGCGCCGAATTTTCGCGCCGCGATCACTGCATACTCCAGTTCATTGAACCGCTGTTCCTTGAACCCGATGGAAAATGCCTCAACGGGCCTTCGCCCGGCACGGTCCATCATTCCAACCACAGTGCTGCTGTCGGTCCCTCCGCTCAGGAAAGCACCTACCGAAGGGGATGGATCGCCTTCGCAGTGATCCGCCACAGATCTTTCAACCATGGACTCTAGTTCTTCGCTCAGACGCCCTTCACTGGTCCCGTCCACCAGGCCATAGCGCATATCCCAGTACGGCTTCACCTTGGTCTGGGCCTCCGAAGCAAGCAGTAGCGTCCCAGGCAGCAGGCGGGTAACTTTGGCGAGAACTGTCTCGGGCGCAAGGTTGCCAGTGAAGTTCAAAACGTTGGCAATGGCTCGCGGATTGACTTCCACTGGAATACGCCCTGAGCGAACCAGGGCATCGATGCGGGTGGACACGAGGAGAACGGTCGGGTCCTCATAATAGACCAGGCGATTGATTGCGAAGCCATCTATCGCAGCTAGCAGATTCCTCTTCTTGTGGTCCCAGAGGATCAGGGAAAACCCGCCGCGCAGTTTCTCGACACAATCGCAGCCAAATCGCTCGTAAAGGCCGGCAATAAGAGCAGCCGTCCCATTGGCAGTGGACGCCGGCCGGCGTTCCGCACAATGTCTCCAGAGTTCATCTTCATGACGGAGGTCCGCATCACACGCTACCAAAAGCTGGGTATCGCGATAAACCTGCTGCTTACCCCAACGGGCCGACAACCCCAAGCCGAAATCGCCATCAATTTCCGTCTGGGCCTTTTCCAGCCCGGAAACAGAAAGTCCCCCGGTCAAGCCGCCCAGCGTGAGCGCGACTCGGGCCGTATCTCTTTTATGCCAAACTGCGCAGATGCCGCTCATATTCCTCTATCCACCTGCTGCCAGCTTCTGAACATCAAGGTGCACCACAACAGGGCTGACCAGTCGCGCTGCTTGCGTTGGTGCTGCTTCCAACAGTCGGCCAGAAAGGTTTCATTCAGTAACTCATCGTGATTCTGGAAGATTGTTTCGTACGCAAAGTCCTTCAGGTCGCCTCGAAACCATTCGGCCACCGGAACTGCGAATCCCTTTTTCGCACGCGTTAATACGCCGCGAGGCAAAACCTGTTCCAATGCTTTCTTAAAGATGTATTTGCCGGATCCGTTGCGCAGCTTCAGCCCTGAAGGAATCTGCGCGATCAATTCCATCAGCTTGTGGTCGAGCAGCGGGCAACGCACCTCGAGTGAGTTTGCCATGCTGGCACGGTCGACTTTGACCAGGATGTCGTCGACCAAATAGGTTTTAATGTCCACGTACTGAATCCGTGAGAGCGGGTCGGCTTTCCCGGCACGGGCATAATGCTCCCGCAACACATCCGCCGAATCATATCCGTTCAACTGGCAGATCACGTCCTTCGAGAGTAGCCGCTGCTTCATCGACGGAGGGCAGTAGGAAATTTCATGAAAGTAGCCGTCGATCGGGGATCGGGCGAGACTCTGGAATGTGGATTTAGCCCGGAACACCCTCGGTGCCCAGCCCAGCTTCGGGTATATGTGCCCGAGCGGCCCGAAAACTGTCCGGCGGAACGACTCCGGGAACCACGAGCGCAACTGATCCTCCCACAGCGTCAGCTTGTAACGGCGATACCCAGCGAAATTCTCATCACCACCATCGCCGGACAGAGCAACCGTCACATGTTGGCGCGCCATCTGTGAAACGTAATAGGTCGGAACGGCTGATGAGTCCGCGAATGGTTCATCATAGTGCCAGGCAAGCTTTGGGATAAGCTCGATCGCCTGTGGCCGAACTGTTTCTTCAAAGTGGTTTGTCCCAAGGCTCGCAGCAAACACGCGGGCGTCCGCAGCTTCGTTATATTTCTCCTCGGTAAAACCGATCGAACACGTGGTAACCGGACGTCGACGCTCATCCATCAACGCCACGACGGAGGAGGAATCCACACCACCACTGAGAAATGCTCCCAATGGCACATCACTGATGAGCCGGGATTTCACCGCGGTGCGAAACTCATCCAAGAGGCGGTCGCACCATTCCGTCTCGGAAAGCTCAAGCGGTCTGTCAAATCGGAGTTCCCAGTACGAGACCTCGCGTATGGCTGAACCTTCGACAACGAGATAGTGCGCCGGAGGAAGCTTCCGAACGTGGCGATAGATCGTTTTCGGGGCCGGGACGTATCCGTATGAAAAGTAATCGGACAACGCCTCCGGATTCATTTCGCTGTTAAATTCACCTGCCGCTTTGATCGCCTTAATTTCGGACCCGAAAACTAGTCTGCGCCCGTCCCAGGAATAAAAGAGCGGCTTCTTGCCTATACGATCCCGCGCCAGTAGCAGCCGTTTGCGCCTACTGTCCCACAGGCACAGAGCAAACATGCCCCGTAGCTCGGCGAAACAGCCTTCCCCCAACTCCTCGTAGAGGTGAAGGATGGTCTCCGTGTCGGAGCGTGTTTTGAAGCGATGGCCACTCGAGAGATAACGCCGGTTGAGCTCCTCGAAGTTGTAAATCTCGCCGTTGAATACAATCCAGACCGTAGCATCTTCGTTCGAGAGCGGCTGATGTCCACCTCCGAGGTCGATGATGCTGAGCCGACGGTGCCCCAATCCAATACCCCGATCACGATAGAAGCCCTCATCGTCAGGCCCCCGGTGTTGTATAGTGTCGGTCATCCGTTTGAGCACGCAGGCTTCGACGGTCGTTTCTCGTCGAGGTTCGTAGATGCCGCAAATGCCACACATATCGCGCTAGACCTCTGCCGCCAGGGTTTTCACCATTCTGGTCCGCGACAACACGCCGGTATAGAGGTCGTCGTAGTTTCGGACCATCGTGTCCAGCGAGAAACTATCCTGGACGCGTCGCACAGCGCCCCGCCCCAATTCCGCTCGCCGCTCTCCTTGCGCCTGCAACCCCTTCAACATCTCAGCGAGCTGCCGAACCCCTCCTACGGGAAACATCAGCCCCGATTCTCCGTCCACCACCACTTCCGGATTGCCTCCGGTGGCAGTTACCGCGACTGGCAAACCAACGGCCATAGCTTCCAGCACCGCATTAGAAATACCCTCGGAGACGGAGGGCAGCACAAACATGTCCATGGATTGCAGCAATTCGTCAACTCGGTGGCTCAATCCTAGAAACTGAATCCGGCTTTTCCACCCGGGATTGGAGTTGATGTAAGACTCGAGCCGGGGGCGCTCAGGCCCCTCTCCGACCAGCAGGACTCGCCAGGAGTTGCACGTTTCCGCGAGCTCCTTAACCGCTGCTAATAGTGTCAGGTGGTCTTTCACTGGAGACAGACTGGCCACACATCCAATACAAAACTCGTCTTCGGCCACACCCAATTCCTTACGGACTCGGGCCCGCACTGCCGCGCTGGGAGCAAAGCGTGCCGTATCGACACCATTGTGAATGACCGTCATCTTACGCGCCGGAAAGCCGGTTCGCTTCGCTTGTAGGTCGCGGAGTTGATGGGAAACCGCAACCACGCGGTCCGCCAGTGCGTAGGCGATCCGCCGAAACCGGGTTCTTCGCCAAGGTTCACTATCAATGGCCTCAGACAGAATCCCGTGCTCACTATGGATTACGGAGCAACCCCGGACCCAGCGACCCGCAATCACAGCCTCCACTGTTCCCCAGTTGCGGGAGTGGACGATTGCCGGCCGAAAGTCTCGGATTGTGCGAACTAAAGCAGGCAATTGGAAGCGGGAAGCGAGAGCATCTTTGTTCAAAAAGACGACAGGCACCCGCTCCCGCGGCAAGCGTTCAGCGTTGGGACCCAGGGCACGAACTGCGCAGACGACATGTTCAAACTGCGCTGGGTCCAGTCTATTGATCAGGTTGACCAGACCGTTTTCCAGCCCGCCTTTGGCCAGGCTGTCGACGACATGCAGGATTCGGATGGGCATAGGCTATTTCCCGACCCTGCCAGCCGGCACCCAGCGTAAGCCCGCAGTTCCCGCCGGTCCCCTTAATGCACCGGGCAGTAGTGTCGAATACTCGCGGTAGAGGATTTCCTCACCCTTTTCCCAATTCATCTCTGCCCGTCCGGACTGCCTGGCGTTAGAAGCCATCCAATTCCGGCGCTCCCGGTCTTCAAGCGCTGCAAAGGCTTCCAAAATCTCTCGGACACTGTATTCTGGCAGTACAATCCCGCAGGAGGACTTGCGAACGACATCGGCAATCTCTCCAAAATCCCCAGTGATCAGAGGACGTCCCGCAGCTAGCGCTTCGTACAGTTTGTTCGGCGCGCTGAATCGTGCATTGGGATTTTCCGGATCGAACCCGTAGAACACTACGTCGCCGGCGCACGTCAGGTCGGCAATTTGCGCTCCGGAAACGAAACCCACGAAAACAATGCGAGGATTGGCCGATGCCGCCCGAACGATTAGGTCCTCAATGACTCCCTTACCACCGACGATCACGTAAGCATCCGAGTGCTGGTCAACGGCCAGCAACAGCTCCTCGATTTTTCGATCCTTGAGCAACTGAGTGATGCACACGATCACCATCGCGCCAGCCGGAATGCCCAGCTTATGACGAACTTCCAGGTTTTGCTGCTCGCTGCGCGAAAAATCCTCAATCCGCTTCCAGTTGCCCACCACGACAGTGTGGCGCGCCCCCCGTTCCTCGAAATGCCGCCGCAGTTTCTCGCCGACGGTAATCAGCAGGTCGACCCGCCGGATAATGAAATTCTCTAGGTGAACCAATCCCTTCAGCACGACTCGATGGACGCTCCCCTGAAGCATGTCCGTAAAGCTCTCGTGGGCGTCATAAACAATCGGCTTGTGTTTCAGTCTCCCCAGGATGAACCCCAGCGGCAACGTATCCAAGTCGTGGCAGTGTACAACGTCAAACGAAGTTCTCAAACCTTGGTAGAACATTTTCAGGTATAGCCAAGCGTAAAAGAAAAGCTGTAGCGTGCCCCTCCCGTGAGCGGACGAAAGAAAAACACGCTCCACTTCGACGCCCTCCATGCACTCCACCGCCGCCGCCTTCATATCGCGGTCCCAAGCAAGGAGGCGCACCCGGCAACCCATACCGATCAGAGCCACCGCCTCCTGCCGCACCCTTGGATCCGGGTCATACGCGTTCGTCAGCAGCATCAATACCGTCTTGTGGCGCATGTCCCCTCTAGAATTCATCGATTTTTCCACATGTGCTTCATACATTGCAATTCGACTTCCAACTACCCGTCAACGCCCGGGTACTCGTGGAGCAAGGAACGTCCTAAGACTATGCCATGGAGGGCTGATTTTTGGACGACTGCGTTCTCACGGGCTTCTCCAGCAATTCCAGCAACTGGTCGAGGGAGTGCGCCCACCTGTATTCTCCAGCTACACGGTGCCTGCCCTCCATGCCCTTGCGGTTCGCGAGCCGCACATCCTGTAATAGGCATACAACCTTAGCGGCCATTTCCTCTCCGGTATCTCCCGTTTCCACCATATCGGCCACGGCGGGCGAAAGCCCTTGCGCCGTGCGCAATGTGGCAACCACCGGAAGACCAAATGCCATGGCCTCCAGAATCTTGTTCTGAATGCCGGCAGCGATGGTAAAGGGCGCCACTGCTACGTGCGCTTTGGCGAGATAGGTGCGCACATCCGGAACGAACCCCGTGACTTCCACCCCATGGATCCTCTGCAACCGCAGCACGTCCCGGCTGGGGTTCCGGCCAACGATCAAAAACTGAGCCTCGGAATGGGACACGCGAATGAGTGGCAGCACCTTCCGCGCGAAGTAGTTTACGGCTTGCTGGTTGGGGAAGTAGCTCATATCTCCTGTAAAAATCACGGTTGGTACCGTCCGATCTTGCGGAACCACCTCCGGATCGAAATAAGCGGTATCGACCCCATTTGGAACCACATGGACGTGGGTGCCGGGCGAGATCTGGCGCACCAACTTCGCCTCGCGTTCCGTTGTGACCACGACGCAGGACGACTTTGCGCAAACCCGCCGCTCGTATTCCCTGAGATAGCGCCCTTCCCTTCGATAAATGGCAGAAAACGGAAACCGGGTGAAGGTTGCGTACTGCGTCCATTTGTCGGAATCCACGTCAACCAAGTCCGTCACCATCGGAATCTGCCCGGCGGACTCCACGTATTGGGCCATCGCGGAGCAGTAGACGAAAATGCGGTCATAGGAGCGCCGCAGAAGTGCCCGCTGAACCTCCGCCTGGAGTTCGGCAGAGTAAAAGTACGGCACCGTAAGGGGCTTTTGGGTCGTCAGGAACCGAAGTGCTCGCAAACGGGCCATTTTCGGATGCACCCGGGCCACCGTTAGCTGATGACAATATCCCGCCAGCGGCTCCTGGTAGGCCAAGTCGCCGGCGTCATCCACCAGCGTGAACACATCCACTTCATGCAGCGCCGCCATGGCCCGCAACTGGTGAAAAGCGCGAATTTTGTCGCCCTTATTCGGCGGATACGGGATGCGGTGGCAAAGGTAAAGAATTCTCACAACTTCCCTAAATTTGGTAGGCGCGGCAGGATTTGAACCTACGACCTCCCTGGAGTTTAGACAGGGCGCTCTAACCGCTGAGCTACACGCCTATTTCGTT